>Ga0209536_100006357_pt1 | contig 18092 bp, 13 predicted proteins | sample DeeMarSeWOR28_12_FD_187461 | JGI IMG/M metagenome (GOLD analysis project Ga0209536, IMG submission 187461) | Marine sediment microbial communities from White Oak River estuary, North Carolina - WOR-2-8_12 (SPAdes) (version 2) | ecosystem: Environmental > Aquatic > Marine > Intertidal zone >... | reverse complement strand
TATCAAAGGGGGGTCCAGGGAGATGCGTAAAGCTGTCAGGAACATTGTGTGAAAGGGGCATAGAGACCAGTTGGTAGTTTCTATATTCAGTTACTCCCATACCTATTTTCTAATTGAATCCCTGCTGACCCGAGATCTGAAAAAACTGGGGATTGATTATGCGGATGTGCTGATCCTGGGGTATTATAATAACCGGCCTCGTCGTCGGATGATGGATAAAATCTATCAGTTAAAAGAAAGAGGATTGATCCGTAAAATGGCTATCTCTTCACATAAGAGAGGTTTGTTTACTGAATTGGAGAAGGAAAAGTTGCTGGATATCATGCATATTCGATATAATGCGGTTCATCAGGGTGCTGAAACCGATGTGTTCCCATTTTTGGATAAAACCGACCGTCCTGGCATTGTTTCGTTCACTGCCACCCGTTGGGGCCAATTATTAAACCCTAAACGAATGCCCGCCGGTAAAGAGCCGTTAAAAGCAACGGATGCGTATCGTTTTGTCCTATCCAATCCGATGGTGGATGTATGTATGGTTGGTGCAAGGAATGCCAAAGAAATGGTGGAAAATTTGCGTGTGCTGGATATGGGTCCTCTGGATCAAGAAGAAATAAATAATGTCAGATCGATAGGGGATTTTCTTTACGGGAGAAAACATGGGAAATTTTCTGAACCGAAATGAAATCCGTTTGATCAGAATACCCGATAAAGGAAAATGATTTCCGGTTGAAAATCGGGAACAATCTTCAGTAAAAAGGGCTTATCAGGATCCTTTTTTCTTCACATAATTATCCATGAATTCATTGATTTCCCACAACATATGCATGATTGATTCTTTGGCCCTGTAGCCATGACTTTCATGGGGTAACATTACAAGACGGGCATTTCCTCCCAGGCCTTTGATGGCCGCAAAAAACCGCTCACTCTGTAGTGGAAAGGTCCCTGAATTGTTGTCAGCCTCCCCATGGATCAGGAGAATTGGTTCATTGATCTTGTCTGCATGCATAAAAGGAGACATCTGGTAATATACTTCCGGTGCTTCCCAGTACGTTCTTTCCTCCGATTGAAAACCAAAAGGAGTAAGGGTACGGTTATAAGCCCCACTGCGAGCAATACCTACGGTAAACAGATCCGAGTGGGCCAGTAGATTAGCTGTCATAAAGGCCCCGTAGGAATGCCCGCCAATAGCTATTCGTGATCTATCGGCAATTCCCATGGATACTAATTTGTCAACTGCTGCAGCGGCATCCATGACCAGCTGATCTCTGAAATTATCATTGGGTTCCACCTCGCCTTCTCCGATCACCGGCATACCCGGATCATCAAAAACAGCATATCCCTGAGTGAGAAAATATAAAGGAGAATTCCACGCCAGTCGAATAAATTCATAGGGAGAACCCTGAACCTGGCCTGCAAAATCCGCGTTTTTGAATTCATCAGGATAGGCCCACATCAGTACCGGCAAGGGACCGTCATCCGGGTGGTATCCTGCCGGGAGGTATAAATCACCCTTCAGATCAATCCCATCCGATCGTTTATATTTGATAATCTCTTTTTTTATTCCTTCCAACTGCGGATACGGATTGGTAAAATCGGTGAGAGCATCCATTTTGTTTTTCCTCAGATTCCGAAGAAAATAATTGGGAGGATCGTCCTTCGATTCACGCTGTGTGATGGCTAATCCCCTGCGTAAATCGATAATCCGTACCGGATATTCATAAAAAGGTGCTTCGGATCGCCACACCTCGTTCAGCTCCCTGGTTTCAATATCGAATTCCCGTATAAAAGGCCGGTTTCCTTCCGGAGATGCACCGGTTCCTATAAGATACAATGTCTTTCCTGTTTTATCGGTCAGTAACACCTCTTTCCCATAATAATTTAATATTGTCTGAAAATTGCCCGGATCACTGTACCGGTCTTCAAATGACCTGATAAAAATCGGCTGTCTGCTGTTTTCCTGAACCGGATTAAAAAGGCTGGTAATTGATTCCCGGGTAGACCACCACCATTCCTCGATGACGGCAGTGGATTCATTCCCCCAGTGAATTCCTCCAAACCGTAATTTTAAATCGATTCCAGGAACCTTATCTTTATCAAACGGAGCAGTTAAAAAATAGAGTTTATCCCTAAAGGAAACCTCTATTGCCGGATCGCCTTCATCCTGGGCCTCTGCCCAGAAAAGTGTGGCACCTACATCATTACGCCAGGTAAAAGACCTTGGCCCTTTTGCTACGGCACCAAATCCTTTCGGAATATTTTCTGCAGGCGGTAGTTCGGCAACCGTTTTAACCAAATGCCCTTGATTATCCAGGATTCGAACTGAATTTGCAAAACGATAGTAAGGGACGATATAGGAATAAGGTTTTTGAATGTATACGATGAGCACATACTGGTTATCCGGAGAGATGGAAAACTGTTCGATGATGCCTGGATCTCCATATTTTTTTGTTTCACTGGTTTCAATATCAACTTTGCACAACTGTCCCCTTGTATAATATTCGAAAAGGATCTCATCGTATGGATTTTGTAATAGATCCTGAAAAGTTCTGACCGGTGCCTTTTCTCCCAATGTTTTCTGAACTATAGGTCCCTTTGGGACCAGGGGTTTTTGAGGAAGCTCCCCTCTTTCAGTCCATATCGATTTATACAGGATCGTCTTACTGTCAGAGAACCACTCATAAGGCATTCTTCCCATGGAGTCGTTTATCATTGCGCTAGTAAGCCTTCGGGCCTGCCCTGTCGTGATATCGGCCATCCATAATTCAATGCCTTCCTGTTTTTCAATGGTGAAAGCAATTTTCAGGCCATCAGGAGACCAGGAAACATTCTGGATCCTGGATTCAAGAGGTAATCCAGCAACACGGTTTTTTGTGCCCTCCCTCACATTTTGAAGGATAAGGCCATTGTAACTTGCACCACGACTTGAGCCGTTGGTTTGTGGATTGATCCTCAGTCCGGCAATCCTCAATTCCGGCTGTGCCAATTCCTCGATGGAAGGATAGCCGGGACGCTCCATGAACAGCATCCAATTTCCTGCAGGATTGACAGAGACTGATGGCGTGAGCGGCGCGTTTACCAGATCGACAATGCTTACAGGAGGTAATTGATAAGATAATTTTTCCTGGGCAATACAGGGTATGATGAAAATTATCCAGGAGAGGAAAAATGTATGAAGTCTCATGATTAAAAAATTAAACTCGGGAATAAATATAGGATTTTTTTTTAAATGGAGAATCAGGATTAATCCGGCTGCTTTCCGGATGGCTTTTAGGCTTCCTGTTCAAAGCAATTCCTGATGCTTGCCGAAATATGAATTTAAACCTGTTTCTGGATCCCGGGAATTTTTTTCAAGATTTAGATGGCCCGAGTGATTCCCCAAATAAACATCGCAGTTAAAATAAGGAATATCAGAAAGATCCACCATGTCAATTTCTTTTTCCTTGATTCAATATCAAGGGTTTCTTCCATAAGTTGGTTATCAATATCCTTTAAATAACTTTTAATGTCCTTCAGCCAGAATTCATGAGTTATTTTATTGATCAGGTAAATCCCGAAGAAGATCGCCACATTAATACCTGCAAAAAGGAATGGTTTATTTATTTTGAAGGTTCCATTTTGATTATCGATCAATGTATTGATCGAAAAAATTAATATAAGGGTCACTGTCGGGATAAACCACGTCCATCTTTCATAAATTCGGTTGTAGAAATCAATCTTCTTTCGCAATTCTACTGCAAGGTCCTGGATTCCCCCTTCCGTTTCTCTCAATTGTTGAAAACTGTACCTTCCATAATAAACGAAGTAGGCGGATAGCATAATTCCAATTGCGTTGATCATCAGGATCACCGGATTGGTGATATAGAATACACTATTCAGAAGAAGAATGATGAAGCAGGCTAGAGCTATAATTGAGTAGAAGATCAAATTAAATTTAATGCCAATAACTGATTTTTTAACCCGGGGTTTGATAAAGGCTTCAATTTCCATTTTTGATAATTTTTGATTTCCCGTAATTTTTTCCTGGCCTTTCTGCCATAACCGGTGTAAATCTGGTTTTTTCATGATTAACTATTGATGGTTGACAGAAAGGGTAAACGACTTTCGAAGTTTTTCTTTTATCCGCACCAGTTTTACACTCACGTTTTTACTGGAGAGGCCGATGATCGAGGCAATTTCTTCATACGTTTTGTTTTCAAGATAGAGCAGAATCAGGGCTCTATCCACCTTTTTTAACTGTTCAATTGCCTTGAATAATACACTGACCGACTCATTATCGGAATCCGTATTATCGTTAAGACTCATTATCTGGTAGGTAATCCGCATGTTTTCAGGTCTTTTTTTCCTTTTTCTCAGATCCAGGATGGCTGTATTTAAAGCTACTCGGTACATCCATGTACTGAACCGGGACCTGTTTCCAAATGTCGGATAGGATTTCCAGAGTTGATATATGATTTCCTGTTCCAGGTCTTTCCGATCTTCCTCGTGATCACAATATAAGAAAGATATTTTATGGATGATATCCTGATGCTCATCGATCATATCAACAAAGTTTTTAGTGGATTCCTCTTTATTCATTCCAGCTTGAATCTTTCATCCCTATTGGTTGTCAGAATTCGGGAATTACTACAATAAGTTAGGTTTTTTTTAAATCGGATAAAATAAAAGTTGGTAATGCCGGCGTCTGATCATTCCACGACTGGAAATTCGGTTATCCGTAGGGTACTCCAACCATAAGGGACCAATGTTATTTTTTCTGCTGCCCTGTCTCGTAAATATAACTGGGGCCGGCTATGGGGAACGGGTCCTGCATTCCCGTAATAGAGTGTCCATTCCGGTATTCGTTTCCCAACCGTCCGGATCTGGCATGGAGGGGACGTTTGGGTCCACGGATTATTTTCCAGTGAGTTGATTTCAAAGGTAAATCCGGACGAAGGATCGTCAATGCCGGATTGCAGCAATCCATAATTCCAGTTACTTTTAGGTAGTACCTCCCAGTAATCGCCAAATTTATCTTCATTTATTACATAATTCCATTCTTCTTCAATTTTAAGCGCATAGACAAGAGGACCCCGTTCGACGACGGCACTGTTCTCTGCCCAGCGGCTGATCTCCACGTGCATGGGTAAATTAAGTTCGATCCGATCCCCATCATCCCAGGTCCGGTCGAGTACGATGATCTGTCCTCCGGGATACTTTTGATGCGATACTCCATTAATGAATACTTCGGCGGACGAGCACCAGGCTGGAATTCGCAGATGAAATGGGAACCGGATTTGTGAAGGTAAGGAAAGGGTAAAGTGGATCGACTCTTCGAAAGGGTAATTCGTTTCTTCCATTATTTTGATTTCCTTGCCGCTATCAACTTTGGCTGTCACCGTGCTAGGAGCATATAATAAGGCTGCGATTCCCCTGTCTTCAGTTGCCAGCCAAAGGTTCTGCGTAAATTTCGGCCACCCCTGGTGCATGTTACAGGTACAACAGGGATATCCGGTGAGCAGACCATAACATAAATCGGTGCCGTCATGTGAATCATCCTCATAAAAGTTATGTCTCGTCCGGGTAAGCATCGCCTGGTTCGCAGCCTGAAAATACTGCCTGGCTGTGTAATCATCTTTTGCCTGGGTAGGAAGTGCATTGTAAGCTATTTTTTCCAGATGATCCAGAAAGTCCGCCTCTCCGGTGATCTGAATTATATTTTCCAGTGAAAACATCATTTCCACTACTGAGCAGAATTCCACTCCTTTTGTGGGATCGTTTCCATGCATTGGTTCATCGGCACCGTACATTCCCTGTGGTTGGCCATGGAATTTCTTAATATCGGAAAATGCTTTTCTGACTGCCTGGAGGTACTTTTCGTCCGGATGTTGCTGGTAATAAATCACCGGAGCCTTGATACCCTGTGCAAGGTTTACACAGTGGAAACTCTGTAACTGTTCAATGCAAAGCCGGTCAATCAATTCTTCGTCAAAGGGATACCGGTTGCCGATATTATAATGATATAAATGGTCGAGTGTGTTGTATTGTTGACACGAATCATTTAAAAATACGCGTGTGTAGGGGAAGGTCTGTTCATGGATCAATTCTGCCAGTTCCAGCAGAAAGGCCTCACCCGTGATATTATATAGCCAGTACACGATCATCAGGTTATCGGCACCCCGGCGATTAGCCCAGAACGACCATTTATCCAATGGAGTTCCGGGAAGTTCCTGTAATTGGAATTTAAAATATTTCTTCATCAGATCGATCACCCGTTCATCTCCGCTCACCGTATAATACTGTTTTAACACCTTTAACATAACCATTTTGGGCCACCAATCTCTCCGGGGTGTTTTCTGTATTCCCGGTTCCGGTTTAGGTGGGGATTCAAAGGGCACCGGACCGAAATAACCATCCTCCATTTGGTGTTCGAGCGACCATTCGATCCACGGCCTGATTTTTTCGATCAGGGTGTCCGTATTCAGTTGATAAGCAAGAGGCAGGAGGCCATCGATCCAGTAGGGTCCCCGTTCCCATCCATCCCCGTCTCCGCCGAGCCATCCGTTTCTGGATCCCAACACGGCAGGGTATAAATCATCCAGATTTCCTGTCATTCCGCGGGCCATCGTTTCTAACTGTTCCTTCAACCAACCTTCGGGATGAATTGTACCCAACGGAAGTTCAATATACGGATTCGGCCTTAACGGAGGAAGGTTATTGATATAATTTACATTCTTTATTCCGATTCCTGTATCTGTCTGACAGTGAAATAAAATCAGCATCAGCAAAGTAAATAAAAATGCCCTGGGATTCATGATCATGATTCGTGCTTTACCTTAAAACCTTTCATCATCCATTTTGACGCAAGCAGCAATCCAACCGGAGAAATGATGGCGATCAACCCATAGATGAACCACATCATTTCAGTATTCATAGTAGCAGGTGGCATATCCTCGGGGCAGAATTTCATCAGGAACCAGCCTGAATAAAGTGCGGTTATGATCTTGGTTAAAAACCAGGGGAATTGTCCTATCCCCATATAAATACCCGTCATGTTTTTGGGCGCAATTTCAGCTACCCACTGCAGGAACCTGGGTTGCCACATAGCCTCACCGATGGTCATTATAATCAGATAAGCCATTAAGGTATAGATGTTGGGCCCGAGGGTTAGAATAAAAGTGGGTATTCCCATGACAAACGTGCCGATGATCATCATTTTGTAAGGATTCTTATGAGCCGTAAGGGCAGTTACGATTGGTGTCAGCACAAAGATGAGGATGGGATTCAAATTGACAAAAAATTCAAAATTATCGCTGACGAATCCGTCAAACGCTCGACTGGTATACTGGGGCAACGTAAGCCAGTTGTGCGCAAACAATGTCTGTACCGGTATAAGAATAAATATGAAATAAAGAAACCTTAAATCCTTTAAAGGAAAATTTCTCAAATAATAACGTAACTTTTCACCCGCAGACATTCCTTCCATCTCGTCTTTTTCTTCCTCCCTTTCGATATTCCCGGAGATCCGGTGTTCTTCCTCTGCTGCCTCGATCGCCGCCTGTTTTTCCGCCCGGGAAGTAATTATGAAAAAAACTACAAAAATCCCGGCAACGGTAAGTCCGACATAAACCCAGAATACACCCGTTATCTCGAAGGCTCTTCGGATGGGGGGGGAGATCAGTCCGGGGAGGAATCCCCCCAGGTTCATCAATGCGTATAACATGGCATACCCCATAGCCGACGTTTTGGAGCTTGTGAATTTCCTAACCCCCGCATAAGCTGCAGGCTGGTATATCCCATAGCCGATAATAATACCCATCAGACCAGCCATGGCAATCCAATGCGCAGAATTCCATAATCCGGGGATTCCGATTTCCGGCGAAATGGTTAATAAGATACGGCCTAACAGCATAAAAACCAGCGATATCAGAAAGGCTTTCCGTACTCCGATCCAATCCACCGTGGCACCCAGAACCAACATGCTTAAGGTAATCCCGGCGGTTAAAAATCCTACCATATTGCCTGCGCGGATGTCATCTAATTCAATGTATTCATTAAAAAAGATGGCCAGCAAGCCCACTACTCCAAAATAAGTCAAACCTTCCAGCACATACGATAGATTCAAACCAAAAAGTGCCCTGGATGTGTTGAAAAGATCAATAAATGGTTGGATCAATTCCCTGCCTATTTGCTTAAACGACGACTCATCCTTTTCATTTTTTTTGTTTTCGGCCATAATGCAGAAGGAATTTGTATGATGGTTTTTTTAAGATTTAGATTTCAAAAATTTTATTATCCCAAATAAACAAAAAAATAAACAGGATGGGTATTTTTCAATAAATATAACCTGCATGGTGATCTAAAAATATTATAACCAGGCATCTAATTAATTGGTTATCAAGAATTTGTATATTAATCTATAAAATTAAATTATGGTTCCATTGCAATTCCAATACGTTAAAAAATCTTCATGCAGCAGGTAAGTCTTTTTCAGAGTTGACAGAGAAACACCGAATATTTAATAACCTTACTGAATTTTTTTTAGATATAATTTGTTCCTAGTGAAGGGCTGAAAAGAGGAGGAAATGTATGTATTCAGGCAAATCAAAATAACCTTAAGTTACCATTTACGTAAAATTATTTTAATTTTGCGTTAGCTTGGATTGACCGAATTTTATTTAACTAGATGAAGAAATTATTTTCGAGGGTGTTCCCCTTCTTCCTGGTGACAGGAGTATGGACTATTGCACTGCAGGTACATGCAAATGATGATCTGGATAAAACGGATTCCTTATCTGCCTTCCATTGGATCCATCTGGACCCGGTGGATGATCAGGTAGCTGGAATCGGATTAAATAAAGCATATCAATTGCTTGAGGGCAGGCCTTCGCGCAGGGTGCTGGTCGCCATAATTGACAGTGGTTTTGACCTTGACCATCAGGATCTCGAAAATCAATATTGGGTGAATGAGGATGAAATTCCAGGCAATGGGATCGATGATGACAGGAATGGGTATGTAGATGATATCTATGGATGGAATTTTATTGGTGGAGAGGAAGAAAATGTGGTGTATGACAATTACGAACTTACAAGGGAATACCTACGCTTGTCCAAAGAATATGGACATTTGGAAAATGGAAGTGGAGAAGAATATGCGTATTGGGAGAAAGTAAGGCAAGAGTATGAATCGGGCCGCATGGAAGCCGAAATTGCTTTTTCAAAGTATAAGGCCATCATGAATAATATCCCCAGGTATTATGAGTTACTGGAAAATTATCTCGATGTGGATTCCCTATCCTACGATCTTGTGGCCTCAATAACCACCGAGGATTCGGTGATTGAAGAAGCTTCAGCTCTGATAGGAAAATTATTAAAGTATTTCGGTGACGGCACGCAGGTAAACTCAATGGTAGAAGCCATGACTAAAGGTTTCAGTCATTACGATTATGAATTGAACTATGGTTACAACCCGGAATACGATCCAAGATATCTTGTAAACGATGACTACGCGGACAAAAAGGAAAGATATTATGGTAATCCCAAGGTAGATGACTGGTCAGGTATGATGGGCAGTCACGGTACCCATGTTGCCGGGATTATCGCTTCGATCCGAGATAACGACCTGGGAGCCATTGGTATTGCTGATGATGTTAATATCATGGCATTACGTACCGTGCCTAATGGCGATGAACGGGATAAAGATGTTGCCAATGCCATCTATTACGCCGTGGACAACGGAGCGAGTATCATTAATATGAGTTTCGGCAAGTCCTATTCCCCGGATCGCCAGGTTGTTGAAAAAGCGATTCGATATGCCGAAAAAAAGGATGTACTAATCGTTCATGCTGCGGGGAATGACTCGGAAAATAAAGATCTGATAATGAATTATCCCACACGTCAATTTGTACGGGGCCGGCGCGAAGCTTCCAACATGATCGAGGTGGCCGCCAACTCGCAGAATCTTGATGAAAATCTTCCGGCCAAATTCACTAATTATGGAAAATCCTCCGTAGATCTTTTCGCTCCGGGTGTGTACGTATATTCTACTGTTCCGGGCAATAATTACAAGGCAAGCAGCGGGACCAGCATGGCATCCCCGGTGGTTGCGGGAGTTGCTGCCCTTTTAAGATCCTATTTCCCTGATCTTTCCGCAAAAGAGATCAAGGAAGTACTTATTGAATCGGCCGTACCGTACGATGGGGAAGTATATTTGCCCGGTTCGAAAGAAAAAGTGCCCTTTTCTGACCTGACGGTCAGTGGTGGGATTGTAAATGCCTATGAGGCAGTCAAGATAGCCCAAAATAAAATCAAACTAAGCTCGAGATAATTCTGTTCTTTCGCACTCGGATGGGCTCGTCTTTTCAGAATGATAATTTTACTGATCATCCTAAAATCATTTGTTTCTTCGTGGCAATTAATAAAGCGCCATAAATATATTTTAAGGGGGGCAATTGTCGATTACGGATTTTTACAGATCCGAAATAAGCGCCAGCAGGCTGATTTGGTCGGCCATGACCCGTCTGTAACAATCTTTTTTCTTCATGATGATCTCAGCTACCTGCGGATCGGAATTATGTTGGACCGCATATCGCGATATACATTTGCTAAGATTGTCACGACACTCCTGGCGGGTACATAAATAGGATTTTATGTCTCCCCTTGCAAGGCAGGGAAGGATCCGGGATATCAAGATTAATTCTTTGCCCAGATCGGATAATTTCACATCACTTTTGCGGAACGTTTTCAACAGTTTATATGCGTATTCCTCAGAAATCTGGCATTCCGCAAGTTTATCCTTCACTTGATGAATGTTCTTCATGTTAAGGGATGTTTTTTCCTGTACAAGCATCCATTCTCCCAATGCCCGGGTTATTTTTACTGCAATCCCATCTTCGATAAAATAGGCTTTATGTTCCTGAATATAGGCTACCAATTCCATGGGATCGTTCATTGGGTTAGAAAGCACGTAAATTTCCCCGATCAACCGGGCATTTTTTTTAGTAAAAAGACATTCATTTTCATCCTGAACCTTTATAATATTATTTGCCTGGAGGTCGTTGGAAGACATGCAGAAAAGTAGCAGGAGTAAAGTCGGATAACGTGTCCACAGGGATTTCATTTCAGGCTCCTTTCATATTTTATTTTTAATAAATAAAAAACGGAATGGTAACCCAAAATTATCTGTCTTTTTTGGTATAATACTTTCAGGAGCCGGACAGGATTGTTGAATGTAAATTCTGAAAAAGCAGTCAGATTCAATTTGTTGAATCCCAATACTTGCTAATTAAATATTCCCCATTTTTACCGGATCCATTAAAAGATAAATAATTAATAATTGTATTAGGTTAAGGCCTGATGGCGGTTCCATCCTTCTGTCGAACCTGCGTCCAGTTATAATTAAATTTTTCAGGAAGAGGATATTTGGCCGCCAGTTTTTCATTTATATCGACTCCTAACCCGGGTGCCTCATTCACAAACATATAACCATTTTTCATATAAGGAGCTCCCGGGAAAATTTCCCGGAGGGTATCCGAAAAATGTACGGATTCCTGGATGCCGAAATTCCAGACAGCCAGGTCAATGTGTGCGTTGGCAGCATGACCAATAGGTGAAACATCGCCGGGCCCATGCCAGGCTGTTCTCACGTTGAACCATTCTCCCAGGCGGGCCACTTTCATGGCGGGTGTAATACCTCCTATCTGGCTGATATGAATCCGGATAAAATCAAACCATCGTTTTGACATCGGATTGATCCACTCATGGGGGCTATTGTACAATTCACCCATCGCAATCGGTACGGTAGTATGATTTCTCAGTAATTCAAAATAACCGATATTTTCCGGTGAGAATGGATCCTCAATAAAAAAGGGACGGTAATCTTCCAATTGTTTGATCATCCGGATGGCATCCATGGGCTGGACCCTTTCATGAATATCGTGTAAAAGTTCGACTTCTTCCCCACAGGTTTTCCGGATGTGCTCAAATAGCCTGGGTACCATCGACAGGTAAGTACGCTGGTTCATATAATTATCATCCTGTCTTCCAAATCCGGCTTCTTTAAAATCGGCTTTATCCGCCAGATTTAACGCACCATAGCCTCCCAATTGAATTCGTACGTGCCGGTAGCCCTCCGCCATAATCCGTTGTGCGTCCTCGGCAACTTCCTCCGGAGTGCTTCCATTGGCATGAGAATAACAATCTACTGCAAAACGGCTTTTACCTCCCAACAGCTGGTATACCGGCATACCCGCCATTTTCCCTTTTATATCCCATAGCGCCTGGTCCAGGCCGCTCAAGGCATTATTGAGTACGGGTCCGTTTCTCCAGTAAGAACTCACATAGGTTGTCTGCCAGATATCTTCTATGTTTTCAACATTTTTGTCTCTGCAGAAATCATCCAGGTATTCGTCAATGGCAGCTACCACGGCATGAGCACGTTGCCGGAATGTGGCACAACCATATCCTACAAGTTCAGGCTGATCCGTTTCGACCTTCACCATAATCAATTCAATACCATGCGGGCAGGTCACGATGGCTTTCACTTTTTTGATTTTAACTTGAGGCAATCCGTTAAAAACAGAAGGCCGGGAAGCCTGCGCTTCACCGGGTAATCCCCATAAGCCCAAAGCCCCCGTAGCGGTCGTTAACCCCATACCTTTTAAAATATCTCTTCGATCCATAATAGTATGATTTTAGTTAAAAATTCATTTTATAAAAAGGTAAATTTTTCTTATTTAAAATTAACAGAATGAATGATGCATTCAAGTTATTGAGGAAAAACTTATTCACTTTTTGAAATTGGAATTTAAAACAAAGATATCGGGGGATAGGAAAACCGGCTGCCGGGAAATTTGTCTGTCTGGAGGATTGAATTCTCAAATCCGGAACGTTATATAATAAATAAATGCGAAAGCCTAGGGGCCGATAAACAAAATTACGGCACAGACATATCTTTCATTATCATCATCCGGTGGTCAGGCAGGCTGGCCTGCCGGGTGGACAGATCCGGATCCCGGATAAATCGGGATCCCGGATTTAGAAACTGAATTCAACAAACGTTTCAGAAACCTCCAAATTTTAACAGGATCCCATAATTCATCTCATCAAATGCCGTTGCGGAAGTGTTCTTCAGATGAAGATCCTGTGTAAATCTTCTGGATATTCCAACACCGACGCGGAAGAATTTCGCTACATTTACTTCAACATTAATCGCAGGTTCGAAGTACCAGAATATGTCATCATCATAAAGTTCGCCACTTTGATAATAATAATGATCATTTTCCCAGTCTTCAATATAACCCAGCCATCCTGCTCCAAAAGACAAGGGAAAAGTAAGATGAACGACCTTATTGGACCAGAGGATAGGTTCGAGTAAGATTCCTCCGTATCCGCCTACAAGTATTGCCTGATTGAGCCCCTCAGGATCTATCCCAGAATAGTTGGCCGTCGGAATGATTCCGTTGGCATCAACGCCAATCCCAAATGATCGGTTGACTACCCAAGCTCCCCTTATACCGGCAATGAGTAAGTGCTGATCTTTAAAAGAGGTCCCTTTAAAAAACAGGGCACCGTATCCTCCGGAATGGTCATGATTACCTGCAAGTGTGTTCATGTTATGGTAATCATCCTGAGTCGATTCTCGTTTTGTTTCTTTTGTGATTTCCTCCTCCGGTTGGATGTTTCGTTGTCCGAAAATAAATCCCGGTATGAACAACACAATTAGCAATAAGTTAAGTCTATTCATGTTCTTTTTTACGGATGACATCCCGGCCCGGAATTACCCCTACTCCCGGTTATGTTTTTTCTTAAATATTTTTATATCTTTTGAAATTTCGAGAAATCTGGGTACAACCGCGACATCTTTTCGAATTTTTTTGTGTTATATAAAGATTTTATATAAAAAAAAATATACATTTGAGAAAATAAGTTCAACATATATATCTATTCACGGGTAAAAACTAAATGGGCATTTTAATCCCACTTATTCTGGTAATTTTATGTTGTGTGATTATCTGGCGGGCAAGTGATGGATTTGCCATTGCCTCCGATTTTATCGGCAGGAATTTATCGGATGGTGTCAGAGGTGCAACCATAAACGCGATCGGAAGTTCTTTGCCTGAACTTTTCACTTCTCTTTTTTTCTTATTCTATCTAAAGGATGTAGACGGCTTTTCAGGTGGTATCGGCACGACAGCCGGTAGTGCCATTTTTAACAGTATGATCATCCCGGCCGCTGTCATTCTGGTCGTAATCGTGCTCGGCATTGCCAAAGTTATCAGGGTCTCAAAAAAGGTAATTCAACGTGATGGGTATGCCTTGATCATTGCCGAACTGATTTTTATCATGGTGATCAGTGGGTCATCCATCAATTGGGGACATGGGTTGATTTTAATGGTCATCTATTTCATCTATCTCGCATATATGCTCTATGCAATGGAAAGAACGGGGGAGCTTGAAAAAAAACAGCGACACAAGGAACTTACCGAGATAGAGTATAAACATACCTCTTTCTTGAGGGCATTATTAACATTTGATATGCGCAGGGTAGTTCTGGGGGAGAAGAAAATAAGCGAGAGGAATGCCTGGCCCCTGTTAATTATTTCCACAACCGCGATTGCCTTTGTATGTTTTATCCTTGTGCAATCCTGTGAATGGCTGGGAAGTGATACTTATACGATTCCCTTTATTGGATCGTTCAAAGGATTGGATATTCCCATTATGTTTGTGGCCGTGATCCTAGCTTCCGCCGCATCAAGTGTACCCGACACCATTATATCGATGAATGATGCAAGAAAGGGAAATTATGATGATGCTATTTCAAATGCTTTGGGCAGTAATATATTTGATATCTGTTTTGCGCTGGGATTTCCACTATTCTTATTTACACTTATGAATGGCCCCATCATTATGCATGATGAAATAATTGCCTTAAGCAGTGAGTTACGTATGCTGCTCTTACTGCTTACGGTGCTGGCTTTTCTGATTTATGTATTTACCAAACGGATCCGATTGATACATGCCATTCTTTTATTATTGCTTTATGGGATTTTTTCCCTTTATGTAGTAGGAAGGGGTCTTGAGAATGAATTTGCTGGTGAAATTGCCAAAGGCTTACAATATGTTGTTAATTTTATAAATCTTTTTAATTAATACGCTTGTAAGGGATTTTTTAAATCGGTTGGTGGCGACACGGAAAGATTCAATTTTTTTTTGGTTAAGTGAAGCGATTATAACTATTATTGCACTCACTTTATAACTTTCTCATTAATAACAGATTACAAATATTCTTTTATTGATGCCGAATGCTTTAATTTTTTTAAGTTAAACTGTTTATTACAAAATAAAAAATAAGAAGAATTTATGGAAAACTTAGTATTTATTCTGCCCTTATTTGGTGTAGTAGCCCTTTTGTTTGTGTTCTGGAAGTCGTCCTGGGTTTCGAAGCAGGAGGTTGGAACCGAAAAGATGGCCAGGATTTCCAGGCACATCGCAGTTGGTGCCATGGCCTTTCTTCGGGCCGAGTATAAAATACTCGCCATATTTGTCGTTGCGCTGGGCGTTCTTCTCGGGGTCAAGGGCTCATTCGAAGCTGAATCACATGCCCTGGTCGCCTTATCTTTTGTGGTTGGAGCCTTATGTTCAGGACTTGCGGGGTATATTGGAATGCGGGTTGCGGTCAAGGCGAATGTCCGTACAACCAATGCGGCAAGGACCTCCCTTGGGAAAGCACTTGAAGTTGCTTTTGCCGGCGGATCGGTCATGGGCTTGGGTGTGGTAGGACTTGGCGTATTGGGACTGAGTTCGCTTTTTATTCTTTATAATAATTTTATTGGAGTTACCTGGGATACCGTAAAAGTATTGAACGTACTGGCAGGTTTTTCACTGGGAGCATCCTCAATTGCATTGTTTGCCCGTGTTGGGGGAGGAATATATACGAAAGCCGCGGATGTAGGAGCTGATCTGGTAGGGAAGGTTGAGGCAGGGATTCCGGAGGATCACCCACTTAATCCGGCCACCATCGCAGATAATGTGGGTGACAATGTGGGCGATGTTGCCGGAATGGGGGCTGACCTTTTCGAATCTTTTGTTGGTTCCATAATTGGCACCATGGTACTGGGAGTCTCATTTGTTGCGCTGCCGGAATTCGCAGGCCATTTTAATGGCTTGGGTGCGATATTGTTACCGCTTACGCTGGCAGCGATCGGGATCGTAGTATCCATCATTGGTACCTTTTTTGTGAAAGTAAGGGAAGGCGGCAATCCCCAGGCCGCTCTGAATGTAGGAGAATTCGGATCTTCCATACTGATGGTGATCCTGATGTATTTCATTATCAAAATGATGATGCCTGAAACATGGATTTTAGGTGAGAAAACGTACACCTCCATGGGTGTTTTTTATGCTACTCTTGCCGGACTTGCGGCCGGATTGGGCATTGGAAAGATCACTGAATATTATACGGCCACGGGGACCAGACCGGTACGGATGATCGCCAGGCAATCCCTGACCGGATCGGCTACCAATATCATAGCCGGGCTCAGTGTAGGCATGATGTCAACCGCAATACCCATTCTCCTGATCGCCTCCGCAATCTTGATATCTTATTGGGTAGCCGGATTATACGGGATTGCCATTGCTGCGGTAGGGATGCTGGCCAACACCGGGATCCAATTAGCCGTGGATGCCTACGGACCTATTTCCGATAACGCCGGAGGGATCGCAGAGATGTCCGAACTACCTAAAGAAGTACGCCAGCGTACGGATAAACTGGATGCCGTAGGAAATACAACGGCAGCTATAGGCAAGGGCTTTGCCATAGGATCTGCCGCATTAACGGCCCTTGCTTTATTTGCTGCGTTTACCCAGCAGGCAAATATTTCTTCCATCAACATATCAAAACCTACGGTGATGGCGGGTCTGTTTCTTGGGGGAATGTTGCCTTTTGTTTTTTCCTCCATGGCCATGCGTGCCGTTGGACAGGCGGCAATGTCAATGATCCAGGAAGTGAGACGCCAGTTCACAACAATTCCATCCCTTAAAGCTGCATTGGAACTCATGAAAAAATATGACTCCGATATTTCAAAAGCCACCGATGAAGAGAAAAGGATCTTTCAAGAAGCCGATGGAAAGGCTGAATATGATAAATGTGTAGCTATATCCACTACGGCATCCATAAAAAAAATGATCCTGCCTGGAATGGTTGCTGTGATTACCCCTGCTCTGGTTGGATTTGTAGGGGGCCCGGAAATGCTGGGCGGATTATTAGCAGGTGTAACTACCACGGGAGTATTGATGGCCATTTTCCAGGCCAATGCAGGGGGTGCCTGGGACAATGCTAAAAAAATGTTTGAAGAAGGAATTGAAATCGATGGGGAAAAATATTACAAAGGATCAGATCCTCATAAAGCAGCGGTAGTAGGAGATACGGTAGGCGATCCCTTTAAGGATACATCAGGGCCTTCCCTTAATATTCTTTTAAAACTGATGTCGGTGATCGCCCTGGTGATTGCGCCCTCAATTGCACTGAAAGTGGCCTCTCCCAGCTCGCAGGAACTGAATGAAAAGAGAATTGAAATTCAGATTGATCCGCAAATCAAGGAGGCTTCTCCTGTTTTTACGGAAATTCCAGGTCCAACTGAAAACTAGTTAAAGGTAGAATAACAGCAGGTTGTAAAAGGCAGAGGTTTTTATCTCTGCTTTTTTTTTGAAAAAAGATATTTTTTATTCTTTTTCATCGGTACCTTTATTATATATTTTTAGCCGCCGTTATATTTTTTTATTTGATCATTATGGATTCATCACTTATCATTTTACTGGGAACTGCGGCCTCGATCGGATTTTTTCATACGCTGTTAGGCCCGGACCATTTTATCCCTTTTATATTACTTTCAAAATCGAGAAACTGGACTTATACCCGAACGATCTGGATCACCCTGGGATGTGGTTTGGCGCATGTAGGCAGTTCTATTATCCTTGGAATGAGTGGGGTATTATTCGGGTGGAGTCTGAATCGGATTTCCCTTTTCGAGAATTCCCGTGGTAATATTGCAGCATGGCTCCTGATCGTTTTCGGATCGGCTTATATGATCTGGGGGATTATGAAGGCACTCAAAAATAAA
>Ga0209536_100006355_pt1 | contig 18097 bp, 11 predicted proteins | sample DeeMarSeWOR28_12_FD_187461 | JGI IMG/M metagenome (GOLD analysis project Ga0209536, IMG submission 187461) | Marine sediment microbial communities from White Oak River estuary, North Carolina - WOR-2-8_12 (SPAdes) (version 2) | ecosystem: Environmental > Aquatic > Marine > Intertidal zone >... | reverse complement strand
CGGACTATCAAATAGCTCCAAATCCATGTGTATATCAACAATTTGAGATGCCTCAGATTCAAGACTTTGTTTAAGGCTATAATATTCTACACGTTGACTAGCATAAGTAAAAGATAGTAACAAGGCTAAAAGAGCCGCGGAAGTTCGAAATAATACCCTGCCCATCTGCATGTTGTTTTGATAAACGATAAATAAATAAATTGTGACAGGTTATTAAGATTATTATTCCCAATATATTAATACACGCCAGAAATAATAAAATACCGCGGATTAAAGATAGTTCTAATAGTAGATTGACCATTTTCTTTTTCCCTTATTTCAGATCATTTATGAATTTTCGAAAAACTATAAAAATAATAATATGATCAATCCTATCATAGATACATTATTCATAATTAATTTAGCTAAATAGCTAATCTTAGAGTACTCTATTATGCCAATCAGATTTTGAGGCTATGATATTCACATATCAATGCACGTGGATCAAGAAGATGTTCATTTCGGGCACACTTTCTTTTGACTTATAACTGTACAATTTCTTTAATTGGGGTTTGTGCATCTACCACTGCGATGGCCGCCATGTTTTCAATCTCACGTACTGAGCTCCCCATCTGCATCACATGAATAGGCTTTCGTATCCCAACCATTATAGGACCTATTACTTCTGCCTCACCGATTTCCTGCATCATTTTATATGCGATGTTACCGGAACTCAGGTTAGGGAATATGATGGTATTCACATCATGATCCTGAAGTTTTGTGAACGGGAACTTATTCATTCTCATTTCTTTGTTGAAGGCATAATTGGCTTGCATTTCACCATCCACGATCAGGTCGGGATAATCACGGTGCAGTATCTCTACCGCCTCCTTTGCCCGCGCCGGGCTGCCATCCCGAACTCCTCCAAAATTGGAATAAGAAACGATCGCAATTTTGGGGACCATATTGAATTTCCTCACCTCGTTGGCTGTTAGAAGGGTAGTGTCCGCAATAGTCCTTGCCTCAGGCCGGATATTCACCGTTGTATCGGCAAAGAAAAAAGGCCCTTTCTTAGTCATTACGATGTACATGCCGGCAATGTGGTTCAGGCTGTTATTTGTGCCAACGATCTGCAGAGCCGGTTTAATGGTATCGGCATATTTGGTCGCAAAACCACAGAGAAAACCATCTGCCTCCCCTGTTTCCACCATCATGACCCCGAAATAATTCCGGTTATACATCAGATCATATGCGTCCTGGTAGGTCAGTCCCTTTCTCTGCCTCTTCTCAAACAGGATCTGTGCGTATTCTTTAATTCTTTTAGTTTCTTCCGATGATCGGTTGTCGATGATCGGAATATCGGTAATGTCCACCTGGTTTTCCTCCGCTATTCTCAGAATTTCTTCTTTATTGCCCAGCATGATTGGTTCGGCTATGCCTTCCAGTTTGACAACCTGCACAGCCTTTAATACATTATAATGGTTGGCGTCGCCAAAAAGTATTTTTTTCGGGTTTGCCCGTGCCTTTATGCGAACGCTTTTGATGAGTTGATTGTACAGCCCCATTCGCTTCATTAACTCGATCTTATACGCATCCCAATCTTTGATTGTATGTCGTGCCACGCCTGTATCTATAGCTGCCTTTGCGACGGCAGGAGTAACTGTGGTTATCAGGCGGGGATCCAGTGGTTTGGGGATAATGTATTCCTTGCCAAATACCAGGTTTTTGCTCTTGTAGGCCAGGTTGACCACTTCCGGCACTTCTTCCTTGGCCAGCTCGGCAAGGGCATATACAGCGGCTTTTTTCATCTCCTCGTTGATGGATTTTGCCTTAACATCCAGCGCTCCCCGGAAAATGAATGGGAAGCCCAGCACGTTGTTGACCTGGTTGGGATAATCCGATCGGCCTGTGGCCATGATCACGTCATCCCTTGCATCGGTGGCATCCTCATAGGAAATCTCCGGATCGGGATTAGCCATGGCAAAGACGATGGGATCTTTGGCCATGGATTTCAGCATCTTTTTGGATACCAGGCCGGCTTTGGATAATCCCAGGAATACATCGGCGCCTTTCAAGGCGTCTTCCAGGGTCTTGAGTTTTGTTTTACGGGCAAATTCTTTCTTATAAATATTCAGATCATCCCGGTCATCGGAAAGCACTCCCTTACTGTCCAGCATAAGGAGATTTTCAGGCTTAACGCCGAGGCTCATATAAAGTTTTGAGCAGGATATACCGGAGGCCCCAGCCCCGTTTACCACAACGCGGATATCTTCGATCTTTTTCCCGTTAATTTCCAATGCGTTCAGCAACCCTGCTGCAGAAATGATGGCTGTACCGTGTTGATCATCATGAAAGACAGGGATATCCAGTTCCTTCTTCAGTCGGGTTTCAATTTCAAAGCATTCCGGTGCTTTGATGTCTTCCAGATTGATCCCGCCAAATGTAGGTGAAATGGCTTTGATCGTCTCGATCATATCCTCCACAGATTTCCGGTCAATTTCAATGTCAAATACATCTACATCTGCAAATACTTTGAACAGCAGTCCTTTCCCTTCCATTACAGGCTTTCCTGCCGCTGCCCCAATATCACCGAGTCCCAGTACCGCCGTGCCATTGGATATTACGGCCACCAGATTACACTTGGCAGTGTACTTATACACATCATCAGGAGTCTCTGCTATTCTCTTACAGGGTTCGGCGACACCTGGTGAGTAGGCCAGGGATAAATCATATTGCGTGCTGTAGGGCTTGGTAGGTATTACTTCAATTTTACCCGGTCTTCCTGACTCATGGTAAATTAATGCTTCTTTATTAAGTTGACTAGCCATTATATATAGTATTTAATTCTTCTGATTCCGGATTGGTAAAAAATAAAGGGTAAAAAGACATAGCGCGAACACATAATATTATTCCCCCATATACACCCTTAAATTATTAAAAATTTCTCAAAAAAATGCAGTTTCAACGCCTCATTTTTGCTGATTTCTAAATATTTTTTTGATTTTTCCCGTTGTAATAAATGGTTTGTAAAATCCGGGCTGGTGGCGAAAGATTTTCCTACGATATCGGTGAACATGATGGCTGCCAATCGTCTTTTTTGCATTTGCTACATATTATGGCCCCTGAACATCACAATACATTGTAAAAATGGGTTCCTACAGGAATAAACAAAAAATATTGACGACATACCCAATCTCCCAAAATAATTGAATGAAAGATAAGGGAATATTCGATATTTTTCAATCTTTGTAATTAATGAATAGCCACAATACGGTCAATCTGCTAAGGGACAAAAATATCTATATCATATTCAGTGTCACCTTGCTGGCTATTATGGGTGTCGCCAGTCTTACCCCCGCATTTCCGGAGATCATACGGCAATTCAATATTTCTGTTCAGGAGATCGGTCTGCTTATCACGGTATTTACATTACCTGGGATCATACTGTCGCCTGTAATGGGCATCCTGGCCGACCGGATAGGCCGTAAGGCCATACTGGTCCCTTCCATTTTTTTATTTGGGATCAGCGGTTTTCTGTGTTCTTTTACAACGGACTACCAGATGCTCCTCCTCCTGCGTTTTTTTCAGGGCACTGGCGCTGCGGCATTGGGCATGATCAACATAACCCTGGTGGGCGATATTTACAGTGGAAATGACCGTGCCCGGGTGATGGGATACAATGCCAGTATACTCAGCATCGGTACGGCTGCCTACCCGGCCATCGGTGGGGCACTGGCTGTTATTTCCTGGAATTATCCTTTTTACCTTCCATTGCTGGCCATACCGGTAGGCCTCTTCGTTTCGTTCGGATTGAAGAATCCTGAACCTGCCAAAAAGCAGGATTTCAGGCAATACCTGAAAAATACCTGGAATAGGATAAATAAAAAAAATGTCTGGGCGCTGTTTGTACTGAGCATCCTGGTATTCATCATCCTTTATGGCTCACTGCTTACCTTCTTCCCACTACTCCTTGAACAACAGTTCGGTGCTGACCCATTCATTATAGGAATTGCCATGTCTGTAATCTCCATCGTTACGGCTATTGTCTCTTCACAACTGGGACCGCTGAACCGAAAATTCACTGCCAAAAAGCTGCTGGTTTACAGTGCTTCTTTTTATATGGCGGCTATGGTTGTTATCGCATACGCCAATTCCTGGATGTTGATCTTTGCTGCTATACTGCTGTTTGGATTGGGACACGGCCTTTTCATTCCGAATATCCAGAATATGCTGGTAAGCTATGCCTCTATAAACGAAAGGGCAGGATTCATGTCCATTAACAGCATGGTGCTACGGATTGGACAGACACTGGGGCCTGTAACGGTGGTCTTGTTCTATGACCGCGGTGGACTGCGATCAACCTTCATAGCCGGTGCAGGATTTGCGCTGCTGATGGTGTTGATTTCTGCCCTGATCATTTCAGATAAAAAATCAAAAATCTGACAATTATGAATTTATCAAAAAATCTTCTCTCATTATTGGGCATTTTATGTATGATATTGCTGCCCTCATGCGAAGTAAATCAGGATTATCCTGTTGAAGTAAGGGGCATTTACGGACATCCTCAACCTTTCTGGGAAAAGGGAATTCAACTTCCCGAACTAGGGATCAATGCGATTTTCGTGCATAGCGGATCCATTACCCAGGAGATGATGGAACGGGCAAGGACTGAAGGACTATCTGTTTACGCGGAATTTGCCACCCTGAATGGCAAGAACTATGTAGAGGAACATCCTGAAGCATGGGCGATCAATAACCATGGAGAAAAGGTGGAAGCAGCCTCCTGGTTCATGGGGGTTTGTCCTACGGAGCCCGGATTCTATCAATACCGGATGGATCAATTGCGCAAACTGCTCAGTGATTTCGACCTGGATGGAGTTTGGATGGACTATGTGCACTGGCATGCCCAGTTTGAGGAACCGGAGCCAATTCTCCCGGAGACTTGTTTTTGTGACCATTGTCTGGACACTTTTTCCAAAGATACCGATATCGAGATCCCTCAGGGTACAACTTTGGAAAAGGCCAGCTGGATCCTTACTCATAAAGATCGTGCATGGCGTGACTGGCGGTGCAGGGTAATCGTACAATGGGCATCAGATATGAAGTCGATTATACAGGATATTAAGCCGGGGACATTGCTGGGCCTATATCATTGTCCCTGGGATGATAGCGAGTTCGAGGGAGCACGCCGCCGCATTCTGGGGCTGGATTATGATCTTTTAAAGGAAGTTATCGATGTTTTCTCTCCCATGGTATACCATGGCCGTATGGGTCGCGAGCCCGGATGGGTTGCTGAAAACATTACCTGGTTCAGCGACCGCCTGAAAATTAAAAAAGGCACATTCCCCAAGCTATGGCCTATAGTACAGGCCTATGACGATCCTCAGAAGGTCTCGGGTGAGGAGTTCGAAGAAGTATTGAAAGGGGGATTATCGGGAAATTCTTCAGGTGTAATGATGTTTACCAGCTATGCAGTGGCCCAGGACTCAGTAAAAACCGGGATACTGCAGCAGGTATACCAGGCAATCCGCATGGATTAGCAGGAAGACGTTGCTCCGGGAAGGTAAAAGGAGCATTTACGGCTGCGATGCCTATCCTTATGCTGAAACAGTGGACATCTGACGGGCATACTCCTTTACAGAAGTCATGTGTACATGAATTTTCTGTACAATATCCCGCATGTCTATCCTGTCACCAGCCGCATACTGCAGCATAAGACCGGCCAGAGACTCATGGAAAGGATCAACAGCCACCTCTTTCTGTTTCTTAAGCTTTTCTACCGGCACAAATTCAATATCAAATTTTCTACCCTGTACTTCTTCAAATATTTTGACCACCTCTTTTGGACAGAGTTGTTGCGGACCGCCAATTTTGAGTACTGAGTTCTTTACGGCAGGACTGTACAATGCATGAACAGCGAATTTGGCGACGTCCCGGAAGGATACCCAGGATATCTTTCTGTCTCCGGATCCATATATCCTCACCTTTCCGTTTGCATGATCAAAACCCAGGGCAGGACTGAGCCACGATTCCATAAAATAACTGGCCCAAATGCTGGTCCAGTTCATGCCACTCTCTTTCAATGCCTTCTCAACCTCATGTTTGGCACTTATCAGGGGAAAATCGATATCCGGATTTTCCGTGTAGGATATAAAAACAAACTTTTTGACCCTGGCTTTCTTTGCAGCATGTACCAGAGCAACTTGCCCTGTATGGTCTACATTCTGAATTTCATCACCTCTCGGATGTTCAACGGTTGAAGAAGCTTTGGATATCACATGCGTAATTCCTTCACAAGCTTTTGCCAGAGATTCAGGATACTTAAGGTCACCGATAAATATATCGGCACCCATCCTGCTTAATTGATCGACTTTCCATTGATCCGAGCTTACCCTCACCATGGCCCGGAATGGTTTATGCTTTTCGCTCAGGACCCGGCAAATCTGCATGCCCAGGACCCCCGTAGCACCTATAACGAGTATCATGTGATTAAGTGTTTATAGTGAAACCAATATCAGTATATACTATGTATAAGAAAGCACAAACAGTTAAACAATCAATATAAAAAATATCTGATTTTTTTCATATAAAAATTTGTTTTAATATGCGATTGCACTTTTTCCAGGGGATGAATACCGGGTCAGATATAGGGTGTTTTATAATCGGCTGATATCGAGGGTCTTGCACATTATGTATTTAATTTTTGTGCTGTTAGTCACAATAAAGCCAGATTTGAAGTGCAAAAATAGTGCTTTCTGCTATTGGCTATCAGAATGGTACAGCAAGGCCTCCAGAATCGGAATGAGCTCGATATTGTAAACGTTCACGTAGTCAGGCGTTTTCAGGATCACAGGTGAAAAATTCATTATTCCCCGTATTCCGCAATCCACAAGATCATGGCATACTTCCTGGGCTGCAATGGCAGGGACAGCAATAACCGCAATTTTTACTTTATGTCGTTCAATTATCTCCCGGAGCATATCCATCCTGTATATCGGGATCTTATATTTCTTTTTCAATTTTACAGGATCAATATCGAATACACCCACAATCTTTATGTTGTGCTTATTAAACCCGCCATAGTTGATCAAAGCCTCTCCTATATTTCCGGAACCTATAATTATGATATGATCGGTAACATCCTTCTTGAAGATTTCGTTGATCTTTTCGAGGATCTCATTAATATTATAGCCTCCTTTCTTGTGCCCCGATATTTTGAATTTGGAAAAGTCTTTGCGGATCTGCTCAGAACTCACGCCGCTCTCTTTCCCGATAGTATAGGAATACGTCGTGTCCCATCCGAAACGTTTGAACTTTTCGAGAACCATCCTGTAACGGAGCAAACGGCGTATGCTGTCACTGATTGCCATATCTTTTTAATAGAAAAGTAAAAAAATATTATGTCTTCTCAAAACAATTTAAATACATGTTAGAAGCAATTTAGTTTACAAAAAATAACTTATATATTTAAAAAACAAGCTCCAAATGGATTTCAGAAAAATAATGTTCCTATTATTTGGATTTATAAAGAGTTTTTCGTATCATTTATATAGCGGTTTATTGTGATAATTATGAACAATAATTACTTAAACGTTCAATCCGTCCGCTGTAGATCAAGCTAGTTCCTTGTAAACGAACAAGGTTATCATTTCCTGATTTTGGGAAATTCTTATTCCCCCTGTCATTGAACAGTTAATGACTTCCTGATGAACGGAAATAGCAATTTCGGTGTCTGTTTCTGTGAATACACCAACGGGCATCCCCAGTCTTTCAACTTATTCGCACTGATCTCCTACATTCAAAATCTTAGCGCCGTTTCTGCCATATGGTTTGAACGGGATCTGATACTTTCCAATAATACAAATATTGTCCAGACCATCCGAAAGAATAATATCGACAGGATCCTGATCATTGGCAACCGACCCGGATATCTGAAGGCATTTTTCTCAGGCGCTATGAGATCAGCCGGCTCTGATCACTCAGCTGTATTTCTTTTCAGCTTACTTGATCATGGCATATATACAAAAGGAGATCAGGACCGTGCCCGTGCAATGATTTCCGGCATAATTTACAATACTCCCTATATGCCGGTCCATCCCAAGGATGACCTACCCTTCTTTCCGGACACGGTAATTATAGGGGCAGGCATAGCAGGCATCCAGGCTTCCCTGGAAATTGCAAATGGCGGTCATAAAGTCCATCTGATCGAAAAATCAAGTTCTATTGGTGGTCATATGGCGATGTTCGACAAAACATTCCCAACCCTAGACTGTGCTGCCTGCATATTAACACCAAAGATGGTAGAGGTCGGGCAGCATCCGAATATTGATCTGCTCACGTTGAGTGAAGTGATCGGCATTTCAGGGCATTCAGGGAACTTCAAGGTTAAGGTCAGGAAGAAAGCACGATATGTTACAGAAAAATGTACAGGGTGTGGCGAGTGCACAAAGGTATGCCCGGTAGAAGTTCCCAATGAATTTGAATTGGGATTAGTAAAAAGAAAGGCCATATACCGGAATTTCCCCCAGGCCACTCCCAATATTTATGCGATTTCAAGAGAGGGTATGCCGCTGTGTAAACTGGCTTGTCCCATCGGTCAGGATGTGGAAGGATATATAGCCTTAACGGCCAGGGGCAAATTCAGGGAGGCGTACGAATTGATCAGAAGAACCAATGCCCTTCCTTCGATTTGTGGCAGGGTATGTTATCACAAGTGTGAGGAAGCCTGTAAAAGGGCCTATCTTGACGAACCCGTTTCAATCCGCAATTTAAAACGATACATTACAGAAAAATACACCGGGGAAAAGATCCAGTTAGAGAAAGAGGATCCAAGTGGAAAAAAGGTCGCTATCATAGGATCGGGACCTTCCGGACTGGCCTGTGCACACGATCTTGTCCTCAAAGGGCACGAGGTCACCATATTTGAAAAACAAAAGCGTGCCGGAGGAATGATGATCACAGGAATCCCTGAATTCAGACTTCCCAGGAAAATACTTGATCAGGATATCGGATTCATTGAACAACAGGGCGTTAGGATTCAATTGAATACCCAGGTGGGTAAGGATATACAATTCGAAGATCTGAAAAAGGATTATGACGCGGTTTACCTTGCCACCGGCGCCCATAAAAGTCTGGAAATTGGACTTGACAATGAAAATGCCAGTGGTGTGCTTCACGGTGTAGACTATCTCCGGATGGTGAATCTTAAAGAAGATATTCCCTCAGGGGAAAATGTGATTGTTATAGGCGGGGGCAATACAGCCATAGATTCTGCCCGGGTGGCCCTCAGATTAGGTGCTAAAAATGTAAACATTGTATACCGGAGATCAAAGGAAGAAATGCCGGCAACACCGGAGGAAATCCGGGAAGCCGAAGAGGAAGGGATAGGAATCGTTTTACTGGCAGCACCTAAGCAATTTAAAGCCAAGGATGGCAGGATTAAAAAAGTCCGTTTTGCAAACATGAAACTGGGCGCACCGGATGAATCAGGCAGGAAAAGGCCAGTAGAGATCCCTGGTTCCGGGTTTGATATGAAGGCAGACCTGGTCATCATTGCAGTCAGCCAGAAACCGGAAATAGAGTACCTTAAGGAAGAACAGATCAAGGTCAGCAAGTGGGATACGCTCGTCGTGAATGAAGCAGACCTTGGCACTGATCTAACTGGATGCTATGCAGGTGGTGATGCTGTTTCTGGCCCTTCTTCCGTGGTCGAGGCCATGGCAATGGGAAAACGTGCAGCACTGTCCATCGACAATTACCTAAACAAGTATGCCAGTCATGAAGGACTTGATCTGGAAATTGATACCCATGGCAAGGTGAAGATCCCCGGGCTAGCGCCTTCGGAAATTGATGAATTAAAAGAAAAGTATATAGCTCAGGCAAGAACTCAACCAAAGAAAATAGACCTACAGAGCCGCAGAAATTCATTCAAAGAAGTCACGGAAACATTTTCGGATGAGGAAGCCATGGCAGAAGCACAGAGATGCCTTAATTGTACCATCTGTACGATCTGCAGGGAATGTGAAAAGGTCTGCGAGGCCAAGGCCATAGACTACAATATGAAGGATGAGATCCTGGAAATCGAAGCAGGGAATATAATCCTGGCTACAGGATTCAAACCTTTCGATGCAGGCCGGATTGAAACCTATGGATATGGTAAACTGGCTAATGTCATCACATCACTGGAATTTGAGCGAATGGCGAATGCATCGGGGCCAACCGGAGGTCAGATAGTACTTAGGGAAAAAGATACATATGGCGATTTTATACTCTCTGAGCCTGGAAATAAACCCGAACGGGTGGCCATCATTCATTGCGTAGGCAGTCGAAATGAAAATTTCAATGCCTATTGTTCCAGGGTCTGCTGCATGTACTCCCTGAAAATTGCCCATTTGCTTAGAGAGAAACTTCCCGATGCCGCAATATTTGAATACTACATTGACATCCGGGCTTTTGGCAAAGGATACGAAGAATTCTACAACCGGATCCAGAAAGAAGGGATACAGTTGATACGGGGACTTCCTTCCAGTATTAAGGAAGATAAAAATGGATTATATATCAGGTCCGAAGATATTATTGACCAGCGACTTATAGAACATTATGTGGACATGGTCATATTATCCGTGGGATTGGAACCCCAAAATGATGCAGGGCATCTGAGCCAACTGCTGGACATCGGTACAGATAAAGAGGGATGGTACCGTGAAGCCAATTACAATACCTTGCCGGTGCATACACACAAAGAAGGAATAATGATTGTGGGGGCATGTCAGGGCCCGAAAGATATCCCCGATTCGGTGGCCCAGGGAAGTGCTGCCGCCTCCCTGGTTTTGCAGAATGTATTGATCAAAACATGAAATCTAAACAGTAAGATCATGAGCGAGCGCGTTGATCCAGGTTTTATCAAAGAAATGAAACACTATGGCACATCTGATTGGAATGCCTGCTTTCATTGCGGGAATTGTACCGCGATCTGTCCATTTACTGAAAATGAATCACTTTTCCCCCGGAAAGGAATACGACAAATGCAAATGGGCTTGAAGGATTCCCTGGCATCCAATGTTGACCCCTGGCTGTGCTATTATTGCGGTGAATGCAGTGATACTTGTCCACGCAATGCGAATCCTGGCGAAATTATGATGTCACTCAGAAGATACCTGACAACCATCTATGACTGGACCGGATTGGCCAAAAGATTTTATCAGTCAAAGAAGTGGGAATTTGGCGTGATGATCCTGCTCGCACTGTTGATAATGATATTGTTCATATTTTTCCATGGACCGATGACCAGGGAACTTACTTCTGAAGGAGGTGTTCAACTCAATACTTTTGCACCCTGGAAAAAGATAGAAATAGGTGACTGGATTATGGCCGGCTTGCTCAGCTTTTTTCTGATATCGAATATCCTTAACATGTACCTCAAGATCATTGTCAAGGACAGGCAGCTGAAAGTACCATTCAGGTTCTATATTATTGAGTTCTGGTCTCTAATCGTCAATTTCTTTACTCAGAAAAAATTTTCAAAGTGTGAAAAAGACAGGACTTACTGGATCACCCACTTACTGGTCATGACAGGATATACGATCATGTTTATCCTGATTGTCGTTTTTCTGGGATGGTTTCAGACGGACGCGATACATCCCTGGTGGCATGGGCAAAGGTTGCTGGGATATTATGCTACCTTCGGTTTACTTGTCGGAATCTTCTACTTCCTGGCTGGCAGATTTAAACAAAACACCCAGAAGAACAAATATTCTCATTTTACGGATTGGTCCTTCCTGATCCTGCTCCTTCTCACAACACTTTCAGGAATACTGGTCCATATTTTCAGGGTCACAGGTTTGCCGATGCTCACGTACTATACGTATGTGATTCACCTGATGATCCTGTTTCCCATGCTCATGATAGAGGTCCCATTTTCGAAATGGTCGCATTTAGCATACCGACCATTTGCTATCTATTTCTATAATTTAAAGAAAAGAGCCATGAACAGACAATTGCAACCTGTACTCCAATGAAAACAAATGATCACAGAATAGGCGTCTATATCTGTTGGTGTGGTACCAATATTTCAGGGATGGTTGATGTAGAAGCCCTGTCGCAATCCATTGGACAGTTGCCGGACGTGGCCGTATCCAGGGATTATAAATACGCGTGTTCCGATCCCGGACAACAATTGATTATTGACGACATCCATGAGTATCGGTTGACCAATGTTGTCGTGGCTTCATGCTCGCCCCGGATTCACGAAATTACATTCAGAAGAGCTATAGAAAATGCAGGCCTGAATCCGTACATGCTTGAAATGGCCAATATCCGTGAACAGGTATCCTGGGTTCATTCTGATAGGGACGAAGCAACGCGGAAAGCAGGGGCTTTGATTAAAGCAGCGATCAACAGGGTACGATACCATGAACCACTTGAAAAACGCTATGTAGACATTAATCCAACTACACTTGTGATAGGAGCTGGGATCTCGGGCATGACCGCTGCCCTGGAAATCGCGGATGCGGGTAAAAAAGTATACCTGGTTGAAAAGGCAGATAAACCGGGTGGCCTTGTCGCTCAGCTTGACCTCACCTATCCGCACTTTGATAGCGCCCAGGAATTGGTATTGTCAAAAATAAAGCGGGTAAATGACCATCCGAATATTGACCTTTTCTTGAATTCCACAATTACTGAAATATCAGGATTCATAGGCAATTTCAGTACACACCTACGCCTAGACGGACAGGAAGGCCAGGAATTGAAATTCGGGAACATCATAGTGGCTACCGGTCTCCGGCCCATAGATGCCGGGATTATCGAAAATTATAATTACCGAAACATTCCAGATGTGATCACTTCCCTGGAATTTGAGAAAATGCTTCTGGAAGGGAATATCTCGACAGAAGAAGGTAAAACGCCAAAACATGTTGCAATTATACATTGTGCAGGCAGTCGAAATTCAAGATATCATGAGTATTGTTCCAGAACCTGCTGCATGGTTGCGCTTAAGTTCATCCATCAGATCCGGTCCATCTTACCGCAGACTAACATATATGACCTTTACACGGATATGCGATCATTTGGTAAAGGTTGTGAGGCACTGTATACACGAACAAACAACAATACCATGTTCCTCATGTTCGACAAAGATGACCTTCCTCAAATAAAGACTGCCAATCCGGGGGATGATTGCAGCATACTAATTGAAATGAACGAAAAGCTATCGGGTAGATCAGTTGAGATCCCGGCTGATATGGTCATACTTATGGTTGGCATGGAAGGACAGACTGATGCGAAAGATATTGCTCGTGCAGTGGGCATCAGCTTGTGTGGCAGCAATTTCTTCATTGAAAAGCATCCCAAACTTGATCCTGTAGCCACCACAACCGATGGTGTTTTTATTGCCGGTGCTTGCCAGGGCCCCAAGGATATTCCGGACTCGATCGCCCAGGCCTCTGCGGCTGCCGCCCGCGTATTGTCTACCATCTCTGCTGGAAAGGTACAGGTTGAAAGTATAACAGCCTCAGTAAACGAAGATATCTGTTGTGGTTGTCAGACCTGCATAAGCGTTTGTCCGTACTCCGCCATCAGTTTTGACGAGGAAAAATCTGTTTCGGTAGTCAATGAATTGATCTGTAAGGGATGTGGCACCTGTGGATCCACCTGTCCTACAGGGGCAATACGCAGCCGTCACTATACTGATGAACAGATACTGTCTCAGATTTCGGGGCTAATAGAAACTGCAAATACAATGTAAAACAATGGATTTTAAACCAACCATCGTCGCCTTTTTATGCAACTGGTGTGCTTATACAGGAGCTGACCTGGCAGGTACTTCCAGGATGAAATATACTGCAAATGTCAGGATAGTTAGGATTATGTGTTCCGGAAGGATCGATCCTACCTTTATTATGAAGGCCCTGAGGCAAGGGGCAGATGGTGTTCTTTTGTGTGGCTGCCACCCGGGAGATTGTCACTACCATGAGGGAAATTACAAATGCTTGCGCCGTTATCATCTGCTTCAGCGTTATTTCCGGCAGATGGGAATCGAAAAGGAACGGTTGCGTCTTGAATGGGTGAGTGCCAGCGAAGGCAGTCTTTTCGTTGATATTGTCAATGAAATGAGTGATGTTATTGCACAATTGGGGCCAAGTAAACTGAAGCAGGAGATCGAAACCACAGTATAAACATGAAACCTATGACAGATCAGGATACCTCGAATTCGAAGATTAAACTGGCGGTGTACTGGGCAGCTTCCTGTGGCGGGTGTTGCGTATCGGTATTGGATGTTCATGAAAAACTGTTTGATATTATCGAGGCGGCAGACCTGGTTTTCTGGCCCATCGCGCTTGATATAAAGTACAAGGATGTAGAGTCAATGCCGGATGATCATATTGACGTGACCTTGTTCAATGGTGCCATCAGGAACAGCGAAAATGAAAAAATAGCCAAGCTACTCCGGCAGAAATCCAAAATATTGGTAGCCTATGGCTCTTGCGCATATTTGGGAGGTATACCGGGATTGGCCAATCTTTTTACCAAAAAAGAGATTTTCAACAGGATCTATCACACCTCGGAATCAACGGTAAACCCGGAAGACATTGAACCACTCCCTGAGGTTGAGGTGGAAGAAGGGATCCTGGAGTTGCCGGCCTGCTACGAGGTTGTAAAAACACTCGACCAGGTTGTCGATGTAGATTACTATATTCCAGGATGCCCTCCCCAATCAGAACGCCTGCTCGAGGTATTTACAGCGATCGTTTCAGGTGCCGAACTGCCCGAGCGAGGAACTGTCATCGGAGCCTATGAGAAGACTTTATGTGATGAATGTGAACGTAAAAAGTCCGAAAATAAAAGTATAAAGAAATTCTACCGGCCATATGAAATTGAGGATGATGGCGTAACCTGTTTCCTGGAACAGGGTCTTATCTGTATGGGTCCTGCTACGCGGGGCGGATGCGGAACGCGATGTATAAAAGGCAACGCACCCTGCCGGGGCTGTTACGGTCCGTCGTCAGAATCCCCGGATCCTGGCGCTAAGATGATGTCCTCCATAGCCACCATGATCGATGCAAATGAACCTGTCATGATCGATAATATCATCGATCAACTTAAGGATCTGGCAGGGACATTTTACAGGTATACCATACCAGGCGCTACCATCAGTAAAAAAATCCATACAACTGAATTGACTTAACCGTATCGGTTATCATCGGGTATTCCGGAAACTGCCAAAGGAACCTCTAAAACAATCCTCAATGATGTTCCGGATGATCTTTGGTGGGGGTATGGATATGGTCGTACCCCATGGCATGCATCCTGTTATGCAGCGTTCGATGGGCCGATTCCAGTACCATGCGCATCCTCTTATAGGATTTTTCGTCAGCCCGGGTACCTATTGTTTCAAGGTAGGCCATTGCTCCTTCAATTTGTTCCAGTATCGTCATGGCATCCGTCCTGACCAGCATTTGTTGTTCCCTGACACGTATCATAACTGGTGAGGTATGCGCAGCAATGATCTCCGGCTTATTGCTGTAGTGTCCTCTTACCAGCAAGGCTATCCATGAGCTGTCATCTACCTTAAGGGTCCAGTTCCCCTTGCCTTCCCATTCGGATACGGTTGCAACTTCCTTTACCTCCCCGTTTACAATAAGTTCAACTGTTTTCATGGGTACCGTGATACTCGCCACTTCCCAGGAAATATCCACCGTACCGCCTCCATTCGACATGTTTATCCAGCTTCCAGCGGGTTTACCGTCTACTGCGAATTCCACCAGGGGGCCATAAGTAACAAAGGTCTGACCGTTCCGGACTGCATCTTTCCAGCGCTCGTAGGTGAACTCCTCACCATCGCCTATTCTGGCATAGGTTCGCACGGCACCTACTGCTGTACCCGCACTCATTTTGTCCGTACCGCCTACGCAGGCCACGAAATAACCGCAGTTCAGGTACCTGTACCAGTCTGTCAGAGAATAGGGATCGATACCGCCATATAGGTTTCCCCAGGAGGTCATCTCTACGCCATCGATGCCTCCATTGACAATGGCTGCGGCATTCTCCAGGCGGGGATTGGGGAAGTGTGGCAAAACCACTACCCCATTCTGTTTTTTGCATTGCGACGCCCACTCTGTAAGTAATATCTCAATGGGATCGCCAATAGCGGATTCATCTACACCACCGGTGGTCATTGGCGCTATAATATTTCCTTCGTATCCAAGCAATGAAATGTGTCCCATCACATGCTGCCGGTTCTCAGTACCCACCCGTACCAAATATTCGCCGTCTCCTCCTGCTTCCTTAGATCCATAAGTGGATTTCCCATCAAAATCACCTACATTCGTCATCAGTTCCCCCCATTGACTGGCCAGCAGATTGATAATGTTTACTCCTTCAGCGGATCCCTCCAGCATGGCAGAACTGGTCGACAGAAAATGCACATGGGTATCTGCCGTAACCCAGCCTTTTTCCCTCCATTTCAGTTGCTTTTCAATTTCAATGGTTATTTCTTCCGTGTTTTCCGTAATATCATACACCTGGCGTTTGGGCCTGACCTCGAAGCCTTTTGAAACCTCCACAAATATCTTACCCAGGGGGACTTTGATAACTGTTTCACCCGGGATATAGGTGCAATTGTGCAGTCCGGCATGGAGAAAATCAACGCTGTAATCCTCAAACCAGGCATCGTTGGCCTGTCTGTGCCGGTCAACCGGGGTAAGGTACTCGTCCGACGCACCATGCGCATGAAATTTAACCGGTACAGGTTTTGTACTTCCCTTCTCCACAACCCGGATCTTAATTTGTTTGTTCGCGGAGGCCACGGTACGCATTACACCAACATCATTTTTCCGGATTAATTCGGATACCTTTATTTGACTTTGATCCCAGAGATGGAAAGCAGCTTCAGGGTGTGCTGCATACTCAATGAGCAATTCTCTGTCTGAAGGTCCAGCCACCATATTGTTGTCGGTATCGGACCACTTGCTATCCGGATACTTAAGTCTTGGCTCTGCACTGATTACTTGTCCGAGATCGAGTTTCAGCTGGGATAATGTACCATTTTCGTCCAACTTGGGATCAAAGGTAAGGTCTGACGGAAGTGTCAGGAGGGCTTTCCGTCTTGATTCCCAACGTAATGGATTCGATCCGGTATTCCCCGCAGAAATTCCTGATACTATAATGCCCATCGAATTTTCAGGTTCAAAACGGAAGCCTTTGATGGTCTTCTCCGGGTAGGGATTCTCCCATGCCCACAACCAGTTGATCCATCGCCCCCGGTCTTCTGAATTGACCCTGGTCTGCGTCCATCCCCATCCTGAGGAAACTTGCCGGTGGTGAAAAGCAACAGGCCTTGGTTTATGGTGGGCTACTGATTCAATACAATTCTCTCCCCACATCTGTTGAAACATGCCAATATGGTAGCGCTGCCTGATGGGCAGGCTGATCTCACTGCCATCAGTATACCGCACCACATAATTGGCTGCCAGTTCATTCAGGTGCCCCACCCCGGTGAAGGGCTTTTCAAAGAACCCGCTTTTATCCCTGTTCAACGGCTTATGGTCCGAGGTATGGAGAAAAACCAGCCATTTCCCAGTAAATGGTTCAGTATCAGCCTGAACTGTTTCGTTTTTAAGATAAATCATTTCACTGCCGATATTGAAGGGTATTCCCCAGGCCACACCCGGACCAGCTGGCGCGGCTTCCATCGCAGCCATCATTTCCGGGCTCAATTCACCCTCCTTAAAACTTTCCGGAGACCTGTTCCCGCCAATCGATATGGGTTTGAACAGAGGAGAGGCCGGACCGTCAAACATGGTATTGGCGGCCAGGTCGACGTTTGCCGAGTTATTGTCTGATTTCAACGGTACGGTAGATACCGCTTCGTCTTCGTGTGCCGCAGCAGCGAACACAGGCATTGAGGTGGAAGACAATATGGTGGTTGTCGATATTGTTTTCAAAAAATTTCTACGGGAATTGGGAAGGTATGTCATGGCAAGCTAAAATTTTCAAAGTAATACAATAAAAGTTGGCCATAACAAATTAGGGAATTTCGGTTAATTTCAAAAGGCCTGATTCGTATTTGCTTGAGGCAAGTATTGAACAGTCAATAAAGGAGATATTACCTGCTTTTCAG
>Ga0209536_100006353_pt1 | contig 18099 bp, 15 predicted proteins | sample DeeMarSeWOR28_12_FD_187461 | JGI IMG/M metagenome (GOLD analysis project Ga0209536, IMG submission 187461) | Marine sediment microbial communities from White Oak River estuary, North Carolina - WOR-2-8_12 (SPAdes) (version 2) | ecosystem: Environmental > Aquatic > Marine > Intertidal zone >... | reverse complement strand
AAAGACTACAAAGAAAAAGGCATTGAAGAAATATCTTCTGATTTCTGAAGAAATCTACAATACCACAAGGAGATAAGATCAGCATATAGCTTCGCTACCTTGGGAATACAATTGGCTATGCAATGTAATCCAGGATCCGATTCGAATTAATAAGGGTATTTAGCTCCAGGTCCTGTCCCAGGATTGGTCTTTATCCCATTCCGGTGTCGGAGCAAAATATTTTTCTCCCTCTCTGAGATGCTCTTTGATCACTTCTTCATTCAGATCGACACCCAGGCCCGGTTTTTCAGGCACTTTTGTATACCCTTTTTCTACAAGTGGTTTATCACCTGTAACAAGATCCTCCCACCATGGCGTATCAACATCATGATGTTCCAGTGCCACAAAGTTTTCCGTGGCTGCTGCGCTATGCACATTGGCCATAAAGGAAATAGGGGTTCCGGCGAAATGTAAGGCCATGGCAATACCATTTTCTTCAGCATAATCACCTATCTTCTTGGTCTCTAATATTCCCCCGGCTGAAGCCAGATCAGGATGTACCATGTCGACTGCTCTTTTGTCGATCAGTTCCTTAAATCCCTTTAAGAGGTAGATATCTTCTCCGGTTAAGGTGGGCGTATTGATGGCTTCGGTAATTTGACGCCATTTATCCACATAAAACCATGGAACCATATCTTCAAGCCAGGCCAATTGATATTTCTCCAGGGCATGTCCCAACCGGATGGCCGTATTGGTATCAAAATGACCAAAATGGTCTGCTGCCAGAGGTATTTCGTATCCCACAATGTCCCTTACGACATCTACATATTCCACCAATTTCTCTAATCCCAAATCGGTAATCTGTATCCTCGTAAAAGGATGCTCTGTTGTACCCAGGCTTCCGAGTTCTTCACTCCACTGTTTGCTGAAATCCCATGCATTCCCTCCTATCAGCGCTCCTTCAATATCCGCGATTAATCTGATTCCAAAATCCATCTTCAGGAAGGTGAATCCGTTTTCGATCCTGCTTTTCATTCTTCTTGCATATACAGCAGGATCTTTTGATCCTGGAGTATCTGCATAGATCCTTATCTTATCCCGATATTTACCTCCCAGCAACTGATACACAGGAACACCATATGCTTTTCCGGTGAGATCCCACAAAGCCATCTCAATACCTGAAACACCCCCGCCCAGTCGCCCATGGCCTCCGAACTGTTTGACCAGTTTAAAAAGTTGTTCCACATTACATGGATTTTTACCTAAAAGCCTGCTCTTTAGAAAAAGGGCGTATTTAGGACTGCCATTATCCCTCACTTCTCCAAGACCGTAAATTCCCTGATTCGTATCGATTTTAATAATCGGAGCTTCTGAGGTATAGGCAATCCTGAGATCTGTAATCTTCAGGTCCGTGGGGGCTGAATTCCTGTTTACTTTTTGCGTGGTAAATTCCAATTCCTTTCCTACATCACCGTTAAACATTAACCCCAGGGCAAGTCCACCCATTCCTGCTTTTTGAATGAATTCACGACGGCTGCCGGTATCTTCCCGACCAGCTTTTTCAGATCGATTTGAATGATTTAATAAGAATTTATCCTTCATAATTGGAAAAGTTTAAGATTTTTGTGTTTTTTCAAGAATTAAAAATGATCTCTCGAATTTTTTAATAATTAAGCACTTTTAAAAGGGATTCTTTAATTTTCATTGTTTTGACAGATATTACTTGCTTTTATGGTTAAGAACAAACTCATTCCAAAACTTTTAATGGCATTTGCCTTTACCTGCCTCCTGGTTTTTCTGATATTATATTTTACAGGCAAGGCCGCGCTGACAGGTCCATTTCTTACAGGCTTTTTTGTGACCCTGGCCATTAGTTTCCAGGGATTCACCCGGCTGAAGAGTTTTTCCTATACCATCTGGATATTTGCGGCTGTAACTGCTTCCATGTATTATCCTGAATATTTTACCACTATTGGCAATTTTGAATTAAAAAAATTGATTGTTCCCCTCCTTCAGATCATCATGTTTGGAATGGGATCCCAAATGAGCGTTAAAGATTTTGCAGGCGTTATTAAAATGCCTAAGGGGGTAATTATAGGGATCGTATCCCAATATAGCATTATGCCTCTGGTAGGTTTTACCATTGCCTACATGTTCAATTTCCCAACAGAGATTGCCGCAGGCGTTCTTCTCATCGGTTGCGCACCCAGTGGACTGGCTTCAAACGTAATGTCCTATATCGCCCGGGCGAACCTTGCCCTTGCCGTTACGCTGGCTGCAATAGCTACATTGCTTTCTCCCTTAATGACTCCATTATTAATGAAAACCCTTGCCGGGCAGTATATAGAGATCAAATTCTGGTCCATGATGCTGGACATCATCAATATGATGATCCTGCCAATCATCGCGGGCTTTATCTTTAATCTTTTTTCAAAAAAGGATGTTACGAACAAAGATCGTTTGATCCAGCTGCTGTCCTATATCGGGATAATTCTGTTGAAAAATTTTATCTATCTCAAATCCACAGAAGTATCACTTCAGGATGCTGCTTTTGCTTTCATGAAGGATATGATATGGTTCTTCATTCTGCCCATGGTTGTGGCCTCCGCACTTAGTGCTATTTTCAAAAACTTTGAAAGTTGGATGGACAAGGTATTGTCCTTCATATCCATGGCCGGGATAGCCGTGATCATTACCATTATCACAGCAGCTGGCAGGGATAGTCTGCTGGATGTCGGTCTACTGTTGATCTTTGCTACCCTGATCCATAACCTGGCTGGCTATTCCCTGGGATATTTCTTTGCCAAAGTATTTCGGATGTCAGAAAGGGATTGCAGAACGGTGGCTTTTGAGGTGGGCATGCAGAACGGAGGATTAGCCTCCGGCTTGGCTTTACAAATGGGTAAAATCGCAACAGTAGGACTTGCGCCTGCTATTTTCGGCCCGCTAATGAATATCACAGGGTCCTCACTGGCCACCTACTGGCGAGGAAAACCTACGAAAGACACTGATGAAAAAATAGAATAGTCATTTTAACAGATCACTAAACACAAGAAAATTAAACACTATTGAAAATGAAAAATATAAGATTGTTATCCGTATTCCTGTGTATATTAATTTCCTTTCCATTATTCTCTCAAATAGAGACGTCAAAGGAATTAATGGATTTCTATACTTCCGAATGGGAAGGTGATCGCCTGCCGGATGGAAGGCCGAAGGTCTCTGATGATCTTCTCAAAAGGTTGAAAAATATTTCCATAGAAGAAGCCTGGGGTGTCATGCGGGGCGAAGGGTATCACAATCAGTTTGATGGAAACTGGGTCATGCTCCATGATGATGAACCATTTGTTGGCCGTGCACTCACCGCACAATATATGCCGCTCAGACCAGATATTAATCAGAGAATTCTGGATAAAGGACATGCGGAAGGCAGAATTGGCGCCTCTAACTCATGGCCTATAGATATGCTTCAGGAAGGTGACGTATATGTTGCAGATTGTTACGGAAAGATCATTGACGGAACGCTTATCGGGGATAATCTGGGAAACTCCATTTATGCTAAATCTAAAACCGGAGTGGTATTCGATGGAGGTTCAAGAGACCTTGAAGGTCTTCAGAAGATCGATGGATTTAATGCCTTCGTCAGAGGATTTGATCCTTCGTTTTTGCGTGAAGCCATGCTCACCGGCATCAATGTTCCCATACGGATTGGAAGAGCTACGGTCTTCCCGGGAGATGTAGTTCTCGCTAAAAAGGAAGGCGTGATCTTTATCCCACCGCACCTTTTGGAAAAAGTTGTGATAAATGCCGAATTTATAGGTCTACGTGATATGTTTGGACATATGCGGTTAAAAGAAGGTACCTACACCCCCGGTCAGATTGATGGACGATGGTCGGATGAAATTAAAAAGGACTTTCTCCAATGGATAGATGATAATCCTGATGTGCTTCCAATGTCGAGAGAAGAGCTGGATGAATATCTAAAGAACAGAACCTGGTGATATATAGAGGCAGCATGGTATTTTAACTGTTGTTCTGTATCAAAATTTAGACCACTGGCCATTTTTGCTTTGTTGATTATATTGTTTACTTTCGATAACTTTTTTACAGCAGGTGTAAATGTCGATCATAAAACTATACAAAAGGCTAAATACTGGATGGAAAAGACTTTTATGGGTCCTGGGCATTCTCTTTGCCTTTATAGTCCCAGGTGTGATAAATCCAAATATTTACCTCGATATCATCAATCAGAATTCCTACCTGGGTAGATGGAGGATTGAAGAAACCATCATTGTGATCTACCTTACGCTGGCCGGATGGTGGGCAGCAGTATTTTATATCCTGGTTATTATAAACGGTTTTAGAAAGAGAAAATAAAGGGTTTTTGATCTGAGATTTAGAGTATCTTTGTCTCTATCTTGATCATACTTTCAAAAATATTAACCGGATTTGTCAGAATTTATCAGGTGGCAATTTCCCCCTATTTAGGCAATCATTGTCGGCATACCCCTACCTGTTCACAATACACCATCGATGCCATTAATGAATGGGGACCAGCCAAAGGGGTATGGATGGGGATGAAAAGATTGTCGAGATGTCATCCATGGGGCACGCACGGGTATGATCCAGTCCCTAAAAATCCTGGGAAAAACCATTCCACCTCCAATAGCAAATAAATCCAATAAATAATGTGGTATTTTTACAGTAAACTAAGATTGTTGAATTGATGGAATATCCAACAACACTTATTGAAAATGCTGTAAATGAGATCAGCAAATTACCAGGCATTGGTAAGAAATCTGCTTTGCGGGTAGTTTTAAAACTCTTAAAAGAAAAACCTGAATTTACGGATGACCTTGCTGAAGCACTCATTAAATTAAGGAGTGAAACCAAATATTGCCGGATCTGTCATATGATCAACGATACGGAGGACTGTACCTGCATGACTCCAAAAAGAGATACTTCCGTAATTTGTGTGGTTGAGGATACCCCGGATATAATGGCCATTCAACATACTGCCCAATATAATGGATTGTTTCATGTATTGGGTGGATTGATCTCACCAATTGACGGTATAGGCCCGGAGGATCTTAATATTCAATCCCTGATTGACCGCATCCAGCACGCGGATTACAACGTAAAAGAAATTATCCTTGCGTTAAGCACAAATATGGAAGGCGACACAACGGCATTTTATCTGGCTAAAAAACTGAAGCCCTTTGATCTAAAGATCACTACCATTGCCAGAGGAATTCCCATAGGCGGCGAATTGGAATTTGCAGATGAGATTACCCTGGGAAGAAGCATTGTAAAACGTGTAAATTATGACCTGAATGCAGATTGAACTGAGATAAATACATGCAGAAATCCAAAAAACATAGAATTAGAGTTTTTTACCTACTGACAGTTTATATTGTACTTTTTTCAAATGATCTGTATTCACAGACTGAATCCAGACAATCCTTGCTCATTGAAATTGAGGAAGGCGTAGATTTGATGGAAGCTGGAAATTATATTGAAGCTGACAGGAAATTTAAAAGAGCCTTAAGAAACCTGGAAGTACTACCGGCGGAAATCAGTTTTTATTTTGGCAAGAACTCCTATTTCCTTGACCAACACAAACAGGCGATTAACTGGTTAAATAAATACATAGAACTTAAAGGCACAAAGGGGAGATTCTTCGAAGAATCCGTAGAGTATCTGAACCGGGCAGAAATGGCCTATAAATTGGAAACTGAACAAAATTCAAACAATGTAATTTCTGAATTAACGAAATCCAATGACTTTGATTGTAAGGGTCATACTCATTTTAAATGCCCTATCTGCCTGGGTGAAGGGGTCTTACTCAAACCAGGCAAAATGAACAATGTAGTGTATCAAACCTGTCCATATTGTATAGGTGGCGGCTATATCACCTGTGACGAATATAAGATGTACCTCCGCGGAGAATTGAAACCAAATAATTAAATTTGCTGTTTGATTAATAGCAAATGATTCCCGTCCAGGGTTGATCAGGAAATACCCGAGTTATGAAACTTTTCAATACCATTGATTCCAGGATACTCAAACAGAAGTTACATTCGAGTAAGGAAGAACGCATCACATTGTCTTTTTATAAATACGTTAAACTGAAAAACCCGCAGCTTTTCAGGGACCATCTTTATGAGGTATTGATAAATCTCAATGTTTATGGAAGGATTTATGTTGCCCATGAAGGAATTAATGCTCAAATAAGTGTGCCTGCAAAACTATACGAAGCGTTTAAATCCTCCCTGAATGAAATAGTTTTTATGCGGGGCCTTAGGTTAAATACAGCCATTCAGGACGATGGAAGATCGTTTTTTAAATTGAAGATAAAGGTGAGAAATAAAATACTGGCGGATGGCCTGAATGATAAAACATTTGATGTGACGAACATAGGTAAGCATTTATCTGCTTTGGATTTCAACACCCTGGCTGAAGATAAAGATACTATCATTATCGATATGCGCAACCACTATGAAAGTGAAGTCGGACATTTTAAGGGAGCTTTCTGTCCGGATGCTGACACCTTCAGGGATGCTCTGAAGATTGTTGAAAAAAAGCTGGACAAAGGATCGGAGCAGCACATCATCATGTATTGTACCGGCGGGATACGTTGTGAGAAAGCAAGCGCATATTTTAAACATATGGGATATCCCAATGTTTATCAACTCGAGGGCGGGATCATCAAATACGCCAGGGATGTAAAGCATCAAGGACTTGAAAATAAATTTGTCGGTAAGAATTTTGTCTTTGATGAACGTATGGGTGAACGCATATCGGATGACATTATTTCCTGCTGTCATCAATGTGGCAAGCCCTGCGATTCACATACTAACTGTAATAATGTTGCCTGCAATCTGCTTTTTATTCAGTGTGATGATTGTGCTCAAGCATATGATGGATGCTGTTCTGCCGAGTGTAAAGAAGTAACTTTATTGCCTCCGGAAGAACAGAAAAGGTTGCGTAAAGGAAAACCAAAGGCAAAAAAGATGTTTTCCAAGGGTAGAATCCAACAACAGATCCTGACCTGATATACCAGCACGAGAATTAGCGCAAAGTTTTTTGTGTCAATCCCAACCGTTCAAACGCAAAATAAACCTGACGTATATTTTCCATTTAATTTCAAAATAAATTTTTTGATATTGTAACCTGATGCATAATAGATGAATCTAATAAAAAGGTTAAAATTATAAAGCCATCACATAAGAGTCATGAAAAACAATTATCATTTACTCATTATTAACTTATTTCTCGTTACATCGATCGCTTTCATCAGCTCATGTTACTTCGCCTTCGATAATCTTGGACCCATGGCCGAAGAAGAGAGAAATGTACCGGATTTTGACAGGCTGAAAGTGACATCAGGTATTGATGTAACCCTTGCACAGGGAAACCGGCACCGTGTTATCATTAAAGCAAATGAAGACCTCATTGATGATGTAGAGACAGAAGTGGTCAATGGTACGCTTAAACTCAATGTTGACAGAAAATGGTTCCGGGGAGGAGGTTCTGTAGAAGCTGAGATCACATTTGTGGAACTTGACATGATCGATGTCAGTGCAGGATCTGATGTTGAGTCTGATGGACTATTGGAATTTGAGGATTTAGATATAGAAGCCTCTTCAGGAAGCGACCTCAAATTAAATCTGGAAGCCTATTCGGTACAATTGAGAACTTCCAGTGGTTCTGATGCTGATCTTAAGGGAGCAGCCAGGGATTTTGAAGCAAAAGCAAGCAGCGGAAGTGATATCAATGCATATGATTTTGAAGTAGAGAATGCCATCCTGGAGTGCTCAAGCGGATCGGATATCAAGACGCATGTTACAAGAACTATGAAGGTTAAAGCCTCCAGCGGAAGCGATGTTCATTATCGAGGTGATCCGGAGTTACTTGAAGTAAATACATCCAGTGGTGCTGATTTAATTAAAGTAAATTAAATCCACACTTTATAATTATGAGGATTCTGTTTATTGGCGGCTCAGGCAATATATCCTCAGCGTGTACAAAATTAGCCCTCATTAAAGGCCATCAGGTTTTCCATTTAAACAGGGGAAATACTGAAAGCCCGTTCAAAAAGGAGGTTCAAACCATTATTGCCGATATCAACGATGTGGATTTTGTACGGAATTCTGTGAAAGATCACTATTTTGATGTGGTCGTCAATTTTATCGCCTACAACACATCAGATATTGAAAGAGATTTTTCCATATTTAATGAAAAGACTGATCAATACATTTTTATTTCATCCGCCTCGGTATACCAGAAACCCCCTGTTCATCCAGTCATCACGGAATCAACCCCATTAAAAAATCCTTTCTGGAAATACTCCCGCGATAAAATCGCATGTGAAAATGTATTGAATGACTTGTACCGGGACAAAGGATTTCCAATTACCATCATAAGACCTTCCCTCACCTACGAAACCGTAATACCGGCAGCCATTGGATCCTGGGATGATTTCACGATTATAGACAGAATCAGAAAAGGGCGTAAAATCATCGTTCACGGAGACGGAACAAGCTTGTGGACCATTACCCATTCAGAAGATTTTGCAAAAGGATTTGTGGGACTCCTTGGACATCAACAGGCAATCGGTCACAGCTTTCACATAACCAGCGATGAAATCCTGACCTGGAACCAGATTTATGAAGCCATAGGCATGGCCGCGGGCAGGAAACCCGACATGATACACATTCCGTCCAGCTATATTGCCACATTTGATGATTTTCAAACAGGAAACCTACTGGGTGATAAAGCGCATAGCGTTATTTTTGATAATACAAAGATCAAATCATTTGTTCCTGAATTCATAGCAACAATTCCGTTTAAGGAAGGTATTAGAAAAACAGTGAAATGGTTTGAAGAGAAACCCTCCAGAATGAGAATCATCGATGAAACAAACCAATTTATGGATAAGGTGATTCAATCCTATCTCAACCTTGGCTGAAGGAATTGAATAGATCCCCGACAATCTTAGTTAAGATTTAATGGCCATATGGTTCAATTATCAATTCACTTTAACAAAAACATTAATTAACTTAGTTATAGAATATAAAATGAGGGATTTTTTGCCATGAAACGAAATATATTTTTTATAGTTCTGGCGTTGACCATTGTTGTCATCATATTTTTATCCATGCGACTCAGCAGGGATACTACTGAAGAACTGGAAATCTTAACCCAGACGAAAAAAGGTGTTTTCAAGGTTGAAATCATATCTGCCGGAGAATTGGATGCTAAAAATTCGGTTAATATCGAAGGTCCATTCGGTTTACGGAGGGCACGGATATGGGAGGTGAAAATTGAGGATATGGTCGACGAAGGCACGGTAGTGAAAAAGGGGGATTACGTAGCGAGACTGGACGCTGCAGAACTCTCTGACAGAATACAAAATGAGGAAAATGACCTGGTACAATCTTCTTCTCAGTACACCCAGGCCAAATTGGATACCGCACTCGAACTTCGACAGGAGCGGGATAACATGATCAACCTGAAATACGATATTGAACAAAAAAGGATCGCGCTTGAACAATCTCAGTTCGAACCTCCGGCGACCATAAAACAAGCTGAATATGAATTGGAAAAAGCCAGCAGAACCTATGAACAGGCCCTGGTCAACTATGACCTTAAGGTAGAAAAGGCTATAGCGCAGGTAACTGAAGCACGCTCAGAAATGTTGGAGGATAAACGCTGGCATGAATTTTTACAGAGTCTGCAGGACAAGTTTAATATTATAGCACCTGAAGACGGCATGGTCATTTACAAAAGAAACTGGAGGGGTGAAAAACAAGGCGTAGGCGCTACGGTAAGAGCCTGGGATCCGGTTGTCGCCACCTTGCCGGACCTGTCAAAGATGATTTCCAGGACCTATATCAACGAAGTAGACATCAATTATGTCAGTGAAGACCAGGAAGTGGAAATTGGATTGGATGCTTTCCCCGATAAAAAACTGAGTGGCACAGTGGTTGAAGTGGCGAATATTGGCGAACAACGTCCGAATACCGATGCAAAGGTGTTTCAGATACTCATAGAGATACACGAATCCGATACAACTTTACGGCCAGGCATGACTACCTCCAATACTATTCTCGCTGAGGAAATTCCAGATGTACTGTTTATTCCGGTGGAGTGCATACACAGTCAGGGTGATTCCATAACCTATGTCTATCGTAAAACCGGATTGGGCTATAGTAAACAAGAAATTAAAACGGGGATATCCAATTCTGATGAGACCATCGTTCTGGAAGGATTGGAAGAAGGAGATATTTTATATCTTTCTGATCCACCAGGATCAGAGGGAAAAAACATTCAGTTGTTGTCCTCCAGTTAAGATTGCCCCATGATAAAGCGACTTGCCACCAACTTTAGCATTTCTCTGGAAGCCGTGTTGGCCAACAAATTACGGTCCTTTCTTACCGCTTTGGGCATCATATTCGGCGTTTCTGCTGTGATTGCCATGGTATCCATTGGTTCCGGCGCACAACAGGAAATTATGGATCAGATTAAACTGGTAGGGGTAAATAACATAGTTGTTAAGCCTATCGTGGAACAGGAAGAAGGGCAAATTGAAGAAAATGCCTCCACAGAATCCGGCAAAAAAAACCTTTCAACGGGCTTAACCATATATGATGCAGAGAGTATCCAAAAGATCATTCCGGGAATAACCAGAATATCACCTGAGATAATTATCGACACTTATGTTACCAGGAACGCATTCAGAAGATCTGCAAAACTGGTAGGCGTGGACAATACCTATTTTGAGGTATCTGGTTTTGATTTATCACAGGGGAAGTTCTTTAATGATGAACATATCAGGTATGGAAGAGCTGTATGCATTATTGGCAACAACATAAAATCACGTTTTTTTAGCGAAGAAGATCCTATTGGAAAAAAAATCAAGGTGGGTGATCACTGGTTGAAAGTGATTGGCGTACTATCAGAGCGATACATATCCAAGAAATTCATATCTAACCTTGGTATCCGGGATTACAATATGGACGTATACACCCCCTTAAATACCGTTTTGATACGGTATGAAAACAGGAACCTGATCACGGATGCAAAAATTAAGCTGTTCAACCGGACCGCCCCCGAAGAAAGGGAAGAATTCCCAAATTATCATCAACTCGACCGGTTAACCATTCAGGTACAGGAAACCGAGCAACTTAACGGGATTGCGCAGGTGCTTTCAAAATTGTTAAAAAGGAAACACAATGAGATCGTAGATTATGAAATCTCAATTCCTGAAATGCTGTTGAAACAACAGCAGAGAACAAAAAGTGTTTTTAACTTTGTTTTGGGGGCAATAGCGGCCATTTCACTATTGGTCGGCGGAATAGGCATCATGAATATCATGCTGGCTTCCGTTCTTGAAAGAATAAAAGAAATTGGGATCCGGAAAGCTGTGGGAGCCAAAAGAAAGGATATTGCCTTTCAATTTATTCTGGAAGCAGTACTTATCAGTTTTTCCGGGGGTATTGTAGGCGTAATTCTCGGCATACTAATAGCCTTTTTTATCTCCAACCTCGCTGAAATCCCAACCATAATTAGCATTTTCTCGATTTTACTATCTTTCGGAGTGGCGGTCAGCATAGGCATCATTTTTGGCTACACGCCCGCCCGGAAGGCCGCAGCACAGGATCCCATTCTATCCCTGAGGTATGAATGAGCCTAAACAGGAAATAATTGATGCGAATAAAAAAAATAAACTTTCAACTTTTTAAATCAGTGATCCAATGCAAAAATTTGTGATAACCATCTGTTTGATCAGCATATCAATGTTCAAGTGCGTGAATGCAGGTAAAAATGAGGGCAATTCAACCTGTTCAGAGGTAATTGAAACCATTAAATCCAATTTGACTTGTTCCTGGTCGGAAAAAACCGTGGATACATTCAAAGCAGGCAATCCCGACAATCAAGTTTCCGGGATCGCAACGACCTTCATTGTTACTATGGACGTACTGAAGAAGGCGGTTGATTTGAATTGCAACCTGATCATTACCCATGAACCCACATTTTATAATCATCTCGATGAAACTGATCATCTGAGCTCTGATTCCGTATACCTTGAAAAACTTAAGTTTATAGAGGATAATGGACTTGTAGTTTTCCGGTTCCACGACCACTGGCATCGTACACAACCCGATGGAATATTTACGGGTATGATCAATAAACTTGGATGGAAGGATTTCCAGCCTGATCCTGAGGTGCTGGTGTTTAAATTTCCGGAATCCACAGTAGGAGAATTTGCAGCTACGCTCAAAGACAAGTTCGACAACTCACCGGTCCGGGTTATCGGCGATCCGGAGATGAGCTTTTCCAAGGTGGGATTAGCACCTGGCGCACCTGGCTATATGAACCATGTGAGAATGCTTGAACGGGATGACGTTGAAGTGCTTGTCGCCGGTGAAGTACCGGAATGGGAAAGTATAACCTATGTGCGGGATGCCTCCGGCTTGGGGATGAATAAGGCTATGATCTTGCTCGGACATGTAAACTCCGAAGAAGCTGGAATGGGGTACCTGGCGGAATGGCTTCAGGAAACAGTTAACGTAGCCAATATACATTTTATCCCAGCTGGCGACCCATTCTGGGCACCCTGAACATCACGCGTCATTATTAATCCATCGCTAAGATAAATTCAAGTGAATCTGCAGAAATATAAGACCATACACTATCCAATTACCTATCTTGGAATTGTTACCCTGCTATTACTATTTACCGGGTATGCTTGTACGGGTGCAAGAGATGGGCAAGTTACAGACACTGTTTTCTTACCTGAAATTGATGGGGAATGGTGGCAGGTGGCGGGAAATCCTGATCTTGGTCACCTTAACACTCTGGAACAGCAACCTGTTGATTTCGGCATCTGGCAAGCCGCTGATGGTTCCTGGCAGATCTGGTCCTGCATACGAAAAACCAGAGAAGATGGAAACACCAGGTTGTTCTACAGATGGGAATCAGAAAACCTTGAAGACAGAAATTGGAAACCTATGGGCATAGCCATGAGAGCTGATACTACGTTGGGCGAAAGTCCGGGGGGTCTGCAGGCGCCTTACGTAATTAAACAGAATGACAGATACCTGATGTTTTACGGCGACTGGAATAATATTTGCCTTGCAGAAAGCAAGGACGGCAAGACATTTACACGGGTAGTCAGAGACGGATCACCGCGGCTTTTCGGGGATAAAAAAGAAACGAACACAAGAGATCCTATGTTAATTTATAGCGATGACCTTTGGTATTGCTATTATACCGCCCATCCTGATAATGATGGCGCCATCTACGTACGCACATCCTCTGATTTTTTCAACTGGAGTGAAAGCCAACGGGTATGTTATGGAGGAAGTCCGGGTAAAGGGGCATTATGGTACGCGGAATGCCCCCATGTAGTTGAATATACAGAGGGTAATTTTTATTTATTCAGGACATATTCCTATGGAAATTTTCAATCCGGCGAATTATTAAGCACTCCAAAAACCAATATTTATCATTCCCGGGATCCATCTGACTTCGGGATCGATACGGACCAACATTTGATACATACCCTGGAAATTGCTGCCCCTGAGATCATCCATAAGGGTGACAAATGGTATGTGGCTGCCTTGAATGAGGATCTCCAGGGTATTCGCATAGCCCGTCTTAAATGGATAATGCAGGATGATTGAATTGGATTATCTGTTTTTCTACTATTTTTACAGGATTAATATCCAACTATGATCAAAATAATAAAGTGGTTCGGATTATTTCTATTGCTGCTAATTCTGGTTGCCTCAATTTTCATATTGTATAACCTCAGGGACAGAAATCCCGGTTACAGCATAGACCTGAATATACAACCCGGAGAACCAGGATTGATTAGTGCAGGATTTTCAGCCTTGACCATCACCCCTGAGGTCCCGGACCAATGGTTTGATGTAAATAAAAACGCTAAATTTGATTCGGAGGAAGGTGATACCTATTCTGATAAAAATGGCAATGGACGCTTCGATGCGGTCTGGATGGCGGGGTTTGATCAGAAAAGAGCAGCCAATGGTATACATGATGACCTGTGGGCCAGAACAATGGTTCTGGACGACGGCTACAACCGCTTCTCCCTGACAGTAATTGATGCCATAGGCATTTTCCATGATGAAGTAATTGAGATCAGGAAAGCCATCAACCCGGAAGCCGGAATTACCTATTCCGTTATAGCATCAACCCATACACATGAAGCGCCCGATCTGATGGGCCTCTGGGGCACCAGCTTTTTAAAAAGCGGTATCGACCCAGCGTATTTGACGTATGTAAGACAGCGGATCGTAGCGTCTATTGAAACAGCGGCCAGAAACCTTCAACCGGCAAGGATTCTGTTTTCTCAAGATCAGCATGCTTCTGGAAAATTAGTCACTGATACGCGTAAACCCATGGTGATGGATCACGGTATACGCATCATGCACGTGCTGAATAAGGAAAATAATGAGTCCCTTGGAACCCTGTTGGGATGGGCCAACCATCCGGAAACCGTGTGGAGTGATAATCTGCTGATCACTTCTGATTTTCCTCATTTTATACGGGAGGGAATTGAAAATGGGATAGTGTTGAATGACAGTTTGATCATGGAAGGTGTGGGTGGCATTTCAATTTTTCTGAATGGAGCAATCGGAGGACTAATGACAACACCACCCGAATTGCCGATCAAAGACCCTTGGACAGAATCGGTATACCAGGCACCTGATTTCAACAAAGCAAGATCCCTGGGATATCAGGTTGCCGAAATAGGACTTAAGCTGCTTCAACAAGCTCAGGACACCTTACATGAAGGTTCAATCGGTATTGCAGCAAAGACATTTGATCTGCCTCTTGACAACCCTCTTTTCAGAATTGGAGCGGCATCGGGCATTCTGGATCGTGGGTACAGCAAGTGGGGACATATGCGAACCGAAATAGCCTACATTACGCTCGGGCAAGCAAGTATTCTGACCTATCCCGGTGAAGTCTACCCGGAATTGATCAATGGAGGCATTGAAGCTCCGGCAGGACAAGATTTCTTGATTGATCCAATGGAAATACCTGTTGCCCGTGATCTGATGAAGGGGAACTACAAATTTATCATCGGCCTGGGGAATGATGAACTGGGATATATAATCCCTAAAAGTGAATGGGATGAAACACCTCCATACCTATATCATGAAAAAGAATCCCCGTACGGGGAAATCAATAGCCTCGGACCGGATACCTCTCCACTGATTCACCGCCAGATTGAGCAGATTATCGAGGATTATTATAATTGAAGTCACCCTGCAGATAAAAGAAAAATAAGTATATTTGATTAACATTTTTTAATCGATTTATACATTTTTCTAAATGACTTCCAAGGAAAGAATCCTAAAGGCATTAGCCCATCAAGCACCCGACAAAACTCCAGTCGATTTTGGATCCACTCCTGTGACTGGAATACATGTACTCGCAGTTGAACGTTTAAGATCATACTTTGGGTTTGAGGAACGTCCCGTACGGGTTATTGAACCGTATCAGATGCTGGGTGAAATAGACGACGAACTGATGGAGGCGCTGGGTATTGATGTTATCGGTCTGAGCCCGAAAAATAACATGTTTGGCATATTGAACAGCGGTGAACTTAAAGAATTCAGGACTTTCTGGGGTCAGACAGTACTGCTGCCAAAAAACTTTAACACGTCATACGATGAAAATGGAGATTTGCTTATCCATCCTGAAGGAGACGTTACCATCCCGGCAAGTGGCAAAATGCCTAAAGCAAGCTATTTCTTCGATGCCATAATCAGGCAGGATCCCATAAATGAAACAAAGCTAGATCCCGCTGACAATCTGGAGGAGTTCACAGCAATATCAGAGGAAGACCTGAATTACTGGCGTGAAGAGGCAGGCAAGCTCAACGGTACGGATAAAGCGGTAATCGCCAATTTCGGTGGGACTGCTTTCGGAGATATAGCCCTTGTTCCTGGACTGAATCTTAAACATCCCAAGGGTATCCGCGATATATCAGAATGGTATATGTCCGTGATCATGAGGCCGGATTATATTCATGAGATTTTTTCAAGGCAAAGTGATACTGCCATATCCAATCTTGAAAAAATTCATGCTGTGGTTGGTGCGAATGTTGACATTGCCTTTCTGTGTGGAACAGATTTCGGGACCCAGGATTCTCAATTCTGCGGGATAGATACTCTCGAAGAAATGTATATTCCATATTACAAAAAGTTGAATGACTGGATTCATACGCATACAAACTGGAAAACGTTTAAACATTCCTGTGGGGCGGTTGAGCCATTCATCAACAGTTTTATCGATGCAGGTTTCGATATTTTGAACCCGGTTCAGATAAGTGCAACGGGTATGGAACCGCAACACCTGAAGGATACCTATGGAGATCGGATTACATTCTGGGGAGGCGGGATCGACACCCAGCAGGTATTATCCTTCGGAACGGTTGGCGAGGTGGAGAAGCAGGTAGCGCAAAATTTAAAAATATTCAGTAAAAATGGAGGGTATGTTTTTAATACCGTTCACAATATTCAGGCAAACGTACCCCCGGAAAATTTAATCGCTATGCTGAATACTTTAAAAAGGGTAAATTCCTGAGGATAATTTTAAATAACAGGGAGAAATAGTAGTTAAAAAACTTTACCTGGATTCAGTGAAGCATAACAGGATCAAACAAAGCAGATACACTTATGGATCTTTGTAAATTGGAGGAAATCAAACATTTTGTTCGGGTATGACAAAAAAGGAACAGTTTGAACGCTTAGTCGAAGGCCGGGATCTGGACGTCAATAAGCTATTCCGTCCGATACTAATGCACTTTGCTGCCCGCTTCAATAACAAGACCTATCGGGAGTTTGCTTCGGATTACAAATCCCTTGTAGAAAGTAATATCAAAGCCCTGGATTATTTTGATATGGATATGGTGGGCCTCATATCTGACCCTTACAGGGAAACATCTGCTTTCGGAGCGAAAGTATCATTTCCGGAGGAAGCGGTCCCTGTGTGTGAAGAAATATTAGTGAAAACCATAGAGGATGTAAAATCCTTGAAAAATCCGGATCTGTATAGCGCAAACAGAACACGCGACAGAATCGATGGGGCGAGATATTTTCAGGAACTCTTACATGGTAATGTTCCAGTGATCGGTTGGATTGAAGGCCCTCTGGCTGAAGCCTGTGATCTTGCAGGAGTCAGTGAAATGCTGGTCCAAATGATGGTAGATCCGGATTTTACCAACATGCTCTTAGACAAATGTGTGGTTACTGCTAAAGAATTTGCCAGATTGCAAATTGAGGAAGGATGTGATATTATTGGGATAGGTGATGCAATTTGTTCGCAGATCGATATTGAAACCTATAATGCGTATATAAAAAATCGCCATAGTGAGATTATTCAACATATTCATGAATGCGGCGCTAAAGTTAAATTGCATATATGTGGAGATATAAGTCACCTGCTACCCTCGATTAAGGATCTGGGAATGGACATACTTGATCTGGACTGGCAGGTAGACCTGGACCATGCTTTTGATATCGTTGGATCTAAAGTGATACGATGTGGAAATATAGATCCGGTTATTGTACAGAATCGTTCTTCAGAAGATATTTCTAGAATTACAGAAAGCATCGTGGCAAAAGAAAAAGGTCGGAAGCATATTATTTCAGCAGGTTGTGAGATCACCGTGAATACACCTCCTGAAAATTTATTATCAATGAGACAATCATCTGTTAATCGTAAAATATAATTGTATAATCATGAGTGAACTTCTAGAAAAAATCGCGCATTGTGTAGAGTTCGGGAAAATTAATCAACAGGCTCCCTATCCACCCGATATGAAAGGACAGCCAGGTGCTGATGAACTTACCAGAGAGGCACTTGATTCAGGATTGGGCGCAGAGGATATATTAAAAAAAGGTCTTGTTGTAGGGATGGAAAGAATTGGCGTAAAGTTCCGGGAGAACAAAGTTTTCGTTCCCCAGGTACTCATGTCGGCCAAAGCCATGAGTACAGCCATTGAACATCTGAAACCTTTTTTCCAATCCGGTGATGTAAAGCGTGCCGGTATATTTGTAGTTGGCACCGTGGCGGGTG
>Ga0209536_100006352_pt1 | contig 18102 bp, 14 predicted proteins | sample DeeMarSeWOR28_12_FD_187461 | JGI IMG/M metagenome (GOLD analysis project Ga0209536, IMG submission 187461) | Marine sediment microbial communities from White Oak River estuary, North Carolina - WOR-2-8_12 (SPAdes) (version 2) | ecosystem: Environmental > Aquatic > Marine > Intertidal zone >... | reverse complement strand
GTACCTTGCCCGCAGCCGTGATCTGGCCCGTGAAGAAGCGGCCGAAATGCTGCGCGGCCTCGACCACGGCCCGGTACCCGGCGATGTTCGCCATCGAACTCAGGGCATCCACCTTCTGGGCGCGGGAGATGCGCGGGATGCTGTCCATGGCCATGACGGTCGCGCCGCTGGCGGTCAGTTTACCGAGCAGTTCGGGATTCTGCGCGGGATACAGAAAGCTGATCATCGTCTGGCCCGACTTGAGGCGCGCGGCCTCGTCGTCGTCCGGGCCACGCACCTTCATGACGATGTCTGAATGGCTCCAGATGTCATCCGCGGTAGCGGCAACGGAACATCCGGCCGCCTCGTAGGCCGCGTCGGAATAATTGGCGGCGGCGCCGGCGCCGGACTCCACTGCAACTTCGAATCCCAGCTTGATCAACTGGGCGGCCACGTCCGGGGTGGTGGCCACGCGCTTTTCGCCCGCGTAGGTTTCTTTCGGTACACCGATTCTCATAAACAAGCTCCGAATGGTTTGCTGTTTGCAGCCTGGATTCTTGCGGCTTTCGAATGGCGCCGCTCAGGCGCCGGCGGATCGCCAGCAACGGCTGCACTGCTGAACGTCCAGACAGGGCAGAGGATACCGGCAAAAGGTTCCAGCGTGTAGATTTATGTCAAGAAATCCGCATTCAACCCCACTTTTTCCGAGACCGACATTGATATGTGGGGCCAAAGGAATATTTGGGGTGAATATTTGGGGTCAGAGTAAAAACTCTTTCGAGCAGGGCGAACTCGCCCATCTGAATGCAGGAGTTTTTACTCTGACCCCAAATATTCCTCTGACCCCAGATATTTGTGCAGTGCTAGCAGCCGGTCCAAGGTTCCGACGTCGTTCCATTCGCCCTCGTACAACTCCCCGGTGACCAAGTGGTCGCGCATGGCGGAGCGCAGCAGCGGCACGACCGAGAACTTGCCGGGACTGCACCCGGCGAACAGCCGCGGATGGTAGACGGCGATGCCGCTGAACGTGTGGCGCGGCTCACCTTCGTCGCTGACCCGGGCGCCCAACAGGGCGAAATCGCCAGCCGGGTTGTGCGCCGGGTTGGGCACCAGTACCAGGTGCGCCTGGTCGCACTTGACCGCCCGCAGGCGTGCAAGGGGATAATCCGTCCAGAGATCGCCGTTGAGCACCAGGAAGGGCGCACCGCCGAGCAGAGGCAGCGCCTTGAAAATCCCGCCGCCGGTTTCGAGTGCTTCGGGCTGCTCGTCGGACCAGTGGATGTGAATGCCCCAGCGGCCCCCGTCAGCCAGTGAAGCCGGCAGCAGGTCTCCGAGGTGGCCCTGGTTAATGACGATTTCGCGGAAACCGGCCGCCGCCAACCTCTCGAGGTGGTATTCGATCAGGGGCTTGCCGCCGACTTCCACCAGCGGTTTGGGCAATTCGTCCGTGAGCGGCCGCAGCCGCTCGCCGCGCCCCGCGGCCAGGATCATGGCGCGCATTCGGCTTGCTCCAGCAGGCGCTGAAAATCCCGGAAGGCAGGGTAGCGCGGCAGCACGTCGAGCAGGTACCTGTAGAAACGCGGGATCAATTCCAGGTAACCCTGCTTGCCGTCGCGGTACCGCAGCCGGGCGAAAATGCCCACGATCTTGAGATTGCGCTGCAGGCCCATCCAGTCACAGCAGCGAATCCACTCATCCGGCCCTATCCCGGGCGCAATGCGCTCGCGCATCTCCAGCATCCACTCTTCGAGTCGCTCGCGGGGCCAGGCGATGTAACGGTCCCACAACAACGAGACCAGGTCATAGCTCAGCGGGCCGCGCAGGGCGTCCTGGAAATCGATCAGGCCCGGTCCCTCCGGGGTCTGCAGCAGGTTGCAGGAATGGAAGTCCTTGTGCACGAAAACCTGAGGTTGCCGGGTCGCGGAGTCGATCAGGGCGGCGCACAATTCCGCCCAGGCCCCACGCTCCGCCCCGGTCAGCGGCCGCTCGCGGTGGCGTCCCAGGTACCAGTCCGGAAACAGGTCCAGTTCCGCCTGCAGGACAGGCCCGTCATAACGCGGCAGGCCTTCGCTGGCAACGCGTGTCGCGAGTCCTTCGAGCACATCGAACAGCCCGGGTAGCAGAACCCCGGCCGAATCCCCGTCGAGCACGTCCCGGTACAGCACATCGCCGAAGTCTTCCAGCAGGCCGAATCCCTGTTCGAAGTCGAAGTTCAGGATGCGCGGGGCCTTGAGGCCGGCTGAACGCAAGCGGTCCGCGACCTCTACGAAAGGACGTGAGTCCTCCCGGTCCGGCGGCGCGTCCATCAGGATGATGGACCCGGTTGGAGCCCGCAGCCGGAAATAACGGCGGAAACTGGCGTCACCGGACACCGGTGCGAGCCGAACCCGCTCCAGGCCCAGCATGTCGGCGGCCCATGAGGCCGCATGGCGCTCGCGCTCATCCCCGCCGCGCCGCGATCCGTCAGCCCGTTCGTTCATGCGCGCATTGTGCCCGAATCGCCGCCGGCTTGGTATCCGGAGCAGTTGCCCCTTTCCAAAGAGTACCCATATGGTACTATATACGGATGCTAAGGATTTCGAAGATGAGCGACTACGCCATCCTGATGATGGTGGAACTGGCGCGCGACCGGGAAGTGCTGAGCGCGCACGCGCTCGCGGAGCGGGTGCGGGTCGAAGTGCCCACGGCGAGCAAGGTGCTGAAGCTGCTGGCCGGCCACGGCTTGCTGGAGTCCTTCCGCGGCGCCAGCGGAGGTTATCGAGTCATGCGCGGCGCTGCCGATATCAGCGTGGCCGAAGTCATCGCCGCGATCGAAGGTCCGATCGCGATGACGGAATGCAGCGTGGAGCAGGGCCTGTGCAACCAGGAGGACAGCTGTGAATTGCGCGGCAACTGGCAGCGGATCAGCCTGGCGGTGGCCGAGGCGCTGCAACAGGTCAGCCTCGCGGAGATGGCGGCGCCGCCCGGGCGGAAAACAGGGCCGCTACACATTACGACGCTGAACGCACGGTGAGGTTTTCGGGGAAACGACCATGAGCACTGATCAGATTACCGTTGACACCTCGTCTGTGGACCACTTTGTCCGGCAGAAGTACAAGCACGGCTTTGTGACCGACATCGAGTCGGAAACGGTCCCGCCCGGGCTCAACGAGGAAACGGTGCGCTGGATTTCGGCGCGCAAAGGCGAACCCGAGTGGCTTCTGGAGTGGCGCCTGCAGGCTTACCGGCACTGGCTGGGCATGCAGTCACCGGACTGGGCGCACCTCAGGATCGACCCCATCGACTTTCAGCGGATTTCCTACTTTTCCGCGCCCCGGTCGGACAAGGACCGGCCACAGAGCCTGGCCGACGTCGATCCCAAGCTGCTGGAGACCTATGACAAGCTGGGCGTGCCGCTGCACGAGCGCGCCAGGCTGGCCGGCGTGGCCGTGGACGCGGTGTTCGACTCGGTATCGGTGGGCACCACGTTCCGCGCCGAGCTGAAAAAGGCCGGCGTGATCTTCTGCTCGTTTTCCGAAGCCGTGCGGGAGTATCCCGAACTGGTGCGGCAGTACCTGGGCAGCGTCGTGCCGCCGCGCGACAATTTTTTCGCGGCCCTCAACTCGGCGGTCTTCTCCGACGGCAGTTTCGTCTTCATCCCCAAGGGTGTGCGTTGCCCGATGGAGCTGAGCACCTATTTCCGCATCAACGCCGCCGAGACCGGGCAGTTCGAGCGCACGCTGATCATCGCCGAGGACAGGAGCTACGTCTCCTATCTCGAGGGCTGCACGGCGCCGATGCGCGACGAGAACCAGTTGCACGCGGCGGTGGTGGAACTGGTCGCGCTGGAAGATGCCGAGATCAAGTACTCGACGGTGCAGAACTGGTATCCGGGCGACGAAAACGGCGTGGGCGGCATCTACAATTTCGTGACCAAGCGCGGCATGTGCCGCGGCGACCGCTCGAAGATCTCCTGGACCCAGGTCGAGACCGGCTCGGCGATCACCTGGAAGTACCCGTCCTGCGTACTGCGCGGCGAGCGTTCGGTGGGCGAGTTCTACTCGGTGGCGCTGACCAACAATTACCAGCAGGCCGACACCGGCACCAAGATGATCCACCTCGGCCGCGACACCCGCAGCAAGATTATTTCGAAGGGCATCTCCGCCGGGCGCGGACAGAACGCCTACCGCGGCCTGGTGCGCGTGGCGAAGACGGCGGAAAACGCCCGCAATTTCACCCAGTGCGACTCGATGCTGATCGGCAAGAACTGCGGCGCCCACACCTTTCCCTACATCGAGGTCAGCAACCCGACCGCGAAGGTGGAGCACGAGGCGACGACCTCGCGCATCGGCGAGGACCAGCTGTTCTATTGCCTGCAGCGCGGCATTTCCGAAGAGGACGCGGTCTCCATGATCGTCGACGGTTTCTGCAAGCAGGTGTTCCGGGAGTTGCCGATGGAGTTTGCGGTGGAAGCCAAGGCTTTGCTCGAGGTCAGCCTGGAAGGGGCGGTCGGGTGATGGGTGGGGTGCCGAGTGGCGGGGTCAGAGTGGCGGGGTCAGAGTCAAGTGCCAGAGTGGCGGGGTCAGGAGTGGCGGGGTCAGAGTCAAGTGCCAGAGTAGTCACTCTGGCACTTGACTCTGACCCCAGAATTACTCTGGCACTTGACTCTGACCCCAGAATTATGACCCCAGAATCAGACCGATGAGAGACACTGAGAACGTCATGTTAGAGATCAAAAACCTGCACGCCACCGTGGGTGGCAAATCCATCCTGAAGGGCCTGAACCTGACGGTCGCCGCCGGCGAAGTACACGCCATCATGGGCCCGAACGGCTCCGGCAAAAGCACGCTGGCGAGCGTGATCGCCGGCCGCGAAGGCTACGAGGTCACCGAGGGCGAGGTGCTGTACAAAGGCCGCAACCTGCTGGAACTGGAGCCCGAGGAGCGGGCCTGCGAGGGCATCTTCCTGGCTTTCCAGTACCCGGTGGAGATTCCCGGCGTGAACAACACCTATTTCCTGCGCGCCGCGCTGAACGCTCAGCGCAAGTACCGGGGCGAGCCGGAACTCGACTCGATGCAGTTCCTCAAGCTGGTGCGCGAGAAGCTCGAAATCCTGCACATCAGCGACGACCTGATGCACCGGGCCGTGAACGAAGGCTTTTCCGGGGGCGAGAAGAAGCGCAACGAGATTTTCCAGATGGCGGTGCTGGAGCCGTCGCTGGCGATCCTCGACGAGACGGATTCCGGCCTCGATATCGACGCGCTGAAGCTGGTGGCGGAGGGCGTCAACCGCCAGCGTGGGCCGGAACGGTCGATGATCGTGGTCACCCATTATCAGCGCCTGCTCGATTACATCGTGCCGGACCGGGTGCACGTGCTGTCCGGCGGCCGCATCGTCGCCAGCGGCGGCGCGGAACTGGCGCTCAAGCTGGAAGAGCAAGGCTACACCTGGCTGGAGCAGGGCGGCATCCGGCCGATTGCCGGGGCGAGCGCCGCTTCCGCCGACCGGGGGGCGACGGCGAGCTCATGAGCGGCCTTGCGGAACAATGGTCGGAGGCGCTGGCGTCGGCGCCGCAGGGACCGGCGCCGGGCTGGCTGCTGCAGCTCCGCGAACGTGCGGCCGCGCAATTCCGTTCCACCGGCCTGCCGCACCGCAAGGTCGAAGCCTGGAAGTACACGCCCATCGCGGCGCTCGAAGGTTTTCGACTGGCGCCGGCCCGACCGGCATCGGACCCCGAAACCCAGGTCCCCGCGCCGCTGTGCGAGCGATCGGCCGTGGTAGACATCCGTGACGGCCGGCTGATCGAGGCGCCGGCCAACCTGCCGCATGGCGTGACCGTGCTGCCGCTGAGCGAGGGCCTGGACCGGTTTGAGGAGCGCCTCAGGCCGCTGTTCGAGGGGGTCGAACTGGGGGGCGCGACACGGGCTTTCGCCGCCCTCAATACCGCGCTGGCGGAGCAGGGCCTGGTCGTGCACGTGGGCGGGGGCGTGGCCGGCGGCGAGGCCGCCCGGCTCCTGTTGCGGTGGAGCTTCTCAGCCGGAGCGGCTGCGGTGATGAGCCATTTCCGGCTGTTCTTTCTGCTGGACGACGGCGCCCGCCTCGATCTGGTCGAGCAGTTCATGAGTTCCTGGGCGGGCACAGGGAACATAGCCGGGGGGCTGAACGTGCTCTGCCAGGCCGAGTTGGGCGCGGGCGCAACCCTGAGCCACGTCCGCGTGCAGGCGGAATCGGAGCAGGCGGTGCTGCTGACGTCGACCACGCTGGAGCAGGCGCGCGGCAGCCGCTATGTCTACCGTGGCTTCGACCTCGGCGCCGGGCTGGCTCGCCATGAGCTGACGACGCGTCTGTCAGGCCCGGGCGCCGACGCCGACATCGCCGGCGCCTGGGTACTCGACGGCAGGCGCCATGTCGACAACCACGTCTGCGTCGAACACCTGGCGCCCGAGTGCAGCAGCGAGCAGTTTTTCCGCGGCGTCCTGGGCGGCCGCAGCCGGGGCGTTTTCAACGGCCGGGCGCTGATCCAGGCCGGCGCGGACGGCTCCAGCGTGCGGCAGTCGAACGCGAACCTGCTGCTGTCGCCGCTGGCCGAAATGGATACCAAGCCGGAGCTGGAAATCTATGCCGACGAGGTGGAAGCCAGCCACGGGGCGACCGTCGGCCAGCTGGACGAAACGGCGGTGTTCTATCTGCGCAGCCGCGGCCTCAGCGACCGTGCCGCGCGGCGCATGTTGACGATGGCCTTCTGTCGAGCCGTCACCGACCGCGTCGAGGGACGCGGCCTGGCCGGGCGGATCGCCGAACTCGTCGATGCCGCGATGCCCACCGGCGAAGACGTGTAGGAGCGGCTTTAGCCGCGATTGTTTGTGTCTTCAATTCGGCTGAAAAATTTTAAGAGCACCCCCATGACAAACCCGACTGCCACGCGACCCTTCGACGTCGAACGAATCCGCCTGGACTTTCCAGTCCTGCAGCGCACCGTGCACGGCAAGCCGCTGGTCTACCTGGACACGGCAGCATCCGCGCAGCGCCCCCTGGCGGTGATCGAGGCCACCGACGAGTTCTATCGCGAACATAATGCCAACGTGCACCGGGGGGTGCACACCCTGAGCCAGGAGGCCACGGACCTGTACGAGGGTGCGCGCCGCAAGCTGGCGCGCTTCATCAATGCGCCCAGTGACCGCGAGGTCATATTCACACGCGGTACCACCGAGGCCATCAACCTGGTCGCCCAGAGCTACCTGCGGCCGCGGCTGAAGCCGGGCGACGAAATCCTGGTCACGCACATGGAGCACCACTCGAACATCGTGCCATGGCAGATGCTGCGCGAGCAGACGGGCGCCATCCTCAAGGTGGTCCCCATCAATTCCCGCGGTGAACTGGAACTGGACGTACTGGAAAATATGCTGTCCGACCGGGTCAGGCTACTGGGCCTGGTGCACATTTCCAACGCCCTGGGCACGATCAACCCGGTGGCCGAGGTGTGCCGGATGGCGAAGGACCACGGCATACCGGTGCTGGTCGACGGGGCGCAGGCCATGCCGCACAGCCGGGTGGACGTCCAGGCGCTGGGCTGTGATTTTTATTGCCTGTCCGCCCACAAGATGTACGGGCCCACCGGCATCGGCGCGTTGTGGGCGCACGAGGCGACCCTCGACGCCATGCCGCCGTGGCAGGGTGGCGGCGAGATGATCCGCACCGTCACCTTCGAGAATTCCACCTGGAACGAACTGCCCGCCAAGTTCGAGGCCGGCACGCCGAACATCGCCGGGGGCGTGGGGTTCGGCGCGGCCATCGACTACCTGGAGGAACTCGGCATGGAGGCCATCGCGGCCCACGAGGCTTCCGTGCTGAAATACGCTACCGGCAAACTGCAGGCAATCGACGGTTTCCGAATCATCGGCACGGCCCGCGACAAGGCAGGCGTGATCAGTTTCACGCTGGGTGACATCCACCCGCACGACCTCGGCACCATCGTCGACCATTACGGGGTGGCGCTGCGCACCGGGCACCACTGCGCCATGCCGGTCATGCAGTTTTTCGGCGTGCCGGCGACCGCCCGCGCATCCTTCGGCCTTTACAACACGGTTGAAGAAGTCGACGTGCTGGCGGCCGCGCTGGAAAGCACGAAAGGGATGTTCTGAGGTTCCGGTCAGGGTTGCTTCACCTGGCTGAGCGGCCGATTCGGCGCTTGGCTCGCGTCGAGCACCAGGTCGATTTCGTGGATCGGGCCATGCCGGACCCTGAACAGCTGCGCCATCCTCAAGACGCGTGTTGGCTTTTGGTATGACCAGAATATGGCCACCGCGCAAAAGCATTCGACAAAGGCGATTGCGGGATCTCTCCGGGGTTTTCGCGAATAACGGAAAATGCCGTCCGTCACCAGGCGGCACGACGGCGCCGTCGGGCAAGTGGCGGTTTTTGCCTGGCGGAACTGCCACCAGGCTCACAGCATGACCAGGAACCCGGCCAGGCCGACAGTCGTGCCGAGTTCGGTTTTGGAGTAGATCGGCATTTCGCGCAGCGGCGTGGTCCAGTGGAGCAGCGCGGCCGCCACCACCAGCAGTTGCGCAATCCTCGGCGGGCGGTATTCGATCAGGTTCAGGCTCATGGTGGCAGTTCTCCGTCAAGGTCGTTCAGAACGGTCTGCAGGGTCCGCCGCGTAATGGCCAGGTTGCGCGCGGACAGGCCGGAGAAAAGGGTTTCCACTGCCCGCCGGTCGTTGGCCAGCACCCGGGAAAACAGGGCGCGGCCCTCGTCATTCAACCGCAGCAACGGCGAGCGCCTGTGGCGCGGATTCTCCAGCGCTTCCAACAGCCCCTTCTCCAGCAGCGCATTCGCGGTGACCTGCACGTGCTGTCGCGAGACCTGGTAGCGGCCGGCGATCTGGGGCACCGAGAGTTCCGCGTCGGGATGAAGAAACTCGCGCACGGCCCGGTCGGCCGCGGTGATCCCGAACTCCGCCAGTTGTTCGTTCGACTCCTGCGCGAGCGAGCGGAACAGCCTGCGTACCAGCCAGATAACCTGGCAGGCATCGCCCTGTCTGAATTCGGATATATCTTCCACCTCATAATGACAACCGAATTGTCAATGTTGGGCCGAAGGCAAAAAAAAGCCGGCTGGAAAGCCGGCTTCTGATCTTGTCCTCTGCGAGGTCAGTTTGCTATTCGTCCGGGAAGAACACCTCGAGGATGACATCGACGCCGCTGCGGACCTCGATCAGCAGTCCCCGCGGATCGAAATCGAGCGCCAGGCGGCCCTCCTTCTGCGGGTCGCTGAAGCGAAGATTGCCCTTGCCGCTCGGCCCAACCTCGATCTCGCCCTTCTCTGCGCCGGCGACGTCGACGGCGTAGAGGCCCTCCGGCACGTTGCTGATCCCGACCTCGAACTCGGTGCTGTTCATCTTGATGCTGTAGTCGGCTTCACCCTCCGCGCCGTCGATCACGCCGGTGTTGTCGAGGGCCGCCGACAGGTCGGTCATGCCGTGGCCGTGCCCGGGATTCGTCTTGGGCGCCAGGGTCTCGTCGCCGGAACTCAGCACGGCGCCGTCGCCGTCATGCACCGCGACCGGGCAGCCGCGCGGATCGAAAGTCAGCAGCAGCTTGCTGTCCGCTTCGGGGCTGCGGAACTGGGACTCGCCGTGGCCGGCGTCGACCGTCAGCATCCCGACAGAGGCGTCACACACTCGGATATCGTAGTCGCCGTCCGGAATGTCCTCGGCAGAGACATGGAAATCGGAGCGGTCCACGCGCTCCCAGAACTTCGCCTTGCCCTTGCCCGACACCCCATCGCGCGCCGGGACCAGTTCAACCTCCAGTTGAAGGGGCCTGGCGTGGCTCGGCGTGTCGTCGGAGATGCCGCCGCTGCAGCGCGAGTTGTACAGCCCCGCGAGCTTGCGAATCTCGAATTCGCCGCTGTCCTGCGCCCCGTCGCCGATGTTGTAACTCGCCGTTCCGTGGTTACAGTTCCGGAAGCTCAAGACCATGCTGCCGGCCGGCGCCACGTTGTTCACGTCCGGCATCGCGTCTTCCATGAAGCCGATCCCGCTGACGGTGTACATGTCGAGCAGCACCTGGTCGCCCTCGACCTGCCCGATGCCGATGAACCAGGCCGATTCGAGGTCGTCCCCGTAGGTGAACCAGTAGCCCACAGCCTTTTTCACCACGGGATCGGTATCGACAATCTGGAGCACAATGCCCTGGTTCTCCTGGTGGGGCTGGTCCCAGAGCCCCGAAAAGTAGCGCGTCACGACCAGGTCGGCGGCGAGGATGGGTGCGCTCATGGCGGCGGCCCAACCCAGGGTGGCCAGGAAGAAGAGGCGTCCAACACATTTCTGGCGGTGATTCATGATTCTGCTCCGTAGGTAGCGGCTCGATGAAAGCCGGCGTTAGTCCCTTGTCCCGAAGTATAGACCGGATGGCCGGGGAGTTCCCGTCAACTCACGGCCAGCTCGATCTGGCTGACCCGCTGGAACCCGCGTGGCAGCTTGCGGCCGCGGTGAGCGCGCTCGCCGCGGAAATGCTCGATGTCCTTCATGCCCATGCGCAGATAGCGCTGGCCGGCCCAGACCAGGATTTCATCCCCTTCGCCAATGACCGCCATGCCGATCATGACTTCGTCGCCGGCCTTCAGCCGCTTGGGCGGGACATTGATCAGCTTGTTGCCCTTGCCCTTGGCCAGTTCCGGCACGTCGTCCAGCGGGAAGGCCAGCAGGTAGCCGTCCGAGGTGGCGCAGACGATGGTGCTGCCCGGCCCCGGCGGGATCAGCGCCGGCATCACGGGCTCTGCGCCGGCCGGCACGCTCAGCAGCGCCTTGCCTGCTTTCATGCGGCTGTGGAGATTGCCCAGCTCGGTGACGAAGCCATAGCCAAACGAGCTGGCCAGGACGATTTTCTGCTGCGGATCGCCACACAGGGTCCACAGGAACCGCTCGCCGGCCTGCAACGTAAAGCGGCTGGTCAGCGGCTCGCCCAGGCCGCGCGCCGATGGCAGCGAGTGGGCGGAGAGCGAATAGGCGCGCCCGCGCGAATCGAGGAACACCGCCGCCTCGTTGCTGCGGCCGAAGGCCGCGTGCCGGAACTCATCGCCCGCCCGGTAGTTCAGGGTCGCCGGGTCGATGTCATGCCCCTTGGCGGCCCGGACCCAGCCCGACTTCGACAGGATGACCGTCAGCGGCTCCGACGGAACCAGGTCCTCCTCGCGCAAGGCCTGGGCCGCGCCGCGCTCCACCAGCAGCGACCGCCGATCGTCGCCGTACTGCTCGGCGTCCGCCAGCAGTTCCTTCTTGATCAGGGTCTTCAGGCGCGTCTTCGAGCCAAGGATCGTCTCCAGCTCCTCGCGTTCGTCCGAAAGCGCATCCTGCTCGTCACGGATCTTCATCTCCTCGAGTTTCGCCAGGTGCCGCAGCTTCAGTTCGAGAATCGCCTCGGCCTGCGTGCCGGTGAGCTTGAACCGCTCCATCAGCACCGGCTTGGGCTTGTCCTCGTGGCGGATGATGTAGATGACCTCGTCGATGTTCAGGTAGGCAACCAGCAGGCCTTCCAGGATGTGCAGCCGATCGACGACCTGGTCCAGCCGGTGATTCAGCCGGCGCGTGACCGTGTCCATGCGAAACGTCAGCCACTGGCTGAGAAGTTCGCGCAGGTTGAGCACCTGCGGCTTGCCGTTGATGCCGATGATGTTCAGGTTGACGCGGTAATTCCGCTCGAGGTCGGTGGTCGCGAAGAGGTGGTTCATCAACTGCTCGAGGTCGACCCGGTTCGAGCGGGGCACGATCACCAGCCGGGTCGGATCTTCGTGGTCCGACTCGTCCCTGAGATCCTCGACCAGCGGCAGTTTCTTGGCCTGCATCTGCTGCGCGATCTGCTCCAGCACCTTGGCCGGCGAAACCTGGTGGGGCAGGGCGGTGATCACGATCTCGCCGTTCTGCTTTTCCCACACCGCGCGCATCTTGACCGAGCCGACGCCGGTTTCGTACATCTGCACCAGTTCGTCCACGGGGGTGATGATTTCGGCCTCGGTCGGGAAATCCGGCCCCCTGACGTGCTCGCAGAGCTCTGCGACCGTCGCCTTGGGCTGCTCCAGCAGCCTGATTGCGGCGGAGACCACCTCGCGCAGGTTGTGGGGCGGAATGTCGGTCGACATGCCGACGGCGATGCCGGTGCTCCCGTTCAGCAGCACGTTGGGGAGCCGCGCGGGAAGCACGGTCGGTTCCTGCAGCGTGCCGTCGAAATTCGGCGACCACTCCACCGTTCCCATGCCCAGCTCGCTGAGCAGGGTCTTGGCGTAGGCGGTGAGGCGGGACTCCGTGTAGCGCATGGCTGCGAACGACTTCGGGTCGTCGGGCGAACCGAAGTTGCCTTGCCCGTCGACCAGCGGGTAGCGGTAGGAAAACGGCTGCGCCATCAGCACCATGGCTTCGTAGCAGGCCGAATCGCCATGGGGGTGGAACTTGCCGATCACGTCACCCACGGTGCGCGCCGATTTCTTGTGCTTCGAGGTGGCGCTGAGGCCCAGTTCGCTCATGGCGTAGACGATGCGCCGCTGGACGGGCTTGAGGCCGTCGCCGATGTTCGGGAGGGCGCGGTCCAGCACCACGTACATCGAGTAGTCCAGGTAGGCCTTTTCCGCATAGTCCTTGAGCGGTATGCGTTCGTGGTCGGTGAAGGACGGGGTGATTTCTGTCATAACGGCACTCTAGTAAGGCTGGCCGGCGTCCGCGCGTGGCCGCACCAGCATGGGGAAAAACACGATCAGGAACAGGGAGAAAGTGGCGATCCACGCCAGTCCGGACAGGGTGATCCACAGCGCATGGTGCGCTGCATCGACCAGGGGTGGAAAAATGCGGATCATGGCCGCCAGCACCATGCCCAGCAGCAACAGCGTGACGACGGGCGGCGAGGCGTGAACGTTTCTGCCCGTGTGGCCGAGGGTCACGCGCGCCATCATGCTGACGGTCACCATGCCGACGCCACCCACGGCGTAGGCGTGGAGCGCGAGGAAATCCGGGACCGCGGTCACCAGCGCCAGCGCGCGAAACAGGAAACCCAGGTTGATCATCAGAAAGGCGGCGAACAGACCCCAGAGCAGCGGCTTTTGCCAGATGCCGAGCGTGTGCCAGCCGGACACCCTGAGGGAATTGAGCGCCAGCAGGGCCGCGGCCAGCACGGCTCCGAGGGCATGCCGCGGCAGCAGCAGTTCACTGAGCACGTATGCCGGGTACAGGGCGGCCATCGCCAGGTCGGTCCAGCGGCTCTGCTTGAGTTTCACCTCGTAGCCCACGCCGCGCTCGGTGAAGAAAGGAATGACCCGGCTGCCCATGAACAGCACCATGCCCAGCACCAGGTAGAAGCCCCCGTGGATGCCCAGGTGCACGCCCCGCGGAAACCAGCCGGCCGCGCCCAGGTAAAAGGACAGGTTGGCCGCCGCGAGCAGGGTTCCGATGAGCAGCACGGGCGCCTGGCGGCCTTGCCGGGCGATCAGGATGGGACGGGCCACTGCCATCACCAGGCCGAACATGAATATGAGATCCGCGGCAGCGGCGTACCAGAGCAGGCCGCTGCCCGGCAGGAGGAGGGCGCGGGCGGCCGCCCAGGCTGCGAACAGCATCGCCAAAGCGCCGCCGCTGGCGGTTTCCTGTCCGGTCCAGTTCCAGGCGGCGGTCAGCAGAAAGCCGGCGATGACGGCCATCGAGTAACCAAAAATCATCTCGTGCGCATGCCACTGGGCCGGCGAGACGCCGGTGAAGTCGAGGGCGAGCCCGAAACGGTAGACAGCCAGCCAAACCGCCATCGCCAGGATGGCGAACAGGGATGCGCCCAGGAAAAAGGGGCGGAAGCCGCGGGACAGGAAGGGGATCATCAGACCGTTGCGAGATTGCCCTTGTCTTCCAGCCAGGCCTTGCGGTCCGTGGCGCGCTTTTTGCCGAGCAACATGTCCATGACCTGGTTCGTGGCCGCGTGGCTTTCGACGGTCAACTGGACCAGCCGGCGAGTGTCCGGATCGATGGTGCTCTCGCGCAGTTGCAGCGGGTTCATCTCGCCCAGCCCCTTGAAGCGGGTTTCCATCACCTTGGCCTTTTTCTTTTCGGCCGCGATGCGCTCGTGGATGCCTTTGCGCTCTTCGTCATCCAGCGCGTAATAGGTCTCCTTGCCCACGTCGATGCGGTACAGCGGCGGCATGGCGACAAACACGTGCCCCGTCTCCACCAGCGCGGTGAAGTGCTTGAGGAACAGCGCGGAAAGCAGGGTGGCGATGTGCAGCCCGTCGGAGTCGGCGTCGGCCAGGATGATGACCTTGCCGTAGCGCAGGCCGGAAATCTGGTTGGAGCCGGGATCCACCCCGATCGCGACCGAAATATCGTGTACTTCCTGGTTGCTCAACACCGACTCGGACTCGACTTCCCAGGTGTTGAGGATCTTGCCGCGCAGCGGCAGGATGGCCTGGTATTCACGGTTGCGGGCCTGCTTGGCCGAGCCGCCCGCCGAATCGCCCTCGACCAGGAACAGCTCGGTGGCCGAAAGATCCTGCGACGTGCAGTCGGCCAGCTTGCCGGGCAGCGCCGGCCCCTGGGTGATCTTCTTGCGCACGACCTTGCGCGCCGACTTCATGCGCTTTTGCGCGTTGCTGATCGCCAACTGCGCGATGGCCTCGCCGTCGCTCACGTGCTGGTTCAGCCACAGGCTGAAGGCGTCCTTGATGATGCCGGACACGAAGGTCGCGCAGGCCCGCGACGACAGGCGCTCCTTGGTCTGGCCGCTGAACTGCGGGTCGCTCAGCTTGACCGACAGGATAAAGCCGATCTTTTCCCAGATGTCCTCGGGGGCCAGGCGCACGCCGCGCGGCAACAGGTTGTGGTGCTCGCAGAATTCCCGCAGCGCCTCCACCAGCCCCGTGCGCAGGCCGTTGACGTGGGTGCCGCCCTGCGTGGTCGGTATCAGGTTGACGTAGCTCTCCTGCAGCAGACCGCCTTGCGGCAGCCAGCACAGCGCCCAGCTCACTTCCGAGTCGGTGCCTTGCATGGAGCCGTTGAACGGCTCCTGTGGCAGGCATTCGAAGCCGTCCAGCTCGGATTTCAGGTAGTCGGTGAGGCCGTCCTGGTAGCACCAGTCTTCGCGCTCGCCGGACTTGTCGATGGTCAGGCTGACGTTCAGGCCGGGGCACAGCACGGCCTTGGCGCGCAGCAGGTGGCGCAGCCGCTTGTGCGAGAAGTTCGGCGAATCGAAATAGCCCTCGTTGGGCCAGAACCGGATGCGGGTGCCGGTATTGCGTTGGCCGACGGTGCCGATTTCCTCGAGATTCCTGGTTTTCTCGCCATTGGCGAACGCCATGTGGTATTCGATGCCGTTGCGCTTGATCCACACTTCCAGCTTGCGGGACAGCGCATTGACGACCGACACCCCGACGCCGTGCAGGCCGCCGGCAAACTGGTAGTTCTTGTCCGAGAACTTGCCTCCGGCATGCAGCTTGGTGAGGATCAGCTCGACGCCGGGCATTCCCTGCTCGGGGTGCATGTCCACCGGCATGCCGCGGCCGTCGTCGCTGACTTCCACCGAACCGTCGTCGTAGGCGACGACGTCGACCTGGCGGGCATGGCCGGCCAGCGCTTCGTCGACGCTGTTGTCGATGACCTCCATGGCCAGGTGGTTCGGGCGGGTGGTATCCGTATACATGCCCGGCCTGCGCTTGACGGGCTCCAGCCCGGTCAGGACTTCGATGTCTTCTGCGAGATACTTGCTGGTCATCGGCGAAGGATGTTCACCTGTTTGCGTTCGGTTTTCAAGTAGCTTCGGCATGCCGTAGAATGTACTTCCAGAACAGGCACTCCACTTCACACAGGGTTCTGGCATGGCATCTCTCGTTTTCGTCACCGGCGGCGTTGTTTCCTCCCTCGGCAAAGGTCTGTCGGCAGCGGCGCTGGCATCCATCCTCGAGTCACGCGGCCTCACGGTCACGCTCATCAAGCTGGACCCCTACATCAATGTCGATCCGGGCACGATGAGCCCGTTCCAGCACGGCGAGGTCTACGTCACCGAGGACGGCGCCGAAACCGACCTCGACCTGGGTCACTACGAGCGCTTCGTGCACACCCGCATGGGCCAGCTCAACAACTGCACCACCGGCCGGATTTACAGCAACGTGATCGCCAAGGAGCGGCGCGGCGATTACCTGGGCGCCACAGTGCAGGTGATCCCGCACGTCACCGACGAGATCAAGGATTGGGTGAGGCGCGCTTCCGAAGGCTACGACGTGGCGATGATCGAGATCGGGGGCACGGTAGGCGACATCGAGTCGCTGCCTTTCCTCGAGGCGATCCGGCAACTGGGGGTGGAGTACGGCCGCGCGGCCATGTTCATGCACCTGACCCTGGTGCCGTTTCTGCGCGCTGCCAATGAAATCAAGACCAAGCCCACCCAGCATTCGGTCAAGGAACTGCGTTCCATCGGCATCCAGCCGGATGTGCTGTTGTGCCGTTCCGAGATGGAGTTGAACGAGTCCGAGCGCGCGAAGATCGCCCTGTTCACCAACGTACCGAAGAAAGCCGTCATCACCGCCCTCGACGCCAAGAACTGCATCTACCGCATCCCGCTGATGCTTCACGACGAAGGCCTCGACGACATCGTCATCGAGCGCCTCGGCCTGCAGGAAAAGGCCGGGCCGGCCAACCTCGACGACTGGCGCGAGGTGGTGGACCGCTATGTCGACACCCGCCACGAGGTCACCGTGGCCATGGTCGGCAAGTACGTGGAGCACCACGACGCGTACAAATCGCTGACCGAGGCGATTACCCACGGCGGTTTGCGCCACCGCATCAAGGTGGCCATCCGGCGCGTGGAGTCGGAAGAACTGGTCGGCGGTGATCTGACCCAACTCGAGGGGGCCGACGCCATCCTGGTGCCGGGCGGTTTCGGCGAGCGCGGGTTCGAGGGCAAGGTCAACGCCATCCGCCACGCGCGCGAGAACGGCATCCCCTACCTGGGCATCTGCTACGGCATGCAGGCCGCGGCGGTGGAGTTCGCGCGCAACGTCTGCGGGCTAGACGGCGCCAACACCACTGAGAACGATACGCACACGCCGTACCCGGTGATCGGCCTGATCACCGAGTGGCTGGACTCCTCCGGCAAGGTCGAGACCCGCGACGAGGATTCCGACCTCGGCGGCACCATGCGGCTGGGCGGCCAGGAGTGCATGCTGCGCGAAGGTTCGCTGGCTCGCCGCCTCTACGCCAGGGAAACCATCACCGAGCGGCATCGCCATCGGTATGAATTCAACAACCGCTACCGCGGTGTGTTCCAGAAGCACGGCATGGTCCTGTCGGGCCTGTCGATGGACGAGATGCTGGTGGAGATCATCGAACTGCCCGATCACCCGTGGTTCCTGGCCTGCCAGTTCCACCCCGAGTTCACCTCGACCCCGCGCGAGGGGCATCCGTTGTTCACGGGCTTCATCGAGGCGGCCTTGCGCGAGCAGCAGGGCGAGTTGCCGCAGGGAGTGGCGCAACTGTGAAGCTGTGCGGCTTCGACGCCGGCCTCGAACACCCGTTCTTCCTGATCGCGGGGCCCTGTGTCATCGAGTCGGAGCAACTGGCCATCGACACGGCCGGCGCGTTGAGGGACATCTGCGCCCGACTGGACATTCCGTTCATTTACAAATCGTCGTTCGACAAGGCCAACCGGTCGTCCGGAGAGAGCTTTCGTGGTCCGGGCGTCGAAGAGGGCTTGCGCATACTGCAGGAAGTCAAGCGCCAGATCGGCGTGCCGGTCCTGACCGACGTGCATGAAGACACCGATATCGGCGCCGTGGCTGCCGTCGTCGACGTCCTGCAGACACCGGCCTTCCTGTGCCGCCAGACCAACTTCATCCACCGCGTGGCGTCCGCGGGTCTGCCCGTCAATATCAAGAAGGGCCAGTTCCTGAGCCCGTGGGAGATGCGCAACGTGGTCGACAAGGCGCTCGCCACGGGCAACCGCCAGATCCTGGTCTGCGAGCGCGGCGCCTCGTTCGGCTACAACAACCTGGTCTCCGACATGCGCTCGCTGGCCGTGATGCGCGAAACCGGCTGTCCCGTTGTATTCGACGCGACACACTCGGTTCAGCTACCGGGCGGGCAGGGCACGACCTCGGGCGGCCAGCGCGAATTCGTGCCGG
>Ga0209536_100006351_pt1 | contig 18104 bp, 14 predicted proteins | sample DeeMarSeWOR28_12_FD_187461 | JGI IMG/M metagenome (GOLD analysis project Ga0209536, IMG submission 187461) | Marine sediment microbial communities from White Oak River estuary, North Carolina - WOR-2-8_12 (SPAdes) (version 2) | ecosystem: Environmental > Aquatic > Marine > Intertidal zone >... | reverse complement strand
CATTGCCGGCGTCGTCGTATTGTCCAGGAAGATCTCGTGCTCGCTGGTGCCGCCCGCCCCGAAGTCGACGAGCTTGACCTTGAACACGGCCGGCGCCGTCGTCGGGTCGGGCGTCCACACGTCCATGTGGAAGTGGGTCATCGCCGTCGCGTCGATCTGCTCGGAGATGAACTCGATCCCCGCGAACACGAGGTTCGTGTAGAGCTTCGTCGCGTTGCCCGCGACCTCCACGTCCGCGAAGTCCGCGTTGTCCCAGCCGGCCGACCAGGTGTCGACGGGCACGTCGGTGTAGGCGTTGCTGAACAGCGAGATCACGTCCGCCTCGGGCACCGTCGGCGTCGGCGCCGCGACAACCGGGGCGCTACCGTTTCCACCATCTCCGGTCCCGAGGAATTCGATCGTATCCCAGTAGTAGGTCTTTTCGCCGGCTGTCGCTCCATCGGTGCCGAAGTTGAAGAAGACCGAGAGCATGTCGTACGTGTACGCCAGGTTGAGAGGCGCCGTACCCGGAGCCTCATTGGCGAAATCGAACGTCAGAGTCTCCCACGCATTCGCTACGGTAGTGACAGCCTCGGTTTCCACCGAGCGAGTGGGATCGCCGGCCGTTTCGACCTTCATGCGCACCGGGATCCCAGCGTCGGGGGAAAGGACCCGCATGCTGATCTGAGTCTCCGTCGCGGAGAACGGATACGTGATGTTGACGCCACCCACGGTCGTTCCTGCCCATGTCTGTGCGGTCACGAGCTTGGTGGTTCTGGCCACTGTGTTGGCGGCATCAGCCGGATCAGGCTCGAGGGCCGAGGAAGTACCTCCGAAATCCGTGAGCGTGTAGGTGATAGCCGGATCGTCGAAGCTGATCGCGAACGGTCCGCCCGTGGCTCCGTCAGCTCCCGTTCCGCCACCCCCGCCCGCCGTCTCACCCGCAGGGAAGGATTTCCTCGAGGGGCAGTCCCTCATGCGGGAGGGGAAATTTGAAAGGGCACTGGAGCTTTTCGCGGGCGTATGGAAAACCGAGCCGGGCCACCCCGGCGTGGAGGAGAAATTCCCCGTCGCCCTGGAAGGCCTCAAGAAAAGCGGTGACGAGGCGGCACGCCAGGGTCAGCTCGGGGAGGCCGGAAAGCGGTATACGGCGGCCATGCGGTTCCTCTCCCACCCCGCCATGAAAGGACAGAACCCCTCGTTCACGAGGGCGGATCTGAAGAGCCGGGTCGACAAGCTGTCCGAGACCCTCATGGAGAAAGGACTGGAGGATTACCGTCAGGGGCGGCTTGAGGCGGCCATCGTCCACTGGCGGCAGATCCTCTCCTACGACCCCTCTCACGAAGAGGCCGCCAAGTCCGTCAGGACGGCGACCACCCAACTCGAGAACCTGAAGAAGATCAGCCCGCCGAACGACGTCAAGTAGCCGCCGGGAGCCTCACGGCGCTTCCCCGGGGAAGCGTGCCACGTGTCGGTGCTTCCGGCTTTCGCTCAGGAAGAAGAGGATCGGCACGGTCATCCGCGACAGGAGAAGCGACGCCACTTCCCCCGCCATGAGCGAGATCGCCAGCCCCTGGAAGATCGGGTCAAAGAGGATGACCGACGCGCCGACGATCACGGCGGCCGCCGTGAGCATCATCGGCCGGAAGCGCACCGCGCCCGCGTCGATGACCGCCTGGTCCAGCGGCATCCCCTGCGCCAGGCGCAGTTCCACGAAGTCCACGAGGATGATCGAGTTGCGCACCACGATCCCCGCGCCCGCGATGAACCCGATCATGGAGGTCGCCGTGAAAAACGCCCCCATGAGCCCGTGGGCGGGAATGATCCCCACCAGGGAGAAGGGGATGGCCGCCATGATCGTGATGGGAGTCCGGAACGACTGGAACCACCCCACCACGAGGATGTAGATCAGGACGAGCACCGCGGCGAAGGCCAGTCCCAGATCCCGGAATACTTCGTAGGTGATGTGCCACTCCCCGTCCCACTTCATGGAATACTGTTCGTCGGTGAAGGGCTGGCTCGCCACGTACCTCTCCATCCGGTATCCCCCGGGCATCGTGAGCCCGTCGAGCGCCTTGTTGATCGCAAGGATCGCGTAGACGGGGCTTTCCACCTCCCCCGCCACGTCGGCGGTGACGTACACGACCGGCATCAGGTTCTTGTGGTAGATGCTCTTCTCCGTAGTCTCCTCCTCCACGCGGACGACCTCGGCCAGGGGGACCAGGTTCCCCTGGCGGCCCGCCACCTTGATCTGCCGCAGAGCCTCCACCCGGGACCGCTCGGAAGGAGAGAGACGGAGAAGGATGGGCACGTCCTCCTGCTCCCGTGGCTGATGGAGAAGCCCCGCTTCCATCCCCTCCACGGCCAGGCGAAGCGTCGCCGACACCTGCTCCGCGGACACGCCGGAAAGCGCCGCCTTCTCCTGGTCCACGGCAAAGCGGATCTTGGCCTGATCGTCCTCCACGTACCAGTCCACGTCCACGACGCCCTTGGTCTTCTCGAAGATCTCCCGGATCTGGCGGGCCACCTCGATCTGGCCCCGGTATTCGGGTCCGTAGACCTCCGCCACCAGGGTCTGGAGGACCGGCGGCCCCGGCGGGACTTCGGCCACCTTGACCCGGGCACCATGCCTGGCCGCCACGTCGTCGATTGCCGGCCGGACCCGCTTCGCGATGTCGTGGCTCTGGGCCTTGCGGTCCCCCTTCGGAACCAGGTTCACCTGGATGTCCGCCTCGTTGGGGCCCCGCCGCAGGAAATAGTGGCGCACGAGGCCGTTGAAGTTGTACGGGGAGGACGTGCCCACGTACATCTGGTAATTCACCACCTCCGGGACCGCGGCGATCGTGTTGCCGATCTCCCGGGTCACCGCGGCGGTCTCCTCCAGCGTCGACCCTTCCGGCATGTCGATCACGACCTGGAACTCGCTCTTGTTGTCGAAGGGGAGCATCTTCACCTGCACGACCTTGAACGCGAAAAGGGACATCGCCCCCAGGAGCAGGACAACGACGAGGAGAAGGAAACCGTAGCGCCACACGGGCCTGTGAAGGAGGCGGTCCATCGATCTCCGGTAGAGCCGCGTGGTCCACCCTTCCTCGCCTTCGTGGGCCCCGCCCTCCCGGGAAAGGAGCCGTACGCTCGCCCAGGGGGTGACGATGAAAGCCACGAGGAGCGAGAAGAGCATGGCCGCCGTCGCACCCACGGGGATGGGGCGCATGTAGGGTCCCATGAGGCCGCGGACGAACGCCATGGGGAGGATGGCGGCGATCACCGCGAAGGTGGCGAGGATCGTGGGGTTTCCCACCTCGTCCACCGCCTCCACGGCGATCTCTGCGACGGACCGGTCGCGATTCGAGGGAAGCCGGTAGTGGCGGACGATGTTCTCCACCACGACGATCGCGTCATCCACCAGGATGCCGATGGAGAAGATGAGAGCGAACAGGGTCACCCGGTTGAGCGTGTACCCGGTGAGGTAGAAGACGGCCAGGGTGAACGCCAGCGTGACGGGGATGGCGGTGGCCACGATCCCCGACTCCCGCAGACCCAGCGTGAACCAGATGAGGACCGACACCGAAACGATGGCGATCAGCATGTGGAGAAGCAGCTCGTTGGATTTCTCCGCCGCCGTCTCGCCGTAGTTCCGGGTGACGGTCAGGCGAATCCCGTCCGGGATCGTTCGTGCCCGGATCTCCTCGACCTTCCCGATCACCTTCTCGGCGATCGCGATCGCGTTGGTGCCCTTTCGCTTGGCGATCGAGAGGGTCACGGCCGGTTCGGGGGCAAGAGCCTTCTCCTGCGCAGCCGGTCCCAGGCCGAAGAGAACGTAGTCCGCGGCTTCTTCCGGCCCGTCCACGATCTGCGCCACGTCCCGGAGATACACGGGGCGGCCGTCCGATATCCCCACTACGACGCGCCCCACGTCCTCGGCGTTGTGCAGGAATGACCCGGCCTCCACCAGGAACTCCCGGTTTCCGGACGAGAAGCTTCCCGACTGGAGCTGCCGGTTGGCGGACTGGAGGACCGGCGCCAGGGTCGTCGGGGCAATGCCTCCTGACGCCATACGCGCCGGATCGAGGATCACCCGGACCTGGCGGCGTCTCCCCCCGAGGATCCTGACCTCCGAAACGTCGGGAATCGTCTTGATCTGGTCGTTCAGCTCCGCCGCCACCCGGCGCAGGGCGTAGTGGTCGTACCGGTCGCTGGACAGCGTGAGGGCGAGGATGGGGACGTCGTCGATGGACCGGGGCTTGACCAGGGGCGTGCTCGCCCCGGGAGGGATGAGATCGAAGTTGGCGAACATCTTCTGGTTCAGGCGGACGATGCTTTTTTCCTCGTCCTCGCCCACCTTGAACCGGACGATCGCCATGGACTGGCCCGGAGCCGAGGTGGAGTAGATGTACTCCACCCCCGGGATCTCCCAGAGGAGCTTCTCCATGGGCTTGGTGACCCGCTCCTCCACCTCCCTGGCCGACGCCCCGGGCATCTGCACGAACACGTCGATCATGGGCACGATGATCTGCGGTTCTTCCTCCCGGGGGAGGAGAACCACGGCGCCCACACCGAGGAACATCGAGGCGAGGACGATGAGCGGCGTCAGCCGGGAGTCGATGAAGGCAGAGGCGATCCGCCCCGCGATCCCTCGCCCTGGTTCACTCATTTCCGGACCTCCACCCGGGCCCCGTCCACGAGCTTTTCCAGAGGGGAGATCGCAACGCGCGCCCCCGGCTCGATCCCCGAAAGGACCTCCACCCCGTCCCCGAACGCCTTGCCGGTCGTCACCATCACCAATCGCGCCACGTTGTCCGCCGTGACGGTGTACACCGCGTCATAGCCGCCCACGCGCGAGATCGCCCTCTGCGGGATGACCAGGATCGGTTCCTCACCGACGGGGATCAGGACCCGCCCGAACATCCCCGTGCGCAGCTCCCCACCCTGAGGGAGGTCCACCTTGACGGTGAACGTCCGGCTCGCAGGGTCTACCGTCGGCACCACTTCCGAAACCGACCCCGCCATCTCCTCCCCGCCCCCCCCGTCGAGAATCACCCGGACCCGGCTGCCGATCTTGAGGGTCCCGAGGTAGGTCTCCGGCACGGAGGCCTCGATACGGTATCGCCCGGTCTCCTCCAGGACCACGATGGGCACCCCGGGGGAGGCCATCGAGCCGGCGTCGATCTTCTTTTCGGTGACGATCCCGGCGAAGGGCGCCGTCACGAGGGTGTAGGAGAGCATCGCGCGCGCCGCGTCGGCCTGCGCTTTTGCCTGGGTGGACTTCGCGGCCACCTGGGCCCGCCTGTCCAGCGCCCGCTCGTATTCCTTGACCGCCACCGTCCGTCTGACCTCGACTTCGTCGAACTCCTGCGGGGTGACGACCTTCTCCTCGTGCAGCATCCGGAACCGCTCGTACGTTTTCTCGGCGAGCGCCTTGCCCGCCTCCGCCTGCGCAATGGCCCCCTCGACCTCCTCGCGTCCGGCCTCCCCCTCGGCGACCATCGCCTCGGCGGCCGCAAGCTGGGCCCGGATCGCCGTGTCGTCGATCGTCGCCAGGACCGCCCCTTTTCCCACCCTTGTCCCCTCCACGACGGGAACGGAGGTGATCCTCCCCATGACCTGGGAGGCCACGGAGGCGATCTTCTTCGCGCGGACCGTCCCGACCACCTCGGCGATCCTCTCCCGGGGACCGGATCCCACCGTGACGACTTCCACGCCGGTCACCAGAGGCCTCTCCGCGGAGGCCCCGTGCTTTCCCTTCTCGCCGCACCCGGTCAAAAGGCCGGCGACCGCGGCGAGGAGGAGCATCCGGGTACCGTGAACCGCAAGACCGCACGCCAGTCGGCGGATCCCTTCCGCGCGGCGTTTCGTTGGCGTCATCGTTCTCTCCCCTTTCACCGGCTGCCCTCCGATCCGGGCAGCGCCCACGAAAGCAGCCCTCCGGAGGCGTACTCGAGCTGCGCCCGGGACCGCAGCAGGTCGTTCTCCGCCCTGACCAGGTCGGCCCGGGCGGCATGTTGCGCCGTCTGCGCATCCAGCAGGTCGATCATCCGCGCCAGCTGGTTCTCGTACCTCGCCTTGACAAGCCGCGTCCCCTCCTCCGCCGCGGCAACCGCGGCCCGGGCGATCTCCACGCGGCGGGATGCCTCGTCCACGGCGAGGAACGCCTGGGTCACCTCGAACGCCGCCAGGTCCTCCGCCCCACGGTAGTACTCCCTCGCCCTTCCCCGTTCCGCGGAGGCCTTCCCCACCTCCGCCTCCCGACTCAACCCGTCGAACAGGTTCCACCTCAGGCCGACGCCGACATTCCAGGTCCGGTTGTCGGGGGAGAAGATCCCGTCCTGCCCGTCGAGCCGGTACGTTCCCGTCACCCCCACCGTGGGAAGATAGTCCGATCTCCGGAGAGCCAGGTTGGCGTCCGCGTTCTCGAGCCTCAGGGAAAACGCGCGCAGGTCGAAGCGGTTGGCGCCCACCGCCGCCATCCTCTCCTCGAGCGTTCCGGGTTCCGGCAGGGGGGGGACGGGGGCGACCGCGTCCATCCGCGCCCCTCTTGGTTCTCCCATGGCAAGCCCCAGGCCCGCCTGCGCCAGGGCGAGGCGGCTCTCCGCCGTCACCTGGTCGCTCTCCGCCGTGGCAAGAAACACCCTGGCCCGCAGCACGTCGGAAGCAAGCCCCATGCCGGCTTTTTCCATGACTTCCGCGATGCGGAAGGCCTCCCGGGCGTCGGACAATTCCTGCTCCGCCACCCGGACGTACTCCTTCGCCGTCAGCACGCCGAGATACGCCGTGAGGACCCGGAAGACGGCCTCTTCTTTCTTCCGTGCCACGTCGAACCCGGTCGCCTCCGCCTCTCGGCTCGCCATTTTCATCCCGTGGTATGCCTGGGGCGCGAAGATCGGCTGCTCGAGCGTGACCATCGTGATGTAGTCGTTGACCGGGGACGGCTCGTTGAAGTTGCTCACATCGGAGAAATCGGAGTCGAGCAGCCGCTTCTGGTTCAGCTTCAGCGCGAATGCCTCGGCCGGCACGTTCGTGCGCACGAAACTTCCCTCGAGGGAGAGCTTCGGGAGGTAGTCCCCACGCGCGGCCTCCGCACCTTTCTGCGCGGAAACCCACTCGTACCCTGCGGCCGACACGGCCGCGTTGTTTTTCAGGGCCCGTTCGACCGCGCCGGGGAAATCGACCGCGTCGGCCCCGGCCGCGACAACAGGGTAAGCGGCGCACATAGAGAAGAGGAGAGCGGCGGCAAGAGGGAGAAACGTCGGAATCGGAATGCGTTCCGGTCCGGCCATCATCTTCACTCCTTCCCCGCCGGCTCCGGTGTTACCACCGCAAATCCGGCAGAAGTTCGTCCCATCCTGAGGCAAGGAGGATGCCACAACCCGAACAGAACTGCGATATTTATATATTCCTTTTATTTAACAGGGAGTTCACTTCACACACCGGATCGACCCGGCACGGGGAAACACGTAATAACGCAACACAATGTGCAACAACATGCAACACCATGAGGGCAGCATCCGGGATACCGCTATGGGTTGCATGGAGGCTGGATCTCGCCAGCCGTACAACAAGTTATGTTCCGATCTATTCCTTTCCGCCGAGAACGGCAATGGTGTACCGCTTGGTGCTCAAGACCCTGGAGGCCATCCGGTTCACCTCTTCGAGGGTCACCGCCTCGATCTTTTCCGGCTCCCGGAAGGCTTCCTCGTACCCGACGCCGTAGAGCTCATTGTACATCATCTTGCTGGCATAGGCGGAATTGCTTTGCAGTCCGATCTCGTAGGTGCCGACCATCCACTTTTTCGCGCGGTCGAACTCTTCGGGCGTGACGCCGTGTTCCCGGACATCATCGATTTCCTTCAGGGTATCGGTGATCGCCCCCTCCAGCTTGTCGGTGCTGGTTCCCATGTAGAACGCGAAAAATCCCGGGTCGACCTGCTCCGAGGAGAACGAGGTCACCGTGTACGCGAGGGATTTCCTGTCCCGGAGGTTCGTAAAGAGCCTGCCCCCCATCCCCGCGAGGGCCGATCCGAGGACGTCGAGGGCGTAGCGGTCGGGATCGGTCACCCGGGCCCCGGCGTACCCGATGACGAAGTGCGCCTGCTCCTTGTCGCGAGGCTCCTCCCCCTTGCGGATCCCTGTCTCCTCCGGTACCGGCATCGGCCCGATCGGGAGGAAGCCCTCCCGGAGGGGAAAGTCGCCGAATGCCTCCCGCAGGGACGAGAGCGCTTCCTGTGCGCCGATGTCCCCGGAAACGGCGATCACCAGGTTGCGCGGATCCGCCCACCTCCGGTAGAAGGTTTCCACGTCTTCCCGGGTGATCGCGCGGATCGACTCCTCCGTCCCCAGCGGGTTGCGCGCGTACGGATGGTCCCCGTAGTGGGTCGCGAGAAAGAGGAGGATGACCGACCCGGTCATGTCATCCTTCTGGAGCTTGAGCCTGCCCAGAAGCTCCTGGCGCTTTTTCTCCAGTTCCTCTTCCGGAAACGTGGGCCACCGGATCGACTCGGTGAACAGGCGGAAGCCGGCAGGGAAATCCTTGCTCATGAAGCGTGCCCGCAGGGCGAAGGAATTCCTCCCGGAATAGCCGGAGAGATCGGCCGCGATGTTTTCCACCGCCTCCGAGATCTCCCTTGCCGTCCGCTCCTTCGTCCCTTTGGTAAGCAACTCGGCGGTCATCACGGAGACCCCCCCCTGGCCCCGCGGCTCCGCGCGCAGCCCCCCCAGGAAACCGGCCTCCACGGCGACCACCGGCACCGCCCGGTCCTCCCGGATGATCACGCGGATCCCGTTTTCCAGAACCTCCTCCACAACCGCCCCCTGCTGTTTCCTTGCCTCTTCCGCGGGGCTCATCGCCTCCCGGTACGATTCCGCCGCGATCGTGCGGACGTCCTCCGCGGAGAGCAGCCCGGCCTCGCCCCGCGGGACCACAACCGCCACGCTGAGGTTTTCCGGCCTCAGGTTTGCGCGGGCCGCCGTGACAATGTCGTCAGCCGTGACCGCCCGGATCTTCTGGAGGTACTTCTGCTCGAAGCCGGCATCCCCGAGGGTCGTCTCGAAGAACCCCACGTGGCGCGCGAGCGACCCCACCGATTCGAGGGAATAGATGAAATCGCTCTCGATCGACGTCTTGGCGCGGGCCAGCTCCTGTCCTCCGGGCGGCGCCGCCCCCATGCGAAACGTCTGCAGCAGGATTTCCCGCAGCGCCTCCTTCGCCTTGTCGGCCGAACCGGTGGCCGACACGATCAGAACCCCCTTGTCCTTCGGCGTGTAGGCGGAGGCGCTGACCGAATCGACCAGTCCCCGGGCATCCTTCACCTCGTGATAGAGCCGGGAGGTCTGCCCGCTTCCCAGGATCGTGGAAAGAATATCCCAGGAAAAGACGTCCCCGTCCCGCATCGAGGGACCGTGGAACGCCAGGTCGAGGTAGGCGCGCTTCGCCTCCCGCTCCTGGATCGCCACCCGGGCTTCCTTCTGCGGCGGTTCGGCGGGCATCGCGGCGGGCGGGGTTTCCCGGGCCGGAAGCGGAAGGAACGCCTTCTCGATGAGCGGGCGCGCCTTCGCCGGGTCCACGTCGCCCGCGATCACGAGCACCATGTTCCCCGGCTGGTAGTACCGGGAAAAATACGCCACAAGGTCGTCCCGGGTAATGCTGCGGATGGTGTTGTCGTATCCGATGACGGGACGGCCGTAGGGATGGACGAGGTACGCCTCCCGGAACAGCGCCTTCCCGTTCACACTTCCCGGGTTGTCCTCGCTCCTCCGCAGCTCTTCGAGAACCACTTCCTTCTCGCGGGCCAGTTCTGCCGCGTCGAACACCGAGTTCCCGATCGTGTCGGCAAGGATGTCCAGGGAGTTTTCCAGAAACCGGCCCGAGATCGTGATGTGGTACACCGTCTGGTCGAAACCCGTGTAGGCGTTGATCTGGCCTCCGAGAGCCTCCACCTCCCGCGCGATCTGGCCGGGCCCCCGCCGCTGCGTCCCCTTGAAGGCCATGTGCTCCAGGATGTGGGACATCCCCGCGCGTTCCGCGGGCTCGGTCGTGCTTCCCGCCTTGACCCATACCTGCACGGCGACGACCGGCGAGGAGTGGTTCTCCCGGAGTACTACGGTCAGGCCGTTCCCCAGCGTGAACGTGTCAGTCACCTTCGCTCCCCCCGCCGTCGTTTTCCCGTCCGCCGCCCCCGCTGCAGGCAGTGCCTCTCCCATGGCATGGGATGCCGCCCACAGGAAAAGCACCGCAAAGATCGTTTTGCGCACCCTGTCCGTCACCGGCGATCTCCTCCCTGCATCTCTCTGCCGCCTTCTCTCCACAGATGACCGCCGCCAGACATTGGTTCCCGCCGGGGCACGAAGGGTCATTATATCCCAGAACCGTCGGCCCCACCCCGGTTGTCCGGACGGCGGTTTCCGATTATTCTATCCGGACGGCGGTTTCCGGGTATTCTATGGGGAAAACGGCCAAAGGCGGGATACAAGGAGGCCCTCTCTATGGAACGGAAACGGACGACGCATCAAGGACGAACCCGGCCCGCCGGAGGGAAGCGGAAAACGGTCGCCGGAAGCGCGCGGCAGCAGAAGGCTTCGGAGCCGACCCCCGACCGGCTCAGCGCCCTGGCGATGGATGGGGACGAATCGGCGTTCCTCGCCCTCGTCCGGTTTCACTCCACCTTCAACCCCGTTCCCCTCACCCCCGAACTGCTCCTCGCCTCCGGGCTCGACATCGTCACGAGGGAACGGCTTGCCGGACGGCTCAAGCGCAAGGAAGACAGGCTGCTGCGTCCCTTCCCGGCGATCGACATGGTGTTCTGGGGCGAGGAGTGGGTCCAGAAGACGTTGGCCCGCTTTCTGTGGAAACGACGCGCCGGGAAGAAAGTCCCGAACGAGGCATTCCTGAGGAGATTGTGGGAAGCGTCCAGCGAAGGAGCCTTGCTCCAGCTCCGCATCTACCGGAAGGCGGCCGTGACGCCGTCGGCGTGGGTCCGGGTGAAGTACCCCCACTTCGCCAACCTCGGCCTCTCGGACGTTCAGATGCTCAAGATCGCCCGGGCGGAGGGGTGCAAGTTCGAGGAGACGGAGTTCCTCTCGGCCATCCGCCGGTTCAGCCGGCGAAACCCGCTCTCCGCGGGCCGCCGAACAGTTCCTCCACGCTGATCATGAACGGGCGCGGCGCCCTCGGCTTGTCCGGCTCCAGGTTCGTGAGCGGGGCGGGGCGAAGGGCCGACCGGAGCGGGTGATCCTCGACGACCTTGAGGTGCTTGCGGAGCAGCTGCTCGATCCCCGGGAGAAACGCCCTCTCCCCGAAATCGCAGAACGACAGGGCGATTCCCGAAGCGCCCGCCCGCCCCGTCCGGCCGGTGCGGTGGACGTACGATTCGGGCTCGTTGGGCAGATCGTAATTCACCACGTGGGACAGGCCCACGATGTCCAGGCCCCGCGCGGCGATGTCGGTCGCCACGAGGACCCGCGACTTCCCGCGCCGGAAATCCTCCAGGGCGCGCTCTCTCGCCTTCTGCGTCTTGTCTCCGTGGATCGCCTCGACGGGGATCCGTCCCCGGGAAAGATGCCGCGCAACCCGGTCGGCCCCGTGCCGCGTCCTCGTGAAGACGAGGACGTTCCGGAGCGCCGGGTCGGCAAGAAGATGCAGAAGCAGCGCCGGCTTGTCGGATTTCTCGACGAAGTACAGGAAGTGCTCGACGGCCTCCGGTGCCGGCGCATGCTGCGCTACCGCCACCTGGACGGGGTCGCGCAGGATCGTGTCCGCCAGCCTCCGGATATCCCCGGGAATCGTGGCGGAGAAGAAGAGGGACTGCCGGCGGGAGGGCAGTTTGTCGACCAGCCGGCGGATGTCGTGGATGAACCCCATGTCGAGCATCCGGTCGGCCTCGTCCAGGACGAAGATCTCGACCGTCCCCAGACTTGCCAGCCCTTGCGACATCAGGTCGAGGAGACGACCGGGGGTGGCCACGAGAATGTCCACACCCTGCCGCAGCGCCCTCTCCTGCGGACCCTGGCTTACCCCGCCATAGACCACGGCCTGCCGCAGACCGGTGTACATCCCGTATTCCCGGAAGCTCTCGCTGATCTGGCTGGCGAGTTCCCGGGTGGGAGTGAGCACCAGCGCGCGAATGGGGCGGTGGCTCCGCCCCTTCCCCTTCCGGCCGGAAGGCGGGGCTTCCTGCCCCTCCCCCCTTCGGCCAAGCTTCTGCAGGATGGGGAGAGCGAAGGCTGCGGTCTTGCCGGTCCCGGTCTGGGCGCACCCCAGCAGGTCCCTCCCGGCCATCACGTGAGGGATCGCCTTCTCCTGGATCGGGGTGGGCGTCAGATAATTCTTCGCCGCAACGGCGCGCACCAGTTCGGGGGAAAATCCAAAATCGGAAAATGTCATGCTTGTTCCTCCAGCGGAAATCGTTTGTCCGGGGGCACCATCTCCTGGCGCCGGCCGGTTCTTTGCGATGATGAATCGTACGGGAAATGCGACATCCGACCGGGAGGGGGGGGAGAATCGCTTCTGCGGAAGGGACGCTTCCGGGTCATTTCCGACGCGTGATCCAACAAATCTTTTCAATTTTTTCACACAATACGGCAAATAGCAAGGGAATTGTTTTTCCACCCCCTGCGGGGACGATTCCGCCGCGCGTCGGCCCGTCAGGGATTGCCTGCCGGCTTCTCCTTCTCCGGGGACGCCCCTTCAGCCCCGGGCTGGATCGACACCAGCTCGACGTCGAAGATGAGGGTCGCGTTCGGCCCGATCGGCCCGGCCCCCCGCTCCCCGTATGCGAGATTGGGCGGGATGAAGAGTTGCCACTTGTCTCCGACCTTCATGAGCTGGAGCGCCTCGGTCCACCCGGCGATCACACCGTTGACCGGGAAGACCGCCGCCTGCCCCCGCTTGTAGGAACTGTCGAATTCCGTCCCGTCGATCAGGGTTCCCCGGTAGTTCGCCTCCACCGTGTCGGTTTCCTTCGGGGAAGGGCCGGTGCCCGTCTGGAGAACCTTGTACTGCAAACCGCTCGGGAGGGAGACCACGCCTTCCTTCGCCTTGTTCTCGGCCAGAAAGGCCTCGCCCTCCTTCCTGTTCTTCTCCGTGGCCTGCCGGATGCGCTCCTGTCCCTTCTCCCTCAATTCCTTCTGGAGGGAGATCAGCGTCTCGCGCACCTCCTCGGGGGAGAGCAGGGTTTCCCCGCCGGCCACGGAGTCTTTCACCCCCCTCGCGAGGAGGTCGGCATCGACGTCGATCGACTGCTTCTTCAGGTTGTTCCCGATGTCGACCCCGATGCTGTAGCTGATCTTGTCCTTCTGGTTCTCGAGCGTGGGCGTATCTGCGGCGCCGGCGTGACCTGCCAGAAGCAGTGCGGCCGCCGCCGCCAACCAACGGAGTTTCATCGATGCTCCTTTCCCGGTTCCGTACGAGGTAGAGTCCCCCCGGATTGCCGGGGAGGTTATGCTCGACACAATTTTACCAGTATACGCCAGGCCGGGAGAGGGAGACCACTCCATTCCCTCTTTTTTTCGTTGTTGCGCCCAGGAACGTTCCCCCGGGGGAGGTTTCCTCCCTTTCAGCCTCCGTCCACGAAGCTTGCGGCAAGGCCCGATTCCAGGTCCGGATAGAGAAGTTCCACCCCCAGTTCCTCCCGCATCTTCCGGTTGTCCACGCGTTTCGATTCGGAGAGGTAGGAGAGCATCGCTTCGCTCATCACCTGCCGGGCCTCGGACATCGTCACCTCGGGAGGGCGGGGAACCCCGAGGCGGTCGGCGACGGCGCAATAGTACTGGCGGACCGTGCCGGGCTGCCCGTCGCTCACGTTGTAGACAGCCCCGCCTCTTCCCCGCTTCGCGGCCGCCACGCAGACCCGGGCGAGGTCGTCGGCGTGGATCCGGTTGCTGCAGGGAGACTCGCTTCCGGCAAGCACCGGAGTCCGCTTCCGGACCTTGTCGATGGGAATACGCCCCGGCCCGTAGATCCCGGCGACGCGCAGGATCACCACGGGGATGTTTCGTTTCTTCCCCCAGGAAAGGACGGCCCGCTCCGCGTCGAGCCGCCGCCTGCCGCGCGCCGTCGCCGGTGCCGGCGGAGTCTCCTCCGTCGCCCACTCCCCGTGCAGGTCACCGTACACCGCCGTCGTGCTCATGTAGACGATCTTTTCCGGCTCCTCCCCGGGCGGGATGCGTTCCAGGAACGCCCGCATCCGCGGGTCCGCGTCGCCCCCCCCCGGCGGCGGCGCAAGGCAGTACACCAGGGAACGTTTCAACGGCAGGCCGACGAGCGTTGACGGGCTGTCGAGGTCCCCCCGCGCGGGGGTGATACCCATCCCTTCCATGCGCCGTGCGCTCCGGGAGGACCGGGCAAGCGCATGAACCGGAACGCCTTCCTCCTGCCATAACCGCGCCACACGTCGGCCGATGTCCCCGCAGCCGACGATGAAGATCCGGTTCACGGAGACTACCCCCGTTTCCGCATCCCCGCCGGGATCCTCCCGAACAGATGGCCCGTCCGCAGGACCGGCTTGCCATCCAGGAAAAGCTCTCCTTCCTTCCGGAGGTCCTTGATCATGTCCCAGTGGACGGCGGAGCGGTTCCTTCCCCCCGACTCGGGGTAGGAGCGCCCGATGGCCAGGTGGATCGTCCCCCCCATCTTCTCGTCCAGGAGGATGTCCCGGGTGAACTCGGTCACCCCCGCGTTCGCGCCGATTCCGAACTCGCCCAGGCGGCAGGCCCCGGGGTCGGCAGCGAGCATCTCCCGAAGGTACGCCTCGTTCTTTTCGGCGGTCGCCTCCACGACCTTTCCCCCGCGGAACGTCAGCCGGACCCCCGACACCTCCCGGCCCCCCGCGATCGCGGGGAACTCGAAAAAGATCCCCCCCTCGACCGACGTCTCCACGGGCCCGGTGAAGATCTCCCCGTCCGGCATGTTGTGTTCCCCCGCGCACGCAATCGCTTTCCGCCCCCTGATGGAGAAGGTGAGGTCGGTCTCCTTCCCCACGATGCGGACATCGGCGCTTTTCTCGAGGATCCTCTTCGCCCGCCCCAGCAACCTCGCCATCCCCGCCCAGTCCTGCAGGACGGCGCGGTAGTAGAACCGTTCGTACTCGGCGAGAGACCGGTCGCACTCCTGGGCGAGAGATTCGGTGGGGAAGTTGGTCAGGACCCAGCGGACCCTGCGCAGAACAATCTCGGAGATCGGCTGCAGAACCTTCCTCCTGTCGGCCATCCTCTTCGGCGGAATGTGGGTCAGCTGGCGCGTGTTCGACGGCGCCAGGATGATGATGTCCGCGTCGATCCTCTTCGCCTCGTACAGCCGGGTCGGCGGGAGGTGACGGATCTGTTCCGCGGAGGCCTCCTCGAAGAAGATCCGCCCCGCGTCCTCGAACCCGACCGCAAGGAGCGGGTGCGCCCCCGCCTGCAGCACCTCGCGGTAGACCGCGAGGGCGAGGGGCCGGGACAGCTCGCTTCCCGAGATCCGGACGATCTCCCCCCGTTTCGCCCTGACCGAGTGCCTTACGAGGATTTCCGCCAGCTTGTTCACCTGTTTCTCAGAGACCATGGTTCTCCTCCCGTGGGAACTTCCACCGGACCTCTCCCTGCGCGCCTTCGTTCCTTAGCGTCCCTGCAGGGGGGTCACTTTCCGCCCTTGACCGCCTCGATCGCCTCCCTCTTCCTTTTCGCCTCCTCGACCTTCTCCCGGGCGCGCCGCAAGACCTCTTCGTCCACCGACTCCCGGTTGAAGGCGTAGCAGGTGTCGGCGAGGACCGGCGACTGCAGGCCGACCTGCCGGTTCTCTTCCAGGTCCAGGGAGAGCACCCCCTCCCAATCCTGGTCGATGATGCTGTAGGAGCCGACGAAGATCGCCCGGAAGGTCGACTCGAGCATTTCGTAGATGTGGGTGCACCCCAGGTTCCTGGGGATCCGCGCCTTCACGGTTTTGAGCCCCCCCCGCTCGAGAACGGCGATTCCCGTCAGTTTCCCGAGCAGCTCCAGCGGCTTCTTCTCGCAACACGGGTAGGGAATCCGGTCCATCTTCCCCGCGATCGCCTCAATGCGGTACGCGTCGTCGAGGAGGATGGCGAGGTTCATGTCGTGGTAGTCGTCGTGCATCCGCGTGAGAGCCAGGATCTTGCCTTCCCCCAGCCGGTACATCTCGCACTTTACGTCCCTCCCGAAGACCTGCTTGTGATGCTTGGCCATGCCCCTGATCGCCTCGTAGTCCATCAATCACGGCTCCCGATCCCTGCCGGCGCACAGGCTCCTGAGCACGGCCAGGTTTTTTCGATCCCGCTCGAACTCGTCCTCCCCGTCCTTGGGCGTTTCCAGCACCATGGGAAGCCTCCGGAAGTCCCGGTGGGTCAGGATCCTCCGGAACCCGGACAGCCCGATCTGCCCTTCCCCGATGTGGAAATGACGGTCGACCCGGCTCCCGAGGGAGGTCTTCGAGTCGTTCAGGTGCCACATCCGGACGAGCGGGAGGATCCCGTGGCGGGAGAGCTCCCCCAGCAATTGCTTCCACCCCCGTTCGCCGGCGATATCATACCCCGCCTCGAAGAGGTGCGCGCTGTCGAGGCACACCGCCACGTCGGGAGGATCCCCGCAGGCGTCGATCAGGCGCCTGAGCTGCGCGATCGACCGGCCGATCGAGTTCCCCTGTCCCGCCGTGTTTTCCAGCAGGAGCGTGACCCCCCGGGGGAGCCGTCCGAAGGTGCGCAGGGCCGAGGAGAGGCGCCTCTCCCCCGTCTCCTCCGGGTCCTCCCCGGACGAACCGGGGTGCATGACGAGGTACGGAACGCCGAGCATCGCCGCGCGCGACGCCTCGTCCTCCAGCGCGTAGAGGGAGCGTGTCCGGACGGCCTCCTTGGCGGAGGCAAGATTGATGAGGTAGGCGCAATGGATGGCGACCGTCCGGATGCCCGTCCGGTCGCCCTCTTCGCGGAACGCCCTGGCCTCCTCCTCCTCGAGGGCCTTTCCCATCCAGCGCGTGTTCTGCTTGGAGAAGATCTGCAGAACATCCGCACCGATCCGGAGGCCCCGGCCCGGCGCGGTGATCAGGCCCCCCGCCACCGAGACGTGCGCGCCGAGGGGGGGAGTTGCCGGCGTCCCCGGACGGGCGGTCAGCTTTTTTTGAGCCGGTGGCACTGGCGACAGTTCTTCTTGCGGAGCGGGTGCTCCTTGGTCATCGGAAACTGTTTCCCGTCTCCGTGGCAGGAGAAGCATTCCGCGTCGGAGGCGGCCGAAAGGTGGGGTGGCGTCTGCGTCAGGAAGCGCTGGCGGCCCGTCATGGAGAGAATGACGAGAAACCCGATGACCACGGCCATCATGATGAGGAAATGAATGTCTCTGGTCTTCATCGGTTGCTCCGGATGCGGGCGATTTCCTGAAATAGGTGCAAAAAACGATTGTAGGTCGTTACCCCCCACAATTGCACCTGTTTTTTTTGTTGATATTTCCAGAATTCTGTTTTATAAACAATTAGGTATCGACGAAGATGTGGAGGCGCCCGTGAAAAACTTCACCGTGTATCGCGTCGATTACGTCAGGAAGAGCAAAGTCCCCATCGGCCAGGTGGCGGAGCGCCGCGCGAAGGAGAGGGGCGGCAATCTCTTCGGACTTCTGCGGATGGCGAGAAACATCTTTGCCTCTTCCCCCGAGGAGGCGTTTCACATCGCTCTCGGCTCTTCGGGTGCCAGGGTTCCCTGACCCGCTTTCCCCTTTTTAGCCAATCGGTTGGAAAGAAAAGAGCATCCGCCCAAGGGGGTCTTTTTCCCCCGTTGCGAGTTCGGGAAGGAGGGCGTGGGGGAATACCCTCAATTCCTGTTCAGGCTTTTTCCCCCACGAACGCCCTTTCCCTCTTTCCTTACCTTCCTGCGGATGATTCCTTCTTCCTCGGTTCCCTCTCCTGCGGGAGGGTTGCGATCTTCAGATATTCGTCCCGGATATACTGCCGGAAATTCCGGATGGTGAACTTGCCACCGGCCTCATCTCCCGTCCCCCCCTCTTCCGAGGGGCGCAGAAGTTCGTAGTACCGGACGCCGGAAGCGGTGGCGTAGGATCTCGAGGGGACGAGAACCGTGGGGCCCTCCCCCTTCTTCGACCTCCAGACCGAACATCCGACCAGTTTGAGTCCGGAAAGAATCCCTTCCTCGAAG
>Ga0209536_100006350_pt1 | contig 18105 bp, 15 predicted proteins | sample DeeMarSeWOR28_12_FD_187461 | JGI IMG/M metagenome (GOLD analysis project Ga0209536, IMG submission 187461) | Marine sediment microbial communities from White Oak River estuary, North Carolina - WOR-2-8_12 (SPAdes) (version 2) | ecosystem: Environmental > Aquatic > Marine > Intertidal zone >... | reverse complement strand
CCTATTTTGGTCTCGGTCTACAAGGTATTCTGGTGAAACGTAGCTTTTCATCATCCATGACTCCTTATTCTGTAACCTCCGGAACTGGACCTAGTAGTCGTCCAATTACAGGTACTCCTCCTCTGGGACTCCAAACTTTATCCAGCATCGGCGAAACTAGTCGTATTGCAGCCTCTTCAGAGGACAAAAACAGGAAATCGTCCTTAGATGCTGCAGTAAGTGGTCGTAGCTTTATTCGGTCTGTTAGTCCGATCATTTCACCTTCATGTGCAACTATGATTGTGAAGGGGCCGTTCATCAAGAGACTGCCATATGTCTGTCGTAATGCACTCAATGCCTGCTTATTTTTTGTTTTCATTGTTTTTATTTCTGACCAAAGTGGCGGTGCAAGAATCTTGGATACGATTTGGATGGGTAAGTTTTGTCGTCTCATGAGAAGGTCAAAGGCGTATGCCATAACTTCCGTGTCGGTTTGCATGGTGCATTTGTAACCGAACATTTCTAGGTAACGTTTATTGATTCCATAAGACGATATTTCGCCATTATGAACTACAGTCCAGTCTAGCATACTAAATGGGTGAGCTCCTCCCCACCATCCTTGAGTGTTAGTTGGGAACCTTCCGTGACAAGTCCAAAGGTATCCTTCATACTCTTCCAAACAGAAGTATTGTCCCACGTCCTCTGGGAAACCTACTCCTTTGAAGACGCCCATATCCTTTCCGCTGGAAAACACGAAAGCTTTGCCAGTTTCAGTGTTGATTCGGGTAACTTTCTCCATAACATAATTGTCAGGGCTTAGATTCTCTAGCTTAGAAGGTTTCGGCTCAACAAAATAGCGCCACATTATTGGTGGGTCAGTTACTTTGGCTTCTTGTGTTGGTATCTCCTCTTCATAAATGATTTTAAAACCTTCGCTGATTCTTCGGGATGTTTTCTTTTTTGCATCTCGGTCAAGGAACATTATGTGAAACGCGTAATCGGTTTTGTAAGCAGGATAAATGCCGTAGGCTGCAAAACCGCCACCTAGCCCGTTTCCTCGGTCGTGCATGTTTGCTATTGCCCTGATTGGGTCTTTGGCAGAAAACCTTTTTCCGTTTAGGTTCATCATGCCAAAAATTGAGCATGCATCAATAACTTTCTCATCACCGAAAGTGTTGTTGATTTTAGTGAGGTTCTGCATTTTAGTTCACCACAAACATTTCTTGTCTCAGCTGCTCAGGTAAAGAAACTATACCAAAATCTTCAGAAAGAAGTAGCTCTTTGATTTCTGTTACATTAACGCGATTCTTTAATAATCTAAAGTGTATGCCAACTTTCTCTAAATTTCCTAAGAAGATGAAACCAGCAATCTTGCTGTTTTTTAGCAGTATCTTCTTGTAAACAGTCTTTTCTGGAATAAATTCAGATAGCACTTCGTATTCGCTTATGTTTTCTGGGTTTACGATGCCTACTGCGATGATCGGCAACTCGAAGTATTTCAGGGAACTCATTACGGTTCCTCCCTCATACTCTACTTGTTTTCCTGCCATGTTGTAACCTGCAACTCTTCCTCCAAGATGCGCCAACGGCCACAAAGGCAACAGACGATTTCCATCTATTAGAAAGTCATGAGCTTCAGCTACATCTCCACACGCATAAACATCAAGCAAGTTGGTTTTCATGAACCTGTCGACTATTATTCCCCTGTTTACTTTAACAAGTGTGTCTTTAACCAGTTCAGTACGTGGAATAACCCCAATTGCAACAACTACAAAGTCGCAAGAAATCTCTTTTCCATCAGTTAGTATGACTCCGCCAACGGATTTTTCGTTGTCTTTTCTTCCCAAAATCCGCTGAACTGACTTACCAGTAATTACTGTAACTCCAGCTTCCTTTAGTACTTTTTCTGCTATTAACGAAGCCGTTTTGTCTAATATAAGATTAAGTATGTTATCTTTAAGTTCCACTAAGGTTACCTTTATACCGCGTTTAACCAAAGCTTCGGAAGCACTTACACCTATTAATCCTCCGCCAATAACGACAGCGCTGCTGGATGTTCCCACTTTTGCATCTATGACTTCTGCGTTAGAAAGCTCTGTGAATGTGAAAACTCCTTCTTTTTCTCCGCCTTCTATTGGGGGAACAAACGGTTTGCCTCCAGTTGCAATTAAAAGTTTATCATAACTGATCTTTTCTTCGCCGTCAAGTTCAACATATTTGTTTGCAAAGTCGATTTTAGTTGCGGTTTTTCCAGTAAGTATCTTTACTTTATTGTTTTTCCAGAACCCGTCACTGCGGTACTTCATGGTATCCAAATTGGCTTCTCTACTTACGTATTCAGATATCATAGGTCGAGAGTATTGTGGAACTTGCTCATTTGAAATTACTGTTACTTCACCCACTAGGTCTACTTCGCGTATTGCTTCAACTGCTCCTATACCCCCTGCTGAGGCTCCGATAATCACATATTTGGTCATTATTGTTCCACCTTTTCGAGTACCAGTGCCTCGTTTGGGCAATTTTCTACGCAGGCTGGTATTTCTCGGTCAGGACAGAGATCACATTTTGCTATGATTTTACCAGAAGAATCGGGTTTTACTGCTCCATATGGACAGACCATTATGCAAGTCCAGCAGCCGATGCATTTTTCTGGGTCATGTACTACGTGTCCTGTTTCTGTTTCTTTGGTCATTGCTCCTGTTAGACAGGCGATTACGCAAGGTGTGTCTTTGCAATGTTGGCATCTGATTGAGATCGAAATTGGTTTATTTGTCTCTACTCTTGCCCGGCTGACTGGTTTCGGGTTTTCTTTTAGGTATGCCTTGACGAGGTCTTTGGATTTGGAATGTTCTACTGTACAGTAGACTTGACAGAGACCACAACCGATGCAGGCTTCTTGTTCTATTGATATGCGTTTCATTGTGTTTTCTCTCCGTAACTAATTAGTTGGCATACGGCAACCTATTGCCGTATAGCAAATTATACACAACTTTATAAAGCTTTCTAAAGGAATATTCAATTACAATGACATGCTATTTTAGACACCTAAAACTGATTTTCGAAAAAGCAAATATAACAATCACCAAAGAAAACAAACAAGACATTGACAAAGTAATTCATAGCATTGTAGGAATCAGTTATAAAAACTGTTCTGCAACTTGGAAAGAAGTCAAAAAACTCATAATAGAAGACGAAACTAAGTTTGTGAATATACTTAAAAGCAGGATAACAAAAAAGTAACTTTATCGGATTTTGGGTGCTTTGAAGATGGACACAATCCTAATTGCATTCATTTTTTCTTTAATTGCGGGATTGTCCACAGGACTTGGAAGTCTATTAGCATTCTTTATAAAAGATTTCAAACACAAGCACCTATCTTTGCTGATGGGGTTCTCCGCAGGTGTTCTGATACAAATCTCATTTATGGAGCTTTTTTTCTCCTCTGTAATAGAAACAGGTTTTTTAAATGCTAACATAGCATTCTTTTTGGGAATAGCAACAATAGCAGCAATCGAGTTTCTGATACCCCATGAATATAAAGAAGAACATTTAACAGAAACGGAAAAGAAAAACAAGCGATTGATGAAAACGGGGTTACTTGTTTCAGTGGGAATAATTATTCACAATTTTCCCGAAGGAATTCTCACATTGTTTGGTACAATTAAAGACCCGCATTTGGGATTGGTTTTGTTGATCGCAATTGCTTTACATAACATACCTGAAGGAATTTCAGTTTCGACTCCTATCTATTATGCAACAAAAAACAGAAAAAAGGCACTCCTATGGTCTCTGTTCTCAGGAATCACTGAACCAATTGGTGCACTTGTAGGATTTTTTGTATTATATCCCTTCATAACGCCATTTGTGCTTAATCTGGCTTTAGCTTTTGTTGCAGGAATAATGGTTTTTATAAGCTTTGACGAGCTACTGCCCCTCTCATTTAGCCATGGTGAAGCACACCTGACAATAGCAAGTCTATTCCTGGGCATGCTCACAATGAGCATGGTACTATTTCTCTTAGAATAATAACAATAAGCAAACAATAAACAGCAAAAATAAAATCTACTATATTTTTTCTAGATATACTTCTAGTCTTGGGAAATATTGGTCAGATTATTTTGTATTTAAACAAAATTGGAGTTTTACATTTTTTGCAGATTAAACGGTCATCTTTCAATAGTCGTAATCTGTAAGGTGTCAAACGTCCGCAATTGTTACATTTGGCGAACTTTAATTGTCTTTTGTCTTTTGCTGTGACTGCTTCGTGTAGTGCACTGAAGATAGTTAAGTCTTGGTTCTCGTCATAGTTCATATTGAAATCACGTCATTGAGTTTGTTTGGAGCTTGGACGGTCGGGTTGAAATGTAAGCGGTTCATTCCGAATTCGTTTAATCTGTTACATATTTGGTATAACGATTCTTCAGCTCCAGTTAATAGGCTTTGTCCGTCTGTTGTTAGGGAATAGACTTTTCTGGGTCGATCGTGAGTTAGATCCCATTCGCTTTTGATTGTACCTTTCTTTTCGAGTTCGCCAAGCAGTGGATATACAGTACTTGGACCGAAATATACGCCGAAGTTCCTGCGAATGCTAGTTATTATTCCATATCCGTGAATTGATTTTTCTTTTAATAATCCAAGGACAACAAGATCAAGGAGTCCTCTTACTAGTTTGATTTCGGCTTTTCTAATTGTTTGGTGGTTCATTGTTTTTATCATCCTATTGTAGTTATGTTCTACATTCATACAACATGTCCTTTTCAAGACATATTATTGAAGTTATAGCAGTCCAAACCCCGATTTAAATGCAAGTGTGACAACCAACAATATAGAAGCATATTACAACACTACCAAAACAATTAATAATCTCTAAAAAAGGCTAAAATTAACAAAAAACGCAACAAAAGCAGATTTCCAACCTCCACTTTTAGTCAATGACTAAACTGTAGATAACTGTAGAACACATAGAATGAAAACTGCACAAAATTCACTTTTCCAAAAGTACAAAACAAAGCGCGCACTGCAATAAACCGAACAAGTGCAAACAAAAAAACGTTCTTAAACTGGAATAATTACTTTTCAGTTTTTTTAATTTCTTTTTGTAACTCTTCCATTAGTCTCTTTTGTTTGTTTGAAAGTTTTGTAGGTGTTTTGACAACAACGTTAACAAACTGATCGCCTTTTCCCCATTCGTTAAGGTGTGGAACTCCTTTGTTTTTCAAACGAAAAACTGTTCCACTCTGAGTTCCGGAAGGAATCTTCAGATTTGCTTCTCCACTAAGAGTTGGTATAGGAATTTTAGTACCCAAAGAGGCTTCAGGAAAACTAATTGTGGTCTCATAAAGAATGTCATCTCCTCTTCTTATAAAAAATTCATGCGGCTTAACATGAACAACGACATACAAGTCGCCTCTAGGTCCACCTTTGGAACCAGGTTTTCCTTCTCCAGTTAATCGCAGACTGTTTCCATCTTCTATCCCAGGAGGAACTTTCAACTTTATTTTATGAACCGCTTGAACAGCTCCACTACCTTTACAGGTTTGACAAAGAGTTTCTACAGGAAAACCTCGACCTCTACATTCGTTACAAGGTTGCACCTGTGTAAAGTACATACCTCCTAAATTTCTTGTATGCTGAATTTCACCAGCTCCGTTACATTTCTTACATTTCTGATTTTCAGTTCCTGGCTTCATTCCAGTTCCATGACAGGTTTCACAATCATCGTAACCCTGAATTTCCATTTCTTTTTCTAAACCATTGGCAACATCATCTAGCGAAATGACAACATCATAGCGCAAGTCCGCCCCCTTCTGAGGACCCCCTCTTCGGTTGGATCTGCCTCCAAAGAACATGTCAAAAATGGAACCAAAACCGCCAAAACCAATGTCTCTAAAAATAGAGGTGAAGTCTGTGCTTTGGTATATGTCTTCCCAGTTGTATTTTCCGTTTATTCCCGCATGTCCAAACTGGTCGTATTGGCCTCGTTTTTCATCGTCAGAAAGTATGGCGTAGGCTTCTGATATTTCTTTGAATTTTTCTTCAGCATCAGGTGACTTGTTCCGATCAGGATGATACTGCATAGCCAATTTGCGGTAAGCCTTTTTTATTTCTTGTTTTGGTGTGTCTTTTGCTACACCGAGAACTTCGTAGTAGTCGCGTTTTGTCATCAGGAAATCAGCCTATATGTAAAAAGAGCGGGGGATTACTCTTTTTTGTCGTCGTTTACTTCTTCGTACTCAGCATCAACAACGTTGTCTTTTGATTCACTGGCTTGACCTGCATTAGCTTGCTGGGTTTGTTGTGCCTGTTGTGCCGCTGCTGCCTGCTGATAAATTACAGTTCCAACCTCTTGCAATACCTTCGTTAGTTCCTCAGATTTTGATTTGATTTTTTCAATTTTTTTAGTTTTTAGTGTTTCTTTTAGTTCAGTAACTGCATTGTCTATTTTGTCTAGGTTGTCTTTTCCGATTTTGTCCCCTAAATCTTTCTTAGTTTTTTCTGCAGTGTAAATCAAAGAGTCAGCTTCGTTAATTGCTTCAATCTCTTTCTTTCGTTTCTCGTCTTCTTCAGCAAACTGCTCTGCTTCTTTCATCATTCGGTCTTTCTCGTTATCAGAAAGTTTTGTTGAAGCAGTTATGGTGATTTTCTGTTCTTTTCCAGTAGCCAAGTCTTTTGCAGAAACATTCAGTATTCCGTCTGCGTCTATGTCAAAAGTAACTTCAATCTGAGGTACTCCTCTAGGTGCTGGAGGAATTCCGGTTAGGTTAAACATACCCAAAGAAACGTTGTCCGGAGCCATAGCGCGTTCACCCTGTAAAACGTTGACGGTTACAGTTGTTTGGCTGTCCGCTGCTGTAGAGAAAATTTGGCTCTTCTTTGTTGGTATCGTAGTGTTTCGTTCAATTACTTTTGTTGAGACACCACCCAAAGTTTCAACACCCAGCGACAAGGGAGTAACATCTAACAGAAGAAGGTCCTTTACTTCACCAGCTAATACTCCTCCTTGGATGGCTGCACCGACAGCAACACACTCCATGGGGTCTACACCACGTTCTGCAGGTTTTCCTAGTATTTCTTCAACGAAGTTTCTTACAAGAGGCATTCTTGTTTGTCCACCAATAAGAACTATCTTGTCAATGTCTTTTTGTTCAAGCTTTGAGTCTCGCAATGTTCTCATTATTGGTTCTCTAATCTTTTCAACGATTGATCTTGTTAGCTGTTCAAGCTTTGCCCGAGTCAACGTTACATGAAGATGTTTAGGTCCGTTAGCATCAGAGGCAACAAAAGGTAGATCCACATCTGTTGTCAACAAGGAAGATAGCTCAATTTTGGCTTTTTCGCCAGCTTCTTTTAGTCGGCGCATAGCCATAGGATCACCTTTTAGGACGATTCCAGTTTGACTTTTAAATTCTGCTAATAGGTAATCAACAACTGCAGCATCTAGATTAGTCCCACCAAGCTGTGTATCTCCGCTTGTACCCAAAACTTCGAAAACTCCTCCTCCAAATTCCATAATTGTGGTATCGTTTGTTCCTCCACCAAAACTGAACACTAAAATTTTCATTTCTTTTTCCAGTTTGTCAAGACCATAAGCAAGCGAAGCCGCGGTTGGTTCGTTTATTATTCTTGAAATTTCAAAACCTGCAATTTCACCAGCGTCTTTAGTAGCTTGTCTTTGATTGTCGTTAAAGTGTGCTGGAACAGTAATTATGCACTTTTTCAGTTTCTCACCAAGAAAAGTTTCTGCATCTCGCTTTATCTTCTGCAAAATAAAGGCTGAAATTTGCTGGGGGGTATATTCTTTACCGTTAAGTTTTACCTTTTGATCTGTTCCCATTTTCCGTTTTACTTCAAAGACTGTACCTTCGGGGTTTGTTACAGCCTGTCTTGTTGCGGGTTCACCAACTAGCAGTTGTCCATCTTTTGTTAGAGCAACCACTGAAGGGAACATTTTTCCTGCAATGGTTGGACCTTCAGCGCTGGGTATTATTACAGGTCTTCCAGCTTCCATTATGGCCGCTGCTGAGTTAGTTGTTCCTAAATCTATTCCAAGTATTCTTTCTCTTTTTTTTGTTTCATTCATTCTTCTTATCTCCTTCTAAAGTGTTACATGCAACCTTTACAACGCTTGGCCTGAGGACTTTTCCTTTGAAAAGGAATCCTTTTCTGGCCTCCTCAAGCACGATTCCATTTTGATGTTCGTTTGTGGGAACTTGAGTTAGTATTTCGTGAAGATTTGGATTAAAGGCTTGACCAACACACTCAAGTCGTACAAGACCCTCTTGGGTCAAGAGTTTCTCTAAATTTTTGTGAACCATACTCACACCTTCTAAAAGAGCTTCTTTGTTTTCTGTCGTTTCACCTGCCAAAATTGCATTCTCAAAATCATCTAAGACACCAATAAGACAAGAAAGTAGTTTTTCGTTACTTCGACTAACCGCTTCTTGAGTTTCCTTTTCTGAACGTTTTCGGTAGTTCTCAAAGTCTGCCTGCATATACTTCAAACTAGTCAAATACTCCTTAACCTTCTCCTTCTCTAAACTCAAGTTGTCTTCAAGTTGCTGGATTGTTGCCTCTAATTCTTGGATTTTTGCCGACTCTTTCAAGGCTATTCTACTCGTTTTAGTTTTTGTTTTCTTCTTCGTCAACAAATCCAACTCCAATATTAAAACCCTTTTTCAATTTAAGCAAAGTTCGTCGAACTACAGCTTCTCTCAAGTTTAGCGATTCAGAAATATTTGTAACACTAACATCATGTTCATCCAAAGCGTAACGGATGATTCTTCGAGTATCAGAATTCTTAAACATCTCAAGTATACGTGAAGCTTCTTTCATTGCAAAGTTTCGGAGATACAATAAAATGGCTCTTTCATTTTCTAATGCTTCAAGTTTATTGTCTATATCAGAAATTATATTTGTGAAAGGCGTGATTCTTTCAGGCTGTTTTGGTTTTTCTAACGTTTCGTCCATTTTATCCATCAAAGATGCAGAAGCCCCTGAAATTTCTTCTCGCTCTGGCTCTGCATCAAAAAAGACCATTTTAGCTTTAAAGAAATGAGTTGAAACATCTAATGTTATTGACACATTTTTATTTAAAGTGTAAATTTTCCGTTTTGGTCCATAAGGACTGGACTCGACAGAAGAGGTAACCATTCCAGCATCTTCCATTACTCTCAAATGTTTTGCCACAAGCTGCTGACCTAGACTCAAATCTTTAGCTAACTGCAATGGATAATTAGGCTCTTCACTAAGCCGCTTTATGATATCCCTTCGAGTGGGATTTTCAAGAATCATCAAAATCAAGTCTAAATCAGTCTCTATAAGAAATCCCTCATATCAGTTTTTCAAAAGCGTTAGAAAAGTAGATCCATCAAAAAATCCGATAATCTCGCCAGTAACAATATTACATCTTGCACAAAATGCAAAAGCTTGAGGTAGATTTCGTCGCATATTACATCCACACTATACTACATCAGGTAGTAAAGCGCAAATAGTAAAGCAGTTATTTAAGCTTTTTTCCTAAAGCATCCTAATTACAAAGGTAGTTTTTACGAAGACTTAAACTCGAATGTTTTTCAATTTGTCTTTCATTTCATCAACGAATTACAATTTAGCATATTGTTTCAAACAAACTTTTAAAGGCAAGAATTGGTCACTTCTTACAATTAGCTAGGATTTTTAAGAATTCCTCTGCTCGGAAGCATGCAGGTGGATTAGATGTTGAATTGATAGAAACCTCTCTTGATCGAACAACATCAGCTCTTCTTTTTCCAGATTTGATTCTGAGCTCTTTTGCAACAGTTTTAGGTGAAGTTAGTTTCTTTAAAGCAGTCAACCATGCCGCCGCTTGAATATCAGTATGAAAAACCCAATCTCTAGTCATTTCGATTGCCTGTTTTGGACAGACTTTTTCGCAAGCAGAACAGAAAATGCATACTTTTTCATTAATTGTAGGTTTTCCTTCTTTGATTTGGATTGCGTAAGTAGGACAAATTTCGGAACAAACTGTACAGCCTTGAGGACAAGCATTTAAATTTACATTGATGCTTCCCATAAATGGTTTCTTAACTAAGATAGCTTTTTTATTACAAGCAAATTCGCACCGTCTGCAATAAAAACAAAGAGATTCATCGATTTTGACATCATCTATTTCATAAGTTTCTCCATTTTCTGATAGTCTTTGTAATACTTTAATGGCTTCTGTGGGACATTCATTTTGGCATCTGAATTCGCAATCGGGAGCACATTTCTCTTTCAATATAATGATTTCTTTTACTAAAACTGGAAATGCTTCATTTTCTACAATAGTAGCAATTTCTTTTCCGTTTACTTCCATATGTAGTGCATTTAGTGGACACAATACAGCACATTCCCCACACATTACACAAACATCCTTGTCTATGTCAATCGACGGTTTCTCGATCAAATGCCCGTCATAGACTGTTGATGGCAACTTGGTTATTGCTTCATGAGGGCATATATCAAAGCATACACCACATCCATTGCACAAATCCTTATTCAAACGCAAAAGATAATCCTTTGTTAGAAAATCTCGCTTGATTCGCAGTTCTCTCAGATTTTCATCTTTAATCGCTTCTCCACGCAAATCATTCACCCACATTTGATCGATTTATTGTTCTCAGTTAATTTGGTCATACATTTGCTACCTCAGCAATAACATGAGCTTTTTTCGGAGTCAAAGATTCAACCGTTTTTTCTATTTCCTTTTTAGTAGCTCCTTCAACAATTCTTTGCATCTCCTTAATTTTTGATGCAAACTTTTCTCCCTCTGCAGCACTAATCCAGGCTAACTGAAGCCGATTCTTATCCAAGCCTAATCGCTCCATTTTTTTCCAAAGTTTTTCAACTCGCCTCTTGGTCTGATAATTAGCGTTAATGTAATGACAATCATTCAAGTGACAACCTGCAACCAACACAGCTGCAGCACCTCTAGCGAAAGCGCGTTCAACAAATTTTGCTGATACTCTACCTGAGCACATCGTCCGTATTATACGAACGCTCGGAGGATACTGCATTCTGCTTACTCCAGCAAAATCCGCGCCGGCATAGGAACACCAGTTACAACAAAAAGCAATTATTTTCTTATCAGCATCCTCATCTGTAGCCGCATCTATCTGTGTAAAAATTTGCTCATCAGTAAAATGTCGCATCTCTATCGCATTAAAAGAACATTCTGCACCACACGTACCACATCCTGCACAAGCTGCTTCAACTACCGTAGCAAGTTTCTTCTCTTTATCTACATTTATCGCATTATATGGACAAACTCTCGAGCATAAACCACACCCCATACAATTTTCAGAAAGTATTGTGGGCGTTATCGCTTCGACAGTAACACTTCCTTTTGCCATTAAAATTCCTGCTCGAGCTGCTGCTGCACTTGCTTGCGTAACACTGTCCTTGATATCTTTGGGACCTTCAGCACAACCAGCAAGAAACACTCCTCCGGTTGGGGTATCTACTGGCCTCAATTTTGGGTGTGCTTCCATGAAGAAACCATCCGTTGTTTTTGACAATCTTAGTAGCTGTTGAACTTTTTGGCTGTCATCTCTAGGTCTAAGACCTATTGATAGAACTACCATGCCTGAATTTACGGTGTATATTTTTTTTTCAAGAGTGTTTTCTCCAACCAACCATAAGTTTTTGGATTTAGCATCCTCAATTATTTCAGCAGGTAATCCACGAATGAAAATAACACCTTCTTCTTTTGCTCTTCGATATAGATCTTCGAAGCCTTTTCCAAATGCACGGATGTCAATATAAAAAACATAGATTTTGACATCTGGCCAATGCTCCTTAATGAGGAGCACATCTTTGATTGTATTCATGCAACATACGTTACTGCAGTAGGGATTTCCTTTTTTATCAGATCTAGAACCTACACATTGAATGAAGGCAACAGTTTTTGGAACATTCATGTCACTTGGTTTAACTAAACGGCCCCCAGTAGGTCCTCCTGCGTTTATAAGACGCTCAAACTCCAACGAGGTTATTGTGTTGGGAAATCTGAGATAGCCATATTCCATCAATGAAACAGGATCAAAAACATCTAATCCAGTGGCTACAATGATTGTACCTACCTTGAACTCAATCTCTTCAGATTTATCACTGAAATTTATGGCATCAGGTCCACATATTTCTTTACATTTTGCGCAGGTATTCTCACCGAGGCCAATACATGATTTTTCGTCAATTAGGTACCTAGCAGGAACGCTCTGAGGGAAAGGAATGTAAATTGCTTTTCTGCCAGAAAGCCCCACCTCAAATTCGTTGGGAACCTCCACAGGACACACTTTAGTGCAGTCGCCGCAAGCGGTGCAGTCCTTTGTAATATATCTTGGATTCTTTTTCACCTTAACTTGGAAGTTGCCGATGTACCCACCAACCTCTGTAACCTCGCAGTTTGTCAACAATTCAATGTTAGGATGCTTACCAACATCCGACATTTTTGGCGCTAAAATACATATCGAACAATCCATGGTTGGAAATGTTTTGTCAATTTGAGCCATTTTTCCTCCAATGCTGGGTTGCTTCTCAACTAGGTAGACTTTGTATCCAGTATCTGCTAAATCCAAAGCCGCCTGAATACCTGCAACCCCTCCACCGATAACTAACGCCTGTCTTGTTACAGGAACAATAGCTTCTTCTTGTGGCTTCAGCTGTGCTGATCTTGCGACTGCCATATGAACTAGATCCTTAGCTTTCCCTGTCGCTTGTTCTGGTTCATGCAGGTGTACCCAGCTGCAGTGTTCTCGTATGTTTGCCATCTCGAAAAGGTACTTGTTGAGTCCCGCTTCCTCGCAAGTCTTTCGGAAGGTTGTTTCATGAAGTCGGGGAGTGCATGAAGCTACTACTACTCTGTTAAGGTTATGTTCTTTAATGTCTTTTTTGATTGTTTCTTGTCCTGGATCAGAACAGGTATACAGATTGTGTTTGGAAAGGACAACATTAGGAAGGTTGGCAGCATATTCTGCTACATCTGCACAGTTAACTGAACCAGCTATGTTTTTTCCGCAGTGGCATACATAAACGCCAATGCGGAGTTCTCCATCTGGTTTACACTGATTTTCAGATGACATTACTTTCTCTCCTAAAAGTTAGTTGAGAAATCTCAACCGGGTCCATTGGGATACCTCTCAGGTAATAGTCAATAGAAAATGCTGCCTGTTTTCCAGCTAGTATCGCTTCAATTAAGGTTCCGGATCCTAATACAGCGTCTCCTCCAGCGAAAATACTAGGTGAACTTGTTTCCAAAGTAAATGGGTTTGTTGCTATGGTTTTTTGTTTTGTGATTTCTACCGTTTTGGGCAAAAAGACTGTATTTGGGAATTGTCCTATAGCCATTACTACAACATCAGCTGCTATCTTAAATTCGGAGCCTTTAATTGGAATTGGGCGTCTACGTCCTGTTACATCCTGTTCGCCTAATTCCATTTTTACACATTCAATTTTGGTTACTTTGCCGTTTTCTCCCAAAATCTTTTTTGGAGTTACTAAATATTCGATTTTTATTCCTTCGTTTTCAGCTTCATAAATTTCCCAAGGACTAGCGGGAATTTCCTCTTTTGATCTTCTGTAAATTATTGTGACATCTTTAGCACCTAGTCTTCGTGCGGTTCTGGCTGAGTCGATGGCAACATTACCCCCGCCAATTATTGAAACCGCATTAAGTAGTTCGACGTTTCTTGTATTGGCTTTTTCCAAAAAGTCAAGAGCGTGAAAGACTCCTTCTAACTCTTGTCCTTGGATCTTAAAGCATTGATCTTCTTGTGCCCCCGTAGCTAGAAATATAGCGTCGTAACCTTCTTCCAAAAGTTTTTTCACTTTCAGAGTTTTGTCTATCGGGCTGTTGAGTTTGATTTTAACTCCCAAATCTCTAATTCGCATAATATCAAAATCAACTAATTTTTTTGGGAGCCGATATTTTGGAATACATCTGCGCAGCATTCCACCAGGTGAAGATAATGCTTCAAAGACCGTTACTGAATAACCTTTTTTTGCTAAATCATTGGCTGCTGAAAGCCCTGCTGGACCGGAGCCGATAATTGCAACTTTAGGTTTGGAATTATTAGATAAATGCTGTTCTTGGTTTGGTTCATTATCACTTGTTAGAAGATCATGTTGAATAGCATCACTTACAATTTGCCGATTTTTTATTACACGTTCTGGATGAAAACAAACGTAGCTACAAGAGACTGGGAATGGAATATTTCTTCTAATTATTTCCAAAGCTTTATGGAATCCTTCCATGTATCCGCTTTCGACAGCAAATCTTCGTACAACCTGAAAAATTTCTGGAAGATTTATACTCTGCGGACATCGCCTATAACAACGGTAACACCAAGCACACAACCACAATTGAGGCGATGTTAAGACGTTATCATTACCTAATGGTAGACTGTGAAGCAGTATTCTGGGATTATAATATTCAGGAAGTAGTTTTGCCATTGGACAACTGCCAGTGCAAATTCCACATCCATTACAGTACTTTAGCTTCTCAAAATCAAGAAGACTGCCTAGAACCTTCTCTAAACTTGGATGCTGTTCAATTCCATGCAACTCGTCCATAGGCACATGCATTGGGTGCAACATTTTTTCTTTTCTTTCTCCTTTTTGTTTTCATATTCCTTGTGTTTAATTGGGTTCTGAAGTGCTTTCGATTTCATGTTCTTCGATAGAATTGATGGCGTTGTTTAACAATCCAAGAGTTTTTTCAATTTTATCTTTTGATTTGGGAACAATAGAAGTAAGTTTTTTCTTAACAAACATGCCATAAACGAGAACCTCTATCGGGTTAGGTTCAGAAAAAGCCTCAATGAGAAGATTCAAAGACTGCTCTATATTATCTAGTTTCTTTGTCTTTTGGCAAGCAGATTCATTGCTGGAAGTTTCTGATAACCTCAATTTTTCCGAAATGAGTTTATTTGTGGTAGCTTTCCTGATGTTTTCGTTGAAGGCTTTTTGTGTGACTAAATCTAATGCGCCTTCTGGGCACCATTCAATACACTGCGGATTTCCCTCACACATATCGCATATCATTACTGTTTCTTTTTCTGGATTAATTGTAATAACTCCATACGGACAAGCTTTCATGCACCAACCACAGCAATCGCACTTGTCTTCATTCACCATTATGACACCTGTTTTTTCGGATTGAACAAGACAATTTTCAGGGCATGAAAAAATACATGGAGGGTCTTTACATTGTCTACAAACTACAGCCATGTTAACAAGTCTATACAAACGAAGTGTCTTTATTCTAGAACAACGAGGATTGTACACATTTTCTCTTTTTATAGCACAAACTAGTTCGCAGATTCCACATCCAGTACATTTCTCAAGATCAGCTGCAATGAAACTCTTTTCAGTTATTTCAGATTTTTTTAAAGTTTGCACTTCAGTTCTCCTTTAAAAAGTTTAAACAGTCTTCGGTGGAGTCTTTGGCCTCTGCGCGTGCTTGTCTCACCCAATTGCGACCCTTCCCCTGATGCTAGCGAAGTTCGTTTTGAAAATCTTCTAGTTTTGATCCACAAAATGGACAAAAATTGAAGTGATTCGGAAAAGTATGATGACTACACCCAAAGGGGCATTTCAGTGAAATGAGTTGTTTTAATTTAGAAATATATTGGATTTGCACGTTTTCCATCAATACGAGTATTACACTGTGATAGGGGGTAAAATTTGAGGTCGATTATAACTATTAATTGGAAATTTAGTCACATTAAATGTTACGTTACAGTATGGAAAATAATCGTTGTTCTATGAGTTTAAATTGCAGTCACAAAAAATGTAACTCATATCCATAATAAATGAACAAAGTGGGATAATAGTAAACAAAAAGTATAACTAAAATAAACTCCATTTTTGGAGTCATCTAGCATTCATTAATACTTTCCAATTTGTCTACTGCAAAGAATGTCATTGAAATAATCTTCAAGATCGCGAGGAAAACTTCCTAAGAAGGAAATTAGACGTTAGTAATGTAAGAGTCTATAATTTTTAGATCATTTTCTGTAAATTATCGATGAAATGCTCGAACACTTTTATACCGTTATTCCAAAAGTTAGGTTCTGCAATGTTTAAGTCGAATATGTTGCCGATTTCTATTGGCGATAAACTGCTGCCTGCGGACAACGCTTTTTTCATTTTAGGCACAAACGCTTTGCCTTCTTGTAAGTACTTTCCGTATATCGAGTAAACGAACATTTGAGCATAAACGTATGGGTAATTGTAGAATCGGTAATTTGCCATGTAATAGTGTGGTTTCATTGTCCATTCGGCTTCCATTTCTGGGAACCAAGTAACTGCATTACCATAAATGCGGTTTCGTGCCACTGTCCAGTGATTACATATAGTTTTATAATCCAGAAATTCACCGTTCTGAATAGAAGCATAAAGTGCCTGCTCAAACAACACACGCGCGGTAACTTGAAAGGTTGTCATTCCTGCTTCATCTAAAACCAAGCAGAGCAATGCTTTTCGTTCAGAATCAGATTTTGCTTCCTCAAGAAGTAGGTCTGTTAGTAGAAGTTCCCCAAAAATTGATGCTATTTCAGCTACAATTGAGGGAATGTCATTATTTAGTAATGTTTGGCTTCTTGAGGCATACCAGTCATGGGTTGCGTGTCCAAGTTCATGGGCTAGCGTGAAAACGTCGCTTAGTGTTCCATTAAAGCTATTTAGAATATATGCCGATTTACCATTGTAATAACTTGCGCAGAAAGCGCCGTTACGTTTTCCAAAACGTGGTTCAGCATCTATGCGTTGTTTAGTGAACATTTCTTTTACTGCAGTAGTGTATTCAGTATCAAACCGATTGTATGCTTGAATAATCATGTCTTGGGCTTTTTGAAATGTAAAGTTTAGGCCTGGCAATTCAGGCAGTGGTGCTACAACGTCATGGTTACCTAATACTGGCAGGTCCATCAGATTAGCTTTCAATTTTAGGTATCGTCGATAAATTCCAGCGTTTTCTTCAATGGTTCTAAGCAAATTATCAATAATTTCCTGTTCGATGTCGTTACTGATTAGGCTGGATTCCATTGGTGAATTGTAGTTTCTTCGTTTTGAAATATTTACCCAATCATTGCATATATTACGCAATGCTGAAGCGAAAATTTCTCCATCTTTACCGAGCAATCTGTATATAGATTTGTTCGCAGATTCTCTTGTGGTTCGGTCAAAATGAGAAAGTAAACCATTAGCTTCCCCATAAGAAAGAGTTTTTTTTTCTCCCAAAACTGTTACATCAAACATGCGAGTGTTAAGCCATTTACCTTGTAGCTCTTTCCAAGCATCTACTCCAAACTGGTCTTTCTCGATGATTAATTGCTCTTCAACTTCAGATAGCTGATGTTTAACGTTACGATAAACGAGTTCTAACATGTGTCTATAATTATGTAATACCGGTTCCCAGATGATTTGAGGATTATGATTCAATAAGATGCCAATTTCAAGTTGATAAAACGCGAGTTGTTTTCTTATTGATGCTTTTAATTTGTTTACTTTGTCATGTAATGCCTGTATTAGCGGTATTGTCATATTTGCAGAAAACGAGAGGGATGAAAAAAGCGTTATATCACCAAACTTAGCCTGAAAACTCTCCATACTTTTAATACACTGCAACAATCCATCAGCATTTAGATTAACTATTTTACCTCGGTAAGTCATCTCAAATTCGTTTGCTAAAACTATGACTTCTGAAATTGTTTGGTTGATTTTAGGGTCATTTACGCTATGGAAAAGTTCTCTTAGATCCCATTTGACTTGTTGAGTTATCAAAGTGAATTTTCCTCTCTCTTTCTTATTTGTATATCAAGTTATTTTTTATTGCCTTGTTCTTTTAGTCTTTAATTAGTAATTGACCTGTATGTTTAATAGGTTAGGCTAGAAAAAGACACATGATTTTTCTATTCTTTCCTTTCTTTAATTAGCCAAGATAAGTTTCAGTTTTAAAAAGTGGTTTAAATTTAAGTTTTTGTGAATTGTTGGTTTTTTTAAAAAAAATAATGTAGTATGAAGGGTTTGCTGAGGTTTAATACGGGAGTAACTGGAGGGGAAAAACATGGAAACCAGACGGTTAATTCAATTTTTTTAACCTATCTTTTT
>Ga0209536_100006349_pt1 | contig 18106 bp, 13 predicted proteins | sample DeeMarSeWOR28_12_FD_187461 | JGI IMG/M metagenome (GOLD analysis project Ga0209536, IMG submission 187461) | Marine sediment microbial communities from White Oak River estuary, North Carolina - WOR-2-8_12 (SPAdes) (version 2) | ecosystem: Environmental > Aquatic > Marine > Intertidal zone >... | reverse complement strand
GTTGCCGCTGTTTCGTTCGTTGAAGGAAACGCGTGATCGGTTGGCGGACCCGGCTTTGTTCAGCCAGGCGGCCCGCGAATTGGTCGCTGAGGAGCCCGAACCCACCCCAGGGGGCGAGCCGGTCCCGAGCCCCCCACCCGCCGGCTTTCTCGACCAGGTCCTGGACGAAACGAGCCGCTCGCAAGAGGCGGAGAGCCCGGCCGCGGACGTCGACCTGCGGGCAATCCTTCGGCGCATCGTCGCCCCGCACATCCTGCCTACCCTCGACGCCCGCCAGTCGGAACTGTTGGCTCGATTCGACAGCGACATCTCCGAAGTCGTGCGCGCGCTGATTCATCACCCGGATTTCCAGGCGCTCGAGGCGCTGTGGCGTGCCATCTTCTTCCTGACGCGGCGAATTGAGACCGGAGCTCAACTGCAGTTGCACCTCATCGATGTCGCCAAAGGCGAGTTGGAGCTGGACCTCGAGGACGGCCCCCAGGGTTCGGGTCTGCACAGCCTTCTGGTCGAATCGTCGGTCGGGACTCCGGGGGCCCAGCGTTGGTCCCTGTTGGTCGGTGGCTACTCGTTCGGGGCCGATCCCGGCGACGTCGAGTTGCTAACACACCTGGCGACGGTGGCTTCCGAGGCCGGTGCGCCCTGGCTTTCCGCCGCCGCGCCGTCGCTGGCAGGCCTGAGTTCGTTCGGCGAGCCGCTGGATCCGTCCCAGTGGTCGGACGAGGAGACTCCGGAGTGGGCGTCTCTGCGCCGGATTCAGGAAGCCGAATGGCTGGGTTTGGCCCTGCCGCGATTCCTGCTGAGGTTGCCGTACGGGGAGGATACGGAGCCCTGCGAAAAGCTGGACTTCGAGGAGATGCCTGCGGCGCAGGCCTTGCACGAGGCCTACCTTTGGGGCAATCCAGCCTTCGCCTGTGCGTACCTCCTGGCTCAATCCTTCTCGGAATCCGGCTGGGAGCTGCGGCCCGGGATGCATCTCGAGGTCGATGGATTGCCGCTGCATCTGGCCAAATCGGACGGCGCAGTGGAGGCCAAGCCTTGTGCGGAGACGCTGCTGACCGAGCGAGCAGCTCAGAAGCTGCTGGAGAAAGGCCTGATGCCGCTGGCGTCCTTCAAAGACGCCGGCCTGGCAAGGCTGGTGAGATTCCAGTCGTTAGCGGAGCCGTTGGCCCCGCTGGCGGGTCCCTGGACGCCAGGATAGTGTTGACAGGACTTCTTGACACTAGAAAGTGAGATCCGCAACTTAAATTGAGGTTTGATTCTCAAGCGTGAGTCTGGCGGAGGGTTGTGCATCGAGCCGCTGTCCTCAGGGTATTGCGTTGGCGCCGCGGATGCGGCCCTGAGCCCCCGTGACTCGGCTGTGCCCTTCCCTTCCCATTGGACTTAGAAGCCACCGTGTCCTGACCAGAACAAGGAGCATCCTATGGCTCGCAAAGAGAGCGTGCAAAAGAAACTCGAGCGAGTGCGACCTCCACGCGTGAACATCACATATCAAGTAGAAACCGGAGATGCGATCGAGTTGAAGGAGCTGCCGTTCGTGATGGGCGTTCTGGGGGACTTCAGTGGTCAGCCGGCCGAGCCGCTGGACAAGCTGAAAGACCGCAAGTTCACCGAGGTGACGCCCGACAACTTCAACGACGTTCTTGCCGGGATGAGCCCTCGACTGCAGTACGGAGTCGAGAACAAGCTCAGCGAGGAAGGTGGAAAGATCGGAGTCGAGCTCAAGTTCGAGAGCCTGGACGATTTTTCGCCCGAGAACGTCGCTCAGCAAGTCGAGCCGATCAAGAAGCTTCTGGAGCTGCGCAGCCAGTTGGGCGACCTGCGTGGCAAGCTACAGGTGAACGAGAAGCTCGACGAGATTCTCCAAGCGACTCTGAGCGACGAAGAGAAACTGAAGAAGATCGCGGAGGAGCTGAGTTCAGAAGCAGGCCCCGAAGAGGGTGACGAAGGAGGACAAGATGGCTGAGGCCAACAAGGCACCAGAGGGAAAGGCGGCAGAGGCGGAGGCCGAGGCCGAGCTTAGTCTTCTCGACCAGATCGTTGAGGAAGGGCGGTTCGGAAAAGAGGCGACCGCCCAGGAGCACGGCCGCAACATCGTGAAAGAGTTCGTCTCGCAGGTACTCGAGGGGACGATCACCTATTCGATCGACACCGAGACGATGTTGAACGAGCGGATCAAAGAGATTGATCGACTCGTTTCGGCTCAACTCAACGAAGTCATGCACGCAGAGGAATTCCAGGAACTGGAATCAGCCTGGCGTGGCTTGCACTACCTCCTATCGCAGAGCGAGACGAGTGAGATGTTGAAGATCAAGATCCTCAACGTCTCGAAGAAGGAGCTGCTGCGGGACCTGAAGGGCGCGCCCGAATTCGACCAGAGCGCGCTGTTCAAGAAAGTCTACGAGGAGGAGTACGGTCAGTTCGGCGGCTCGCCGTTCGCCGCATTGCTTGGGAACTACGAGTTCACCAAGGGCGGTCAGGACATCGAGCTGCTGGAGAAAGTCTCCGAGGTCGCTGCGGCCTCTCATGCTCCGTTCATCTCGGCCGCGTCGCCGGAGATGTTCGGGCTAGAGGGTTTCACGGAGCTCGGCACGCCGCGGGATCTGGCGAAGGTGTTCGACACGACCGAGTACGCGAAGTGGAAAGCCTTCCGGGAGAGTGAGGATTCGCGCTACGTCGCACTTACGTTGCCTCGCATGCTGTTGCGTGAGCCGTTCGGACGCGAGACGGTTCCGGTGGATGCTTTCGACTACGAGGAGAGCGTTTCCGGCGCCGAGCACGGGAAGTATTTGTGGGGCAACGCCGCGTGGGCGCTCGGCGCTCGTGTCACGAACGCGTTCGCCCAGTACGGTTGGTGTGCGTGCATTCGTGGTGTCGAGAGCGGCGGTCTCGTCGACGGCCTGCCGGTCCACAACTTCCAGACCGACAAGGGCGACGTCGCCATGAAGTGCCCGACCGAGACGCCGATAACCGACAGACGAGAGAAGGAACTGGCGGACCTGGGCTTCGCTCCGCTGGTGCATTGTAAGGGCACACCCGAGGCGGCGTTCTTCAGCGTACAGTCGGCGCAGAAACCGAAGGAATATCAGGCCGACTCGGCTACGGCCAACGCACGAATCTCGGCACAGCTGCCGTACATATTCGCGGTCTCTCGCTTCGCGCACTACCTGAAGTCGATGATGCGGGACAAGATCGGCGGGTATATGTCCAAGAACCAGGCGCAGACGTTTCTCAGCAACTGGATCGCCAACTACACGATTGCCAACCCCGATGCTCCGGCGTCCGAAAAAGCCAAGAAGCCGCTGGCGGAGGCCCGCATCGATGTCGAGGAAGTCCCGGGCAAGCCCGGTGCATATCAAGCTGTCGCGTTTCTGAGACCTCACTTCCAATTGGAAGAGCTGAGCGTCTCGATGAGACTGGTGGCCGAATTGCCGCCGCCGGCCAAGTAGGTAGACCCGGATCCATCACCTGAGGAGGACCTCATGGCTTTTGACGCTTACATGTGGGTGGAGGGGATTGAGAGCGAATCGACGAGGGAGGGTCACGAGAGTTACCTGCAGATCACATCCTTCAACTGGGGTGTGCACAATCCCACCAGCGTCATGTGGGGCAAGGGTTCGGGATCGGGCAAGGCGACGCTAACCGGGTTCAACGTGACCAAGAAGACGGACATGTCGAGCCCGCAACTCTTCCAGGCGTGCTGTCTAGGCAAACACTTCCCTCAAGCAAGGGTCATTCTCCTCAAGGCCGCCGGTGAAGAGTCCATCGAGTACCTGACGCTCGAGTTCGAGCAGGTGTTCGTCAACGACATGAACTGGGCCGGAACCAGCGGCGTCGGAGATGATGTGCCCGAAGAATCTGTGGCGTTCAGCTTCGGGAAGGTCGTGATGACCTACACGACCCAGAAGGAAGACGGCACTAAGGACAAGAACATCGTCGCCAGCTACAGCCCGGTCAAAGGCACGGCCGACTGACGGTGCCGAGGTTCATTGAGGTACACTTGTGAAGGCTCGTGAGCTCTTCCAATCTGGCGAGCTCGACGGAGCCATCGCGTCGCTGAGCGACGAGCTGAGAGCCGATCCAACCGACGCTCAGCGACGCACCTTTCTGTTTGAGCTTCTCGGTTTTGCCGGGGAGTTCGACCGCGCCGAGAAGCAGCTCGACATCTTGGCGCAGGCCAGCCCCGACGCCGCCATGGGCGCGTTACTCTACCGCAGCGCTCTGCACGCCGAGAAGAACAGGCGCGAGATGTTCCTCGAGGGCAGCTACCCGAAGGGCGATTCGCCGCCGGTGACCGGTGGGACGTTGAACGGCGAGCGTTTCACGTCTTTGGTCGATGGCGACTCTCGCATCGGCGCGCGCTTCGAGGTCTTCGCTGCCGGCGAATACATGTGGCTGCCGCTGGAGCACATCGCTTCGATCACGATCCCTCCGCCCCAGAAAGTCCGCGACCTTCTATGGGCTCCCGGGTTGATAAGGACCGGACCCGGTTTCGAGGGACTCGAGTTGGGCGAAGTGCTCATTCCCGCTCTGGCGCCGCTGACTTTCCGTCACCCGGATGATGCGGTGAGGCTGGGCCGCGTCACCGAATGGCAGGAATTGGATGATGGCGGCGAGGCCCCCATCGGACAGAAGTTGCTCCTGGTCGATGACACCGAGTTCCCGATTCTCGAACTCAGGGAACTCATCATCGATCCTCCCGCTGCCAATACGGGTTGACCTCTCCCATGCCGCTGCGAGACGATCTGCTGAGTCCCATCGCCGGTCCCAGCCCAGGCGGGATCGACTTATCCAGCGAGACCATCTACGTCGAGATCGAAGAAGCTCGCCGTGGGGAAATGCCCGATCCGATTCAGGTGGAGGGAGGCGCTCACGATTCCTCTCTCAAGAAGGCCGACTACGCGCAAGTGATCAAGCTGGCCAGCGAGGCGCTGGCCACACAATCGAAGGACCTTCAGGTCGCCGTCTGGTTGACCGAGGCCCTTCTCCACTGTGAGGGCTTCAAAGGGTTGGGTGAGGGACTGGTTCTTCTGCGCGGGTTGCTCGAACAGTTCTGGGAGCACCTCTACCCGGACGACATCGACTATCGTAGAGGTCGTCTGGACTACGTGGGCGGTTACCTCGAGCCGGCCGTGAAGTCTGTGGCCTTGAACGGGAAGGGACACAGTTTCTTCCAGTACAAGGGCGGTGACGTCACGGCGGAGGAGTTCGGCGAGGCTCTCGAAGGGACACCCAAAGCGTTCTACAAAGAGCTGGCGTCCGAGCTGGGGGCTTGCCTGGAATCGGTGAAGTCCCTCGATCAGTTGAGCCAGCTGAAGTTTCCGGAAGACCCTCCCAACTATCGGAACCTGCGGGAATCGATCGAGGAAGTCCAAGGGATCGCCAAGGAGTTGCTGGCGCGGAAGCTCGAGATGGACCCCGACCCCCCGGACGTGGAAGACTATTCAGTGGAAGGCGCGGCAGGCATGCAGGCGGGTGACGACGGATCGATTCCGGTGGAGCCGGTCAATCAGGACGACGCTGCGGCACGCATCGCTGCCGCGGCTCACTTCTTACAACGCGAGAACCCAACCAGTCCGGCATCCTATCTGATGCTGCGCGGCTTCCGTTGGGGCGAACTGCGGGCGCAGGGGGGGACCATCGACCCACGGCTGTTGTCCGCACCACCCACACAGCTTCGCACGCGATTGAAGGGCCTGCTCCTGGACGAGAACTGGGAGGGCCTGCTCGCCGAAGGCGAGCGCGTGATGGCGACGCCTCACGGGCGGGGATGGCTCGACCTTCAGCGCTATGTGATCTCGGCGTGCGATCATCTCGGCACCGACTACGCCTTCGTGGGAGCCTCGATCCGCCGCGCCCTGGCCTCTCTGCTCCGCGATCTACCGCAGCTGCCGGAACTGACTTTGATGGACGACACCTCTACGGCCAACGAGGAGACGCGAAGGTGGCTGGAGGACGAGGGCCTGGTTGGCGAGGGCATCGAGTCCGCAGCTCCGCTGGCATCCGGCCAAACCACTGCTTCGTCGCTCGCCGGCGCGGCGTTGGGCCGCGCCATGGCTGAGGTTCGCGCCGGCCGACCCGAAAAGGGCGTCGAGATCCTCATGCGGGAAGCCGATCGCGAGAAGAGCGAACGGGCCCGGTTCATGAGGCGCTCTCAAATCGCCGCCATCATGGTGGACGCCGGCTTGGAGAAGGTGGCGCGGCCGATCCTGAAGGAAATGGCCGAGCAGATCGACGCGCACAACCTGGAGGACTGGGAAGCCGGCGATGTCGTGGCGCGGCCGCTGGGACTGCTTTATCGCTGCATGGCCGCGCTGGGTGGCGAGTCGGACGATGAAAAGCAGAAGCTCTACAAGCGCATCTGTCGCCTCGATCCTCTACAGGCGATGGCGTTCCCGAGCAAGAGCAAACCGTCCAAGAAGGCGGAGGCAGCTGACAAGCCAGCGAAGTCGGCCGGTTCGGGCGAGAGTAAGTCCGACGAAGAGCCCACCACAGTGAAGCTGTGGCAGGACGATGGCGAGAAAGGAAACTGAGCCCAACGTCCAGCAATCTTTGCTGGATCGCTTGACGGAAGAGCCGCCACCCAGAAGCCGGTCGGATTCGGTCGCAAAGTACCGCGAGTCGGTGCGTCGAGACGTTGAGTGGCTTCTGAATACGCGGCGCGTCGTGCACCCAGCGCCCGAGGAATTGCAGGAAGTCCGACACTCGCTGTACCACTACGGGCTTCCCGATGTGAGCTCGTTGCCGGCCGATTCTCCAGAGTCGAGCCTGCGGTTGGTGCGTTGGATCGAGGAAGCTGTCGAGTTGTTCGAGCCGCGGCTGTCCGCGGTTCGCGTGTCCGCCGTTCGGGCCAGCGATGAGAGTTCGCGGCGGTTCCACTTTCTGATCGATGCGCAATTGGAGATGGAACCGGATCCCGAACAGGTGGTCTTTGACACCTACTTAGAGGTCGCGAGTTGCAGATTCGCGGTCAAATAGGATCAGAATGCGAGACGACCTGCTCCTCTACTACGAGCGAGAGCTCAGCTATCTTCGGCGTTTGGGCGCGGACTTCGCCAAGAAGCACCCCAAGATCGCCTCGCGTCTTCTGCTGGAGGAGCACAAGTGCGAGGACCCGCATGTCGAACGGCTACTGGAAGGTTTCGCCTTCCTGGCCGCTCGAGTCCACCTGAAGGTCGATGACGATCTTTCCGAGGTCAGTGAAGCTCTCCTCAGCGTCATCTATCCCCACTACGTGCGACCCATCCCTTCGATGTCGCTGGTGGAGTTCCGGTTGGACCCCGAGCAGGGCAAACTGACCAGCGGTCTTCACATCCCACGTGATTCGCTGCTCTACTCGGCCCCCGTCGACGGCGTGCCCTGTCGTTTCAGAACCTGCTACGACACGACGGTCTGGCCGCTGACCGTCGCCGACGCGGCCTGGCGAACGCCCGATCAACTCGACCCGCCCGTGCGGGCCAGCGACGCGTTTGCCGCCCTGCGAATCGATTTGCGTTGTCTGCCGGACATCACACTCGAAAGCCTGGAACTGAATACTCTCCGGTTCCACCTGCACGGCGAAGGGAACATCGTCTCGACGCTGTACGAGGTGCTGTGTAACAACTGCGTACGAATCCTCGTGCGCGACCCCGAGAAGCCGAAACGGCCACCGCTCACGTTTCCCGGGTCGGTGCTACAGCCGGGCGGATTCGAACACGATGAAGGGATGCTCCCGTTCGCTCGCCGATCGTTCATGGGATACCGGCTGATACAGGAGTACTTCGCGTTCCCCGAGAAGTTCATGTTCCTCGACCTCTCCGTATTCGACAAGACCCGCGCGGCAGGGTTCGGCGAGGCGGCCGAGATCATTCTCCTCATATCACCGTTCGAACGACCCGAACGGCTTCAGTCGCTGCAAGCCGGTGTTTCCAAGGACCTCGTCCGACTGGGTTGCACTCCCATCGTCAACTTGTTTCCCAAGACGTCGGAGCCCATCGCCGTCACGCAGCGGACCCACGAGTACCCGGTGGTCGCCGACGCCCGCAGGCGCCTGACCACGGGCATATTCTCGGTGGACGAGGTGACGGGCCGGACGCCCGGGAAGGCCGAGCCCCCGCGGTTCGAACCCCTCTACTCGTTCCGTCACTCGGGCGACGGAGGTTCAAAGCAGACGTTCTGGTATGCCAGGAGGCAACGCAGCGCCTGGCGCACGGACGAGGGCAGCGACTTGTTCCTCTCGTTCGTGGACCTTTCGGGTCACTTCGTCCGACCGTCCGTCGACGCCGTGACGGCCAAGTTGACGTGTTACAACGGCGACCTGCCGGCGCGCCTGCCGTTTGGCAGCGAGGAAGGTGATTTCGAGTTGGACGGCGGCGGCCCGCTGGAGAAGCTCCTCACGCTCGTAAAACCGACGCCGGTGACCGAGCCGCCGCTGGGCAAACCACAGTTGTGGCGATTGATTTCGCAGTTGTCGCTCAATTACCTGTCGTTGGTCGAAGGCGGTGCGGAAACTCTTCAGGAGTTGCTACGCCTGCACGATTTTGGCGAGTCCGCCGTCGCACAGAAACAGATCAGAGGAATCATGGACGTGCGCAGCGGGCCGTGCTACTCGAGGATCGAGAGCGAGCACGGACTGACCTTCGCGCGCGGCCACCGCGTCGAGATCGACTTTGATGAGGACCACTACGCGGGCGGCGGAGTCTATCTGTTCGCCAGCGTCCTGGAACGATTTCTGGGCCTCTTCGCGTCGCTCAACAGTTTTTGCGTTTTGGCCGCCCGCACCCGCCAGAGGAAAGAGGTTCTGCGAGAGTGGGCGCCCAGGGCCGGATCGAAAGCCTTGCTCTGAGCGAAGCCAGATATGCGAACTGAGAAGCCAGCCAACCCGCCAGAGACAACGAGCGATACTTCCGAACTCGAGGCGGCTCTGGTCAACGATCCGCATTCCTTCTCGTTCTTTCAGGCAGTTCGCTTGCTGGAGACTCTCTTGTCCGACCGTCGGTCGGTCGGCGGCTTCGGAGATCCCGACGAGGAAGTCGCGCGGTTCTCCGTCCCACCATCGCTCGCGTTCCCGGCCAGCGAGATCCAGGAATTCGAGCTGACCGACGAGGAGCCCGCGCGGCTCGCCGTGAACTTCATGGGCCTGACGGGTCCCCTCGGCGTCCTTCCTTTCGAGTACACGATGCTGGTCGCTCAACGTCGCGCCGACCGTGACACGTCGTTGCGGGATTTCCTCGACATATTCCACCATCGATTCATTTCACTGTTCTACAAGGCGTGGAAGAAGAGTCGAGTGACGGTCCCCGAAGAGGAAGGACAGGGGGCTCGCTACGCGCGGCATCTGCTCAACCTCATCGGAAACGTGGCATCGACCGCCGACCGAGATCCCGTCACTTCGGGGGACGCGTTGCTGTTTTATGCCGGACTGCTGGCCAGCCAGCAGAGGTCGGCCATCGGGCTGCAGCAACTGCTCGAGGAGTACTTCGACGTCCCCGTCGAAATCCAGCAGTTTGTCGGCGCTTGGTACCCGCTCCATCACAGCACGCAATGCAGCTTGGGAAGTGAAAGGGACGGCGCCAGTCAGTTAGGGATCGGCGCGGTAGCCGGTGACGAGGTGTGGGATCAACAGACGCGCATAAGAATCAAACTGGGCCCGTTGTCCAAAGACCAGTACGACCAGTTTCTGCCAACGGGCAGTGCAAGTGTACCCCTGCGCAACCTGACTCGATTCTACTGCGGAGATGAGCTCGACTTCGAGGTCCAGCTGATACTCGCGCAGGAGGACGTGCCGGGCTGCGTAATAGGTGAAGCCGGAGACGACGCTGCGCCGCTGGGATGGAGCACCTGGATACGCTCCGCCCCGTTCACACGCGATGCAGACGAGGCCGTGTTTACGCTTTGACGATGAGTTACCAGCAATGAACGTGGACCTGCGAGCGCTGATCGGAAAGCTCAATCACGAATCCCGCGCGGCCGTGGAAGGTGCCGCGGGCTTGTGTCTGGCGCGCACGAACTACGACGTCGAAATCGAGCACTTTCTGCTAAAACTGCTGGATGCGACCGACGCCGATTTCGCTTTCATATTGAAGCACTACGGCATCGATCGGTCGCGTGTCGCGAAAGACCTGACGAACAGCATCGACAGCTTCAAGACGGGAAACGCTCGTACTCCCTCGTTGAGCCCGTCTTTGACAAAGATGCTGACGGAGGCCTGGCTCATCGGATCGGTCGACTACAACGCAACGCAACTTCGGACCGGGTTCACCATCCTGGCTCTCGCGACCCACGACGAGCTGGTCCGCTTGATGCGCGAGACCAGTCCGGAGCTCCAGAAGATACCCGGTGAAAGTCTGCGGAAGGACTTCCTTTCGATCGTCGCCGATTCGACCGAAGACGCCGCTCCTCGGCCGGCGGGTGTGGGCGAAGCGCCGCCGCGGGCCGACGGAAAGGCGCCCAAGCTGGAACAGTACACGCTGCACCTCACGCAGCGGGCCCGCGACGGACAACTGGACCCGGTGCTCGGCCGCGACTTCGAAGTTCGCCAGGTCGTGGATATCCTAACGCGCCGCCGCCAGAACAACCCGATCCTCGTTGGCGAAGCCGGCGTAGGAAAGACCGCGGTGGTGGAGGGATTCGCCATGCGGATCGTCACGGGCGACGTGCCGCCGCCCTTGAAGAACGTCGAAATCTACACGCTGGACCTCGCCCTGCTTCAAGCCGGCGCCGGGGTCAAAGGCGAGTTCGAGAATCGACTCAAGGGCCTCATCGAGGAGGTCAAGTCTTCACCGACTCCCATCATCCTCTTCATCGATGAGGCTCACACGATGATCGGCGCCGGGGGGACAGCCGGTCAGGGCGATGCGGCGAACTTGCTCAAACCCGCCCTCGCTCGCGGCGAGCTTCGCACGATCGCCGCGACGACGTGGTCCGAGTACAAGAAATACTTCGAGAAGGACCCGGCGCTCGCCAGACGCTTCCAACTGGTGAAGGTCGACGAACCGTCGGAGGACGTCTGCGCCTTGATGATGAGAGGTGTCGCGCCCGCACTGGAACGACACCACAGGGTCCGCATCCTGGACGAAGGGCTGGAGGCGGCCGTGCGGCTCTCTCACCGGTACCTGCCCGATCGCCAATTGCCGGACAAGGCCGTGAGCGTGCTCGACACAGCCTGCGCGCGCCTCTCCCTTGGGCAGAATGCCACCCCAGCGCCCATCGAGGATGCGCAACGGCGCCTCGAAGACCTGGAGGTCCAGACCCGTGTGCTAGAGCGCGAGAGCGCCGTCGGGGTCGACCACTCTGAACGACTGACCGCCATCGAGGAGGAACGCAAGGAAACGCAAGCGCGGCTCGAGAAGCTGACCGCCCAGTGGGAAACCGAACGGGATCTGGTGGCCGAGATCCGCAAGCGGCGCGAAAGCCTGGAAGCGGGGATCGACGACTCGGCCGAACCCGCCGAGCCGAGCGAGGATGCGGGGACGGACGAGGCCGAGGATGAGTCGATCGAGGCTCAAGAAGCAGAGCTTGAAGAGAAGGACCCGACCGTGCTGCTCGAGGAACTCGATTCGCTTTCATCCCAGCTTGAGACCGCTCAGGGCGAGACGCCGTTAGTGCCGGTCTGCGTCGAAGCCGAACTAGTCGGCCAGGTGGTGTCCGGGTGGACGGGCATCCCGGTGGGCAAGATGCTGCGCGACGAGGTCGCCACCGTACTCAAACTCGAGGAGCATCTAGGTGAGCGAATCATCGGGCAAGACCACGCCCTCGAGGGAATCTCTCACAGGATCCGAACGTCACGCGCTGGGATCGAAGACCCCAGGAAGCCCAAGGGCGTCTTCATGCTCGTGGGCCCCAGCGGCGTCGGAAAGACCGAGACCGCTCTGGTTCTGTCCGATCTTCTCTACGGCGGCGAGCACAATCTGATCAGCGTCAACATGTCGGAGTTTCAGGAGGCACACACCGTATCCACTTTGAAGGGCTCACCGCCCGGCTACGTCGGCTACGGAGAGGGCGGCGTGTTGACGGAAGCGGTACGCCGCCGCCCCTACTCCGTCGTCCTGTTGGACGAAGTAGAGAAGGCTCACCCCGACGTGCTGGAGCTCTTTTTCCAGGTCTTCGACAAGGGCGTGATGGAGGACGGAGAGGGCCGAGAGATAGACTTCAAGAACACCATCATTTTTCTGACCACGAACGCCTGCACCGATGCCATCATGAAGTTGACGGCGGACCCCGAGACTTCACCCGATCCGGCGGGTCTGGTGAAGGCCCTCAAGCCGGAGCTCAACTCGGTGTTCAAGCCGGCGTTTCTGGGCCGGTTGGTGATCGTCCCCTACTATCCGCTTCACGACGAGGCGATGAAGGTCATCATCAACCTCAAGCTGAACAAGATTCGACAGCGCCTGGCGGAGACGCACAGGATGGACTTGCTGTGCGACGATGCTCTGGTCGATGCCGTGGCTCAGCGCTGCACCGAAGTGGAAAGCGGCGCGAGAAACATAGACAACATACTGACGAACACGATGCTCCCCTCGATAAGCCAACTGCTGCTCCAGGCGATCGCCGAAGGTGGGCCGCCGGATGCCATCCGGGTTGGCGTCGACAAGAGCGGGGATTTCCAGTACAAGGTCGAGTCGGCGTGAGGGGCTGAGCAGCGTGAGATGCCGGCCCGGCGGCGCGTGCCGCGGGGCCGGCGCAAACCTGGAAATCGAGGCCGCGTATGGCTGACTACACTCAGGCCGGTCGCCCTTTGAAAGTCGGCACCGAGCTCGGCGACGACGTACTGCTGCTCACCGGGTTCTCGGGTGAGGAGGCGGTATCCGCCCCCTTCCGTTTCAACGTCGACATGTTATCGGCGGACGATTCCATCGATCCCGACAGCATGCTGCGGTCCCCCATCACCTTGAGCATCCAGCTCACGGGCGATGACGAGCGGGTCCTTCACGGCCTGGTGAATCGCTTCGTCCAGCTGGGCCAGGTGGCGGAAGAGGGACTGACGTCGTACCGGGCCGAGGTCGTGCCGTGGTTCTGGTTTCTATCCTTGTCCAGCGAGTGCAGGATCTACCAGAACAAGACCGTTCTCGAGATCGCGGAGCAAGTGTTCAAAGACTTGGGCTACTCCGATTTCGAGTTCAAGTGCGTCAAGAGCTATCCCAAACGCGAGTTCTGCGTCCAGTACCGTGAGACCCATCTGAACTTCATTTCGCGACTCCTGGAGGAAGAGGGGATCTTCTACTTCTTCCAGCACTCCGACTCGAAACACGTCCTGACCCTGGCGGACGATGCCAGCGCCGTGAAGGACTGCCCGGTTCAATCGACCGTGCGTGTTTCGCCGGCCCCGGGTGCGTGGCAGGAAGAAGACATCATCACAACGGTGCAGAGGGAGCACTCCGCCTACATCGGAAAGGTCACGCTACGAGACTACGACTACCTGCAACCGTCGCTACAACTCGAGGGCTCGGTGTCGGGTGAAGGCGTCGAGGAGATCTACGACTATCCCGGTAACTTCGCCGAGATGGACGAAGGCGAACGACTGGCGCGACTCCAGCTGGAGGGCCGCGAGGCCTGGCACGAGTGCATACGCGGTGAAGGTGTATGCCGATCGCTACAGAGCGGCTACGCGTTCGAGCTCAAGAACCACTACCGCAAGGACATGAACCAGAAGTACCAGCTGCTCAGCGTCCGTCATTCGGCCCGCGCGGGTGACTACCGCGCCTCGGACTCCGCGCCATTCGAGTACCGCAACGAGTTCATGGCCATCCCGCACAGCGTCCCATTCCGACCGCCATTCCGGAGCAGGAAGCCTGTGGTACAGGGATCTCAGACCGCCCTCGTGGTCGGCAAGTCCGGCGAGGAGATCTGGGTCGACAAGCACGGGCGTGTGAAGGTGCAATTCTATTGGGACCGGGTCGGCGCGAAGGACGAGAAGAGCTCGTGCTGGGTACGGGTATCCAGCACCTGGGCCGGCAAAGGGTGGGGCTTCGTTCAGATTCCGCGCATCGGCCAGGAGGTCATCGTCGACTTCCTCGAGGGTGATCCCGACCGCCCCATCATCACCGGCCGGGTTTACAACGCGGAGCAGATTCCTCCCTACACCCTCCCCGGCAACCAAACGCAGAGCGGGTTCAAGTCGCGCAGCTCGAAGAGCGGTGGGACCGACAACTTCAACGAGATCAGAATGGAGGACCTCAAGGGCAGCGAGGTGCTCTACATTCACGCCGAAAAGGACGAAGAGATCGTCGTCGAGAACGACAGGACGCTCTCCATCGGCAATGACGATTCCGTCACTGTGGGGAACAACCGCTCGGAACAGGTAGAGAAGAACGAGACCGTTAGCATCGGCAAGAACGAGGAATTCAGCGTCGGCGAGAACATGAGTCTTTCGGTCGGCAAGAATCGGACGGAAGACGTGGGCGAAAACAGCTCGACCGACGTCGGAAAAAACATGAACGTCCAGGTCGAGGGCAACAGCGACCTAACGATCAACAAGACCTACACGGTCAAAGTGAAAGACGACCACAAGGAGGAGGTGGAGAAGGGATACTCGCTCAAGGCGAAGAAAAAGATCTTCATCGAGAGCAAGGACTCGATCGAAATAAAGACCGGCAGCGCGTCCATCGTCATGAAGAAGAACGGCGATATCCAGATCAAGGGCGGGAACATCACCGTCAAGGGTTCGGGTGATGTCGTCCTCAAGGGCTCGAAGATCGCGGAGAACTAGTGATGAGTGAGAATCAGAAATCGTTGGCACTCGCCGGTACCCTGAACGACGTCGCGAAGAACTTCGAGGTCGACATCGAAAGCAGCGCGCTTCAGGGAGAGGCGCTGTCCGGCCACCTGGACGGCGTCGACGGAGAGGGCCGGTTGCTGTTCAGGGTCGAAGGATCGGCCGACCGGACACCGGTCGTCATCGGCATGCCGCTTTCGGACGAAGAACTGATGAAGGCGGCGGAGCTCGGACGCCGGGCCCTGGTTTTGCGGACCGCGGACGAGAGGCCGCGACTGGTCCTGGTGGGTCTGCTCAGGGAACGCTTGTCGGCGGAAGTCCGCGACGCGAAACCCGGCGAATTGAATGCGAAACTGGACGGAGAGGAGGTATTGCTCCACGCGAAGCGCCGAATCGAGCTCCGGTGCGGGAAAGCGCGGATCGTCCTTCACAAGAGCGGCCGGATCGAGCTGGCCGGCACCTATCTCCTCTCCAAGTCACGCGGTCCGATCAAGATCAAGGGCGCAACGGTCGAGGTGAACTGAGCGCAGAGGCACGATGATGAGCCAGAGCAAGTCTTCCGAGGGTGCCGTAGGACGGGCACCGGTGCTCCCTGACGTGATACAGGAGCACTTGGAAGAGCTTGCCTTCTTGTCCGTTCAGCGCCGCAAGCTCCTCTTTGCATCCGACGTCTCGCTGCGCGATTTCAAGCCCCACGACGAACGAATCATCGCACACTGGGACGGGCTCGTAGTCGGCTGGCCCGCCAGCGTGGAGATGGCCAAGGTGCGGCTGGAAGAATTCGATCCGTGGGACATCTACGCAGCCGCGAGAGTCTGGATCGAGCTAGGGGATCCGAACGGCGATGAGCTCGTAGGAAGGTTGGAGGAGGCCGATGAGGAGGCCCGGGGCGCCTGGCGGGAAGCCCTGCGCCGCGTCCCTCGCGACCGCCTTCAGCAGCTGCTGCCAAGCGGCCCGACGGCGGACGATCCGCCTGCTGCGCTCAGTACGTTGGTCTTCGCTTGGGGCTGGCACGGGATCCTCGACCCTGAGTTGGCAGCGACCCTCGCGTTCAGCACGGACGCTGCCGTTCGGCGTAGCATCGCGCGGGAGTTGGGTTGGAATGAGGGTCACACCCGGCTGTTGCAGTCCCTGCTCACCGATCCGGAGGTCGAGGTCCGGCGCGCTGCCGCCTGGAGCGAGGCGTTACTCGACCCCAAGGGCGCCGTCTCACGCTGCCGGCGGACGATCGAATCAGATGAGGCCGATTCTTTCTCGGTCAGGATACTCGGCCTCTTGGGCGACCTTCCAGATATCGACTTGCTGCTGCGGACGAGTCAAAGACCGGATGAGATCGGCTTGGCGGCGATTCGCGCCATGGGTGATCTGGGAAACGTTACCGCGATGGATGCACTCATCGGGATCCGTGAGGAGGAGGACGAGGAGCGTGCAGAAGCCGCCGGTGAGGCCTGCACCGTACTGTTGGGGAGTGTTCCGGAACCCGAAAGCGAACCGGAGCAGCCGGAAGCGGAAACACCCGAGCCAAGCACATCCGGCTTGAGAGATTTCTGGTCGGAATCGTCGCAGGACTACAGCGGAACCCAGCGCTGGCTGCGTGGGCAGCCGTTTCCGTGGCGCGGGCCGTCTGAGGAGGAACCGATGGAAGCCCTCTGGCGGTCCAGCCTGATGGCGCCGAGGCCGGAACTGAACTGGCTGAAGATCGAAGTGCCGGACGGTTTCTTCATGGATGGACCCGAGTTCGAAGCGGTTCCTGGAGAGTAACGGATGCAGCTGACCAACAAGACACCGTTTGAGATGGCGTACACGGTTCTTCTGGACAAGCGCGGGGCCGAGCGGTTGATCGTTGCCTTGAAGGGGACGTATTCGGTCGACGAGAATGGCGAGATCAAGTTGGCGGAGGAGCAAGAGCCGCTCATCGCGGCTGAGAAGTTCTACGGAGAACCCGACAGCTCGAGTATCGACAAGGAGGCCGAGCTGGGGCCGATGAAATTGGCGACGGACGTTTTTCTGAAGGGTTCCGCCAAGGCTACCCATTCGGGGACCACGAGGGTCGATGTAGCGCTGCGACTGGGACGCTTGGAGAAGAGAGCGGCGGTCTTCGGAAACAGGTACTGGAAGGACAGCCTCGGGGTGGCTCGGATCAGCGATCCAGAGCCCTTCGACACGATTCCGCTGGTTTGGGAGAACGCCTACGGCGGTCAGGACATGACGCCTGAAGAGGAAGAACATTGGGCTCAGCAGCCCGCCAACCCGGTAGGTCGCGGGTTCCGGGCAAAGAAGTCGAGGGCGCCTTGGAAGGACACGCTGGCGCCGAACATAGAGGACCCTGCCGACTTGCTACGAAAGCCGGACCACGAGGTCACGCCCGTGGGGTTCGGCCCGATTGGCCGCAACTGGGAGCCGCGTGTCAACTACGTGGGGACCTGCGATGAGAAATGGATGGAAGAGCGGATGCCGCTGCTTCCGTCCGATTTCGATGAGCGCTTTCACAACGCGGCCCCCCCTGGCCTCATCACGCAGGGCTACCTGGCCGGCGGCGAGCCCGTGGAAGTGACGGGTTGCACGAGACGTGGAAGACTGGCCTTCACGCTTCCCCGGGTCGTGCCCCAGACCGGCGTCAAACTCGACGGTGCGTTGGAACCGCTCGAGCTCCATCTGAATACGGTCACCGTGGACACCGATCGAATGCAACTGCGCCTGTTCTGGAAAGGCGACATGCAGGTCCACGGAAGAATACTCAAGCTCAAATACATCGAATGCCGGCTGGCGGGTGAAACGCCATGAACGGGTCTCTCGATTTCGTGATCAGTGGAGTCGGAGCCGTGACACCGGTGGGGCTCGACGCCCCAGCCAGCTGCGCTGCGTTGCGGGCGGGGATCGCCCGCATGCTGGAACTCGAATCGGGAACCGTCGACAGCCAGTTACTGGAGAAACAGCCGGCCATCGGAGGAAGGGTGCCGTTGGAGTGGTTCGAGGGCGGACCCACGGAGCCAGAGTGGCCGGGACACGAACGCTTCGAGCTGCCCGAACCGCCGCCGCCAGAAGCCTACGTCGAGGAAGGCGTGGAGCTGCCAGGTTCCCTCGGGCACGTCCTCGATCGCGGCGGCTACCTGCTGCGACAGCAGGCCCAGCGCGTCGAGGTCGAAGCCGCGCACCTCGACGGTAATCCCCTCCGGGTTGGCGAGCAGTCGCTCCAGCAGGAACTGTCCCTGCGGCGCCCGGGTACGAATCTTCATCCCGGGAATCTGGCCGTCAAGCAGTTGACGCAGGTCGTTGGCGATAGCCTCGTTGGAGCGGGCGCGCTCAGCAGCCGGGACCAGCGACAGGCGGATTTCACCCTGCGCCGTGGACCGGCCCCAGGTGCCCGATGGCGTGACCGAAACCACCGACGCCAGCGCCTCGGGTACGTTGTCGTAG
>Ga0209536_100006347_pt1 | contig 18109 bp, 18 predicted proteins | sample DeeMarSeWOR28_12_FD_187461 | JGI IMG/M metagenome (GOLD analysis project Ga0209536, IMG submission 187461) | Marine sediment microbial communities from White Oak River estuary, North Carolina - WOR-2-8_12 (SPAdes) (version 2) | ecosystem: Environmental > Aquatic > Marine > Intertidal zone >... | reverse complement strand
GGGTCATCGAGTATTACGACCGCGACATGATCAAGATCAATCGCGAGCCGGGCCCCAACGTCTTCATCCGAAAGGCCCACATCCGGTACATCTACAAGGACCCCGGGGCCTGATCTTCCGAGCTCTAGCGGACCCTCGTTCCCGGAGCAACGTCGGACTCGAAGCTCGCGACCACCGGGCCTTCGCCCGCGTCGGCGGCGAGCAGCATTCCCTGACTTTCGACGCCGCGAACCCGCGCGGGCTTGAGGTTGGCGACCACCACGATCGTCTTGCCCACCAGCGCGTCGGGCTCGTACTTCTGTGCGATGCCCGCGACGATCTGGCGCTTCTCGGATCCGAGGTCGATCTCGAGCTTCAGTAGCTTGTCCGTACCCTCGACGCGCGCGGCGCTCAAAACGCGGGCAACCCTGAGGTTGATCTTCATGAACTCGTCGATGGTCATCCGGTCGTCCACATCGGCCTTCGGCGGTGTCTTGCTCTCTTCCATGGACTTGCTCTCCTCGAAGTAGGATTTCTTGTCGATGCGCGGAAACAGCGGGCCGCGCTTGACGACCCGGGCCCGTTCGGGCAGCAGCCCCCAGCGGAACTCGGTGAGCGAGTCGGGAAGCGTCGTGCCCAGCCGCGATGCGATCTCTTCGGACGCCTTCGGCATGACGGGCGCCGCCATGGCCGCGGCCTGCAGCAGCGCCTCCGCCGCGCCGCGCAGGGTCGCCCGGTGGCGCGAGCGCTGCGCGGGGTCCTTCGCCAGCTCCCACGGGGCGTGTTCCACCAGGAAGCGATTGACGCCTGCAATCAGCGACCAGGCGGCCGTCAGGCCGCTGCTGAAGTTGTAGTTGTCGAAGGCCGCACGGTACTCTCCGAAGGCGCGCTCGGCCAGCGGTGCGAGCTCGCGTTCCACAGGCTCGTCGGACGGTGGCGGCACGGCTCCGTCACAGCCGGTGTGGATCAGCGTCACGATCCGACTGGTGAGATTCCCGAGGTCGTTGGCGAGATCGCCGTTGTAGCGATCGAGGAGCTGCTCGTCCGAGTAGCTGCCGTCCTGGCCAAAGGTCATCTCGCGCAGAAGGAAGTAACGCAGGCCATCGGCGCCGAAATCGTCGATCAGGGGACCGGGCTTGACCACGTTGCCGAGGCTCTTCGACATCTTGGCCTCGTCCCGGAGCCACCAGCCATGGGCGCAGATGCACTCGGGAACGGGCTCTCCGGCGGACATCAGGAACGCCGGCCAGTAGACGGCGTGGAACCGCAGGATGTCCTTGCCCACCAGGTGAACCTGGGCGGGCCAGTACTCCAGGGTCGGAGACGACTCGTCGCCGCCGTAGCCGAGGGCACTCATGTAGTTCGTGAGGGCGTCCACCCACACGTAGACGACGGCGCCGGGAGCATCCGGGAACGGGATGCCCCACGAGATGCTGGTCCGACTGATGCTCAGGTCCTTCAGCCCCGACTCGACGAACGCTTTGACCTCGTTGAATCGCGTCCGAGGACGCACGAACTCCGGGTGGGCGCGGAAGTGCTCGAGCAGAGGCTCCTGGTAGCGGGACAGCCGGAAGAAGTGGGACTCCTCCGAAACGCGCTCGACCGGGTGGCCCTGCTCCGGACAGCGGCCGTCGACGAGCTGGCTCTCGGGGTAGAACGACTCGCAGCCCGCGCAGTACATCCCCTCGTAGGATCCGAGGTAGATGTCGTCGGCGGTCTTCATCTTCCCGATCAGCTTCTCGACGCCGAGCCGGTGTCGCGGATCGGTGGTACGGATGAAGTCGTCATGGCTGATCTCGAGCTGCTTCCACAGCTCGTGGTAGCGATGGACCACCCGGTCGGCGAGCTGGATCGGCTCCAGGCCCTGGGCCCGGGCGGCGCGCTCGATCTTCTGTCCGTGCTCGTCGGTTCCGGTCAGGAAGTAAACGTCGTGGCCGGTGGCCCGACGGTAGCGGGCGATGACGTCGGCCACGATCGTGGTGTAGACGTGACCGATGTGCGGCTCGTCGTTGACGTAGTAGATCGGCGTCGTGACGTAGAACCTCGGACGCGCGCTCATGAAGATCTCCCGCTGCGGCCACGGCCCCTGCGCCAGGTCTCGAGCGCGGCCTGTTGGATTTCCTTCAACGGAACGTTCCTGCGACGCGCGACGGCGGCGCAGTCCTCGTACTCGGGCCATGCCTGGACGGGGCGACCGTCGAGGTGGCCGACCTTCACCCGCACCGTGCCATGGCGTGTCTTCACCTTGACCCGACTCCGCTCCAGCTCGATCCGTCCGACGCGACGATACCTCAGTCCGAGCGTCGACGTCTCTTCCAGAACGACTGCGGCCATGGTCTCGAGGCGGTCCGGCTCGGACAGGACCGTGATGTGGTGGCCCGAGCGTCCCTTCTTCATGTGGACGGGGGTCGTGTAGACCTCCAGCGCTCCCTCCCGGAAGAGGCGATCGGTGGCGTAGGCCAGAGCCTGGGGCGTTGCGTCGTCGACGTTGAACTCGAGGACGAGGGCCTCGGCGTCGCCGCCCGACCTCACCTCGGCCAGCGCGCTGTGCCCCAGGATCATGGTCAGGAAGTTGGGATCGTCGCCGAGGTCTCGATCACCGGCGCCGTAGCCCACCGCCGTCGGCCGCATCGCGGGAAGCGGGCCCCAGGCGTCCGCCACCGTGGTCAGGATCGCCGCCCCCGTCGGGGTCAGACGCTCGACCTCGAGGTCGCCTCCCCGCACCGGCACGCCGCGCACGAGTCTCGCCGTCGCGGGCGCCGGGACGGGGTAGATCCCGTGCGCGCAACGCACCGTCCCGGCCCCGGTGGTCAAGGTCGAGACGACGATGCGGTCCGGCGCGAGGTGGCCGAGGGCCACGCACGCGCCCACGACGTCGATGATCGCGTCGGTCCCGCCGGCCTCGTGGAGATGGACCTTCTCCGGAGCGACGCCGTGGACCTCGGCCTCGGCCTCGATCAGGCGCCGGAAGATCCTCAGCGCCCGGTCGCGCACCGCGGGCTCCAGATCGCCGGCCCTCAGGATGCGCCGGATGTCGCGCCACCCGCGGCCGCGGTGACTGCCGGTGAGGCGGACGGTAACCTTGCGGGCTTTCAGCCCGGCCCGGGTCACCCGCCGCGATGACAGCCGCCAGCCCTCGACCGGAAGCGACTCCAACGCCCGCCGGATCCTGGCGAGGGGCACGCCGAGATCGACCAGGGCACCGAGTACCATGTCCCCGGCGGCACCGGAGGTGCCGTCCACGAACAAGACCCGCGCATCCGGCCTCACGGCTGGCCCCGTGACGCCGCCCCCGCGGCCTCGGCCACCGACGGTAGGATCCTACCGGCCGGTCCGGCGAGGCGCTCGTCGGCCAGGGCGCTCAGTGGGGTCTCCTCGGGATTGATCTCGACGACGTAGGCGCCCGCGCGCCGCCCGATTTCGGGCAGCGCCGCGGCCGGGTAGACCAGCGACGAGGTCCCGGCGACCACGACCACGCTTGCCCGTCGAGCGGCTTGCATGGCGCGCTCGTGGGCCTCCTCGGGTAGCGCCTCGCCGAACCACACCACGGCGGGGCGCAGCAGGGCGCCGCACTCGCAGCGAGGGGGGAGGGGACCGAGGTCGTCCCGCAGGTCGTCCCGTTCGGTGCCTTCCGCCGAGCACCGCAGCCTCCAGAGCGTTCCGTGTAGACGGATCACCCGGCGGCTCCCCGCGCGCTCGTGGAGCCCGTCGACGTTCTGGGTCACGAGGGTGAAGTCGTCCCTTGCGGACTCGAGGTCGGCCAGGGCTCGGTGAGCCGGGTTCGGGGAAGCCGCCGCGGCTTGCTCCCGGCGCCAGGCGTAGAACCGCCAGACGGTGTGGGGATCGTCGGCGAAGGCCTCGGGGGTCGCCAGCTCCATGGGATCACGCCCCTCCCACATGCCGCCCGGGCCGCGGAAGGTGGCGAGGCCGCTCTCGGCCGACACGCCGGCCCCGGTCAGGGCGAGAATCGGCCCGGGAGCGCGAAGCCGCGCGATGAGCGTCGCAGAGAGAGGGATCATGGTCACGAGAGCACCCCGCGTGCGAAAGCTCAATGCTAGCACTGTTTGACAGGTGCGGACCCCGGGGTGTAGCGTTCGGCGGCCGTCCGGAACGATGCCCGGGACTGTCCTGTGGTGGACGGTCCCCCTTCCGTTGCCGTCAGGAGCCCGATCGTGCCCGCTGGCGTCCCCCATCAGCGCCGGGACGAGTTCGAGCGCGTCGCGCTGCCGCACATCAACGCGCTCTTCAATCTCGCCCTCAAGCTCACGCGCAACCGCAAGGATGCCGAGGACCTGGTCCAGGAGGCCTACCTGCGGGCCTTTCGATTCTTCGATTCCTACGAGGCCGGGACGCAGATCAAGGCGTGGCTGTACCGGATCCTCCGCAACTCCTTCATCAATCGCTACCGTGCCGCCAAAGCCCGCCCCGAAGAGGTCGACTTCGACAAGATCACGGCGGTCTACGAGCAGATGGTCGAGGACAACTTCCTCCGCGAGCACCAGGCCCCGACTCCGGAGTCGGTGGTCATGGACGGGATCCTGGATGCGGAGATCCAGGAGGCGATGGCCGATCTCCCCGAGGAGTACCGGACGGTGGTCGTGATGGCCCTCGTGGACGAGATGTCCTACAAGGAGATCGCCACCGCCCTGTCGATTCCTCTGGGGACCGTGATGAGCCGGCTCCACCGGGGCCGGAAGCTGCTTCAGGCCGCGTTGCTCGAATTCGCGCGGCGAAAGGGAATAGTCAAGGGACCTCGGTCCGTTTCCCGAGACGGAGATGCATCGTCGTGAAACCGCTTTACCTCGAGAAACCTGTCGACTGCAGGGATTTTCGCGACTGGGTCTACCACCTCCAGGCCGACGAGCTGGCCGACGCCGATCGCGACGCGCTGATCGAGCATCTCGCGGAGTGCGACACCTGCGCCCGCTACCGGGAAGCCGAGGACTCCTTCCTGCGCGGCCTGAAAGGCCGCCTCGTGGCGGAGGCGGCCCCGGAGGGGCTCGAGACCCGTGTTCGGGCGGCCCTGGAGCTCGAGGCGCCGTCGGCGGAACGGCGGGGGGCATGGTGGATCCGGACACCCGCCGTCTCGGCGCTGGCCGCGGCGCTGCTCCTCGCGGCGCTGCTGGTCCCGACCCTGGTCGGGACGCCGGCGGGGGATGCGGGCTCCCTCGGCGAGCCGAGGATCCTCCACGTCGTCAAGACGGTCACCGTCGTCGACCACGACTGCGACATGACGGGCGCCACGTTCGCCCAGCAGTTGGCGTGTCGCAACGCGCGGCATCTGAACGTCCTCAAGCTGGGAGACGGCTCGTACTGGAACGTCAATCTCGACCACCCGTCGGCGCGGGACATCGTCATGGAGCCGAGTCTGCGGGGGAGTCGGATCACCGTCGAGGCAGACTTTTATCCCGAGCTTCAGGCCGTCCGGCTGATCCGGGTGCGCGAGGCATCATCCCGGCTCCAACCCCCGGCCTGACCCGGCCTGGATCTTCCGTCCGTGCTAACCTTGAAACTCCCCGCCGCACTCAGCGGACGGGCTGCCAGGAGAGTCCATGAGCTCTGTTATTGACGCCGACGACAACAACTTCGAAACCGAGGTCCTCGAGGCCGATCGCCCGGTGCTGGTCGATTTCTCCGCGGCATGGTGCGGACCGTGCAAGAAGCTCGAGCCCGTGGTGCACGAGCTGGCCACCGAGATGGATTCGCAGGTCAAGGTCGTGAGAGTCGACGTCGACCGCGCGCCGACGACCGCCGCGAAATTCGGGGTGCTGTCGGTCCCGACTCTGCTCCTGGTCCACGAGGGACAGGTGAAGGACCAGGTCATCGGGCTCGTGTCGAAGCGCGACCTGGTGGCCAGGATCCAGAAGGTTCTGTAAACGCGTGATGGTGGGCGTGTTCGAGCAGTTCATCGAGTGGCTGAACGGCTTGAACTACGCCCTCGGCGAGACCGTCAAGGGGCAGCTGGATGCCGGCTCGCCCCTGGTCGTACTGTTCGTTTTCCTCGCCGGGGTCGTGACGAGCTTCACGCCGTGCGTCTACCCGGTGATCCCGGTCACCGTGACCTACATCGGCGGATCGGCCGCCGGAAGCCGCAGGCGGGCCGTGACCCTCTCGCTGGTTTACGTCTCCGGTCTCGCCGTGGTCTACGCGCTGCTCGGTGTCATCTCCGCGCTGCTCGGGCGCACCTTCGGCACGATATCCCAGTCGCCGTGGGTGAACCTGGCGGTCGGAGCGATGATCCTCGCGTTCGCGTTGGCGATGTTCGACATCTGGACGATTCGCGTCCCGGCGTTTTTCGGTGACGTGCAGAGCAAGGGTACGCGCAAGGGTGGGCATCTCGGCGCCTTCGTGATCGGTGTCGCCTCGGGTTTCGTCGCCGCGCCGTGCACCGCGCCGGTCCTCGGGGTTCTGCTTCTGGTGGTGGGCCAGCGACAAAACGTCGTTCTGGGGGGATTCCTGCTGCTCGTCTTCGCGCTCGGGCTCGGGTTTCTCCTCATGATTCTCGGCATTTTCTCGGGGTTGCTCTCCAATCTCCCGAAGCCCGGCGCCTGGATGGACTGGGTCAAGAGAGGCTTCGGGGTGGCCTTGGTGGCGGTCGGCGCTTATTTTCTGTGGAAGGCCGTCCGAGGATTTCTGGCCTGAGGCGCCGACCCGTGGACTCCGACCCAAGAAAGCCGTTCGCCGTCCGCATTCCGGGAGCCGTCGTCGCGGCCGTTCTCGCGGCGGCGTCCGCGAGCGGTGCGCCGTCCCCGGATCCCTCTCTTCCGCTGACGCTCACCGACCCTGTCCGCGAGCGGCCGGTCGAGCTGCACCCCGGGGCTCCGGTCCTTCACCTCGTGTTCTTCGCGACCTGGTGCCCGCCGTGCCGCGACGAGCTCGGGCGCCTCACCGAGCTCGTCACCCGATGGGGCGACCGGGGTTACCGTCTCGTGGTGATCGCCGTCCCGGCGCGACAGTCTGCCGAGCGCCTGCGCGAGTACCTCGCGACGGAGGCCGTCGAGGGGGAGTTCCTGTTCGACGCCACCGGCGCGGCCCAGACCAAGTTCCGCACCAAGCATCTCCCCTCGCATGTGCTCCTCGACACGAGCGGAGAGGTCGTGCTGCGAGCGCCGAGCCTGAACGACGAGATCGAATCGACGATCGAGCGGATGTTGACCGAGCACGCAAAAGGAACGGGCGAGTGATGCGCGAGAAGCCGCGTATCGGACTGGTGTTCGGAGGGTCCTCGGTCGAACACGAGGTCTCGGTGGTCTCAGCCCGCGGCGTTCGTCTGGGACTCGAGGCCGGGCCCTTCGAGTGCGTGCCGATCGGCGTCACCGAGGAGGGTCGGTGGCTCGCCCCGGAGCTGTCCGCGCCGATTCTGTCCGGTGAGCGGCCTCGAGTGGAGGTGCCGTCGGACGGACCGCCCGCCACGTTTCTGCAAATCGATCCGGGGCGGGGCGATCTCGTCTATCTCGACGCCGCCGCCCGCCAACGGACCCTTGGCCTCGATGCGATCTTCCCGCTGATCCACGGCTGGGGCGGGGAGGACGGAAGAATCCAGGGCCTGCTGGAGCTGGCGGGCATTCCGTACGTCGGCTCGGGAGTGCTCGGCTCGGCGGTCGGTATGGACAAAGAGATCTCCAAGTCGCTGTTCGAGCATCACGGGTTGCCGGTGGCGCCCTGGAAGGCCTTCCGGCGGGAAGAGTACCTTCGCGATCCCGAGGGGACGCGCGACAGGGTGGAGGAGAGACTCGGATTCCCCGTCTTCGTCAAGCCCGCCAACGGCGGCTCCTCGGTGGGAGTGTCGCGGGTCGACGAGCCGGACGCGTTCGCCGCGGCGGTGGAAACGGCAATGCGCTGCGACCCGAAGGTGGTGGTCGAGACGGGCCTCGACGCTCGCGAGATCGAGTGCGCCGTGGTGGGGAACGACCGGCCCGAGGCGTCCTTTCCCGGTGAGATCCTCCCGTCCCGGGAGTTTTACGACTACGCATCCAAGTACGAGGACGGCACCTCGGTGCTCGTGATTCCCGCCGAGCTCCCCGGGGCCGTCGAGTCCGAGGTTCGTGACATCGCGGTCAATGCTTTCCGCATTTTGGAGCTTGCGGGTCTGGCGCGCGTCGATTTCTTTCTGGATCGGAAAAACGAGCGGGTGTATCTCAACGAGGTCAATACCTTGCCGGGATTCACGCCGATCAGTATGTTCCCCAAGCTGTGGGAGGCATCGGGGGTCGAGTACCCTCAGTTGCTGGAACGGTTGGTGAGACTCGCCTTCGAGCGCTCTAGCGAGCAGCGCCGTCGCGCGACGCGGCGCGGCGCGTAGCCGCAACGGCAGGCGGAAGATGTTGGACGGAGCGGTCCTGGTTCTCAACAGCCTTTATCAGGCGATCCAGGTGACGGGAGTCCGCCGTGCCTTCCACTTGTTCTACGCGGGCCGGGCCCATGCCGTGGCCGACGACTTCCGGACCTACCCCTTCGAGCACTGGTGCGATCTGCCCCCCAGGGACGGGCACGGCGTCATCCGGACGCCGACGCGCGCGATCCGGATCCCGCGCGTGATCCAGCTCGTGCGGTACGATCGGGTGCCCCGTCGAAACGTGCGCTTCACCCGCAAGAACATCTTCTATCGCGACCGCAACCGGTGCCAGTACTGCGGTCGGGTCTTTTCTCAGAAACACCTCAACCTCGATCACGTCATTCCGGTGTCGCGAGGCGGATCCTCGGGCTGGAACAACGTCGTTTGCGCCTGCATCGAGTGCAACGGAAAGAAGGGCAACCGCACGCCGGCGGAGGCCGGGATGTCTCTCATTCGCCGCCCCCGCAAACCGGCGGCCCATCCCGCTCTGGGCTCGGGCTGGATCAAGCACGGCTACGAGGAGTGGCGCGCCTTTCTCGAAGGCTCCTCCTGGGGGGTGGAGCTGTGTGACGACGTGATCTCCCGGGCCGAGCAGGAAGCCGGGTAGGCGACCCCGAGCGCCGCCATCCTGCGGGCGAGCTTCTGCCGTGACCAGCCGATGGCCGCCGCGGCGTGTGAGGCCACGCCGCCGGTCCGTCGCAGCGCGGCCTCGATCATCCCGGCCTCCAACCCATGGCCTGCCGCGACGGCTTTCGACGGCGTCTCTCGGGGAAGATCCACGTGCCGGCGCAGGATGGGGCCGTGGCCCGCGTGCAGAAGGGCGCGGGCGACGACCGCCTCGAGCTCGCGGACGTTTCCAGGCCAGTCGTGCGCCTCGAGCCGGGCCATCGCCTTTGGTGTCCACTCCGGAACGTCGGCGCCGATCCGTCGCGCGAGTTTCGAGCTCAGGTGACGGGCGAGCAGCGGAATGTCGCCCGGTCGCTCGCGCAGCGGCGGCGTGCGGAGCTCCAGCACGGCCAGACGGTAGTAAAGATCTTGGCGGAAGGCGCCCTCTTCGACTCGGGAGCAAAGGTCCTGGTGGGTGGCCGCGACGATTCGCACGTCCACGGGTTGTTCAACCTCGTCTCCGACGGAGCGAACGCGGCCGTCCTGGAGAACGCGCAGGAGCTTGGCCTGCATGCTCGGCGACATATCGCCGACCTCGTCCAGGAGAAGAGTCCCGCCGTCGGCGAGCTTGAAGAGCCCGGGGCGATCTCTGGCCAGTCCGGTGTAGGCCCCACGAACGGCACCGAACAGCTCGCTCTCGAGCAACGTCTCGGTTACCGCAGCGCAGTTGAGGGCCACGAAGGGTCCGCGCCGCCGAGGGCTCGAGCGGTGGAGCGTGCGCGCGATGCCCTCCTTGCCCGAGCCGGACTCGCCGGTGATGAGGACCGGCAGCGGCCACGGAGCCACCCGTTCGGCCCGCGCCAGCAACTCCAGAAAAGCCGGCGATTTCCCGATCAGCTCCGGTGGGTGCGCGAGAGGACTCGGCGTGGCGTCGTCAGCCTCGTTTCGCTCCCTAACGAGACCGATCAGCGCTGCAAACGCCTGCAGCAGCTCGCGGGTCTCCGTTCGACGCCCACACGGGTCGAGTCGGCTGTCCAGCACCAGGGCGCCCCGATCGCCTCCGGGCAGGTCGACGGGAGCCGAGACCACGAACCGCAGGGCGAGCGCGCGTACCGACGCTCCCGATGCAAAGCGCGGGTCGCGGGCAGCGTCCGGACAGATCAGGACGCGGCGACCCACCAACGAGCGACCGACCACGGTTCGGCTCGGCACACGCTCGCCATCCCGGCGGCGGCACACGGTCGCGAAGACCCGGGGAGGCTGCGCCAAATCGCCATCTATCGATCCGACGACGAAGGCGCGCTCGGCTCCCGTGGCCTCGAGCGCCCGCTCGAGGATCGGCTCGAGGGCTCGGCCGCCCTCGGCCGGCGCGGCCGCGACGTCGCGACAGGCGACCCCCAGGAGTCTCCAGCCGTCGGTCGGGCTCGCGTTTGACGGCGGCAACGACGAGCGGCTATGCTGGCGTCCTGCTGCCATGATCGATCTCCTTCACCGTATCTCGACGCGACGTACCGTCTGTGCCGTTCTGGCAACGGTTTTGTTGTCGTTCGCGGCGCCCGCCGGGCTTCGTGCCGATACCGTCATCCTCAACAGCGGCGAGCGGCACGAGGGCGAGCTGGTTTCCGTCGACGCCGACTTCGTGGTGATACGAACCTCCGGCCAGACAGTGAGGGTAGGTCGGCGGGAGGTCGCATCCATTCACTTCGAGCCCCCGACGCCTCCTCTGAAGGTCGAGATCCGCAACGTCAAGTCCGACGACGCCATCGACGTCTTTCTGGATACCGAGGCCGTGATGACCGACTCGCGCCAGAAGGGAGCATGGATCGATATCACCCCGAAGCTCAAGGACGGCAACAACCCGTTACGGTTGCGGATCCGTAACAGCCGGGGGATCTGGGCCTACCACCTGAACCTCCGGGTCAACGGCTTGGTGACCAACCTGTCGTGCGGGGAGCCCTTCGACCTCAACCGGCCGTGTCGCTGCTGCGGGAAGACCGGCGAGGAACTGGGAGCCATCGACGACCTTCCCCTCATCTGGATCCACGTCGATCGTGAGACCGGAACCGCCGAAGTCCTGCCTTGAGCTACTACCGGCACACGCCCCAGCGCCCATCCGGCGGAATCGGCTTCCCGCCGCTGACACCCATGGTCCGGACGATCATGATCATCAACGGCGTGATCTGGGCCGTGCAGTTCCTACTGGGTCCGATCCTGGGCGTCACCGGGCTGGCCCGGTTTTTCGGAATCGTGCCCGCCCTGGTCCTTCATGGATGGGTGTGGCAGCCGATCACCTACATGTGGCTGCACTCCGCAGCCGACCCGTTCCACATCATCCTCAACATGCTCTTTCTCTGGATGCTCGGAGGCGACCTGGAGCGTCACTGGGGGAGCCGCGCCTTTCTGCGGTACTACCTGGTGTGCGGGATCGGTGCGGGGGTGTTCATCACGGTCGGAGGGCTGTTCCAGAACCCGCTCATTCCCACGGTCGGCGCCTCCGGAGCGATCTACGGGCTGATTCTGGCCTTCGGCAAGGTCTTTTCGGAGCGCGTCATCCTGTTCATGCTGATCTTTCCCATGCGGGCCCGAACGTTCGCGTGGGTGATGTTCGCGGTGACGTTCGTCTTCACACTCGGCCACAGCGCCGGCGGGGTCTCCCACGTTGCCCACCTCGGGGGAATGGTCGTGGGCTACCTCTACCTCAAGCGCGCGTGGAGGCTGAAGGAGTTCCTCGACGAGCTTCGCTGGAAGACGCGTCGGCGGAAGTTCAAGGTCATGCCGCCCAAGGACGACGACTGGATCCACTGAGAGGCCGGGATTCAGCTTCCGGATTCGTGGACCGGGTCGGTTCGCAGCAACATCGATTCCAGCTCGCCGCGTGCCTCGGCCGCCGACGTACCGTCGAGGTTGATCCTCCGAAGCTCGGACCACTGACCGTCGTCGAGGATGGTGTACACGAGCTGATTGCCGACCACGAAGCTCAGGACGAACCGGCTGCCGATCCATGCCGCCGACGGATCGTTGACGTCGTCCATCTCCGGCGGAAGGGTGAATCCCTGTCGGTAGCCCACCGGCATCGGCTCGTCCCGGATCCCGTAGACGATCAGGACGTGGGGGCTCCCCGCGCCGCCGTCCCAGACCTCTTCGACCACGAAGCTGTCCTCGGGACCGGGGAGCTCGGCCGGCGCATCGGCGCTGCCGTCGGGAAAGACCAGCGGGATGCCCTCGGTGGGAAGGTGCTCGGGGCCGAGCACCGGGGAGAGGGTCGCCCGATCCAGGCTCGCCCTCAAGAGCACGACATCGCCCCCGGCGGTCTCTCGCCGCCAGAGGACGTGAATCAAGCTGCGGCCGATCCGAAGCTCGGGATCGACGTCGTCACCGCGGCCGGGGGCCACGGCGATCGATTCGGTCCACTCCGTACCGTCGAATCGTGCGAGAGAGATCTCCGCGTCGCCGTGTTCCACGCGGGTCCAGACCGCCACCGGGAGATCGGTGACGGGATCGATCTCGATGGACGGGTGGAGATTGACGCCGCTGTCGGTGCCGGGCAGGATCCGGGTGATGCCGTCTCCGAAAGGCGATTGCTCCACGTGGAGGATCGGGCTGGCGTTTCCGACGGCGAACTCGAACCCGGTGGAGAGACTGTGCACCGTTCCGTCGCCGGCGACCTCGATCTGATCCCCGGCCCGAACCGGCCCGCCAAGGAACGAGGCGACCGCCAGGATCACCGCCGTCACGGCGGCTCCTTTCAGCGCTTGAGCGTGATGATCTGCGTGACGTCGACGGCGCATAGGAAATCCCTGAGAAACGGCAGCTCCGGATGGAGATTCTGCAGCTGATGGAAATGTCGGTCCCGGCGCTCGGCATCGTCCGTCCGGCTGCCGAGCTCGCCGAGCAGGTAGTGGCAGTTCTCTTCGATGTCGTCGTAGCCTGCATCCGCGGCCAATTCGAGCGCGGCTTCTCCCTCGCGAATAGCCTCGTCGTAACGACCCCGGAGGAGGAGCCCGTAGCACATGTCCTGAAGGCACTCGGCCTCACAGCGACGATCCTCGACCTCGCGGGCGAGCTCCAGCGCCTCTTGGATGCGCGCCGATCCCTCGTCGAGTCGCTGCTGAAGGAGCAGGCAGTACCCGAGATTCTCCAGGACGATCGCCCGGGAGTACCGCGTATCGCCCTCCTGCGACTCGCGCAACGCGAGAGCCCTGCGATACTCGGCGAGCGCTTCATCGAGGTAGGTCTGGCTGAGGTGCAGGTTGCCGATCAGGTTGTGAATCATCGCGCGGCAGTCGACGGCGTCGAGGTTCGACGCTCGCTCCAGCGCTCTGCGGGCGTAGGTCATCGCACGCTCGAGCCGACCCTGCTTTCTGAGGCTCGACGCGAGGTTGTAGGCTGCGGCGACACCGATGCGCGGGTCCCGCGTGCGCAGCAGAATCTCTCTGAGGCCCTCTTCACCCTTTCGGGCTTCGCCCATCTGGATCAGGACCATCGCGACGTTCAGGTCGGCCTCGTCGATCCTCTCGGGCGGACCTCCGGCGTGGGCGAGCTGACGGGCACGCGTGTAGAAGACCATGGCTTCACGGAACTCCCCGCGAAGCGTGGCCTGCTTGCCCCGGTCCCTGAGGTCGGTGTAAGGCTCGGCGCGACCGGGGCCGTCGCGAGGATCGGCTGGAGCTTCCTCCGGGGCGGGCGGGTTCACTCGGGGCATGTCGCGGTCCGGCGCATTCCCTTGTAGCGAATGAAGTCCAGGACTTCCTCTTGCGTCCGCGAATCCAGACGGTGGAAGATTCGCAGGAGCTCCTGATCTCGTTCTCCGGGTGGGGCAGCACCGACCGCGCCGCTGAAGAACTCTCCGATCTCCATGCCGAACACGCCGAGAATGCTGAACAGTGTATCGAGCGAAACCTTGTACTCTCCGTTCTCCATCCTGCAGAGATCGGACTGCTGAACACCGATCCGACGCGCCAGTTCCGATTGCGTCAGACGGTGTTCCTTTCGGAGTTGGCGGATCTTGCTACCCACGAAGATCGTCTGTCGACGACGGGTATTCCGCGTTCCCATCAGCCCCTCCTTGCTAAAACAGAATACACCGAAAACCCGCTACTGGCGCGGCTCCTGACGATATTGGCTCTTGACACTGATCCCTCAGCCGCATAAACTCAAAGCATCGGGGGAAAGAGCAGCACGCGATCCGAGCGAGTCCTTCGGCGAGCCGGAAGACTCGACGTGTGGTGCGGAGGGCGCGGGTGAATCGGAACCCGTCGGGATCTTGCACAGATAGAACGCCAGCGTGCTCCGCTGACATCTCGTTTGCCGGCAATCCACTCCTTCGATCGCTCTCGATAAATAGTAAATTTCTTAAAAATCAGACATTCGAATGTACGACCATCCGTGAAGACTGTCAACCGTCAATCCCCTCCTTCCCTCACGCCGCCGCCGAGGAGACCCCATGGATGTGACCGCGAAAGAGCGCAGCTCGGTATTGTCCCGGTATTTCGCCGAGATTCGGGAGTATCGACTCCTCTCGAAGGAACAGGAACAGACGCTCGCGCGGAGCGTCAAGCGGGGGTCACGCGAGGCACTGAACGAACTGATCGAGTCGAATCTCAGCTTCGTCGTCAAGGTAGCCAGCGAGTACAGGAACCTCGGTCTTCCCTTCGAGGACCTGCTCAACGAGGGGAACCTGGGCCTGATCGAGGCCGCGCACCGCTACGACGCGTCCAAAGGCACCAAATTCATCACTTACGCGATCTGGTGGATCCGGAAATCGATCCTGAAGGCCCTGAGCGAGCACTCCAACATGGTTCGGGTTCCCAACTACCAGCTCAAGAAGGTCCGGGAAATCCGGGACGCCGAGAATTCGCTGCGCAGATCGCTCGGGCGGAAGCCGAAGCGAGAGGAGATCTCGGTGCGGTTGTCCAAGAGCGTCAACAAGATCGACCAGGTTCTGCAGCTCAAGCTGCGGGAGGTCAGCCTCGACGACAAGGTCGGAAAAGACCGCGACTCGTCGATCTCCGAGTATCTGGTCGACAACAACTCGGAGAGCCCCGAGGACGACCTCATCCGGCGCGAAGCCAACTCGTTGGTATCCGAGGCCCTGGCGTTCCTGACCGAGCAGGAGCGGACCGTCGTGACCTTCCGGTTCGGCCTGGCCGGCGGCCCCCCGCTGACCCTCAAGGAGATCGGCGAGAACATGGGTATCAGCCGCGAGCGCGTCCGGCAGATCGAATGCCAGGCGAAGACGCGCCTGCGGAAACTGTTCGCCCGCAAGCGGATGATCAAGTCCCCGTCCAAGCATCCGTTTCCGGTGAGCCGGGTGCCACGACGCGCCCGCATGAGTCACTGAGCTTCGGTCTTGCCACTCGTTTCTTCTCGTCCGAAGCTGTTCGGCACGTCCGGGCTGCGGGCTTGATCCGGACCACGCTCCTCACCTAGACTCCAAGCCGAGCATGGTGGCGGCCGGAGCCACCGTGGGCGGCTTCATGAGCGAACTTTCCGATAGAGTGGCCCGCCGGGGGACCGGAGCGGAGTCCAGGTCGCTGGACTGGTCCGCGCTGTTCCGCAAGACGACGCCCGAGGGCGCGCTCCGAGAAGTGGCAGTCTGGCTGGAGAGCACCGACGGCCTCGAGGCCATCCTCGAGGCCGCCGATGACCCCGGTGGTCCCCTGGCATGCTATCCGACCGACGAGACCCCACCGAATGCGTCGGTGGACTCGACCCGCGATGTGGAGATCCCGGGCACCCCTACCTGGCGCTTGAGGGTGGTGGGGCACGCAACACCGCCCGAAGTGTTGCTGGAGGCGGGTGCGGCCCTCGCCGCGTGGCGTGCAGCGCGGCTCGAGCTCGACCGCGACGAACGCCGGCTCGAGGCCCGCACCCGTGAGCTCGCGTTGCTCCAGGACCTCGGGAGAACTTCGGCCGAGGCAAGGACCCCGGCCGTGCTGTTCCGCAACGCCGCTCACGTGTTGCAGAGCGGCACCGGCGCCGACGCCGTGGCCACGGCCTACGGACTCGACGGCGAGCCCCGGGTCGAGGTCTTTGTAGCCCGCCCGCTCTCCCGCGAGCACCTGGAGGCGATCTCCGATCGGGCCGTCGAGGTCCTGCGATGGACCGGCCGGGAGGGCGTCCGGATCGAGCTCGTTCCTCTCGACGACTACGACCCCCAGCGGGGAACCCGCCAGGGCCTGCGCGCGGACGATCTCGCGGTGCAGCCGATCTCCCGCAGGGGAAGGGCGGTGGCTTCCCTGGCCGTGCTGCTGTCGGAGAGCGAGGAATCGAAGCTCCGCCTCGTGTACGGCGCCGCGAACCAGCTCTCGCTCCATCTCGACCGGATCCTGACCGTCCGCGAGGCCGAGCAGGATCGGTTCCGGTCGATTCTCGACTCCATGCCCCAGGCCGTCATGCTGACCGACCCCGCCCTGAGACTCGTCCAGGCGAACCCGGCCGCGACCCGGATTCTCGAGGAACGGTCCGGAATGCCCGCCGAGGGACCCCTCGCGCGCCTGGGCGACCTGGATCTCGAGCCCCTGGCGGAGCGCGTGAGGCTCGATCCGACGCGGACGGTCGACGGCGAGGCGCGGCTCGGCGAGGGCAGGATCCTGACCGTGACCGTCTCCGGGGTCACCGCCGAGGGTGGGACGCTGCAGGGGCTGGTGCTCGTCGTCGCCGACGTCACCGAACGCAGGCGTCTTCAGAAACAGCTCGCCCAAACCGAGAAGCTGTCGAGCCTCGGGCAGATGATCTCCGGAATCGCCCACGAGTTGAACAACCCTCTGGCCTCGGTGCTCGGCTACGCACAGCTCGTCAAGTCGGCGACGACCGACGACGATTTGGCCCGCAGGCTCGGTACGATCCACGACGAGTCGCGCCGCTGCCAGCGTATCGTCCAGAATCTGCTTGCCTTTGCACGCCGCCACGAACCGGAGAGGAAGCCGCTGTCGCTCAACGAGGTGGCGACCTCCGTCCTGCACCTGGTGGGCTACCAGCTTCGCGTGGCCAACATCGAGGTGAAGACCGAGCTCGATCCGAACCTGCCCGCGATTCACGGAGACAAACACCAGCTGCAGCAGGGGATTCTCAATCTCGTCACCAACGCCCAGCACGCCATTCGTGCCGCCGAGCGTCCCGGAACGATCACGTTGACCACGAGACGGCTCTCGCGGGATCGTGTGTCGATGTTGATCGCCGACGACGGCCCGGGGATTCCCGCCGAGCACCTCTCGAAGATCTATGATCCGTTCTTCACGACCAAGGAAGCGGGCGAGGGCACCGGCCTCGGACTCTCGATCGTCTACGGCATCATCACGTCGCACGGAGGAACGATCGCCGTCGACAGCGCACGCGACGAGGGAACGGTCTTCACGTTCGAGCTTCCGGTGGGTTCGAGCGAGGCGGCGACCGTCGAGGATGCGCGACGCGGCGAATCCCGACGAGAGACCCGCAAGGGTAGCGTTCTCGTCGTGGACGACGAGCGTTCGGTGGCCGGACTGATCTGCGAGATCCTAGAGACCGACGGCCACCGCGTGACCCAGTCGCACGACGCGCGGGAGGCGCTCGAGCAGGTGGCCAACGCGGCGTTCGATCTCGTGGTCGTCGATCTGAAGATGCCCGGGATGCGGATCGAGAGCTTCCGCGACGAGCTGGACGGTCTCCGTCCGGGTCTCGGCGAGAAGATCGTGATCGTCACCGGGGACACGGTCAGCGCGGAGCCGGAGAGCGTTGCGCACCGTCTCGGACTCCGCGTGCTTCACAAGCCGTTCGCCCTCGAGGATCTCCTGGACGCCGTTCGCTCGGCTCTCTGACCGGCCGCCATGTCGACACGTCATCTGATTCTGGGCACCGCGGGGCACATCGATCACGGTAAGAGCGCGCTGGTGGAGGCGCTGACCGGCGTCGATCCGGACCGCCTCAAGGAAGAGAAAAGCCGCGGGATCACCATCGAGCTCGGATTCGCCGACCTGGACCTGGGGGAGGGACGAATCCTGTCGTTCGTCGACGTCCCGGGCCATGAGCGTTTCGTGCGGCACATGGTGGCGGGGGCGGCGGGCATCGATGCCGTCCTCCTCGTCATCGCGGCCGACGACGGCGTCTGTCCTCAGACCCGAGAGCACCTCGACATCTGCAGGCTGCTGCATGTGCGCCACGGCCTGGTAGCGCTGACCAAAGCCGACCTGGCCGACCAGGAGCTGCTGGAGG
>Ga0209536_100006346_pt1 | contig 18110 bp, 16 predicted proteins | sample DeeMarSeWOR28_12_FD_187461 | JGI IMG/M metagenome (GOLD analysis project Ga0209536, IMG submission 187461) | Marine sediment microbial communities from White Oak River estuary, North Carolina - WOR-2-8_12 (SPAdes) (version 2) | ecosystem: Environmental > Aquatic > Marine > Intertidal zone >... | reverse complement strand
CGGAATTGCTTGAGTTGCTTTCATCGAAATGTTGCTTTAGCTACGCAACCAGTCCGACGTAAGCACCCACACAAATTATCTGATCCAAACTGTTAAAGAACTCGCCGGCAGCATGGCCAGCGGAGACCGACAATTATGAAACAAGTTTGCCTGTCTCGTCAATACTTTCCGCTGCGTGGCTTTTCCTGTTTGCCGGTCAGCCCCGAAGCAGATATCGGCATACTTTTCATGCATAACGAAGGCTACAGCACGATGTGCGGTCACGGCATCATCGGGATCGTCAAGGTGGCACTTGAGACCGGGATGCTGCCAATGCGCTCTCCGGAGACCCAGGTGAAGATTGATACACCTGCAGGCCTGGTTACCGCGCACGCCCGGGTTGAGGCTGGGCGGGTGAAAAGTGTCCGTTTTCAGAATGTACCTTCATTCGTGCTGACACTTGACGAGACAGTAGCGGTCCCAGGTCTTGGTGAAGTACAGTATGATATCGCCTTCGGTGGTGCTTTTTACGCTTTTATACAGGCTGAGGAGCTTGGGCTTGATCTGACGCCGGCGGATTTCCGCCAGCTGATCGCAATGGGCATGGCGATCAAAAGGGCAGTGATGAAAAACCGTGCGATCCCGCATCCATTTGAGCAGGATTTAAGCTTCTTGTATGGGACGATCTTCATCGGACCTGCGGAGCAGGATGATACGCATAGCCGTAATGTGTGCGTCTTTGCTGAAGGGGAGGTTGACCGCTGCCCGACAGGAACCGGGGTGAGCGCCCGTCTGGCGATCCACTACGCCCGGGGTGAGGTGGACATCAACCAATCGATCGTCATAGAAAGCATCATCGGAACCCGCTTCAGTGGAAAAATCCTCAGGACTTCTCCCTTTGGCCCTTATGCAGCGGTTATTCCAGAAGTGAGCGGAGATGCCCATATAACCGGGCGCAATGAATTTCTAATTGATCCTGACGACCCTCTCAAATATGGCTTTATATTGCGCTAGGCTAATTAGTTGCTGAAGCAAAGCAAGTAGGTTGGGCATCCCTATGCCTGACTGATGCAGGGGGATGCATCAACTACAGATTTTTGCACCAAGAATTAACTAGTCAGCTGGCTCAACCTCAGGCACAGCCTTGCCATTTTCTGGCAGCTTGAATTTGAACCACACGATCACGATGGTGATCAGGGTTGAAATACTGGTGATCTGGAAAGGCACTTTGGGGTTGAAGCGTTCCCAAAGCTGGGCGCCGATCCACGGGGAAGGCAGTGATATCACGCCCAGGCTGGTTCTGAACAACCCGAATGCGGTACCGCGCATATGCTCAGGTACCGCTTTGGAGACGATTGAATCATAAGGAGGAACCAGCCCTCCGACCCCCAAACCGAACACCGCCCAGGATATCCCTACACCGATAATATCCTGGCTTTGAAGATAGAAAACAAAACCGAGGAATACCAAAAAGAAGCCTATCATGATGGTGATACGCTCACCGATCTTATCCGACAGCCAACCGGCTGGTAATGTGGCTGTCATCATGGCGATCCCAAAAACAGCCTCCAGCATCCCAATTTGTGCCACTGTCAAGCCAATCTGGTCGTTCAGGTAGAGGGGGAAGAGCTGGTCGGACAAACGCCAGGCGATATCACCTACACCATCCGTAATGAAGATCCAGGTAACCAGTCCGCCAGAGAGAATTAATCCAATCATAGTGCCAAGCTGAGTTCGGAATGTTCGAATGCTTAGTTTTTTCGATTTCTTTTCGGCTTTGAAGCGAGCAGTTCTCGCCATCCAAATTCTGATCAGTGCGGCGATGCAGTAAAGGATAGCCGAGACCAGCAGCATGTACCGGAAGCCATAACGAAAGGCAATGAAACCACCCAAGGGAGGTCCAATCACGCTGACGACCTGGAAGATGGTCCCTGAGAGACCGTAAACACGGCCGCGAGTTATCTCAGTAGATTGTTCTGCGATGAAGGCACCAAAGCTGGGTCCCACGAACGCACGCGCGATACTGGCAATGCTGATCGCCACTAACATCCACTGCCAGGTTGGCGAGGCTACCATCATAAATTGTCCTATGACTCCCCCAATGCTGCCAATGGCGATAGCCCTCAACCTTCCGATAGAGTCGGATATCCAACCGCCAAAGATCTGTAACGCCAAAGGCACTAGCGATGAGAGCGTGAAGACCAGCCCAACCTGGGCTACGCTGGCGCCTAATTCCTTGAGAAACACTGGCAACAGCATCACATACATGTTAGACGCGACATTTGCCAGCACCATGGCAAATAAGAACCAGCGCATGACAGGAGTCAGTAAGGATTGTTTTTCGTCAGTCAAGGTCTATTTCCTATTGCGCTCGTTTATTACAGAACCAAACTGACAGGATCTGAATATCCCCCAGCAGAACAGGGAGATATAGTTTGTAACAAAACGCCTCCTGTGAATGTTCAAGAAGACCTGTCAGCTTTTCAGTGATTACAGATAAACTGAGTTCGTGATCTTTGGTCCAATGTTTATCAGTTAATCGATGTATAAAAGTACTAAGTAACCATATAACAGGTGGATATAGCTTAGCTGATTGTCGGCGTTTTTAACGGTCACAAGACCCTAGACTACAGGATCGTTCCATCAGAAGAAGAATAACTGCATGCGAGATGCTCTCGGCAGGGTGTGACAATATCCTGAAATTGACACCGGTTAGCAGGTTACATGAAACAATCCAATGACTTTGCCTTCTGCTGCGTTCCAAGCTTTCAAAGCCTTAACGGTGGGTAGGAGGGTAACGATGCAGTTTTCCTGATTGAAGTAATCGTTTGCCTGGTTAGAAAGTTTCAGCATATCATACTGACCAGTACCGATGATGAGCCTTTCAGTCCCATGTTCGAAGATATATTCAGCTTCGTCAAGCGAAAGGGTATGAGAGGTCCCATAAATGGCTTTGGATAATTTCTTCTTGCGTTTCTTCACTTTACCATTCAGTTTAATGATGACATCGTAATCGAAGATATGTCCTTCGATTGTGATGGAACCAAACACTGTTGATTCAATTTTGGGTTTCATCGATTATTCTCCCTACGGGTAACAGGCATAGCGGCATCTCTGGTTCTTCCAGATCGAGCACTTCTTTAACATCATCATCATAAAAGGCACCGACAAATACTGTCCCTAGACCAAGGGATTCAGCTTGCAGGTAGACGTTCTGCGCCACCGAGCCAACCTCCATATGTACATATTGAATACCGCGCTGCCCGTATTTAACAGTCGTACGTTCAAAAATTGCAGTGACACCAAGTACGACTGGCGCTTGACGCACGAAGTCTTGGCTCAATGCAGCGCGGCTTAACGCTGCGCGTCTATCCCCCGCCGCAATTTTGGCTAATCCATGTTCGTGCGGCAGATATTTATATACACCCGCTAGCAAATCCTCCACCTCACCGCTGATAACATAAATCTCTAGGGGATATAATGCCCCCGCGGACGGAGCTGTGCGGTAGTTTGGAGCGGCGGTAATCCCCTGGGCAGCCCACAATAGTTGTGAGAGCTCTTTTAGAGTCAGGAATTCGTCCTTATATTCTCTGATGGATCTACGCTGGCGTAGGGCTTGCTCGATGGATATGTTGGAATGATAAGAAGGTGCGGGAAGTTTAATGATTTCTCCCAAGTCTCTTTCCGGACGGGGGGGAGGTTTCTTAAATCGATCGAACATTTTCACTCCAATCAAGACGGTCAGGATCACTGCGCATAGGGATATGATGTAGACAACGTTTTTTTTCATCAGGATAAACCCTCTCTTGCACTACAACACAGGGGTATAAGGTTATCCCTTGACTGATTCTACTGAAAAAGTTAGCTTATTATATCTTCAATATTTCACTTGTGTTTATTGTCACAATGTTTTCCAGGACAAGCCATCGACGCGTTCAGTGGATACTCAGCTGCTTAAATATAATTCACACCTCATTCAGGCATGATCATCAGTACCGTTTGGAATGGCGTCTAGATGAATGAATATGGACGAGCAATAGTTCACCTGAATTAGAGTACAATTCATTTGAATTTTCAGGTGATATAAGTTAATATCCGGAATAACCATTCATGGAATCCAATCCCCTCTCGAAGGAAAAAACATCTGCAATCCGATTTAGCCACTTTCTTCGTTCTCATTGGCTAATCGCTCTTGGTGCCAGCGTGACGGTTGGACTGGGTGTGTTTACCCTTCTGGGTATGGTGATGCAGCTCACAGGTGTACGTGCGCCCGCGGCATACGCACTGGCAGCTCTCGTTTTTATCCCGCTGGTGATCACTTACGCTGAAAGATCTGCAGCCAAACCAGAAGGAGGCTGGGCTTTCAGTCTTGTGCATGTGGATGATTCGCTCACCCTATCTTTCCTCAGCAGTTGGTTATCGATTCTGGGTTATTTGTGCCTCGCTGCCCTCATCAGTTGGAGTTCAGGATACCATTTAAGCCGCTTGGTTGAGCAATTCTCAGGCTATGTCATTGAGGTGCGCTACCTGGCGATTGGGTTGATCGCTCTAGTTGTATTAAACCGTTTATTGACGACTCGTGAACGCTGGCAAAGCAGGACTTTTATTGTTTACATGAGCATCTTCATTCTGGTGCTCTTAATTATGCGCGCCTGGGCATCACCAGGTGTCGATCAGAGAATCGACGTTTTATTGAGAATGCCAAACGATGTCTTGAAGATCGTTGCTTACTTAGCGGCAACGATTTGGGGCATCTGCCTGATCCTGGATAGGGGGGATCAAGTCAGGAGGGCAGGTCGCACCATGCTGCCTGTGTTGACAACAACTTTGATTGGAGGATTGATCGTTGGTATTTTCGCAGCCGCGGCATTAGCTCACAAACCAGGCTTGCTGATCAATAACGCAACCCCACTTGCCTCGTTGGCTGCTGAAACCGGTCAACTAATGGGTGTGATCTACCTGGTAGCTGCGGTATTAATCGCCATAATGGCATTAGATCGGATCTTAGACAGCAGTTTGCGTTTAGCTGGTGCCATGACCCGGGATGGATATTTCCCACTCCGCTTACAAATTATCCATACAGGTTTGGGAGTCCCTGCGCTGGCCATGTTGATCTTTGCATTCTCCAGCGCTCTGATTGTTACCTTTGCATCCATCGAAATTCTGGTGGGGATAGTCGCGCTGGTGGTGTTATTAGTGACCAGCATGGTCATCGGGAAGGATCTTATCTATCCGACATCTAGATTGCCGCGTGAGCGCCCTTTTAAATCACCATTTTACCCCTTGTTCCCAGCCATCACGATTGGAATCTGTGTTTTCCTAACTTTTTCATTGCCACAAAGGGCATGGATGATTAGTTCTCTGTGGTTCGTCATCGGTATAGGTTATTATTTCTTGTTTGCCCGTCGGGGGGGGATTATAGTTCGCCGGCAGGTCTCCGTGGTCGGTGAGGTTGAATTGGAGCAGAAAGAGGCAGATTATCGTGTGTTAGTTGGTATCGCAAATCCGCACACTGCTCCATCCTTGCTTGAGATCGCAACCAGATTGGCGAGAGCCCGAGGCGGGCAGGTCTTGATCTTGCAAGTGGTTGTCTTACCAGAACAGATGCCTACACATATTAAAAAGGATATGGCTCGTGAGAAATGGCAGGAACTGGTTGCTTTGATCCAGCAACGAGACTCCCAGGACGTGCATATCGAACCGATGGTACGGCTGGCGCCATCACCAGAAGCAGGAATCTTAGAGACGATTAGGGAGGAGCACGCAGATGTTGTAGTGCTTGGCTGGGCGGGGGTACGGACTGCGAATCAAGTAGATCGCGAGCCTGTGGTTGGTCCAGTGATTCGTTCAGCGCCCTGTGAGGTCGTTGTTCTGAGGGGTGTGCTGTCCGAATCTATCGAGAGTGTTATTGTGCCAGTGGCTGGGGGCCCACATGCGCCAGCAGCGCTCAATCTTGGTGAGGCTTTGGTAAAAGATTGTGATTGCCGAATTGTTGCCCTGCACATCGTCAGAAGCACAATGACAGAAGATAAAAAAGCGCAGGCTTATGCGAACTTACAACAGGCGGTGGTAGAGTCCTCAGAACCAGAAAAGGTTGAGCTCAGGGTTGTACAAGCTAACCGGGTAAAGAAAGGGATTCTCACGGAGGCGGAAGATTTTGACTTACTACTACTGGGTGCTTCCAGAGAGGGTCTGCTGGCACTTAACTTCTTTGGGGGACTACCTACCCAAATCGCGCAAGAACGCTCCAAACCAACCATTCTGGTAAAGCGTTATGAAGGATTCAGTTATTACTGGTTGCGGCGGCTTTGGCAGGCAGTTTCTGATCAGGTGCCTGGTTTATTGCCGGAGGAACGAACGGAAGTTTATGCTCAAATGAGCCATGCAGCAAGAGCAGATGTGAGCTTCTATATATTGATATTCCTCTCGTCAATCATCGCATTTCTGGGATTAATTCAAGGCAGCGCAGCAGTGATCATTGGAGCTATGCTAGTTGCCCCCTTGATGAGTCCAATCCTGGCAATGGCACACAGCATCGTGCAGGGCAATCTGCGTCTATTCCGAAGGGCAACGGAATCCACGATAAAAGGCATTTCCCTGGCGATAGGTACCAGTATTGCACTAACGTTAGTTCTACCTCCACAACCTGTTACTGTTGAGATTCTCTCGCGTATCCACCCGAATATTTTGGATTTAATTGTCGCTTTGGCGTCAGGTGCGGCTGCTGCGTATGCACTGACCCGCAAATCATTGGCTGCAGCCTTGCCTGGTGTGGCTATTGCTGCCGCCCTAGTGCCGCCGTTGTGCGTGGTGGGTTATGGGCTTGGGTCTGCTGAATTCCAGATCGCTTATGGTTCGATGCTGTTATTTGCTACCAACTTGAGCGCCATTATATTAGCAGGCGCGATCACTTTTCTGCTGGTTGGTTTTCGACCGGCACGTGTGGAATATGGTCAGCAGATGCAGCGTGGTATTATCATCGCGATTGTTGTGTTAATCATTATCGCCATCCCGCTTGGTTTCACATCCATGATCTCGCGAAGAAATATCCAGCGTGAGAACCAGATAGAAACCTCACTTGAAGAAGCCCTTGAAGAGGTGTCCGCATTTGTCCATGATATCTCGGTGGAACAACAAGGCGAGACCATGATGATCGAGGTTACCATTTATGATTTTGGTCAGTTCAATTCACAGAACCTTGATCAAATCAGGCAAATGATTAGTGATGTAGTTGGAATGCCGGTGACCATTCGCGCAACGGTAATCCCAGCGTTGCTCGAAGAATCAAGCGGAGTTCCTGCTGCACTTGAGTCTTCGAGTTCATCGGAATAATAGATATCTTTGGTGAGTATATGCTGAGTAATTTCTAATCCTCATTAAGCTATGGGTGAATGCAGGTGCGGTATAATCATCGTGTTTTTTCACTGGAATATCAGGTATTTATTGAAAATTAGAGCATACTAACCGTAAGAATTTTGTGAGAATTATGAAACAAAGAAAGTTGACTCTCTTATTGGTCATCGTATTCATACTTTTGGTGACCGCCTGTGATGGGGATGCGGACGTCGGAATCGGAGGTGAAAATACACCTACCCCTGCCGGAGGGTTATCGGAACCGGGGGGGACTGAATTCACTTCAGGTCAGGCTGAGGTTGATAGCATTGAAGTACTTATGATGGAGTCATTTCCGGTTCAGGTCAGTGTGGTCGTCTATGGTCAACATCCAGATAGATGCACACAGATCAGCAATGCCGAACAAGAGAAACTGGATGATAATACCATTGGATTAACGGTATATACCATCAGACCAACAGATGTTGAGTGTACGCCTGAAGTTGTTCCCTTTGAAGAGAATATTCCCCTGGATGTCGAAGGTCTGCCTGCCGGATCTTACACGGTAAATGTAAATGGTATCACTGATACATTTGAGATTACAGTAGATAATCTCGCTGCGGAAGATCCTGGAACGACCTGTCCAGAAGGGACGGCTGATGTGACCCTATTTTTAAACGGCCAGGATGGATATTGTCTTTTGCATCCTACCTGGTACCGGGCAAGTGCGCCTCAGCCGGGCACAGCGGTGATTTCTGGTCCTGATTTAGGCACGGGAGGCGATCAGGCAGAAGTGTTTATCATGATTGATCAGCTCGGGTCGGCAGATGGACTCCTGGCTGAAGAAATTGCCGAAGGACAGTTATCTGGGGTTGAAGGCAGTGGCACTGATCTTGATTGGGGGTCGATCAATCTGGGCGGGGAAACTGCGATTACGGCAGATGGTGTGCCAGGAACTTTCCCTATACGACAAGCATTTGTTGTGCATGAGGATACTGCTTATGTGTTGACCGTAGGCCCGATAGATGACTCGCTACCGGCTGCCTCGCGTGAGGCTGAATTATTATGGCATACAGTCGTATCTTCGTTTAGATTCGTTGAGAAGAGTGAAGAGGTGACTGGTAGTGTTCAAATAGATTGCACACCAGATTCGGAATTTATCAGCGATATCACGATACCAGATGGAACTGAAGTTGCCGTTGGGACTTCTTTTATTAAGACCTGGCGGATGAAGAACAATGGAACTTGTAATTGGGATCCAACTTACCGGTTTGTCCAGGCAGACACAAGCGGCAATTCTTTAGTCGCTTACCCTCATGAAATCGCACTTCCTGAGACGCTGCCCGGAGAAGAAATCGATATAAGCGTGACGGTAGAAGTAACCTCGGATGCCCCACCGCACACTCAGCAAGTTGCCCAGTTCCAAATGCGTGCTCCTGATGGAAATTTTTTTGGTGACGCACCCTATATAAAAATTGTGGTGAAACCCGAAACCGCTGGAGATCGATTTGGTGATGCTGGAGCTTCCTTCACTGGTATCGTCTGGAATGATGTATGTGCTGGTTCGACAACCCTTCCAGGCGGGGCGGGGTGTGTTGAGGGCGAAGATGGTGTTACCCATGCCAATGGAATCATAGATCAGGGTGAATCTGGTATTGGTGGCGTCACGGTTTCTCTCACACCGGGTGAATGTGCCTCATTAGAGGGAACATACACAGCAGTAACCTCCGCTGATGGCAGTTACGGTTTCTACGGTTTGACTCCAGGACCATATTGTATATTTATTGATCCCTTATCGGAGTCAAACTTCGATTTATTGCTACCTGGCGGCTTCACTTCACCAAGATTTGGTATGGGTGGTCTGATTGTGTATGTAAATGAAAATGAAAATTCTGTTGTGAACTTTGGCTGGGATTATTCCAACGATTAAATAATTCATCTTGCTTAAATTTATTGTCCGGTGGAAAAAATGAGCAATCTACGATGGGGGGGTTTAATTATCGGCTTGATCTTATTTTTGATTTCTGTTCGGCAGATTCTATCTTCAGTTAGGGGCGTGGAGGTCACCACAGCTCATTCGACTACTCCACCGATGACATTGATGAGTCCTGTCAGTGGAGACTCGCAATCCCGTCCATTGATCCTCATTGCACACGGCTTTGCTGGATCGAGGGTCATCATGTATGGCTTTGCCCTTACATTCGCCCATGCTGGGTACAACGTTGCGCTGTGGGATTTCGAGGGTCATGGAGCGAACTCCGAATCAATGTCGTTCGATACACGACAAGAAAGCCTGATAGGGGATGCTGAAGCAGTATTAGTCAGGGTTATCGATCAAGGGTTGATAGATCACACACAGGTTGCCATATTAGGGCATTCTATGGGCAGCGGTGTTGCGCTTGATTTTGGTGTTCAGCATCCTGAAACCGATGCCACGATCGCAGTGTCGCCAGTCAATCGTTCAGTAACAGAAGCTTTACCGAAAAACCTGCTGCTTATGGCCGGCAGTCAAGAGGTTGCTTTCCTCAATACAGCAGAGCATTTACTGGTTGAGGCAGGGGGAACGGGTGGAGATTTAAGGGATGGGACAGCACGGCACCTGGTTGTAATCCATGGTGTCGAGCATGTGTCGATCTTATTTGCACCCCGGACACATTACACTGCGCGGGACTGGATCGATGCAACCTTTGGTGTGCAACCGGATGCTGTTACCTATACAGATAGGCGTATTCTTTGGTACGGGCTGAGTCTGGTTGGGGCATGGATAGTCTTGATGGGACTTTCACCCCTGCTGGTTGAACCTGAGATGAAAAACCAACCTAGGACGCCCTTTTGGCGGGGCTTTGCTGCCCTGGTGGCGGGTGTTATCGGTGCCACTTTAATGCTTTGGGTGCTGAGCCTGTTAGATATGCAGCTGCACACTTTTCTAGGCTTGTTGGTGGGTGGCTTTGTACTGGTTTGGTTGGGCTTAACAGGGATGATCAGCTGGCTGGTCTTGTGGCTAAAACCTGAAGGAGTTACCAAACGAAAAATATTGGCTGGGCTGGTGGTATTTATTGTTTTGTGGATGAGCATGGGTTTGCTTGGGCAGCTCGTCTGGCTGCAATGGCTTTTAATCCCTCAGCGACTGGTGCTATGGGTCTTGGGAGTGGTCTTGTTACTGCCGCTGCTCACAGCAATCGCTGAGGTGATACATACTTCTGGTTTCGTAGGCAGAGCAGCGTGGTGGTTGGTTTACAGCCTGATCCTGGTGGGTGGTTTGGTTGGTGTTATGTTTTTGTTCCCAGGTATGGGGTTTCTGGGCATCATCCTGCCGTTATTACCCGTTGTATTGGCAATTCACGCGCTGGCAGCTGGTGCCTACCGCAGCCGCTGGTCCTTCGCTCTTAGCGGAGCTTTGTTCATCAGTTGGGTAATTGTGGCCGTATTTCCCCTGGTGTGATACGCTAGCCCTGACTTATCTAGGTATTATCATCTTCCCGTTTAAGACCGATTAGAAATATCATCCATAATCACTGAATTACGGGGCACAAACCTTACCCGCCATCATCGTTGTGGAAATCAAGGCTGATCGTGCTTGCCCGGTCAACTATTTTATTGGAATTTCAAAACCCCTCCCCATTGTATTGATTTAAAACCAAATTCTTGACGAATAATTGAAAATAATTGAATATATATTCAATATAATTAATATTATACCTTGACATCTATTAAATAATCTGTATAATAACGAGAAAATATTGAAATTACATTGAATTAATTGAGGAATGATTATAAATAAAGTGAATAGATATGGCTGATAACGCCTCGATAAAGCGTATGAAAAATTGGCAGCTGCCTTTCTTCGGAATCTGGTCTGGACAGGCAGCATCTTTACTTGGCAGCCAGCTGGTGCAGTTTGCCTTGATCTGGTGGTTGACGAAGACCACTGGTTCGGCAACAGTGCTTGCGACAGCGACATTAGTAGGGTTGCTGCCGCAGGTAGTTTTGGGTCCCTTGATCGGCGCGCTGGTAGACCGTTGGAACCGACGGGTGATCATGATCGTAGCGGACACTGTTATTGCTTCAGCAACCATCATACTGGCCGTGTTGTTCATGACCGAGAATGCCCAATTCTGGCATGTATACATGCTGATGTTTGTCCGCGGTGCAGCGGGAGGTTTTCACTGGCCTGCTATGCAGGCTTCGACTTCGTTGATGGTGCCAAGGGAGCACCTCTCCCGTGTTCAAGGGTTCAATCAAATACTTTTTGGCGCTCTAAACATTGCCTCAGCTCCACTGGGCGCACTGCTGCTAGAATTAATCCCTATGCAAGGAATTCTAGCTTTGGACGTAGGAACCGCGATGCTGGCAATTGGACCGCTATTATTCATCCAGGTACCACAACCTGAGCGTACTGACCTGCCTGAACAGGGAGAAGATAAACCGACGGTATGGCAGGATATGGTGATGGGTTTCCGCTACATCGTGGCGTGGCCTGGTCTGGTCATGATCGGCATAATGGCTGCCATGATCAATTTTTTACTCACACCTGCGTCGAGCCTGAAACCTATTTTAGTAACTCAGCACTTCAATGGGCAGGCATTTCAGCTGGCAGGACTTGAATCAGCCTGGGGAGTTGGCGTGATCCTTGGTGGTGTTTTATTGGGAATTTGGGGGGGTTTTAACCGTCGTATCCTGACTTCCTTAATGGGATTGATCATCCTTGGAGTTGCAGTGGCATTGATAGGTCTGCTACCGTCCTGGGGTTTGTATCTTGCAGTTGGGTTGATGTTCGTGATCGGTTTTGCTAATCCCATCACTAACGGTCCATTATTTGCCGTCGTGCAGAGCAGTGTGGCTCCTGAGATGCAGGGGCGGGTTTTCACCCTGATTGGAAGTGTTGCAGCTGCAATGTCTCCGCTTGGTTTGATTATTGCGGGACCATTGGCGGATCGATTCGGTGTTCAAACCTGGTATATCGTGGCAGGAGTGGTGACGTTGTTGATGGGGGTGGGTGGTTTCTTCATCCCTGCGATTGTAGGTATTGAGGAAGGACGCGGTGAGCAGCTGGATTCCGAGAACTTTCGTCAAGAAGATAGCCCAGTTTTAGCTGGAAACCTGGCTGAAGCGGATTGACGTGGGTTTATGTTGAAACTTGAGGTGTGCCTGTGACTTTAAATGTAACAAATCCTGGAATGCGTACATTTGTTGTTGTTTGGTTTGGTCAGTTAGTCTCGACCATCGGTTCTGGCTTGACAAGTTTCGCTTTAGGGGTCTGGGTTTACCAGGAGACTGGCTCAACCACGCTGTTTGCGATGAATATGCTGGCTTATGCCATTCCCAATCTGGTGGTTTCACCGTTTGCGGGAGCGCTGGTGGACAGGTGGGATAGGCGTAAGGTCATGATCATGAGCGACACTGGGGCAGGTTTAGTGACCCTTGCTGTGGCTGGATTACTGCTAACCGGTAATTTGGAGGTATGGCATATATTCCTGGCAACTGCGGTCAGCGCCACATTTACGACCTTCCAGTGGCCCGCTTATTCCGCCACCACGACCCTGCTGGTTCCTAAAGAGCAGCTTGGGCGCGCAGGGGGTATGGTGCAGATCGGTGAGGCTGTATCGCAGCTGATTGCTCCAGCTGCTGCTGGTGCTTTGTTCGTTACTACGGGCTTGCAGGGGGTCGTTCTGATTGATTTTGTTACCTATTTGGTCGCAGTCACCACATTAGCCCTGGTCCGTTTTCCCGAACCAGTATCGACAGAAGAAGGTGAGCGAGGCAAAGGATCTTTGCTCAGTGAAGCGGTCTATGGCTGGCGCTATATCGTCTCCCGGTCTGGGTTGTTCGGTTTGCTCTTGATCTTTGCTGCTTTTAATTTCTTGAACAGCTTGACCAACCCGCTGATTGCCCCCCTGGTTTTGGACATGTCATCGCCTGATATTTTAGGGTATTTAGCTTCGATAGTCGGTATAGGAATGCTCGTTGGGACCCTGGTGATGAGCGCTTGGGGAGGTCCGAAAAGGCGAATTCACGGGGTTTTATTTTTCTTGTTCCTGGCGGGGTTGTTTACGGTGGGGTTTGGAATCTCCTCATCTCTAACCGTGATGGCAATTTCAGGTTTCTTTTTAATGCTGGTCCTGCCAGTTATCAACGGCTCAAGCCAGGCGATCTGGCAGAGTAAAGTAGCACCGGATGTACAGGGACGTGTCTTTGCAGTACGTCGTATGATCGCCTGGTCGATCATGCCAATAGCTTACGTGCTGGCGGGTCCGTTGAACGATAAAGTCTTCAAACCTTTGCTGGTGGAAGGCGGAACATTGGCAGATACATTTGTAGGACAGGTACTCGGGACAGGGCCCAGCCGCGGTACTGGCCTTTTGTTCGTTGTGATCGGCCTCCTCAGCGCGCTGGTAGCACTGTCTGGTTATCTCAATCCGCATGTACGAAATGTGGAGGATGAGCTGCCTGATGCGATGCCTGAAGAATCAATCGAGCAATCCGATGAAGCCATGCAAACCGAGGAATCACAGACAGCCGTTGTATTGGGTGATTGATCGAATATAACGAGGAGGAAAAATGTCCACAGAGTCACATATCGGTGAAACATTAAGTGGAGGTTTATTTTTCCGTCCCGAAACAATGGATGATCTAGAAGCGGTTTATGGGCTTTACACGGCTTATTGGGAGGCGATGACTGGTGTAGTGAAATTCACTCTCGAAGATGTAACCAAAATCTTGAAGTCATCTACCGAGCAATCGATGAAGCTTCCCAGGATCATTGGGATCATATAGATTCGGAGGATTTAGAGGAACGATTTGAGCGTTTTCGGCACTCAATTGAAAACAATGAGGCCTTTGACCCTAAGTTGTTTTTCCTGGCAATGGATGGAGACGAAATCGCTGGAGTGGCGTATTGCAGTCCAAGGTTTGGGGGTGATCCGGAGATTGGGATCGTTGAGACTCTGGGCGTAAGACGACCCTGGCGCAGCCAGGGAATCGCTTTAGCTCTGTTGCACCACGCTTTTGGCGAGTTCTATCGGCGCGGGCATAAACGTGTCGGCTTGCATGTGGATACACATAATTTATCTGGTGCGACTCGTCTGTATAAAAAAGCTGGTATGCATGTCGTACAAGAGTTTACGTTCTACGAGAAAGAACTTCGTCCTGGGGAAGAACTGGCAAAACAGGGATAAAAACAATTGCTTTGGGGAACAGATGCAAGCCCACTCAGGTGCTTTGATTTATTAAAAGTAAGCTGCGTGGGCTATTTTGGTTAACATTTTAGCAATCAGTGGTATTCTTTATTGCCAAACATTGGTGGCTTGGATGTTTTTGTGACGTTCCTGATGAACAGAGGGGAAAATGCTGCGATGTAAATATGATTAAGATAATCATAAGCTGTTCTTGCGTACTGTTATCGCGTTGCCCCTTTGGTCAGCACGTGGGACCAACCGGTCCCTTTGCAGGTTTTGCAACGGTCAGCATATTCACTCTTAGGATCTTCACCACTTCCCTCGCATTGGGGGCATTTACGTGCGGGTTGGGCCACCATAACGCTTCCATGCCCTTCGCACACCAGGCAGTGATCTCCATATCCCCCATATTTTCCAGTTCCCTGGCACCATGCGCAGGTTTCTGGCGCATATTGAATGATTGGCATAACCATAGGTTACATTCCTCCTGCTTGAAGGTACTCCGATCAAAGTTAGCATATATCACGCTGCTATTCTCGAAGCATTTCTTCAAGGTATTCCATAATTATACTTCTCATTTAATAAAATCGTAATATTCGTTGTTTATACTGTCCCTCAAAGCTACTCACCATCATCGATTTGGATTGCGCGTTATGCCTCAGATTCAAGTTATGCCTATGAGTAATAATACCTTCCTTAAACCGCAAATGGAGATATTAGGATATGAAAATGTTGTTATCGTTTGTTTTATTGGTTTTATTGACAGCCTGTTCTGGTGTAAATAAAAAACAATCACTACAACAGGTGGAACAAGAACAAGTAACCGCCAATCGGACTGAGACACCCAGTAGTTTGGATGCCTTAATCTTGGAAAACCGAGGCCCTGCCCCTGAGTTGACCAATCAGGTCTGGCTGAATACGGAGCATCCCCTAAGCATAGCTAAACTGCGTGGGAAGGTCGTATTGTTGGAAATGTGGACCTTTGGCTGAATCAACTGCCGGAATGTAATCCCCTCGTTGAGGGGCTGGCATGAGAAGTACGCTGAAAAGGGCTTGGTGATTATCGGCAATCATTACCCCGAGTTCAGTTATGAAGAAGATCTCGATAATCTCAATGTAGCGCTTTCAGAGTTGGATATTTCCTATCCCGTCGCCCAAGATAATGAGGGTAAGACCTGGCGGGCTTACCATAATCGATATTGGCCGACTCTTTACCTGATCGACAAACAGGGGAATATCCGTTATGTGCACATAGGAGAAGGTCGTTATCGGGATACAGAGGCTGCCATTCAGGTACTGTTAGATGAGCCCTATCCTTAAATTGGGAAATAACCCGATTACCTACTTGGACAATATTCATCAAGTTTTAATGCGTTGATGATATAATCTGCCCTATGAAAAACGAAAGCGAAACCCCAAAACCGCACATGGAAGAGAATGAATTATCCACAGAAAGTACAGCTGAAGCTGAATCCCAAACTGTCAATACTGAAACCATTGAAGAAGAAACCCAGGATCAGGAATCAAGGTCTGAGAGTACAGTCGCCTTCAAACGCTCACAGCTCTATACGATACTCTTAATTATGTACGCGGTCCTGATACCTATCGCACTGGTAGCTGGACTGGGCGTTGGGTATTTGATCTGGGGGTCTGAGAGTCCTGTCTCAATCTCGCAAGCAGCACAGCCTGAGCCAACGACCGCAACACCGCAATCCGCAGCTGCTCAAGCCCAGAACAACCAGCCGGGGACGCCAGGTCAGATAACCCGATATGACGTGCCGATCGATGATGATCCGATCTTGGGTCCTGAAGATGCTGCCATCACTATCATTGAGTTCAGCGATTACGAATGTCCCTATTGCCGCAGATGGCATCAAGAAGTGCTCCCACTTTTGATTGAAGAATATCCTGACGAAGTGCGATTTGTTTACCGTGATTTCCCGTTGACCAGCATTCACAGCAATGCCGTACCAGCCGCAATTGCAGCCAACTGCGCTGGTGAGCAAGAGGCTGAAGCGTATTGGGAGTACAATCAGCTTTTATTCAGCATGGATCTTGGGCTAGGTCCTGAGGCCTATATGGGATACGCTGAGGAGCTTGACCTTGACACAGACGCTTTCACGGAGTGTTTAGAGAGCGATCGGCATGAAGAAGAAGTTCTGGCTGATTTTGAATACGCATCACAGCTGGGTATACGCTCCACACCAACCTTCTTCATCAATGGTATTGCGCTGGTAGGTGCCCAACCCTACGAAGTTTTTAAACAGGTGATCGACCAGGAACTAGCGGGTGAGCTAGACTGATCGCCACTTAGATGTAATTGGCGTTGATACATCCAGTTACCGCTGACTTAGTCAATGTCAGCGGTGATTTTTTAGCTTATATTTAGACATATATGAACGCCCCCTTTATTTTTGAGGTTGTCCTGCTAATGAACCTTAAAGACAATAAAGTGGAATAGCACCATATGGATCAAAGGTCATATTCCAAGGAGTGCTGGTTGATATTATAATTTGTTATCCACCAGGCGTTGGCTCGTTGGAATCAACTTTCTCTAGGTTTTTACTATCTATGACAAAAACGCTCAATTTTCAATCTATCATGATCGCCTTGCAAGAATTCTGGGCAGAGCGAGGCTGTCTGATCTGGCAGCCCTATAATGTCCAGGTTGGTGCCGGAACAATGAATCCCGCTACCTCGCTACGGGTCCTAGGTCCGGAGCCGTGGAATGTGGGTTATGTTGAACCCTCCATTCGCCCAGATGATGGTCGCTACGGCGAGAATCCCAATCGTATGCAGATGCACTACCAGTTTCAGGTCATCCTTAAACCTGATCCTGGCAATCCGCAAGAGATCTACTTGAGTTCGCTGGAAGCGTTAGGGATTAATCCCCGCCAGCATGATATACGTTTTGTTGAGGATAACTGGGAACAGCCAGCTCTGGGAGCATGGGGGCTTGGTTGGGAAGTATGGCTCGATGGGCAAGAGATCACACAATTTACTTATTTCCAGCAATCTGGCGGTATCTCCTTAGATCCGGTATCCGTTGAGATTACTTACGGTCTTGATCGTATCGCTATTGCCTTACAACGGGTGGATGGGTTTCAGGACATCCGGTGGAATGAGGTTCTGACATGCGGTGATGTTAATTTCCAGGCTGAACAGGAACATAGTCGATATTATTTTTATACTGCCGAGGTCAGCCGTCTCCGTCAAATGTATGATTTATTCGAAGCTGAATCCGAGTCAGCGCTGACCAGCAACCTGGTTTTACCAGCATATGATTATCTGCTGAAATGTTCCCACACCTTTAATGTGTTAGATACTCGTGGTGCCATTGGTGTCACGGAACGGCAGGCTTTTTTCAAGCGTATGCGCAGCCTGTCTCGGAAGGTTGCAGAAGCCTATTTAGAACAACGGATGCGGCAAGAATATCCCTGGATGGAGCGGATAAAGCCAGTCGCAGTTACTGGCAAAGATACCCAACAAGCTGAAGGCGCCCGGACGGATGTACCAGCTCCGATTTCTCCGACCTCCTTCTTGTTAGAGATCGGCACCGAGGAGCTGCCTCACAGCGATTTTAACGCTGCACTCAAACAACTACGTACTCTAGTTACGGAAAGG
>Ga0209536_100006345_pt1 | contig 18116 bp, 16 predicted proteins | sample DeeMarSeWOR28_12_FD_187461 | JGI IMG/M metagenome (GOLD analysis project Ga0209536, IMG submission 187461) | Marine sediment microbial communities from White Oak River estuary, North Carolina - WOR-2-8_12 (SPAdes) (version 2) | ecosystem: Environmental > Aquatic > Marine > Intertidal zone >... | reverse complement strand
CTGATCGATGCAACCCATCTCTTGAGTAATGTTTTGCCGAATATATTCCAATTAAAATTAAACCAGAAGTTTCCGGTCTTGCCAAATGGAATGCCCGGTATTTTTTTATCAAGATATCGAAACATTTCTGAAACGGATTTTATCCATATCGGTGTGATATCTGATAAGTCATAACACCTATTTGAGGAAACTTCTTCGACCATGCCTTTCAGCTCATGATTATCCTTGAAAAGATCGTTGTGCTTTATTCTTTGGGTCAGAAAGACAATATCTATATTGCTGTAATTGTCTCTCAGATATTTACAAACAGGCAGGATCCATTCAACAGACCCCCACATGGCATACGCACTTACAAGTATAGTTAATCTTTTGTTCATCAAATGCAGGTCAAACAGATCTCTAAATTATTACTTCCCTGATTTTCTGAATATCCTTCATGAGTCTTTCAAAATCCTTAAAGCCTATGGCCTGCAACGGATCTACCCACGCGCTTTCAGGCCTTGGATGCACTTCAATGAGAAGGCCGTCTGCCCCAGCGGCTATTGCCGCTCTTGACATGGGCATGACATAACTTCTTTTAAATGTTGAATGGCTGGGGTCGATGATTACCGGTACGGTCGGTGCATACTCTTTCATGGCCGGAATGGCCTGAATGTCAAGTATTGACCTGGACTCAACATTATGAGTATGCGGAACGGTTACTCCCCGCTCACAAAAAGCGAAATTGTGTTTGCCCCGGGCCTCAAAGTGTTCGGCTACGCCGAATAAGGAACGTAAACTTTCACCATAATGCCGCTTTATCAAAACGGGTTTTCCCGTTTTGCTTAATGCCTCTATAAGGTCCATATTAAACATGTGCCTGTAACCGATCTGGAACATATCAACGAATTCATCCATCATATCCATGCTGTCTGCATATACTATTTCGGAAACAACAGGAAGTCCGTATTTTACTCCCGCTTCTTTCAGGTAACCCAGGCGCCTTTTTGCATGCTGGAAAAGCTCTTTTTTGCTTAATATTTCTTTCCGGTCCCGCGGAGAACCTCCACTGCCTGCGTCAGGCTGGCCGAGGGGGTCGCCGTATGGGAACGTTAGCGGCTTGAAGATACCGCCGCGAAGCATATTTGCCCCCGCATCTTTGACTGCACTGGCAATATCAAGTATCTGGCCTCTGGATTCAACCGTGCATGGACCGGCCATAACAGCCAGGTTGTCTCCACCGATCAGAACATCACCGGCCTTAACTTCTCGGTCGAAATCTTTACGGGTGACCAGGTTTATATTGTTTTCAATGTCCTGCTTGGAAATATCTTTCATTCTCGGTCTCCTTAAATATTTTTGATCCAGTTATGTTCAGGATCCTCAAACTGTGCGAGCGTCTTCCCTTCTCCTGACAGGAAGAACAGGTAATACAGTGTATAGCCCGGAGCGGACACTATCTCGTGGTATCCCCAGGGAATGAACGTAACACTGTTGTCTCTGAGGTACATTAATTCATTTACGTTGCGATCGGGTGAATACAGACGTTCTATTCCCCACCCTTGCGGTTTATCAGTCTTAAAATAGTAAAGTTCTTCATGAAGAGACTCCTCCGGCAGGTTATTATGTTCATGCTTGGCAGGCGGGATTCCCGACCAGTTCCCCGGGGGGTTCAAGGTTTCGCCGAGGATCATGTTCACAGATGGAGAATCAGGGCCGATGATCACACGCACATCGCGGCTCCAGTTATCTTTCCCGGCGCTGATCTGCTTTACATCTTCGGGCCTTATCACGGCCGGCTCTGTTTTTGTAGTACATTTTGATTTGCACATTGCCAGCGTTGCCTTACTGCTTTTAATGGAGAATGCTGAATCAGATGGTATATAGATGCCGGTTGGTATCCCGGAAAAGACATCCTTACGCACTCCGAGGTCACCATACGTAGTGCCGTCTATTGTAATATCACAAACACCGTCCAGTATTAAAAGACCTGTCTCTTCATCTTTACTCTCAAAATGATATTCATCTTGTTGTTGAAAGCTAACAAGAGAAAACCCCTGTATAAACTTGAAATCACTATATCCAGACACGTCATTTACGCCGTGGCTTGTTACTGCTCTGGACTCAAACGTGCTCATTCAGTACCTCCTTCATCGCTTCAATATGTTTTGTTATGGCTGTTTTTAAGTCAGGTAAGGGTAACATTTCTCCGGATAAATATCCCTGATACCCGGTTTCCCTCAGTGCGCGTATGATTTCCGAAAAAGGGATATGGCCTGATCCCGGGTACCGCCTGCTGCTGTCAGCGATATGGACATGCTTTACAAACGGCTGAGACCGGATAATAGTATCGTAAAAGCTTGACTCTTCGATGTTCATATGAAACGAGTCCAGCAGTATCCCTGCATTCGTGAACCCTGATTCGGATATGAACCTGCTTATCTCTTCCGCACGATTAAAAAAATCGCATTCATAACGGTTTACCGGTTCAATGACAATAGTAATATTCTTTTTATCAGCATACTCTAGCACTTCAGTAATAGATTCCTGAAAAAAGGAAAACCTTTTTTCTCGGTCAACCGGGTCTTTCCCCAGATGGCCCCTGATAAGTCCAATAATAATACATGCATCAAAGTTGCATGCCAGATCTATATGGTCTTTCAGCCTTGTAACAGCTTTGTCCCTCTGGGTTTTATCATCATCTGATAGTGATATGCTTTCATCAAAATATGCCTGCCCTGTTCCGATGGCTGCAAGATTTAATTTGTTTTCTTGCAGGACTGTCTGCAATGTAGAAATTTCCACATCACGAGGGTTTCTTATTGCCAGCTCTATGCCAGTGTAGCCGAGTGAAGACATGAATTGGGCTGAATCTCTCCAGTCGCCTTTGCCGACTGCCTCAAAGTCGGTCTGTGACACTGAAACGGTGTAACTAAACTTGAACACTTCTTTTTTCTCCATCAGTCTCAACATTGCCAGGCATATTTCCATAGACGAGAAGTTCTCTGAATCTGTCTATAGCTTTTCCGTCCCTGTAAGGATCCATTAATGGTGAATTATCCTGAAAGGGGTTCCGGTACATGCCGGGCTGCATAGATTTGATCTCAATAACTTTTTTCTTTAACTCTTCATAGCTGTGGGTCATTACCCCCACAGCCCGTGCATAGGGTGTATCGCAATAACATCCCTGTGGATCGTGCCAGAGAGCCGGTCTGTTTGCGCTGAGCGCTTCGAACGTCGTCGATGTAAAGGGGAAGGAAACTACCATGTCGGAAACTGATATCAGGTCTGATGAATCATCTTTGTCAGAATGGGTCTTTATTCGGGGATGACGATCCATTCTGTTATACAGGTCTAATAAAATCGGACCATTAACTGGGTCAAGCAATCGGTGCATGTCCCTTGATTTTTTTTCTTTTAGCAGGATAATTACATTTTTACAGTCATCTGCAAGGTTCAGTATATGCTCGGCAAACGCTACCCCTTCAGCATAGGAAGTAAACCCATTACGTGAATACGTGCTATCAAAGGTTGTGATAATAAAATTATCTTTCATTTGATCTGATGGAAGCCCCGGTATCTTATATGGGTTGTCTCTCATTCTGCTGATATGTTCCCCCCAGAGACAACCTGCTACATGTGTCTGTTTGAAGGAGTGCGGATGTTTTTTGAAATATTCTGCTATTAGCTCATCCCATGTTACAAAATGGTCATAATACATATATGTCCAGAAAGGATGCTGCATATTAAGCTTATCGCTTGCCGATTGCATGTTGCATCCAAGATTCATGGAGTCAGTAAAATACCAGGTTTCTATTCCGGCCTGATTCAAGGCAAGGTTCCTTCCTATATGATTAATGCCAAAGTCGCAGTGTGTAATTAGATGTTTTAACTCAATAGTATCCAGTACTTTTTTCCAGCGAAAATAACTGATGTAAGAACTGCAGGCTGTATTTATTTCATTGGCTTTGAAAAATAAGTCTTTTCTCAAAGAAAGTTTTAAAAGTTTCTTCCATTCAGAATAATGGGAAAAACAGCGGCTGGTTCTCGGTGGATAAAATACATCTCCTGGTAGTCCTTCCAGTTTTTTATTTTGATTAATTGTCAAATCTGTTAGCGGAAGGTAGACAACGTCTTCGGACTTGATTTTATTATTATCAATAATGAAATCCGGGCCCCGACGGTTGTTTGTCAACTGACGCAATGGAGATATTACAGCTATGCCGTAAGAATAGCACAATTTACTTTTTTTCTTATCTGACCGAATAGCGCCTATAAGACCGGAAACCACGGTTTGAATTGATAATCTGCTCAAAGAGACAGAATATTCCCAAAGGTTCTCGAAAAAAGCTGCAACTCGAGTTCGTGCAGGAAAATGAATATTAGCATGCTCAAAAATATCCAGCATACTTTTAGAAAGCAATGTCTTTAAATAAAGGTAACGACTTATATTTGTATCCGGATAAAACAGGATCGGACCGGAGCCGAACAGTTTTTCTATCCGGTGCAAAAGAATGTTAACGGAATAAAAATCAGCCAGATCATCGCATAATTTTTTTTTAAATGCATTTTCTGCAACAGGGGATTTCAGCGTATGAGCAATTAGTTCAATGAGTTCCGTGTATTTTCCTTTATACACCGGGAAAACAGATTCGATAACATCGACTGCTTTATCACATGCTTGTCTGTAAATATTCTTTCCTTCTATTGATGTTGCGCGCAGTAATTCAATTTCTTTCCTTTGGAGAAGTCGTCCAACATAATCCGGAACAGATCCGGAGAATCCATGAAATGGTCCTCTTCTTATATGGTATGAAACAAATGGTTCTAGGAAATAAACCGGAATGGATTTCTTAATATAATTTCTTAAAACTCTTTCATTGATGTTTATGGCTGATTCAAAAACAACTACTCTGAAATTATGTTTGTCTGCCTTATCAAAAAAGAAATTCATCAGTGAAATCAAACCTCGTCCCATGCGCTTGTATGATAGTGCAGTTCGGGAAATAAATATGGAATCCATGGTTTCTGTCCGGACCATTCAATCCCGACAATGTCTTCGGGTCGGATTACTCCGAGAAACAACTGTATAGCGGTCTCCGGTCTCCTGAACGCGACATCATTTGTTCCGGCTATAGCAGATACCTCTCCATCAGAAAGGTTAACTTTGTGATTCATTACAATAATAGAATTATCAAATGCTCTTAATACCGAAGCCCTTACAGCAAACACAGGGCCTAATTTTTTAAGCAATGCCCCTGGATTAAGAATACTGGCCATATATCCTCCATCAAGGGCAAACCTCTCTTGCTGAATCGTGTTCATCTGCGTACGGCAATATATGGAGAAAGGGTGCCGGGGGTGAATGGATATGGATTCTACATTCATTTTCTTCAGAAGAGCGGGCATGGAGGGATAAAGATTCTGAGTTACGGAAATTTCTATAAGTCTGTTATTCAGAACAATAAAATAACCTGCTGCTTTCTGCTGTTCTAGACAGACATAGGCTCTAAAGCCTCCGATGTTCTTTTCGAGTCTTAAAAATAAATATTCCCACAAAGGCCGGTTTCTTGACACTGAGCCTGACAAGCTGCGATACGTTTCATCATAGAGATTCATACATGCTTCCATATATTCTTTTTTGCAGAGGGAAGTAATAATTGAACTGTCCGATTCAGTATCTGATATAATTTCTAAATCCACATATTTCCCCACCCCGTAGTAGCCGAACCGTGTGTAGAATCCATCAACTGCCCGTCTCCCGTAAACAGCGGATATATCCATTCCTCTATCTGTCATTGTCTCAAGAGCCTTGTTCATTAAGGCGGTTGCTATGCCTTTCCCTCTCCATTCAGGTTTTACTGCTACAGAAGAAATACAGCCGGCAGTAAGCACCGCACCATCAACAAGGATATCTCTTTCAACAATACGTACAAGACCGACCAGTGCGCCATGCGTTGATCGTGCAAATATGAAATTAGCCGGTGATATGCTTGGTTCTGCATCAAACATTGTTTCCTGTACGGTTCTGGATTCGGTATAACGTGTGCCGAATATTTTAGATAGAAAGTCTATGATTTCTTCCCGGTCCAGTGTTGTGTTGCCGGATGATATTAAATAGTCTTTCATTTAATATGCCCTTTGATGATTTCACATATCTTTACTACAAGGCCTTCATCCCATCCATCATGACAGCCGATTACCAGAGATTGTCTGTAATCAGGATTTAACATATTTCTTGCGAAATCGAAGTGCAGGACAGGAACGTCTAGAGATAGTTCGTTTCTTATTTTATTTGATATAACTTCCAGCTTTTCTGGATCTCCGAAAATTGGGATGGCAAACGGGATGACCTCGATGTTTTCGCATTCCGGTACGCGGTCGGGAAATAAATTACTTACGATTGACCATATATTCTTTCTGTGCGTTATGTCGTCATGCAACTCTTCCTCTGTAGAGGGTAGTCCATAGTGCGACTTTTCCGGAAAGGCTGCTACATCTGGAAGGTATCCGTACAGCCCGTTTATCTCATACACTGTTTCAGCCCCATAGACACCGCTGTTTATTTTTATCAGCGTTTCAAGTGCAAGGTCTGCGCGCTCTCTTTGTCCGTCTGAAAGCTCTCTGTGATCATCGAGTATGTTCTCATATATATCTTTACGCCTGCTGTATAAACCGCCGCCCAGACCGCATGAATACAGTTTCGATAAACTTATTATGGTAAAATCACCCCATTCCAGAAGCGAATTTCCATTGGTACAGCTAAAAAGGGTGTTCGCACAATCATTCAGGATGGTCAAGTTTTTATCATGCGCATAAGACTCAATGGCCCTGATATCCTGGGGAAAGCCGAACTGGTGATAGACCAGAATCGCTCTGCTACGGCCCGAAGGAGACATCGCTGGAAAGACTGCCCGCGATAATGCGGACAGTACGCACTGTCCCAGAAACGGGGGGACCAGAATTTCATCTGTACGCTGAAGACCAAGTGCCTTTAATCCCGATACCATCGCAGACCTGCCGCAGGCGAAGGGGATAAAGCGCAGTCCTGTTGATAATTCAAGAAGTTTAAAAAAACCATTGCCTGTTCCTCTTTCTTTAAAAAGAGGATAGAGTGAAGTCATGATGAAATATTTTTTGAATTATTCTGACTTAAAATATTTAGTTCCCCTGAACACGGTTACTGTTTTGCCTCCAAACCCTTTTTTGAAGAGCGCAATTTTCATCTCCTTTGCCGTCATTTCTGAATCGATTCTGAGCTGGCCCATATCAAGATAACGAATACCCATGCTGCGTGCAGTCAGCAGTCCCTGCCACACGGCCAGGTGTCCAATGCCTGCGTCTAAAGGCAGGCGAGGATCTACTGCGGATGAGGCATACAGGCTGTAACCGTTTGAGTGATAAAAAAGATGGGCTGAAACAGGTCCGATGTCTTTATCATTAACCAGAATCATAAATGCCCGGCCGTCTTCTATCATCTTATACATCAGATGGAAACTTTCTGTACTTCTTGTTTGTTTTCCGGAGGCCCTGAAATGAAGGTTTCTATACTGTTCACACTTATTAAAGTTGTAATTATCAGTTGATATAGACTCAAAAGTATGGGTTTTTGCCGCCTTGTTAATTAAGCTCTTGTAGCTTTTGCGGACATTGGACCAGAGGTCCCGGGGATCACTGGTGGAATCAATCAGCTGACAAATGGAAGATTCATCAATATATCCAAAATCGGTCATGTAATTGTAATAGTGCCGGCCTTCCAGAAGTTCGACACCTTCTACAACGGCCTTATGTGCCCGTACCCTTTTTTTATGCGCCAGACCTTCGATGTACTCAAATATGAATTTCTGTATTTTCTTATAATTTTTCAGACCTGAAGAAACATTTATTATTGGTGCCCGCACGTACTCCCTGCCATATCTGTACTCTAATGCGCCTTCTTCATCCCTGAAGCAATATAACGGGACAACTGCCGCTGTCTCGCCCGAAGCAGAAAGGACCACGAATGAATCATCACTTTTTAACTGGGTGGAGAAAATTTCGTGGTCATATTCCCGTGTTGCCGGAGAGTACATCGGTGTTGCTCCTGGAATTGCCCGAAAGCCTTGTTCCCAAAGAGCATTAAAATTTTTATCCCCCGTATGTATGGTTTTCATTACAGATCAAAATCCAAACAATTGCTGCACAGTGCAACGTCATTGAGCTGCCCGTTATTGTTTAATCTGATAATTTCTTTTCTGAAATCGGAGTTCCATATTTCGTGAATTGATGTATTACTTACATTGCCCATGGAAAACGTTCCGTTATAATCAGTGTCACAGAAGGTTGTCTCTCCGTTGGAGAATATAAAAAAGTCCTGCCGGTTCACTCTCCGGCAGCTCTTCTTGTCCGGACGATCTCTCCTGGCTGCATGCTCGACATTGCTGTCAATGTCTTTTGAAAATGCCTCAAGCGTATTCACGGATATAATGTCAGCATTGTCATGGTGCTGTTTGATAAAATCGTCTATCTCACTGCCTGCATGTTCCTGGTCGATAATCTGAAGCCTTGCAAAGGGGGTTCTTCTTCCTGTCTCGCGTTTCATTTCAATAAACCGGCCAAAGTTTGAAAGCATTGTGTTCCAGTCCGCATCCGGTGACACCTTTTTGTATGTTTCAGGAGTTGCGGCGTTTACTGAAAGATTCATAAATGATATTTTTGAATGAATGATCATCCTTGAGAAATGCTCATTTAAGTCCTGGCCGTTCGATGAATGCCAGATCGGGCCCAGGTTGTTTTTTGAAGAAACATAATCGAGCAGTTCAGGGAAGTCAGGGTGGAGAATTGATTCACCGATATTGTATATCCATAATCCGTCTATCCCGTATGTATCAAGTTCGTCGATGCACCGCATAAACAGTTCTGAATCAATATCAATTTTTTCCCGCGTGAGGTTCTGACGGGGACACATCGTGCAGTTGAGATTGCACCTGCTCGTCATCTCGAGGAGAACCCTTGACGGGAAATCTGGTCTGGGTTTGAACCGGGGGCTTGATCTCACAATCGGTACCAGCCCAAGCTTTTGCCGGAGATAGGCATTTAATAATGCTTCGTTTTCCTCTCCATCAAGCAAACGAATAAAGTTGTCAACCCTGACAGGCCTCAGTGCTTTTAAATCCCTGTACGAATGGAGGGTTCCTGTTTTTCCGGACATATCATAATGGCCAGTTATTAATCCGGGGGGTACAAATTCCATACTATGTTTAAAAGCGCACTATCCGTTTTTCAGGCGGTGCATTGCCTCGGTCAGGAGGTTGCTGTCTTGTGTCAAAGAAAGACGGACGTAATTCCTTGCCGATTTCCCGTAAGAGCTTCCGTTTACAGCCGCAATGCCGAATTTTTCGAGCAGTGTCCACGCAGCATTTTCAGCATCTGCTCCAAGACTGGACATATTCAGCATTGCATAAAATGTACCGTCAGGAGGAATAATAATAAAAGGGCCGTCACTGAGACCTTCGACCATAATGTCCCGCCGCTCCTTGTAGGTCTTTACCATCTGGTCAACCGGGTTCTGGCTCCCCTGCAAAGCAGCTACGGCAGCATACTGACTTGGAGCAGATGCGCAGGTGGCGGTATGCTGGTGAATAAGACTTACTTTTGAAAGAATCTGTTCATTTGCAAGCAGGTAGCCTATGCGCCATCCTGTCATGGCATATGTCTTGGAAAAACCGTTTGCAACTATGAGACGGTCACGGATGCTGTCAAATTCAGACATTGATGTAAAGCCTGTAAAGACTATCCGGTCATATATTTCATCAGCAATAATAAATAAGTCGTGCTGTTCGGCCAATTTGCAGATGAACTGCAGCTCCTGCTGCTTAAACACGTAGCCGGACGGATTAATCGGGTTATTAATAAGGATGGCTTTTGTCTTCGAAGTAATGTATTCTTCGAGTCTGGAAAGATCAGGCTCGAGATTTTCTTTTGCAGGAATAAAGACCGGAGTGCCGTTGTTGAGCAGTATCATATCCTGATAACTGAGCCAGCACGGTTCAAACAGAATGACCTCATCTCCGGGATTTACAAGGGCCTGCATCAAGTACATTAATCCCTGTTTGGCCCCGGGAGTCACCAGTACCTCGCTCCCCGGGTCATATGAAACGTGGTAAAGATGATGATGAAACGTTCCGATGGCGGCTCTCAATTCTGATATGCCCGACGAAGACGTGTACCCGTTTCGTCCTTTTCTGATAGCATCCCAGGCCGCTTCTTTTATATGGTCTGGAGTATCAAAATCCGGTTGTCCAAAAGTCAGATCTATAATCTCTCTTTCAAAATTGCCCTCACTGATTTTCTGCGCCATCGCCATGGATGCCGAGGGGACTAACTGGTTTAATCTGCTGGCAAATGATTTCATGTTAAAAGTCCTTTTTATATAAACGCGTTATCAACTCTTGCCGTACCTTTTCCTTTGCTTCTCTGAAAGGCTCCTCTTCTGCCGGACGTAACAGCCCTCCCGAACCATCAGCAATTCCTATGACCCGCGAAGGTTCCCGGATGGAGTCAACGACGATACTGCCGCGCTGACCGATAATGCCTCCGGCAACGACAGGTATTTCTGATACCACGGCCGACCCCATCATGGCAAGCATTTTCTTTGTCTCGATGACGAGACTAAGCTCTGCTGCGAACGAAGCTCTCGAATCAACCCTGCATATTAAAAGGCCCTGTGCCAGCGCAGCATCGACACATGATGTTGAAAAGGCATGTGGCCGTGCAGCATACAGGACGGTATGGTCCGGCAGAAGGGACACATCCTTTTCCTTTAAATCACTTGAGAATGCCGCCCCGAATGAGATAATGGCCCCGGTGTCCTTCAGCAGCATCTTTAAGCTGTCATTGTCTTTGCGGTCTTTCCAAGGCAGCACCGGAATCCCATGGCGCTGCAATGAGAGATTCAGCATATCAGTATTTTCCTTGTCTGCCAGGATGAGCACGGTACCTTCAGGCCGCTTTTGAGACAGCAGGGCACATATGCTCAATTGAAGGACACGTTCTTCTGAATACCAGCTGTATGAACTGCGCTTTATATTTTTTTCGAGACCGCTTTCACGCAGCAGGGACGAGCTTTCATCCATGAGAAGCCAGTTTACTGCGCCATCAAGCTGCTTGATAAATTTTTCCGCTTCAGGGAGATCAGCAGCCTCGACATTGCCGATCACCAAAGAAGCACTCTGTCTGATATAAGGGAACGATGAAGCTCCTGTTTTGGAAATGGTTACGGAAAAGACCGACTCTTTTCCGGTTTTTTTAGACTGGCTCGTAAGTTCGTCCGCGATCAACTGGGCCTTGACAAATGGATCCGGTGACTCTTTTAATTTAAGTGTATTGATGTTAAACGGCCTGTCACTGCGGTCCGGCACCCCGTGCACCATTTTTTCTTTGATCATGCGGGCTGTTGATTCTGCTAATTCCCTGGTAACGGTGACTCTGTCAATTTCGCTCACCTCTACAATCAGTCTTCGGGGATCGATCTGGAACTTTTCAGCAGTATCATAAATAGTCTGATAGAAGCTTGAGTGAAACTGGGCAATACCGGAAACAAGGCTTATATCATCAACGCCCTGCTCTCTGTTCATCATCGGTTTTATGATCCGTTCACCAAGGTCCATTGCCTTGTATGGATCGATTCCAGTACTATATCCCATTTTTTCGAGTACATTTACGAGGACTTCAGTCTGGGCATTCCCGGCACTTCTCCCCATACCCTGTAATGATGAATCAACGACACCTGCTCCGGCTTTTACAGCCGCAATTGAATTTGCCGTGGCCAACTGGATATTGTTGTGTCCATGAAATCCTACTGTCCTGTCAGTAACATCCTTCAGGCGGAGCACATATTCTCGTACATCTTCAGGGAACATTCCGCCTGCAGAATCGACGACAGAGATGATGTTGGCACCAAACTGATCGGCCATTTTGGCCAGCCTGACGAATTCATCTATCGAGACCGCATATGATTTCATCAGGTTTGAAGAGACAGTCATGCCGAGTTCCCGCGATTTTTCGATATAGGGTTTTGCCTGCTCAATTTCAGTTATGTTTGTTCCAATGCGGACAAATCCCATGCCATAATCGGCAGCCATGATGAGGTCATCGATGCTTCCGATGCCGGGGATAAAAAACATCCCGAACTTCGCATCGCTTTCATGCAGTGCTGACCTGGCTGCGTCAAGGTACTCCTGATCCGATGCAGCAGCTTTTCCCTTTCCTGCTTTAGAAGATCCCAGTCCTGTACCGTGGCCTATCTCGATCAGTTTAAAACCCGCCCTTTCCATTCCAAGGCAGATAATGTATGTATCTACAGCTGTAAACTGGTAATCAATAAGATAGCTTCCGTCCCGAAGGGTGCAGTCCAGGATTGATATTGTGTTGGATTTCTCTGACATATTCAATAGCTACCCGTTAGACAATGGGGTATGAAACAGATACATTGTAAACTCATAAAGCGGATAATCATGGCGGAGTGATAAAAACGGCGTGAGTGAGCGCCCAAGCGTAAATGCGTGCTCAGGTGAAAAGTGAAAGTTCTTGTCAAGTGAATAGTCAACGTAGCTTGAAAGAAAATTAACCGCCACTCCCTTAGTGCTCATTGCCATCATTGCCGTGAGCATGTTCCGTACATACTGCTCGTGATTTTGTACTTTAAAACTCAGCGCACCTGAAGCAAGGACATAATCATATTTTTGTTCTGCAGGATTTTCCAGTATGTCCCGTGCTTCAAAAGAGACTTCCGGATGACGCCGTGTTGCTTCCTCAATCAGTTTCCGACTTATGTCGATTCCAGTGTATGCTATTCTCCCGAACCGCTTCATTAAATACGGGTAGAGGTCGCCGAATCCGCAGCCGAGATCGCATACACTTGATCCAGAGAGGTCTGCGATATCTGAAAGGACCCTGAACCGCAGCTCCTGACTCGCCCGGTCTCCCCATCCAACAGATTTCACATCATATCCAAACTCTTCATAGCGGCTGTCATAGAAATGAATCAGCTGTTTCTTTTCATCAGGATTCATTCAGCAGACCCCCAGAAAATTCTTAATGTTCTGTTCAGTAAGTTTTCCCATATCGTCTGGCGACAGACGCATGTTCCTGAATTCTTCCAAAGATAATTGCAGGGTTTCCCGATATGGCCGGTCGGGGTAATCACTTCCCCAGAATATGCGTTCTGCCCGGAGGCTCTCGATTGCATAGGCGATGTTCTTCATTACTCCCGAGTTACGATAATAAAGCAGGGTGTATGACAGATCCAGAAATATATTTTTGTAGTATTTTGCGATCATGAGCGCGTCAAGAACCCTGTGACCACCGGCATGGCCAATTGCGATTCGCACGTCAGGAACCTTTTCAGCAAGGTGTGCAAAACTTTCAGGCATATTTTTAAGAGAAAGATTTTTGCCGTCAGGAAAGCAGTCTATCAGTACAGGGAAGTTTAATTCGCCTGCAGCCTGCAACACATCGAAACACCTTTTATTTTCTATATGATATCCGTGTAAGCGGGGATGGAGCTTTAGGCCTGTCGCCCCTGACGTTTTCAGCTCTTTCATTTCCTCATCTACAGAAGCAGCAAAAGGGTTCACTGAAGGGAATGAATAGAAAAAACCGTCATACCCTTTTGCACGGTCAATGACCTCACGGTTCTCAAAGCCGAGTTCCGGAATGTTCAAAAGCACTACATTTTTCATCCCTGCAGATACCGCTTCTTCATGGAGAGTATGCATTGCCTCTGCGCAATCTCCGATTTTACCGTCCAGGTGACAATGACCGTCAATCATTTATAAAGGTTCAGTATGAAACGTTACTATACTGCGAGCCTTGTCAGCGCGCATTAAGGCCTGGTCTCTGTCCCGACCCCGGGCAATTATCCAGCCTGTTCTGGACCCGTCGGTTTTGAGCTCCGGCACAATTTCGGATGGTTTTATAAAAAGCCCTGTATCGACACCTTCCAGTAACCGGGCCTCTTCCAGGCCGGTAACACTGACAAGTCTTCCGGGCCTTGCTGCATAGAAGCCGAGGACAACGCCCCTTTTCATATTATTAATTTCATCAACAGGATCGCCAGCACACATCCTGGTCCAGTTGGCGACAATATCATATCCGGAGGCAGCTTCCACAATGTGGGTGAACACATAGAAACCGCCGCCGCGGCAGCTGATCTCCACAATTTTCGGTCCGTCAGATGTCAGGATCATTTCTGAATGTGTAGGTGTATTGTCTATCCCGGCAGCATCATAAGCCGCACATATAATGTTAATTACTTCCTGCTCAAGACTGTCCGTAATGGCTGCAGGATATGCAAGCTGAGTAGCCACGCGATAAGAACCTTCAGGTTTGAATTTGTCGGAAATTGCCAGGATGTGATGTGAACCATTAATAGAAAATCCCTCGATCGTGAGTTCTGTTCCTTCAATAAACTCCTCGACAATAATGAGTCGTTTCTGTGAGTTTTCGAGTGCGGCTGTGAAAGCTGATGGGAGCTGTTCTGGTGCATCCAGCAGGGCAACTCCTCTTGATCCGGAATTATCAACAGGTTTGATCACGAGCGGAAATCCTATGCGTTCGGCTGCCCTGCGTAATTCATTCAGGTTATCAGCGACTGCAAATTCGGGTTGAGGCAGCCCCGCTTTCTTAAAGATCTGTCTTTGTCTGGACTTGTCCAGACTGATCTCCATCGGAATGCGTCCAAGACCGGGAAGGCCCAGCGCTTCGCGCACTGCAAGGACTGTCGGGAGGGTAATATCAGATGCATACGACAGAACGCCGTCGATTTCTGCCTCTCTTGCCCATTGAAGATTTCTTTCTGTATCCCTCACATCAATAATCCGTCCCTCATGTGCCGCCTGTAATCCCTCAGCATCGGGAGACACGTCAGAAGCCATGACATGGTAACCGAGTTCCCTGGCCCGTCTGATCGCATCAGCCTGTGCAAGGCCTGCACCGATTACGAGGATTTTCTTATCCATCACGATACTCTATATCCATGGAGTCGAGTGTCTCGCGCAGACCGACGGCATCGAGCGAGCTCTGGCCTTTTTCTATCTTCTCTATCCAGCTCTCCTCTTTTTTTATGCGGCTCAGTGCCTCTTCATAAATATCTTCCAGAAACTCAAGTGGCGCAACCGCTACGCCGTCGTCATCCCCTATAATCAGATCGCCGGGCTGAACCGGGATGCCACCGCACTGAATCGGTACATTAATGCTGTCTGCCCACCCCTTATGCGGGCCGGCAGGCGTAACGCCTTTACAATAGACAGGAAACTTTGCCTGCCGCATATCCTCGACATCGCGGATTGCACCGTCCACCACAAGTCCTGCCACGCCGCGTTTCAGGGCATATGCCATTTGAATGCCACCCCATATTGCGTTGCCGAGATAGCCTCTCCCATCAATGACGAGTACATCTCCTGGTTCTGAAAAGGTCAGTGCAAGGTGGCTCATCATGTTATTCCCGGACATCGACTGTATTGTTAATGCCGGTCCGCACAGCCTTATCCCGTGAAAAATCGGTCTGACGTGACCATCCATGCCGTAATAGCGGTTTAAGCAGTCTGATACAATCGATGACGGAATTGCTTTAAAGTTCTCAATCAGCTCCAGAGAAGGGCGGTTAATGTTTTTTATGACCTTTGCCTTCATTTTTTTATATATTCCCCCTTGGTAAAAGTGTTATACACCAGATTGGCAATTCTATCGGCTCCCTGTCCATCTATTAATTCTCGCGCCTTTTGAGACATAGAGTCCCTCATGCATTCGTCATTCCAGAGTTCGGTTATCTGTCTGCGAAACTCACCCGGCTCGAATGATCCCAGCACCCCGCATCCCTTTTCCAGGAAGGTGCTGACAAAGGCTCTCTCCTGCTCGGACTGGGGGAATATAATTGAGGGTATGCCGAGCATGGTGAATTCCATCAACGTTGTGCCGCCATTGGTGATTGCTACCCGTGCATTGGCCATGATATCAGCGATATTGTCCGGCTGCTGAAGTAATAAGACTGATCCGTGTGGACCAGCATCGAGATTCAGCAGTGCTCCCTCAACCATCTGCCCGATGACCAGAACAATATTTTTGTCTTTCAATTGACTGTCAGAAGTGAAAAGGCAAAAGATATCGTATAGATGATTATGGCTGTCTCCACCACCCAGGACAACTACCGCATCGTAACCCGGCAGGGCGTCAGATCGATTGTGACAGGCATCCTGAAATTCTTTGCGGATGATAGCATACTGTAATGCTTCTGCCCCGCCCCGGAGATTCGCCTTTTCAATGACAACCCCACCGGTATCATGATACCAGTCGAGCGCAACAGCATGCTTGTTCAGTTGCTGAAGCCATGGGAGAAGCTCTGCCTGCAAATCTGTATGAACATCCAGAATGAGTCCCGATGCATCAAGCGACTTAATCTCATCCAGTGACTGCACGCATATGTCATAAGAACTGATTACAGAAGAGAGTTTCTGACTTTCATGAATATCAGGAACCAGGGCTGTTGCGGTTACAGGTATTCCCTTCCTGCGGAGGACGTTCGCAAGTTCCAGACTGCGCCGCAAATGGCCGGTACCCCATTTTTTTGATCCTGCAGAGAGTAAGAGTAACCTGTCTAACACCAGTCTCCTTTCCTGAGCAGAGCAGGCGCTTTAATGCTGTTCACCGATTTTTTGCCAAGAATATTTTCGAACTCGACAGGCGGCAGACCCGTGCCGGGACGCAGCACTGCCAGATTCTCACTGGTAAAGAATTCACCTGCTTTTACATCTTTGATTACAAAGAGAGAACGGCGTCCCCGCCGCAGATGAGGCAGCTCATTTTCCTGAACCTTCTTTACCGGACTTCCCAATGCTGCTTCACACTGTCTCATTGCCTCGACCATTGTGGCAAATTCACCTGTTTCAATTGCAAAGTCATGGTCGGGGGAGTGAGAACCCTCCATGGTAATATGCTTTTCAAACAGTGCAGCTCCCATCGCTACTGCTGCTATGGGAACAACAACGCCTTCAGTATGATCTGAATATCCAACAGGGCAGTGAAATGTTTCACGCAGTGTTTCCATACATCGCAGATGCACAGAGTCAAACGGAGAAGGATAGCCTATTCCGCAATGAAAAAGGACGATCCTGTCTTCACCTGCTGTTTTCAGCGCATCCACTGCTGTCCTGATCTCATTTATATTGGCCATTCCCGTTGAGAGCATAATCGGCAGCCCCAGTGTCCCAATATGTTTTAATAAAGGGATGTGTGTTATCTCGAACGAGGCGATCTTTATTGCAGGGACCCCGATCTCCACCAGTCTGTCCGCGCTCTTTTCATCAAAAGGGGTTGCAAGGAAATCAACGCCATTGTCAGAGCAGCATGTCTTGAGTTCGTCCAGCCATGAATACGGCAATTCCATATTCTTATAAAGGTCATACACTCTGCTGCCGAATTTTGCAAACTGATCAGAGAGCCTGGCCTCGGGCAGGTCTATATTTGCAGCGATACGCTCTGCCCTGAACAGCTGGAACTTTACTGCATTTGCACCGGCATGTGCTGCACGCCTGATCATCTCAAGGGCCCGGGACTTGTCATTGTCATGATTTGAGCCGATTTCAGCAATGATATAGCAGGGGTCTATCCCCAGATTATGTCCGTTTATATTAATGCGTTTCATCCTTTGGCTGTTCCGGTTGTTACAGCATCATCGCTCGCGAAAATCTGCATTTTCAACGACTTGCTCTGCCTTGAGCGAGGTTTTCAGTCCCTGGTTTCTGATGACACCTGCATTTATATGGAAAATATCCTGATGAGCATCGAGGAAACTTTTTATCTCTTCTGCCGAAAAGCATTGAGAATGATCTGAGTAAAGATTCTCAAGGATGGCCTTAACAACAAGAAAATCTGCCTCTTCATCCACGGTAAACCTGTACCTGCTGTCATCGGTGTCATTGTGAAGGGTGATTTTTTTAAAGAGCTCAGGGTGATTGTGGAGATACTGCGTAACGTGCTCTCTTTCTGACGGCAGGACAGCGTCCTGCCAGGCCTTTTCGAGTGCCTTGAAAGACAGAATCTCGCAATCCAGCCCTTCTGAAAAAGTCAGTCCTGTATGGACATAATCAATATCAGTATTC
>Ga0209536_100006344_pt1 | contig 18120 bp, 14 predicted proteins | sample DeeMarSeWOR28_12_FD_187461 | JGI IMG/M metagenome (GOLD analysis project Ga0209536, IMG submission 187461) | Marine sediment microbial communities from White Oak River estuary, North Carolina - WOR-2-8_12 (SPAdes) (version 2) | ecosystem: Environmental > Aquatic > Marine > Intertidal zone >... | reverse complement strand
AATGAGAACAGAAGAGAGTGGGAAAACGAGGGAATAATCAACTACTTTGATTCACTTGGAGAAGTACCAATCGTCTATCTCGGAGATCTGAACTCTGTATCACCTGTTGATGTCGGACCACTGGCACCTTATTGGGATCCTGGAGTGGGACCGATGACCATGCTCATTGACCCTGATGATCCGACATATGGGCAGTATGCCTCAGAGGTTCATAACTTCACTGACGTCTTCAGGACACTCTATCCGACTGACCCTGGTTACACCTTTGGACATATGTACACTCCACAGACAGCCCGTATCGACTACATAATAACGAATGACTTCTTTGAGGACAAAGTGATCAATGCGACAACTGGTGATACAGCACATGCTTATACAGGTGCAGACCATTATTCTGTGGATGCGTGGCTCAACTGGAGTGGCGGAATGAGTATGTCAGCTCTTACATACTCACCTGGTGATTCACCGATATCAAATCTTCACCCCAATCTGAAGATCTATACACCAGAGGTCTCGGTTGAATCGCCTTTAGATTCGCAGACTCAGAGAGAAACCGGATCCTCTTTCAGGATGGTTGCAAGGGAATCAACGAAGGTGTCAGCATTGGCCTTTGTGAAGACCATGGGTGGTTTGATCTTCAGAACGTTGTTATGAGGACCATCAAGACTAACCAGTATCCCAAGATCCTTCAGTCGTTGGACGATGCAGCTTGTTTCGTCCTCAGCGGGTTCTAGGGTCTCACGATCTCGGACTAGCTCAACACCAATGAAGAGACCATGTCCACGAACATCGCCGATGATCTCATTTGCCTTCTGTAGTTCAGTAAGTCGTCCCTTGAGATAATTCCCGACCTCTAGAGCGTTCTGTTGCAGGTTCTGGCTCTCGATCTCATCTAAGACAGCCATGCCTACTGCACAGGATACAGTGTTCCCGCCAGTAGTGCTGAAGAACTCCATGCCCGTTGTGAATGACTCTGCAATCTTAGGAGTCGTGATCACAGCACCAATGGGATGTCCATTGCCTATCGGTTTGCCAAGGGTCACAATGTCAGGTACAACGCCTTGGGTCTCGAAACCCCAGAAGTGAGTGCCCATCCTGCCAAACCCGACCTGGACCTCATCTGCAATACAGACACCCCCAGCCTTTCGGACATGCTTGAAGGCTTCCTTCAGATATCTATCTGGGAAGACCATCTGACCTCCACAGCCCATGAGAGGTTCGCAGATGAACGCCGCCAGTCCGCGACCCTGATCATTGATTCTTCCAATCGCCTCAATGATATCTTCAGCATACTTCTTGCCCGTCTTGGAACCCTTGAACTCTCCACGATAGGGATCAGGCATTCGTACGACCTGGACATGTTCAGGAACTCCTTCTCCACCAGGCCCATCATGTTTGTAGGAACTGATGTTGACGAGCTCCTCTGTGTTCCCATGATAGGCTCCGTCGATTGCAATGATGTCCTTCTGTTTGGTATGGGTTCGTGCCAGCCTCAAGGCAAGTTCATTGGCTTCACTCCCACTGTTGACAAAGTAACAGACACTAAGTTTGGAAGGTAATTTGGATGTCAAGCGTTGAGCATACTTGACCAGGTTGTCATGGAGGTAACGAGTGTTGGTGTTCAGGACGAGTGACTGTTTACCAAGAACCTGAGCAATCCTAGGATTACTGTGCCCCACATGAGGAACATTGTTTCTCATATCTAGGTACTGTTGACCATACTCATCATACAAGTACTGCATATAGCCACGAACAATCTTGATTGGACTTCTATAGGAGACACTCAATGAACGACCGATGTGCTTCTCTCGAATCTCTAGTATCTCTTCACGTGTCAATGAAGGTTCGGGGAACATGGATTCGGGAATCTTCAGGATCAGGTTGGGATCTGGACATATACTGAGCCAGACATCTAGCTTGCTTGGCGGTGCAACGCCAAAGAGGTCACCCTTTTGACCCATCATGTCGACTATGAGTTGAAAGTGAAGATGGGGAGGCCAACCTCCATTTTCTGGGTATTCGCCAACTCTTCCTATCTGCTCACCTTTCTTGACTGCTTTCCCAGCATAATGTCCTGTAAGAGAATCTTTGGTCAGATGACTGTAGAGTATGTGAAATGATGGACCACTTGGATCAGTCTTGTGTTCAACCACAATTGTGGGACCATTATCGTATGGCTTCGTATTGTCCTGAAAACTGTGTATAACACCATCATAGACAGAGAGGATGGGAGTCCCACGCTCAACGAACAAGTCAGTCGCTATATGGACCGTGCGAGTTTCGCCATCAAGAGAAAGGTATTGATCGCTGCTGTAGATGAGTCTAGGTTCATTATATCTGCCAATTCCAATCTTGACACCTGCTTTGGAGAGTTTCTCAGTTACGAGTTTCTCAAAGGCAAGATGATCTGCAAGATGATGAGGCGAGTCAATGTCAATACATCCGACACTGAGATCAATCACAAGACTGTTTGATTCAGAAAGTGGTGTGCCGATTGGACTTGCAAATCCACCTGCGTTTTTCTTCAACCACTTAATGACTTGTTGCGAGTTCGGACAAGGCTCCATACCAGCCGCCTGACGAAAACAATAGGCTGCAAACCGCGGATGTACTTCAGCGAGTCGGGACAATAGGTCCCATGCTTTCTCCTCACTGATAATCAGATATTCATTCTCAGGCTCTAGTTTCTTCTGATAGGCTGAAACAGATACACTTGTTGCCAGCCTAGTACATGCAAGTGTGAAGAGCAGTTCAATCTCCTGTTCTGTTACGGGATACACTGAATGATATCCACTGATGATTTTCTGAGCCGTACCAATCGGGTCAGATTTCCCAAGCATTGCATAGCTTATCGCAATTGCCAGTTCGTTGATTGTGTGAGAATAGACCATGTCCCCAAAATCGAGGATGCCGAAGGTCCGCTTATCGTCATCATGAGGTGTGTTGATGACAACATTGTCATCATTAGCGTCGTTGTGAATCACACTCTTCCGTAGTGCCACCATCCGCGGTACGACAACGGTCTGATACATATCCAGATAGTAATCGACAAGCGCTAACTTCTCAGACTCGGTAATATGCTCCTTGAACTGTGTAATAGTAGAGCTGGCCCTTCCCAGATCCCAATAGAAGTCTCTGTGAGTTGCTGGATGATTGAAATCAACCAAGCCCTTACTTATCGACCCAATGAAACGTCCAAAATCTAGAAGCAAGTCTGGCGAATGTGGCTTAACCGATGACATGACTCGTCCAGGAAGGTAGGAGATCAATCTCACGAAGTGTGAGTCCCCTTCAGGGGTCTCTATCTGTGATATTGAATCACCAGAAATTGTCTCTTGAACTGTAGACGTTATCGGTGACTTGCTCTTACCAGCCAAATGATTCATGGCGCTGGTTTGGAAATCAAGGGTCTCTCGTTTCTCAGATGTGGCTGAGATCTTCAGGACAAATTCCTCCCCAGTCTCAGTGACCAGGTGGAAATTCTGATCTCGTTCACTTGGTAATTCGCTTAGGTTTCCTGATAGACCATACAATGAGCTGACGACATCGCTAACAAATTCCGCGTCGAGTTTGGGGCGATCTGGGTCTCGAGCATCCAAGGACATTTCACCACGTGATGATGACTAGTGTTGTACTTGATGCCATAAATGTAAGCTTTCTCGTCTAATGCTTCTTCAAAAACCTCTCCAAGTCCTGAATGTATTCCTCCACAGGCATCTCCCATTGTCCTGTTGACTCTTTGTGGAGGTGATAGAACCCACGCATACCACCTGGTATCACTCTGAGATTGACACAAAACTGTACAAAGTATGAACGGAGGTGTGGTCGGAGAGTCTCAAGTCCTTTCAGATAGTTGACAACGTCTGCGGTATCCGACATGAGTCTGACACAATACTTTCCTGGAGAGTCCATGATTAATTCTCTGCGAAAAGGCAGATCTAAGAAGCAAGACAAGACAGGGTCATTCGGATCATCAAGCTCTAGATACGTATAGAGTACTATTGTCTGAGGACGTTGTTCGGTCAACCAGAGATATCCTCTGAGTACATTGGCCTCCTTGAGCCTTTGAATCCTGACGCCGACCTGCGTTTCAGATAGACCCACCCTTTTACTAATCTCTTTGTGAGTGAGGTCACCACCATCCATCTTTATCTCAGCGATGATTGCAATGTCCTTGTGATCATAGTCCATCGTTCCAGGATTAGTATCAAAATCCAGATCTGACGGCTCACCTCTTTTGATCAGCTTCTCAGAGTGCTTCACCCATTCTCTCCAGTCCCATTTCCATCCTGTAACAGGACTGTATTTCGATAGGTCTGCTGACAATGAGATGAAGTCGAGGGTATTGAAGATGTATGCGTCTTTGATGATACCCATCTGTTTCATTGCTCGTACAATTCGATCTATCATCTGTGGTGCGCCAATTGGATAACCTCCAGCAACAGAATAGCCATTGTAGCGTCCGAAGGTTGCATAGTTCACATAGAAATTCGGGAAACAGAAGAGAAACTCTCTGGGAAGTGTACGATGTTCATCAGACATATCGAGGATGACCCCGGTCTCACCAAGGCCCAGCTTGGCGTCTAGTGTCTGAGGCCATACACGATCAAGGTGACGCTTCTCTCTGAGTCGTTTTATCCTGTATCTTATAGTCCTAGCAGGAAAGTCCAGTGTTTGACTGAGCTCTGTTGCAGTGACTTTTCCACCCAGTCGAGTGATAGCAAGCAGTAGCTCCTCATCCGTGAGTTTCTTCTTCTCTTTGTTCTTCGTTGTCGACACCTTGACTCAAAACTCCACTTGACAATCCAGACTTACGGAGAACTTAACGCTTATTAATTGCCTGAAACATTGTTATACCGTAGAAACGGCAATAATATGGATATATATTTGCCGATAGTAAGATGGATTGGATGAGCATTGTTCACTCAAAACGACCTTCCCAGAAGCGCACTCATCATATTGGATCATATCACTGAGCATGGTCCGATGGCCCCTAGAGACCTATCTCGCAATTCTGACATACCACTGAGAACAGTCACATTCGCACTGCAGAAGCTAGTGAAGCAAAGACTGCTCTGCAGAGTTCCAAACTTCATGGACATGCGAAAGCCACTGTATCATCCGAACGTGGACAGGATAAAGGAAGTAGAGGCTGAGATTGACAGACTTCGACTTGAGATTGGAATCAACCTACGCGTAATCTAGAAGAGTGTGGATCCCAGCTCACGAAGCTCCAATGAGTCATAGTAGGATTCCATTGCAAACATGGTCAATGTCCTATCGACCTCTGGCAGCTCCCGCAAGTAATCGACGATGAATCGATTCATTTCATCAATATTCTTTGCACGAACCTTCAGAAGGACGTCATATTCGCCACTAAGCACGTGAACACCTTGGACAAGATGGTGTTGGCCTATTGTCTGACAGAACTCACGTTGTGACAACACCTTTGACTTCCCTGGGACCCTATAACGTACTGTTACCAGGATGAAGGCGAGAGTCTCACGGTCGAGCTTCTTGGGGTCAAGCACAACTGTGAATTTGTCAATTATCTCTCTGGTCTGAAGATTTTTGACCCGAGTGTGAACTCTTGAGATGCTCCTTCCAACCTTCTTTGCAAGATCTGCGTTACTCATCTTGCCATTCTCTTGAAGAAGACCGAGTATCTTGAGGTCAGTTGGGTCAAGCTTTGAATCAGTAATTTTTTCCGCCATAGTGAGAATAGTAGGAAAATTACGGAAATACTTTCCGCTTTTTGCAGGAAAACAATATAGCCTGTTATTACTCACTCTCCATCAGAGAGAGGCGACCATTGCCTCAGGGAAAATCAATTGGAAACTCAAGTTTCATCGCCCCACCAGGGCTCCGCACACTTGAGGCAGTGCACTCTCTCAGCAACTACAACGAAGCCAGAGGAACCCTTTGATGAGCGCCAACCTGAGAAAGCCCGAATTCCTAAGACTGATCTTTACTGACCTTTTGGGACACACGCGCAGTATCGAGGTCGGAATGAATCGGCTAGATGAGGTTGTCAAACATGGTCTGGTGATCGATGGCTCATCAGTCCCTGGCTATGCCTTGGTGAATGAGAGTGATCTACTTCTCCTTCCGGAAAGCGCCACCCCCACACCCCAATCATGGGACCCTGCGGCGGCCTTCATTATGTGTGGTGTCTATGAGACCTCGGGAGATCCACATCCTCGAGACCCACGAAACATCCTTCGAAGAGTAGCGACCAAGGCGGCTGAGATGGGATTCCAGTTGAAGGTCGGGTGTGAACTTGAGTTCTTCACCTTGAATAGGGAAGACAATGGTAGAGTCATACCTTTCGACAACGGAGGCTATTTCTGTTCACAACCAGCAGATGGGTCGCTAGACCTGAGACGTGATGTAATCAGGACTTTGAACACACTCCACATTCCAACTACATCGCACCATCACGAAGTTGCCAATGGACAACATGAGATTGGCCTCAACTACAGAACTGCAGTAACTGCAGCCGATGATATAATGTTGTCCCGGACCGTCATCTCTGAGATTGCTTATCGACAAGGACTGATTGCCACGTTCATGCCAAAACCATTCACTGACCAGAATGGGTCAGGTATGCACCTGCATCAGAGCCTCTGGGGACTAGATGGTTCGAGGAACCTTTTCACATCCGAAACTACCGGAGATATCTCTCTACTTGCTACTCACTATGTGGGAGGTCTCTTGGAACACGCGACTACTCTAGCCGCTGTTGTTGCACCCACAGTGAACTCATACAAGAGATTAGTCCCAGGATTTGAGGCTCCAACGCGAGTCGCATGGGGATACAAGAACCGGAGTACAATGGTCCGTGTACCACACTTCAACGGATCCGCAAAGGCTGCCAGGATTGAGCTCCGATGCCCAGACGCAACATCATCTCCCCATCTTGTGATTGCAGCGATGCTGGCTGCAGGACTTGATGGTATTAGCAAGAAGATTGAACCACCTTTGCCCACAGATGAAGACCTATTCGAGGGAACCTCTGACACGGAGTCACTCCCAGGTTCACTTGAGCTTGCTCTCAAAACATTGGAAAAGAGTGATGCAATGAGAGAGTTCCTAGGTTCTTCTGTCGTGGACACTCTTGTGAAGATGCGTCGGAAGGAGTGGAAAGACTATGTAAAATCCACTGGGGATCCAGGACACTCTGAAATCACATCCTGGGAGATTGATAGATACCTACATGTGAACTGATGCTGAAATCCAAAAGACTTCTAACTCGCCACATTCATGCTGATTTATCGGAGGTCATCATAGATGGCTGCATATGAGAGTAAGGAACAGTTCATGGATGTGTTCAACAAGTTCTGGGAAAAGGCGACCAAGCATACTGAGATTATGGAGAAGCTAGCCAAGTCACAGGTGGTTGTCAGGTTTGACATCGAAGATCCAGAAGTCCACATGACGATTAACTTTAGAGACCCGGGTCCAAACGGAGAGATAGGTACACTGACCTTTGACAGTGATGTGGAACCAGAGATCTCAGTCTGGTCCAAGTCAGAAACTACTAACAAGTTCTGGCAAGGTAAACTAAGTACGACTGTCGCTATGGCTCGAGGCCAGGTCAAGCTGGATGGCTCAGTGGCTAAGGCTCTAGGTTTGCTGTCGAAGATCAAGCCACTCTACGATGTCTACCCAGAAGTCCTCAAGGAGGAAGGACTGGAGCATTTGTTGTTGTAGTATCAAAAGCAAAGTATATATTTGCAGATTCCGCAGCAAGCTCGTAATTGACAATTAATTATTGTTAATAAGGTGAATACAATGGCAACAGTAACGAAAGAGATGAGCATTGGCGAAGTAGTCATGAAGTGGCCTGATTCAGCAGGAGTGTTCCTCCAGCATGGTCTGCACTGCTACGGTTGCGCAGCTGCTAGGTATGAAACCATTGAGCAGGGTGCACAGGCTCACGGTATCGACCCCGACGTCCTCGTCAAAGCAATCAACGAAGAACTTGAGAAGAAGGAGTAGCTGACTCCTTACTGAGCCCTCTTCCGAGAGGGCTTGAATCTACTTTTTCATAATCATTGATGTTTGAGTCAGTATGCTAGCCCTCGTTGGGTTTCGTGCGTCCGTAGAGACGGCCTGTTTCCTCTTCAGTCATCTCAAAGCTGTGATCTTCATCAGGAAACTTACCTTCTCGAACTTCTGCGGAATATTCTGAAACAGCGTTCCTGATCAACTCGCGAACGTTTGCGTACTTTTTCACAAACTTGGGCTTGAAATCCTCAAAGAGCCCCAACATATCCCAGAGAACGAGAACCTGACCGTCACAGTGAGGTCCAGCACCGATGCCGATGGTTGGAATCTTGACGGTCTCAGTGATGAGCTTAGCAGTCTCTGAAGGGACTAGCTCGATCACCATTGAGAACGCTCCAGCCTCTTCAAGCTGGACTGCCTGCTCAACCATCATCTCAGCCATGTCTGCAGTACGACCCTGGATTCGATAACCACCCAGCTGATAGATCGATTGTGGAGTTAGACCAATGTGACCCATGACTGGAATCCCCGCATCAACCACAGACCTCACAATGTCAACAACAGGTTTTGTCCCGCCCTCAATCTTGACAGCCTCGGCACCTCCTTCCTGAAGCATGAGGCCGCAGTTCTTCAGAGCCTGCTCTACGCTTATCTTGTATGACATGAAGGGCATATCCCCAACGATCAGACAGTCGGGCCTGGCTCGAGCAACGGCAGCGCTGTGATGAATCACATCCTCCAGAGTGACAGGGATTGTGCTCTCATAGCCAAGCAAGGAATTCCCAACAGAGTCACCCACAAGGATCATGTCCACACCCACCTCACTGAGTATTTGTGCAGTAGGAGCATCATAGGATGTGAGCATCACAATCTTCTTGCCCTTCTTCTTCATGAGTCGGATCTTATGTGTGGTCATTCTCGCCAAGGCGCTATCTCCATTCTTACAACATATCATACCCTTGATATATATTCGTCACACAGAATGTATAATGTATATACAATTGAGGGGAGCTCGTACTCTGTGCTCACAAGTCAATGCCCATTCTTCTAAACCGACGCTTGTACCACTCCATTCCACCTATTGCTGGAATCGAGGCAGCGATACACACAATCCAGTCATTGATTGTAAGCGGTGCGAAGTAGAAGTCCAGCCCAAACCCGGATAGAATGCCTTGGACCTCTGGCACGTACATGAGTAGATAGTGTGCCAAGTAGATGAGTCCGAGTAGAATTACGAAAATCCAGGTTCCTGGTTCACGGATGCTTTGAGACAGTGGCATGTTGATCCTTCGAATGATGAGGACCAATGTACTCTCGACAATGAGTATCACTGAGAGAAGCATGACTGTCGCTTTGAACGGTTCGTCGATTGGCCCGTAGAACCCTAGGTTGTTCTCAGCAGTGAGAGGAACGATACCTCCCCAGCCTGTGAGGGTAAGCCAGTAGACTGCAGCTGCACCAATTGTCATGAGAAAGACATTGAGAATCATGAACTTTGCCAAGTTTCTTGTGATGATCTCTTGACTGTCGCGAGGTTTGTCCTCCATCGCGCGCGGTGATGTTCTGTCGAACACCAATGCGAGTCCAGGGAAGGAGTGAGTAGTGACTACGAGATAGAGACTCTGCCACTGCGAAAGCATGTTGATCCATTCTGGGAGTATGAACAGGGCTCCAAAGAAGATGATACTCTCGAACAGGTTGATAGCTACGTAGAAGTAGATCATCATCCTAATCTTGTTGAAGAGACCTCGTCCTTGGTGTACACCAGTAACAATCGATGCAAAGCTGTCATCTGTGATGACCAGGTCAGCAGCCTCTTTTGCAACGTCTGTTCCAGTGATTCCCATCGCAATGCCAGCGTCACTCATGGCAAGGGCTAATGCATCGTTTACACCATCTCCAGTCATTGCCACAACACGGCCTTGATCTTGATAGCGCTCCACGATGACCTGTTTGTGATCAGGATTCACCCTCGCGAAGACGTTGGTTCTGGCAAAGTCATCATCACTTATTGATTCAATCTCAGTTCCTTCAACAGCAAGTGAGTTCTCGCTAAAGATTCCTAGGTCTGTTGCAATGGTCTTTGCAGTTGCAGAAGCATCTCCAGTTATCATGATTACATTGATTCCAGCACTGTTACAGTCCTGAACAGCTTCACGAACGCCCTCTCGCGGCGGGTCTACGATGCAGGCAAATCCGAGGTAGATGAGTTCGTTCTCAGTTTGTTCTCTAGCATTCTTCCCAGTGGGCACCTTGTCGAGGTGACGGTATGCAAGTGAGATGACACGATAGCCCTTTGCTGCAAAATCAGTTGTCATCTCTCGTACCCTATTAGCCATGTCAGGAGAGAGCTTTGAGGGGCTCTCCTTTCCATTCACATAGTCGCACAGAGGTAGTAATACTTCAGTTGCGCCTTTGACAAAGGCAACAAACTTCTTTCCATCCTTGGATATCTTTGACATCCGTTTCAGTTCTGACTCGAATGGGAACTCCTGTACAACCTCATACTTCTTTTCAATTGCTTCCTCATCGATGCCACTCTTTCGGAACATTGTGAGCAAAGCAGCATCAGTAGGGTCTCCAAGAGGCCTCCAGATTGTACCCTGATCAGGAATATCCTCCTTCATAATTTCTGAATCGTTGTTTATCCCACCACATACGACAAGGCGATAGAGACCCTTCCATGTGAAGATGTCTTTGACCTCTTCCTCCTCGATACTAATGGTGGCAGGATCTGAAGCACCTTTCAGACGGAAGATACCACCAGTGGGTTCGTATCCATCTCCCTTTACCGAGTAGAGATTATGAGTGTCCCAGATGTACTTGACGGTCATCTGGTTGCGAGTCATTGTACCAGTCTTGTCACTGCATATCACACTCACTCTTCCAAGACTCTCTACAGCAGAGAGGTCTCGGATGATCACACCCTTCTTGGCCATTGCCAAGACTCCAGTGAGGAGAACGATAGTAGTGAGTAATGGGATATTGATGGGCATGATGGTCATTGCACGAGTGATTCCTTCTTGTGCTCGCCCGAGGAAGAATTCCCAGCTCAGATCAATTGGAAGTCCTGTCAGGAATGGGGAGAGATAGACTTGCCAGAAGAGTGAAACGACCATGAGGAATATGGCAGCGATTCCGAGATACTTGGCCAATAGATTGGTCTTCTTACGGAGAGGAATGTCACCTGTGTTCAGTTCTCCAAGAGTCCCCTGAATCTTGCCTATCTCAGTTCTTCCACCCGTGGCTGTTGCGACGATAGTAGCATTTCCAGTAGCGACATAACTTCCAAAGAAGACCATGTTTCGCATATCGGTGATTGGTGCGTCTTTAGGAACGATTGATTCAGCATCCTTGACTGCTGGAACGCTCTCCCCAGTCATTGATGCCTCGTCAGTAGTAAGGTTGGAACAACTGATAATTCTGGCATCTACGGGAATCCGGTCACCTTGTTCAAGGATGACAATGTCACCAGGAACAGCCTCCATTGGAGGAAGACTCATTTCGGAACCATCTCGAATAACACGTGCCTCTCCGGCTGATAGCTGTTCTAATGCCTCCAGTTTCTTCTGAGCTCTAAACTGCTGTATTATTGCAACTAGTGCGTTGACTGCCACGACAGCCAGCCATACCAATGCTTGCCCCATTTCATTTGATCCAGTAGGAAGTAGGTACGCAATGATGATCAAAGCAAAGGAGCTGATGATGTAAATCGTGATGAGCCAGTTCAAGATTGGTGCGATGTAGACCTTCCAGAAGGGACCTCGAACTCGTGGAATTGTATTCGGACCAAATTCTGCAATTCGTGATTTTGATTCGGGGATACTAAGACCCTGAGCGGGGTCTACCTGAAGTTCCTTGTATACTTCCTCGAGAGGCATTGAATGATAAAGTCGAACGGAATCGTCTTGTGTGATGGCGTCTTCTTCCGACAAGGCTGCTACCTCTCAAGTAGTATTTGCTGTGTAAAGACTACAGATAAATCAAACTCGATGGTCCTACCCTCAAGTCCGACATCAGCTCGTTGAGCGTGGGAACCTTTTGAAGCTTTCCGGTCTCATACTCTTTGCGAATTCTCAGACATTACCTGCGTCGATAGGTTCTTGAAGCCTTGCGAGTGTTCTCGAACGCCGCAAGTACAGCATTGGTGTAAACTATGACCATGGACTATTACTGGCAGACCACCGACAAGCGCGAATCCTCCTCAGAAGGTCGAAGGATTGTCGCAGCGATTATCATTCTCATGATTGTGATTTCTACAGGAGTAGTTTTCATTCTTCAGGGGGATTTCTTCGACGGATTCAGCACAGGCAGTCCAGTGAGGGTTGCAGTATTGGACTCAGGCATCGACCAAGACCTTTCACTGCAGGGGAGAGTAGTCGAGCAGAGGAGTTTCATTGAGGTCCAGTATGGATATGACTTCGCAGACCCAACAGTTACAGATGCCAGACCAGAAGGAGTCCCACATGGCACATTGGTTGCCAGGCTAGTGGCAGAAACACCAAATGCCCAGATTGTCAATGGGAAGGTGTTGAGTTCTGATGGTGCAGCAACTACGTTGGCATTGATGGCTGCAATCAACTGGGCTGTAGAGCAAAATTGCAGCGTCATTGCAATGAGCCTTGGTTCCAGTCCAGTTCACTACGACCCACTGGAAGAAGTATTGGAATGGGCTTTCTCAAGGGGCGTCATCGTAGTGTCCTCAGCAGGAAATGAAGGGGAGGGAGGGATAGCTGGAACGAGCATTTCATCCCCAAGTGTATTCGAGCATTGTATCTCAGTTGGAGCTCTTTATGAAACCGGTGAGCCTGCAGAGTTCTCTTCAACTGGGCCTACAAGACTCAGATACATGAAGCCGGATATCAGTGCACCAGGATGGGTGAACGAGGGAAGTGGAGTTTACTATGGAACCAGTTTTGCCTCACCTAGGGTTGCAGGAGCAGCCGCAGACCTCATCGGCTATTGCATCGCGAATAACATCACCTACACTCCTGGATCTATTATTACTGCTCTTCTGAAAGGAGCCACTCCAGTTGGTAGTTACCCAAGTTATATGGTAGGGGCTGGGAGAGTCAATGTTCAAAACTCACGAAACCTCATCATTGAGAACAGCGTGGATGGAAACCTACCTGCTATCAGTCTAGCATTTCCTGGAGAACTCCCAGTGGACTTCGAGAGGCTCTTTCTGGGAGATACCTATGAGTTTGACGTCAGACTCGTAACATCTGGATTTACATCATTTGATGTCAGTGTGGTCGGCGATCCGCTTGGGATTGTTGATGTTCCTACTACTATTGAAGTGAATCAAACAATGATATTCACCTTGACCGTGGACATACCAAGTACTGGCCTCACCTCACTTGATACGACAATCACCTTCACGTCCCCTGACTTTGGATCATCAGAATTAGTACTATCGTTCGACGTGACTAACCCTGTTGCTAGAGTTGCATTCGACATCAGTCATACAGGGTGGTCCATCGATTCGTACTATGGTCAATTCAGAGAGCTATACAAAGAATTGACTGCCAACGATATTTCAGTGACAGAGATTCGTAATAGCACTGAAACAACACTATCATTCTTACAGCAGTTTGATTCCGTAGTTATTCTAGACCCATGTGTGTTGAATGTCAACGAAACGAACCCCCTGAATCCAGAAGCTTTCACACTACCGTTCTCAACACAGGAAATCCAAGCATATGAGGACTACTTCGATTCAGGTGGAGGTATATTTGTGTCGACACTTTCTGAAAGTACAACCAATATCACAGAGGTAAATGACTTCTTGAGTTGGACTGGTTTCAGCATCATGAACACAGAAATACCGTCATCAGGAGATGACCCTGTACTCGTGGATGACCTTGATACTCATATCATAACATCAGGAGTGACTGGATTTCACTACCTGGGTGCACGTGTCTTCATACCTGTAGATGGCGACAGACTCGCGAGATACGAAATGATGCCAGTCTTGGGATGCAAAGAAGGAGCTGGAGGAGGAAAACTGGTCGTCACTGGCACAAACTACTTCATAGACAACTATGCCTTCAACGGAGAATATGGGACCGCTGATGATGCACTGCTAGCCCTCAGAATTGTACTTTGGACAGCAGGTCTCCTGTTTTAGACTCAAAGTGTATCTTGAAACACTATGATTGCCGGTAGTTGGGTCTTTAAATATAATAAGGGGTTTGTGGATTTTACTAACAACCTTTCCGAGTCGAAGTCGGAACATGCCGGTGACAGGGATTTATCCTTGGTCGCCGGCTCACCGACACTATTTCTCTTTGCGTCTATACCAGCATGCTTAACATAGGAATGTTACAGCAACTCGCTTCACGGGTGTGACTTAGAAAATTGGCGAGGTCTACGAAAGCTTCCTATGCGGTCCTGATTGCTGTTACAATGGCCCATTTTCTAAATCATGTCTACACTGGAGCCCTATCCCCATTTTTACCTTTGATACAGATTGATCTGAGTCTAAACTACACAGAGGTTGGAATCATCACAAGCGCTGTAGTCATTGCGATGACAATCTCACACTTTGTAGTTGGATATCTGGGTGATAAAGGAGCACGTTGGCGAGACATGTTCATCTCGACAAGTATACTGCTCAGTGCACTTGCAATGATTCTGGTAAGTTATTCCCCGAGCTTCCTGTACCTAGCGGTTTTCCAATTCTTCCTAGGTGTTGGAGCATCGGGATATCATCCCAGTGTCTTTCCTGCACTAGCAGAGAAATTCCCGCAGAAGAACCTTGCCAAAGCAACCGGCATTCAGGCAATGGGAGGACTAATTGGAATGGCAGTCATTCCCTTCCTAGGAGTCACACTCCTTGTCTACTTAGGCGGATGGAGGCTCTCATTGATTGCATTGGCTATAATGGGGCTCTTGATCTTCATTCCATTCTTCATCCTGATGCGATATTCCAGATCTGGATATACCGACGGGTTCATGGACCAGGATGAAGAGTGCGAGGGAGCCGACGGATGGACAAAGGGATACTGGCTGGGCTTGGTTCTCATGGGACTAAGAGGGATGTCATTCAGGACAACGTCATTGCTCATGCCTGTGTACTTGGTTGCCACATATCCTGTGGACTTGGTTAGTGCAGGATATCTGACTAGTGTAATGCTAACAGCGGGACTTGTTGGAGAGATACTAGCTAGTTGGCTTTCTGACAAGCTGCACAGACGTGTTCCATTCCTCGTGCTTTCAACTGGATTGGCAACACCTGCACTACTTCTGTTGAACTATTCTCTTGAGATATGGGCCTTGATTGCAGTGCTAATAGTGATTGGCTTCTTTTTCTACCTAGGAGTCCCACCAAACACAGCATACCTCACAGAGGTCAGTCCACGGGAGAATAGAGGACTTGCCTTTGGTCTGCTCTTCTCTGTTGGAGCTCTTCCTGGTGCTATATCACCAATCATCTTCGGATGGATTGGAGACGTCTATGGTCTACCTGCTTCAATCCTCTTTCTTGTTTCAACAACACTAGTTGCTACTCTGGTAGCCTTGTTCATGAGAGATGTGAAGCCAAACTCACAAGTCGGAGTATTTACAGAGTGGATCGACCCACCTGTATTGGAGTAGGACGCTGATTCATCAGTAGACAATCTGATATATGGGGAGGATTGGAGAGAGTTCAATGTTTGACTACCACATCCATCCCAACTACTCCATCGATGCAGAAGGGGAGATAGACCAGTTCTGTAGAGCAGCAGTTGACACTGGTCTGAAGGAGATCGCTTTTACTACACATCTAGACACAGACCGCATCGCTGATGATTGCTATGTAAATGTCAAGGGGAAGAAGGTGGATATCGCATCTAGCATTTGGTTTGAGGAGTATGAATCAGAAATACGAAGTGCTGGTGATCAGTATGCGGACGAGGGTCTCAGAGTATTACTGGGAGTTGAAGTTGACTGTTTCCCCGGAGTTGAGGATGCACTTCCGGAGAGATTCTTCTCAACAGACTTCGACATTGTTATTGGATCGGTCCACCTAATAGACCATGTCGCTATATCTGCAGGAGGAAGAGCGGAGGAAGTCTTGCGGCGATATAACCTTGAGGAGTTGGGAGAGAAGTACTTCACCGTGATGCTCGATTCCATAGATTTGGGATTATACGACATTCTTGCTCATATCGACCTGTATCGTAGGTTCGGTGAGTCGTTTTATGGCGGAGCGATTCACGACCTCTGGAAGACCTACATCAAAGAACTTGGTGATAAAATGCAACGAAAGAGTGTGGGTTTTGAAATCAATACTTCTTCACTGAGAAGAGGAATGCCTCAACCAATGCCTGAAGAGCGCATTGTTCATGCGCTGAGGAAAGAGGGTGTGAGGACTGTGACCGTCGGGTCTGATGCCCATACACCAAGTGATGTAGGAAAAGGGATTGACAAAGCTCTCGAGATTATCAGACATGCGGGATTCGAGGGACCCTCTACGTTCAGAAAGAGAGAGGCAACCATCTGGAAGTTCCCCGATCGAGAGAAACAGAATTAAACATGTTCAGGCATTCTCTAGAAGGTGCTATTATGAGAAACAGAGTATCAGTTGCACTTGCACTCATCGGAGGATTCCTACTCTTCCAAGTCGGATGGGTAGGTGGTATAGGATTCATTGATGATATTGCAGCGTATGCGATTCTGTACTTCCCAGCAATCGCAGACCTGATGACAATGATCCTGACAGCCTTGCTTTACATCGCATCTCTTGGTGGGATAGCTGTCATTATTGGTGGTATTCTGATTGCTATGAGGCGCGAAGGCACAGCGAAGTTCGTAATCGGTCTCGGTGCTGGTATAGGACTTATTGGTCTGATTATCATGCTGATTGAAGCGTATATGGCTGGCGGTGTTGCTGCACTGATGGATGTGGTGACACTCATATCGCAATCAATTGCATGGATTGGCGTGATCTTATCGATAATGGCTCGACGGACAATCCGCACAGAGTAGACAGCTACATGAAGGTAAATCCACTTTGTCAGATAGCAATGGAGATAGATTTCAAGAAGCTATCCAACTCTTGGAGTCTGGTTTGACAGTAGAAGCCACTAAAGTCCTTAGAGAATTGGTAAAAGAGCAACCAGACAAGATAGAGGCATGGTACAATCTGGGGTATGCTCTGTCAGAGATGGAGGAGTATGAAGAAGCAGTCAAAGCATATGATGAGGCTCTGGCGATTGACAACTTCATCTTTGAGATTTGGTTCAACAAAGGCAATGTGCTCTATGCACTGATGGATTTCGAGAGTGCCAGAGAATGTTACGAGGAGGCACTTGAAATCAATCCGGATGATGCAGAAGCCTGGAACAATTTAGGCAACTGCCAGTCTCGGCTTGCGGAAGGACAAGCAGCCATTGAGGCATACACACGAGCGGTAGCTCTGAAACCTGACTATGCAGAGGCATTCTACAACAAGGCCAATGCCCATTTCATTGAGGAACAGGATGAACAGGCAGTAGCTTATGCAGAGATGGCATTACAGCTTGATCCATCATTGGCAGAGATGGTGGGCAAGTGGATAAACATAGCTAGAAACAGGATTGTTTCAAGAAAGGACCAGGAAGAATACAAGCGAAAGCAGATGGATCAGAGCGGATGATTGTTTGATTCATCACACCTAAAAGGAATCTCAATACGAGTCACCATATGATGCCACTAAACCCTGACCAGCAGGAATCGCAGATCAGGATGCCAGCCCCGAAGTATGTCGGAGGTCTTGCAGTAATTATCGTCATTGGAGGAATTGTTGCTGCATTCCTGGCGGGACAGGGGTTTCTTCCTGTTGATCCGGCTGTGGTTCTGGGCATGAGTATGTTGGGTGCAACCATCGTCGTTTGCTGTACATCAACCCTCATGATAGGCTCCTATGCTCAGAGAGTTCCGGAGTATGGGGACATGGAACTCCGGTTTGAGGAGGGCAAGGAGCAGTTTGACAATGAGGAATGGGAGTACGCACTGGAGATATTCAAGACACTCGCTGGACCGAAACTTGACCACAAGAGAGCGCTGTACTATGGTGCCCGATGTTATGAGGAGCTAGAGGATTGGGAGAACATGAAGATATTCTGCAAGGCATACCTGAAGATG
>Ga0209536_100006343_pt1 | contig 18126 bp, 16 predicted proteins | sample DeeMarSeWOR28_12_FD_187461 | JGI IMG/M metagenome (GOLD analysis project Ga0209536, IMG submission 187461) | Marine sediment microbial communities from White Oak River estuary, North Carolina - WOR-2-8_12 (SPAdes) (version 2) | ecosystem: Environmental > Aquatic > Marine > Intertidal zone >... | reverse complement strand
TACACACTAAGTATGGCGCGCGCTTCGTCCTCAATATTTACTACACAACGGAAGACGGTTTTACTCTGGTACAGTTTCCCGACCGTTATAAGGGTGAGTGGCAGGACAACTCCGACTGGCTCAAGCTTGCCTTCCATGCACATTCGAACGAACCCGCCCGGCCTTACCAGTATGCCCCGCCCTCACGGTTGATTGCCGACCTGGACAAGGTGGCCGAGCAAATCCTTCGCTTCGCCGGCAAGCAGACTTATTCGCCACCCACCGTCATCCACTGGGGAATGGTACAGCCGACGGCCCTAAAGCCCCTTTACGAACGCGGAGTTCGCGTGCTCAGCGGTTACTTTCGTCTCTATAACGGTGTCTGGGACGTAAATTATTTGCTGGACGATGTACGTTCCGAGTATCTATCCCGCCACGATGCTCTCATGGACTTTGACAGCGGTATTGTTTTTTCGAGGGTCGACATTGTATGCAACAGTACACCGCTTGAACGGATTGTGCCGACACTTGAGCCCCTTGCCAAGGATCCCAACTGCGCCGAGATTATGGACTTGTTCACTCACGAACAATATTTTTGGCCATTTTACAGTAATTACATTCCCGACCATGGTCAGCGACTGGATTCAGCTATTCGCTGGGTAACCGAGCATGGTTATAAACCCGTGTTCTTTCACGAGGGCTTTTTGGGTGTGCCGGCATAAAGTATTAAAGAAGAACTTAATAACATAAGGAGGTAAACTCGTGAAAAAGAACTTTTTCCCGAAAGTGATTTCGCTGATTTTCGTTATTTTATTTTCCGCTCATATTTATTGCCCCTCCTGCGAGGCTGCCCTTCAAGCCGGCTTTGCCAGAGTCGATATTACTCCCCCCGCCGGCGTTTGGCTTTCTGGCTACGCCAGCCGAAAAAAACCGAGCGAGGGAATATCCGATCAGCTTTACGCAAAAGCTGTTGTACTTGACGATGGGCAAAACAAAATAGCCATCGTTTCGACCGACTTATTGTGGGTTCCCCTGGGGATTACTAACGAGGTACGAGGGATAGTGAAGAAAAAAATCGGTATTCCCGAAAGCAATATCCTCGTATGTGCTACACATACTCACTTTGGGCCCAAGATCGACAAAATAAGAAAAGACTGGCCCGATACACCGGCCTCCAAAGTCGACAAATCCTATGTTGAAAAGCTTACAAAGAGGACTGCCGAGTCGATATTAACCGCAGCCAAAAATACCAGGCCGGTAAAGTTAGGCATGGTAAAAGGTATTATATCCGAAATCGTATATAATCGAAGGACAAAAAGGCCCGATGGAAAAGTGGCGATGACCTTCCGGCTTCCACCCGCCGATCCTAATCTGGTTTTCGGCCCCGTTGATCCTGAGGTTTGCATACTAAGGATCGAAGATACCGACGGAGCTTTTATGGGAGCTATCGTCAACTACGCCTGCCATCCCGTCTGCGGAGCCACAGACAACGAGGAATTTTATTCCATATCGGCTGATTATCCCGGATACACCGCTCAAGTCGTTGAACAAATGGAAGGAGGAATCTGCCTTTTTGCACTCGGCACATCAGGCAATATGAATCCTGTAAGAATCGAGGGAGAGAATCATCGGTCACGAATCGGCAAGGCCCTGGGCGGAGAGGTCCTGCGACGACTTCAGTTTGTTTCAACCTCCGCTGAAATTGCTCTAAAAGCATTGAAAAAACAGGTAATCCTGCCTTTAAAGAAAGACCTTCCGCCTGAAAGAATTACAGATCCAAACAAGCCGGAGGAAATTCTGGCGACAGAGATCCAGGTTTTGAGAATCGGGGACATTTATATGCTCGGACTGCCCGGCGAGGTTCTGGTCGAAGTGGGTCTGGAGATAAAGAAAAAAGCCGGAATAGAAAACCTTTTCATTATTTCCCTTAGCAACGACGCATGCGGATATGTATGTCCGAGCCCTGCCTATGAAGAGGGAGGATACGAACCCGGCTGGGGAACTAATCTGGCAAAAGGGGCCGGTGAGATTATCATAAAAGAGGCCCTGGACCTTATTGGCAAGATCAAATAAAGTCAAACAGGCTTCTTTTCAAGTTGCAGCGTAAACTTTTCGGCTACGACAGTTTGTCCCTGTTCTCATAGATTTTCAAAATCGCGTCCGCTATATCATCAATATCGCTTTTGGTTCCAAGAAGCAGGTTCTGAGTGAACCATACGGCTTCCTTGCAGAGCCGGTCATTATCAGGATAATGGAGTTCTCTGCGATATTTATCCAGCCTGGCCTTTGAGAAACTTCTCCTGAAATTTTTGGAGTTTAAAGCCACTTCAATCAGGTCATCTTTATATTGCGGGCCATATCCACCGCTGCATGGGATGCCTTCGGCCCTGAGGGCGGAGAGGAATTTGTCTCTGGAGAGGTTATTAAAGCGCTCCTTCTTATACCGGAACGGATACAGATGATATGCGGCCCTAGTCGTACCTTCATATAACCTGGCGGGGAGAATACCGGGAATATCTTTGATTTTCGAGGTCAAATAGTCGGCGTTCTCGTTGCGTGTTTGAGTATCTTTTTCCAGCCGTTTTATCTGCGAAAGCAGGATAGCGGCCTGGTATTCGGTCATCCTACGGTTTGTTCCGATGATGGGGTAACCGCTGGTCCTTTTAACACTGCCATAAGGTCTGCCGCAGTTATGATAAGAGTGACATTTATCCATTATTTTTTCATCATTCCCAATGACGGCGCCACCTTCACCGCAGGGCAAGTGCTTGGAGTTCTGGAAACTGAAACAGCCGAGGTCGCCGAGCGTGCCGCACTTTTTGCCTCTCCATTCCGCCATCCACGCCTGGCAGGCATCTTCTATGACCACGAGGTTGTGCTTTTTCGCAATGGCGTTAATCTTATCCATATTCGCCGGAAGTCCGAGTATATGGACGGGTAGAATGGCCCTGGTATTTTCGGTTATTCTTTCTTCGATCTTGTCCGGGTTTATCTGGAAGGTTTCAGGGTCCGTGTCTGCAAAGACCGGCAAAGCACATGAACCAATGACAACATTATACGTGGCAATGAACGTATAAGGGGAGACAATCACCTCATCTCCGACACCTATATCAAGCACGTGCAAGGCAGTCAGCAGGGCATTTGTTCCGTTTACCGTGCAAACACATCGTTTGGCACCCATTAACTCGGCATACTGTGCTTCGAATTTTGTAACCGTATTTCCTCTGCCCCTGAACCAGTTTCCGCTTCGCAGTATCGACAGCACATGCTCCTCGGACGATTTGTCCCAGACCGGCCAACTCGGAAAGGATTTGGTTCTAACAGGCTTTCCGCCAAGGATCGCCGGTTTACCGGCCTCTTTGCCTGCATTTCCATACGCCGGCATTGCCTTCGATGCAGCTGCAGCGAGAGTAGCCGCCGACGCTACATTTAGAAACTGGCGCCTGTTTAAATTTTTCTTATTCATTTCTATCTCCTTTCAAAATCCGCAACCATTTTTTCTTAAACTCTCTGCAAGTCACTTAATTCAATAATGAACGATACTGCTTCAACCGGAATATCTTACAGTGCCGTTTTTGCCAACGATATAGCCCCATTTTTTGATGTACTCGGGGCCGGGTAAAAACTCGTCGTTCGTCTGCTTTAGTTTTTTCGCCAACAGGGCTTCCATCTTTTTTTGCAAGTCTCTGTTTTGCGGCTTATCACACAGGTTATCGATCTGGAATGGGTCTTTCTTATTATCATAAAGCAACCAGGGCCCTTTCAGGTCTCTTACATAGGTATAGCGGCTGGTACGTATGCCGCGATATTCTCTGCCGCCTCTGGCCCTTGTCCACTGGCCAAAGGGTGATGGGCAGCTAATCAATGTACTATCGTCTTTGGGCTTCTCGACTCCTTTAATAATACCGGAGAAATCGTTGCCTTCAACTGTATCGGGTATTTCAATACCGCTTAAACCCAGCAGCGTGGGCATAATGTCCGGCGTGTTAATCGGTATATTAGTCGTTTTGCCTTTGGTGCCGAGTTGAGCAGGATAACGCAGCAGGAACGGAACCAGGATAGACTCATCCCAGGGCTGCTGCTTTTTCTGTCCGCCCTGTGAGTAAAGCATGTCACCATGGTCGGACGTAAAGACGAGGATAGTATCTTTTTCGATACGAGATTCTTTGATTGTTCTAAGGATTTGGCCAATACAATCATCCAATGCAGCGATATGAGCATAGTAGCCGGCAAGGGCCTTTCTGGCCTGAGCCTCGAATTTTTCGGGGACATTAGGCCGCAGTTTTATATCCGATTCACTAAACCGCTTTCTGTACTTCTCAGGGGCCGTCTGGTAGGGAGCATGCGGGGGGCCCCACGAAAGGAAAAGAGCAAAAGGTTTGCCACCGGCATGCTCGCGAATGTAGCGATTTGCCTCACTGGTCTGGGCGATTGCATCATAACCATCCCATTTCAGCTTTACATTTTCATCGGCGTAATAGAAAGAATTGTTATAATTATGCGTGCAACCAAACGCCTTCCAGAATTTAAATCCCTGCCTTCTTTCTCTCGGAGTAAACGCGCTTCTATCACGTCCATCCAAATGCCACTTGCCGATATATCCGGTCTCATAGGCGGCCTTGTTAAAGGCGTGAGCAATTGAAACGGCATCGGTATTAAGTCTTACATCATTTAGAAAGACGCCGTGCGTGAGGGGATACCGCCCGGTCATCAGGCTCGCACGATAGGGACAACACACGGGGCAGCCGGACACAGCATTGCTGAAGTTGATGCTTTCGGCGGCGAGCTTATCAAGGTTCGGAGTCCTGGCATTCGTATCTCCGGCGTAACCTGTGGCCTGCGCCCGCCACTGGTCGGCAAGAATAAAGACAAGATTCGGCTTACGAAAAACACGCTCTCCACCCGAAGCACGAACCAGGGACAATTTACGTCCAAGCGTAACCGAAGCAGCCCCAATCGCAGCACGCTGCAAAAAACGTCGTCTTCCAATACAAGCCTTGTCTGTATCACTTTCCATACAGAACTCCTCACCACCTCTCTGCGTTCTGCAGATAACGTTCAGCAATCGGATGTCTATATAAACAAAATAAAAAAACCAACTCTATCGGCAGCCGTTATATTAATTCATTCAGATACTTTATACTTTTCCCGGCCTGCTCGATAGTACCGCACTCGACGCTCAAAACAATATCACGCGGAGCACCGGTGCATACTTCGATTACTTTTTTCCAGTCTATCACGCCGTCTCCGCAGGCACAGCCGGCGGGAGTACCGGTGACCTTTCCTCGTTCATCCTCGGACTGCTGTATTGAAATATCTTTGGCGTGGACATGTACCAAACTGTCCTTGATACTCTGAAGCCACTCGATCGGGTCGTGGCCGCTGAGATAACTGTTGCCGGTATCGAAGTTGATACCGATAGCGGGAGAATTGACAAGCTGGTAAATCTTTTCCAGACCTTCGGGGCTTTTGCTGTACTGCTGGTGCGGCTCAAGACCGATCATAACGCCGCGGCCCTCGGCAACGGCGGCCGCTTCTGTCAGCACGTACTTCATCAACACGTGGTCTTCCTCCTCCGTGGTCCAGGGAGGCTTGGGGCCTTCATCGGTGTTGACACACGGCGCGCCGCACTCGGCCGCGAAGCGAATCGCCTGTTTAAGGTAGTTACCGCTGATATCCGGTTTACAAAGTGTAGTGTGCGAAGACAAGCCGGAGAGTTTGACGCCGGCCTTTTCGCAGGCGCGCTTGACCCGGAACGGGTCGTCCAGCAGCGAAACAGTCGCATAGTAACCGGCTTCACTCATTAACTCGCGTCCCCAGTGAACCCACGGCTCGATATATTCATACCCCAGTTCTGCCGCTTTCTCCACGCCTGCTTCAAACGACATATCGGCATGTCGCACAAATTCAAGATTGACACCTACATAAACATTTGCCATTTTAAGACCTCCATTTCACACAAGTATATACAATCAGTTCTATAAGCGCCAAGGACTACGCATGGCGCGTTTTAGCATCCTATTCGCTTCTTCACTATTGAGGAAACGTTCGTTCTTCGTGTCCCATTTGAGTTTTTGTTCAAGCCTAATCGCAATATCGCTTATCTGACATATTATGTCCCCCTGGACGGAATCATCAACGTTAGATATCGTCTCGGCCCGGCTTTTCACGCAGTCCAGCAGGTTCCTGACATGGTTTCCGCTCTTAACAAGCTGAATCTCGTTAGGTCCAAAGTCCGTCGAGAGCAGCTCCTTCGGATGAGCGGTGATGCCCCCCCGGTTTACCTGGACCCAGCCTTTGGTTCCTTCAAAGGCTGTGCCGTGACTTTGTATATTTCCGTAGCGCTTCGACCATTCCTGGCGGCAGGGCCAGCCCGTAAAGTTCATGGTGACACCGCTGTCATACTTGCACACTACATCCCAGTTTCTGGCCGTATCGCAGACACCATCCGACGAAGGCCATTCACCTTTACCCTCAATCTCCAATGGTGTCTTAACTTTGTCGCCACCACCCCAAATCGCAATATCTACAGGATGAATCCCCCATCCTGCGATAAACCCAAGCGCATAATCGGAGATGAACCACCACAGGCTGTTCGAGCAGCGGTCCTTCGTATAGGGCACATAAGGAGCCGGGCCAAGCCAGAAGTCATAATCAATCCAATCCGGCTCAGGCACAGGCTTGGGATCTCCGCCGGAAGAACTGCCAGGAGACCAAACATTTATGGTATGCAGCTTTCCTATCCGCTCGTTCAGGGCCAGCTCGCAGGCAAAACGGAAGTTCCGGCTCGACCTCTGCTGCGTTCCGAACTGAAATTTTCTGCCATACCTATGCACGGCTTCGCGCATCGCCTGGTCCTGTTCTACAGACAGGCCCATAGGTTTTTCCATGTAGACATCTTTTCCCGATTTCACCGCCGCCAGTGACGTCAGCACATGCCAGTGGTCGGTCGTGGCCACAAGGACAACATCGATATCGTCACGCGCCACCAGCTCGCGAAAGTCCTCGTACATCACGCAACCTGTGTCCTGATAGTGCTTATTAACAATGTCCCGCACCGCTTCTCGTCTTTGCTTCTTCAAGTCGCATATCGCCACGACGCGTGCGTCCTTTTGTCCGAGAAAGTTGTACATCACTCCCGTGCCCTGCGGCCCTACGCCGATACAGCCCACAATAATCCGATTGCTCGCGGCCACGTTGCCGGCCTTGCCAAGCGCCGAAGACGGAACAAAATACGGGAAACCAACTGCGGCGATGGAAAAGCCCGTTGCTCCCGACAAAAACCGGCGACGTGATATCATTTTCTTATTATCCATATGTTTTCCTCCTATCTATCTTTTACAAGTAGTATCTGCATCCATATCGGCCTGACGAAAGAACTAAAATGGACCGCTTATTCTAACGAAAACCGGAATCACCGTCAAAAGAAAAAGCCGGAAAACCACAGGGGCGTCAGAACGTCGGATTTATGGTCGCCGAGCAGAAATGCATAGAGATATGCAGATTTGCGACGCAAATGAAATATATAGAGCTTTCCCGAAATTGCCCGGACTCTTTTTCAGAATTATTGAAGAACTAAAACCACTGTAAAATCGGCAAAATGAGCTATTTATATCTGTTCATTTAGCTTGACCATATTTTTAGCTGCATCCAGAACTTTTTTTCGCAGTGCTCCTGGGGTCAGGACCTTAACCTGGTCGCCATAGCCGAGAATCCACCAGGTTATCTCCCCCAGTCCGTCCACACGAAACTCAACGATGGCGGAACCATCATCCTGGCGAGTGACTTGCTGTGTGGCGTGCCATTTTACTTCGACAACACTATCAGCCACCTCCGGCAGGAACAGCAATTTGACATTGTAGATTCTGCCTTCCGGTATCATTGACCAGGCCCTGCCGAAGTAGTCGTACAAATCGAAATTCTCACCACCGAGGAAACATCGCTGAGTAGTTTCTAATTCGATGATGTGGTTAAGCTTAAAGGCCCGGACGCCTTTATGCAGGCTTGAGTAGCCCAGCACATACCAGGTCCGATCGTTGTACAACAGATGATAGGGACTCAAGTCTAACTTAATAACCTGGCCCTCGAAGAATGTACTGTAACTAATATTGACCTTATGTTTTTTTGTTATAGCCGTTTGCAATTGTGCGAAGGTCGTATCCAGTGATTTCGCAGATGACTGTGCACCAAGCCTGACAGAGACATTCTGCAAGGCCGTATTGCAATACTGTTTGATCTTGGCCGGTAGATTGTTTTCTATTTTAAGTGCCGCAAGCAGAGTTGAATTCTTGAACGGCAGCTGCATCTGATTACTGGCCTTGTGTACCAGCAATAGTAAACTGAGGGCCTCCTGCAGGTTCAAATCTATGGGCGGCAGGAAAAACTCGGGCTCAATGGTATAACCGCCGGTTTCCGCGTCGTAATGATACGGAAAACCGATGGCCCGAAGTTCTTTCAAATCACGGAAGATTGTTCGCCGGCTCGTACCAAATATTCTGGACAAATCACTGACGGCATAGCTCTTCCCAGCCTGCAATGTCGTCAAAATCTGAACAATCCTACTAATCCTGCCGGATTTCATAGCTTTACCCCCTTGAATCAAGTCTATTTGCTCTTTTTCCATTAAACTGTCAAATAGAACCACCATTATACATTCAATATGATGGTGGTGTCAATATTTAACTCTGCATTCAGGAGATAAAAATCCGTTCCCAATCTTACACAACGGCACTTTGTGCGGAGCGATTATTGTGTAGAAATGTACCCCAGTTGGTATTGAGACTTCAAATGGCCGATTATTTTGGTATAATTAACTTTTCTTATAACTACAGCATTGTAAATTAGATATGGATAGAGCCTATGGCGTTGCCCGTAGTAGCAATTATTGGTCGTCCTAATGTCGGCAAAAGCAGTCTTTTTAATGCGCTGGCCGGTGCAATGATAAGTATCGTCGAGCCGACAGCAGGCGTTACAAGAGACCGTGTCAGCACCTTCATCTCAAGAGATGAGAAGCACTTCGAGCTTATCGATACAGGCGGATACGGAGTAGTAGACAGCGACCAACTGAGCGAACATATTGAACAGCAGATACGGACGGCGATTGAGTCGGCGCAGCTTATCCTGTTTATGGTCGATATTCGGGATGGGATCGTACCATTGGACCAAATAATAGCCAAGCTCCTGCGCAAACACGAGCTTGACGTCATAGGCGTCGCCAACAAAGCGGACAACGCGAAAATGTTTCCGGCAGCAGGGGAATTCGACAAACTCGGATTCGGCGAATTTCTTTGCATCTCAGTAAAGAACAATCTTAATAAAACGGTCCTGCTCGACATGGTTTTCGAGAGAATCGAACATCTCGAATCAGCCAGGCCAAAAGAGCCGGCCATGAAGATTGCGATAGTCGGCAAAAGAAACGCCGGCAAAAGCACACTTGTAAACGCCATGGTGGGCTCGGACAGGGTCATCGTCAGCGAAACACCGGGTACGACCAGGGATGCGGTGGACGTAAGGTTCGAGAAAGATGGCAAAATCATCATTGTTATTGACACTGCGGGGGTAAGAAAAAAAAGCAAAATAGCCAACAGTATTGAGTTTTACAGCTACGTCCGGGCGACACAGTCTGTCCGGCGGGCCGATGTTGTGCTTCTTCTGATAGATGCCACGCTACCGGTTTCACAGGTTGATAAAAAACTGGCCAGATTCATCGCCGAGGAATACAAAAGCTGCATCATCGTTATCAACAAGTGGGACCTGGCAAAAGAATCGGCCGTCACCGGTGATTATGAGGAGTATTTGACGAAGCGGCTGCCGGTTCTAAAATACACGCCGATAGCCTTTACTACCGCAACCAAAGCAAAGAACGTTCAGAGTGTTTTGGATTTGGCGGCCGACATCTTCAGGCAGACAACTACGTGGATACCCACTACGAAATTGAACAAGGCACTTGAAATCATCAAGTCCGAACAAGTCAGCGGAGTCAAACGTAAATCCGGCCGGCCAAAGGTTTACTACGCCACGCAGATTGCCGTTAATCCGATTACGATACTGATGTTCGTAAACAAACCGGAGCTTTTTGAAGAAAATTATATGCGGTTTATGAAAGGCAGACTACAATCGATGCTGCCCATAGGTGAGGTGCCGATCAGGCTGCTGGCCCGAAGGCACAGAGACCGATAATTATGATAAATAAAATGAAGGAATCCTTGAAATGAGTTCTCTGTTTGTTGCAGGCGTTTCAGTTTTTCTATTAATCTTAGGATATGTTTTCTACAGCAAGAAGGTTAAACAATGGATAGGACTTGATGACAATGAGATTCCGCCTTCAGTAGCGATGAATGACGGAGTTGACTATGTCCCGGCCAGGCACTGGACGATTCTTTTCGGGCACCATTTCGCTTCTATCGCCGGAGCTGCGCCTATCATAGGACCTGTGATTGCGTGCCTGTACTGGGGGTGGCTTCCTGCATTGATTTGGATTGTCGTGGGTGGAATTTTCTTCGGAGCCGTACACGATTTTATAGCCCTTGTGATGTCCCTTCGAAACCAGGGCAAGTCCATTACTACAGTTACAGAGTCTGTAATGGGCCGGACAAGCAAGATTCTCTTCAGCGTGTTCGCATTTTTGTCCCTGATTCTGGTGGTTGCGGTGTTTGCGGCAGTCGCCGGCAAGACTCTGGCAACAACACCCGAGGTTGTAGTTCCCACTTTCGGACTTGTAATTGTGGCCCTGATTGTCGGGATCCTGATATATCGTATGCATTTGCCGGTATTGTTATGCTCTGTGATAGGATTGCTGCTGCTGATTGGTCTGATTGTAGCCGGATATTATGTTCCAGTAGAGCTTGGTGTTAAGAATGCCGCCGCATGGTGGACTGTTATTTTGATTGTTTATGGTATGATCGCATCTGTAACACCTGTGACTATGCTGCTTCAGCCAAGAGACCACCTTGCAGGGGCGGTACTATATCTTGGGTTGTTGTTCGGATTTCTGGGTCTTATTGTTACCCACCCGAATATGAAATCACCGGGCTTGGTGTCTTTCTCCTCGCCGGATCAGGGATGGATGTGGCCTATGATGCTCGTTTCAATCGCATGTGGTGCGATTAGCGGATTCCATAGTCTGGTCTCAAGCGGCACGACTTCAAAACAGTTACCGCGAACTCGCGATGCAAGGGTTATCGGGTACGGGAGTATGATTATGGAAAGTGCGCTTGCGGTTCTTGCGGTTATGGCGGTCTCGGCCGGTCTGTTTTGGAAGAGCGCTCCTGCCGGAATGGAGGGACTTGTATACCAGCAGCTTTTCAAAGAGGGAGGCTGGATTAAGGCATTCGGAGAAGGATACGGGCAGCTTACCAAGATGTTCTTCGGGGGTTTGGGTACCCTTATAGGTATAACTATGCTGAAGACGTTTATAATGACAAGCCTTGACACAGCTACGAGGATTTCCCGCTATATGTGCAATGAGCTGCTTGGAGAAACATTCGGCATACGTATTATGAAAAACAAATATGCGGCTGTCATACTTGTTGGTGTTCTGGCGGGAGCGCTTGCCCTGGGTAACTGGAGGGCCATCTGGCCGGTATTCGGTGCTTCAAACCAGCTCATTGCCAGTCTCGTCCTTATTGTTGCAAGTTTGTATCTGCTTACCCGAAATCGCAAATTTCTCTTCACCGCCGTGCCGGCTGTTATCATGCTTATTACCACCATTGGAGCGTTGGTATACAAAACCCACAGCTTTCTTACCGCTGAGAAAGCCAATATCCTGCTTGCAACAATATCCGTGATACTCATAATTCTTGCGATATTTCTCTCGGTCACGGGATTGGTCAGTGCTGTACGGACAAGGCAGGGGAACGCCGATAGGCGATTAGACGAAAAACAGAGAGACGGTACGGCTGTTTAACCGGGGGGGGGCTTCGAGGCCTCAGTAGAAGAAACAGGTATCAACTTAAATTTTGCTTCTGCCGGTTGTTGAGGATTTTTTAACTCAATTTCCCCCTTTTCAACAAATTCCGGAGGGAAATTGTAAACGACCTTTCTTGGCGGCACATCTACTCCCTTTTCCGTGTCACCATCAAGAATATACAGTGTCATCTTTGGTAATGGTTGTAGCCTATAGGCTCGCTCGGCCTCAGGTGTGGCCCTAATAACAATAGGAAGCAGTACATCAGACAGATTGTTTACATCAACGTAGTATCTGCCCTGCAGGGCCGGACTTAAGGCTATACTGAGCGTTGGTGCCTTTATGGTGTAATCGCTAAGCCGGTCCGGTTCCGGCGGCAACGTAACTTCCACGGTCTGTGTGGCTTGTCTTGTTTGGCCGGCTGTCAGCCTAATGTAAGGTCTTTCTTCAATGGGCGAGACTCTTGCCTGCTCTATTTCCCTGCGTGTCAACATTGCTTCTGCAAAGAGTTTTTCCGGGCCCCAATCCTCCGGCACATGCATATCCACTTGCGCTGGATCAAAGGTTGCCCCAGTTATCGGATTTCCATCTTCATCTACAAACTTTACATCCAAAGGCCTGCTAACAAGCTTAACAACTTTAACAGAGAGTGTTTCCGGCTTGCATTCTTCGACTTTGAGACCAAGCCTTTTTATTTCCTCATCTTTCTGCAGGAAAGGAAGCAGTGGCAGAGGATAGCTGCCAGGTTCATTCATTTTTTCCTTCGTGGCATCAAAGTCAAATTCGAGCCTCTCCTCTTCTAATTTCCTCTTTATCTTATCAATCTTTCGCAGGGGACCTTTAAGAACAATCTCCTCAATAGTAACGGATGACGCATCGTCGAAACTTACCCACAGTTGTGGATTGGACTTGACAATATTAATCGCAACATTCGAAACGGGCCATTCTTCATCCAGAGCCAGGTCCGTCCAGACCCATATTAAGATTGTGATGAACACCACAATCACTATTTTGCCGTATTTGGGTTTTCCCATCATTTTGATTTGCTCATACTATGCCAAATCTTTATGTTCCTGGTCAGGCTCTTTACCGGGATGTCCCCATAGCCTCTCGACAATAGGTGCATACTCGGCCATCGTACTGGTCAGATTCTTTCTTAGCTGAGACTCGCTTATGTCTCGTGTCAACTTTCCCTTCCGGGCAAGCGTAATAACACCGGTTTCCTCGCTTACCACCAAACAGGTAGCGTCCGAACCTGCCGTTATTCCTATTGCGGCCCGGTGCCGGGAACCGAGTTCAACACCATCAATACTGCCTGCTTCAGCCAAAGGCAACTGCACCCTGGCGGCAATTACTCTATCGCCTCGTATTATAACGGCCATATCATGAAGGGCGGTACCGGGGTAAAAAATAGTCTTGAGCAGCTCAGACGTGACCCTGGCATCGATTCGAACGCCGGTTTCTATAAACTCGCCTAACGCTACCCGCCTTTCGATAACAATGATAGCTCCGGTTCGGGCGGCAGAAAGCTCGATTACAGCAGTGACCATTTCTTCGACAGTTTTCACCAACTGCTGTGATGAACTCGCCCAAAACCTGGGCTGGCCTATTCGTATGAGTGCTCTTCGAATTTCCGGCTGAAATGCTGCGACGGCAACTACCAATACACCAATTAAAAAGTAACGATAAAGATGCTCCAGGCGCTCGAATCTAAGCTGCTCGGCTACCAGGTTTAAAATCAGCACGCCAGCAATTAGAATGAATATTACGCTACGGAATAACCTCTCTCCGCGAGTACCTTCGAGGAAGTCCACAACCCAGTAAACAACAAGGCCTATAAGAAACAACTCGATAACAACACGCCACCATTCATACCCTGCCACCCTGTAGAAGTAATCTAAGAGCGTATCCACAAATCAAATCCCTTTTTTACAAGTGCACACTAACATAGGAGCACAAGGCAACCTATGATTTTCGCACTTATAATTTGTGTCCTTGTGCTCTACACATCAGGGTACTCTTTTATCTGTAAGCCTGCTTGGCCTATCCAAAAGCAAAAACCTGTCTATGTCCGACATCATCCCCTGCTGATTAATTCGCAGATTGCGCTTGTGCCGTCTCTGCCCCTCAGCCACAGTCTCGCCCGGCTGCTGGAAAGAACAGCCAAAGGGCAAAAACACCAAAGCACAAAAGTAGACAAGTAAAATCACTTTACAGACAAAAAAATAAGCTTTTTTCATCACTTTTCCCTTTTTGAAATCTAAAAAAGCCGATTATAGTCCTCAGAGAATCATTTTTATACCGGTTTGTCGGCACATTCCCTGCCTGAGCAACAATAAACCTACCGCTATTTTGCCTATTATAGCAGCTATCGATCATGCTGTCAACTCAAAAAGATGGCTTATCAGCCCAAAAATACCGGCTAAAATCCAAATTTTCTTGACTGATAACAGCCAAAATGGTAATAACCACGAAACAGTGATAAATAGGAGGAAATATACATGGATAATAATCGACGGAATTTTCTAAAGATTGCGGCTTCAGGTGCAGTTGCGGCGGCATTGCCCGGATATGCACGGGAACTAAAACAACAAGGAAAAAAGAGCAAATCTGCAGCCCAGACAGTGCTGCCACGCTGGCGCGGTTTTAATCTGCTGGATATGTTCACAATGCGAAGCAAAGGCGACTTCCGAGAGGATGATTTCCGGTGGATACGCGACTTTGGCTTTGATTTTGTTCGTTTTCCGATGTGTTATCGGCTGTGGATAGAAGACGGCGACGACTACAAAATCCACGAGCCGATGCTCGAAAAACTCGACCGGGCTGTAGAGCTTGCCAATAAATATGGTCTTCACGTAAGCCTGAACTTCCACCGGGGCCCGGGCTATTCGGTGAACCGCGAATTCACCGAACCTCATAACCTCTGGAAAGACGCCGAGCCGCTAAAAGCATTCTGCTTTCACTGGCAGATGCTGGCAAAGCGCTATCGTGGCATTTCAAAGAAAAAACTCAGCTTCGATTTGATCAACGAGCCGCCCTCTATCGGTAATCGAATGAGCCGGGCCGACCACGAGCGCGTAGTTCGGACGGCGGTGGCGGCCATTCGCAAGATAAATCCAAATCGCATCGTCATAGCCGATGGTATAAGCTGGGGCAATGAGCCAGCACCGGAGCTGGCCGACCTCGGCATCGGCCAGAGCACGAGGGCCTATCAGCCAATGTTCATAAGTCACTACAAGGCCTCATGGGTCAACAGCAAGAACTATCCCGAGCCTGCCTGGCCGGGTCACGGCTGGGACCGCAAGCGTTTGGAAAAGCACTATCAGAAGTGGGTCGACCTTGCCAGAAAAGGTGTGGGAGTGCACTGCGGTGAAGGCGGAACTTATAACAGGACGCCTCACAAAGTGGTTCTGGCCTGGCTGCGTGACGTACTGGAAATCCTCACAAGCAACGGAATCGGCCTGGCGCTCTGGAACTTCCGCGGCTCATTTGGGATTATAGATTCAGGCCGAAAAGATGTGAAATACGAAGACTTCCACGGCCATAAGCTTGACCGTAAGCTACTGGAAATGCTGCAGGAATTCAAATAAGCGCACATTCGGATAATCAGAAAGCTACCGACTCTGTGGATTCTTAACCCACATCAGTCCGCGTTCAAAATCCAAAACAATAACAGTATCTTGAAAATACCCCATCCCAAGCGTGAAAAATTCCTCCCCAAAAGGGGTATCAATGCTTTCAACAAATATTATGGCGTTATTAATAGAAGCATCTGCCACCTGAAGTTTTTCCACAGTAATTTTACGGCAGGCTACTATTCCCTCCGGAGTGCCCAAACGTGAGTCACGGCTTCTTAGCACAGTCAAGTTGCCGGAGATCTCCTCCCATATTTTTTCTGTAGTCATCAGACCACAATTAGATCCTGTATCGAAAAAAACTTTTCGTGTTTGCCCCGTGATTGGCATATCAACCATTAATCGTTCCTGATTCAATTCATCCTTTTCGATGGACATGGAATACTGCGACCACGATTCGTTAGGGTCTGTTTCAAAACTTCCTTCCGTGCAAAATTCGACTTCGCTGGTGATGTTATCAATGAGAACATATAAGAACTTTCGTATTAATCCCAACCCCAAATTTATGTTTCTCTGTTTCCATATAGTTCGGCCAAGCACCCGCCTTTCATAATGGCCAAGAGCATAATGACACAGGGGGTTCATTATAGCCATATCTCCGATTTGTACTCTACTGACATGACAAAGTCCACCGATATCCTTATCCACCTCTTGGATCGGATAAATTTCGAGCTTGCTATCCGCCACCACAGTATCGCTAACGATCAGCCACATGGGATTGCCGGTATCAATAGTGGTTGGATATTCTTTGTCGCTGTTCAGTTGTCCCATCACCTGCACTTGGCCGGTGCCAAGCTGCGCTATCCGGCACGTTTTATTCTTCAGAATCACCTTCGTTTCTGATTCTATACGGACACGATTAGGCTCGCTTCTTATCACCTTGAAAAACGGATTATTAGCATCTAAGACACGAACACCCGGCACAGATTCTAAGTTGTCCGATTGAATAAGTTCCAGCCTCGTGGACTTGTCGGCCCATGTGAGCGTTTTATATCCGATGAAAACCGCGAACGAAATGACGGCCAATACCCAGCATATGTAAGCAACCACAACCAAAGAAACTATTGCAATGGTCTTTTTCCGCATTACAGAGTTCCGAAGAAGCTACACAAATGTCTGTACAGAAACCTTCAAATACTATAGACACATAAGCCGTCATTGTGTTACAAAAAAATGCAGCGATACCGCCTTTTCTAATATTACGAGCTAAGTATTTTCGTCCTCATATTGGAATATATCTTCTATCGGTTTTCCAAAAGCGCGGGCTATTTTGAAAGCAAGAGGCAGCGATGGCGCATACTTGCCGGCCTCGATGGCGATGATTGTCTGGCGGGTCACACCTACGCGGTCGGCCAACTGCTGCTGGGTCATCTCGCCGTTGTCAAAACGCAGCCGGCGAATCCGATTGCTTAATTTATTACTGCCCATCTTCTTCCTCCAGTGCGCATTGGACTATTACCGCTATAGATTTAATTAACTGAGCAGTAAATACAGTACAAATAAATATCACAGGTAGATAGATAACCTTGATAATGTTTCCTCCGCCAAGCGCTATAAAAGGAATAAAGCAAGCCAAATAGAGAAATATTATCAAACCGGAGAGCGATAAGTTGGTCGCCCGCTGGTTAATCATCTTCTCTCGTTCGTCAAAACCGGCCTCATAACTTTTTTTCTTCGAAATTATGTATATGACAGGAATAAGTATACACATCATAATCAAACAAAGAATTACATTAATGTAATTAAAACCTTTTTCGATCCTGCCTGCGGCCAAAGCAAAACACAGCAGCGCAAACAAGCTACCTGTCGTTATTAAGCCAAGATTGAACCAAGCTGACTTTTGCAATTTGCTCATGATTTTTCTCCTTTACCTCCCCGGCCGTACTGAATGAGAGTCGCTAATGACATCGTAAAACATTGACAGAGCACAGCTAACGGAAACAGAAAGGGAAACCATTTCGTTGGAATTTTTGCCTCCGGAGCTATGCCGATCGGTAAGTAGGAAACGAGAATTACAAGCAGATAAACCGCACCGAAGCCGGCTAAATGAGCGTTTTTCTCAATCAGCTTGTCTCGTTCGTCGAATGTAACAGCGCCTTTGTCCTTTTTAAAACGACCTATAAATACAATTACCCCAAAAGCCAAAATAAGGCCGCCAAAAGCAACGGCGGTTTTGGGGAAATCCGGAATAAAACGTCGCATTAAGATTACCGTAATTCCAAGAAACAGACCGAGCAGCGATACGACAAGTACGGTTAAGGCTATTTTCTGCTGTCTAATCATGATTTTACTCCTTCACCTCCCAGGCCGTATAGAATGAGTGCGGTGGCGGATCCTACTATTATGTAAATAGCTGCGCCCACCAACGGTATTATGGTCAACGCAAGAGGCGGGAAGCTGCCCATGGGTCCCACCACAATGTAAGAAACCATGATGGTCGCCACCATACCCAGACCGCAGCCTATCCAGCCAAAAAGTTTAGCTCTGCGTTGTATCTGCCCATCCCGCTCGTCAAAGTCCACTCCACTGTCTGCCTTGCGAAAAATAGTCTTTGACATTCCCACAAGGATAAACGAGATAACTATTACCACCGTTACACGGTTCGGG
>Ga0209536_100006342_pt1 | contig 18127 bp, 11 predicted proteins | sample DeeMarSeWOR28_12_FD_187461 | JGI IMG/M metagenome (GOLD analysis project Ga0209536, IMG submission 187461) | Marine sediment microbial communities from White Oak River estuary, North Carolina - WOR-2-8_12 (SPAdes) (version 2) | ecosystem: Environmental > Aquatic > Marine > Intertidal zone >... | reverse complement strand
CATCCCGGCAGGTGTGGTCTGCTCGACCTCACCATTTTCCAGTAAATCCTTCCAGTTTGGTTGTATCTGCAGCGGTGGCTCTACGGCTGTCTTTAATTGCTCAATCACATCGGCGAAAGACGTTGATGGCGTTAAGTGCGAGAGATCGATAATCTGCTCTAACTGCTCATACACAGCAGCATCGGCTGGATTTTGTCTAATCGCCGGGGCCGGCCCCATTGCCTTTATTTGCTCCATTGCCTTTGCAAGTTGCGATTGTGCTTGGTCACGCCGTGACTCAGCAAATTGAAGCATATTTTCCAGTTTTTTCTCATACTCATCATAGGCATTTGTTAGTACCTGACGAAGATTGTCCACAAGAGCATTCATATACTCTTTGGCCAAAGGTTTGATATCCTCAGGTAGATGAACGTTCAGGCTAAAGAGACAAGCCTGCGCGTCAGTGGAATCTGCGGTCATGGTTTCACTGCGCTGCTGGGGTGTTCTGGAAGTAGTAGTGTAGCCGTATAAGGAGTCCCCCCGGTCTCTACTGCGACGGCGGCTGTAACTGGTGCCGGTCGTAGGCTGACTTCTCGAAGTGGTTGTGCGTCTGGTAGAAGAAGATCTTCCGGTTCCGGGCTGAGTTCTGGAAGTCGTACGTGCGACAGAAGAGGAACCTCTGGATATTCGTGAGTCTGAGGATGGGGCTTGATAAGGATTTGGTGGTTCCATTTCCATCCCGTATTCATCCTCTGACGTTTCACCATAGAGATAGCCAATCCCGGATTGTCCTGTTCGCGAGGGTGTCGGGGGTATGCCAACGCCACCGAGGTCGTCGGAAGCAATCGGTTGCACGTATTCGACGGTAAAGAGATCATAGTCCTGATCCGGCGAGATACTGAGTACTTCGAGGCGGGCCTTTCCGCCAACACCGGAGCTGTTCAGCAGGTAGTCAATAGTCTCTAAATTCAGCGGTATTATCGCCGGATCGCACGTCACTTTAACCAGGCAGCTCGCCGTGCGGGTGTTTGAGACAGCCGTCGCTTGTTTTTCTGCTGATTGTGTTGTGCCGGCTGTTAAGAGGGCCAAAAGCAATAGGATGATTATGCGTTTTGTGGTTTCCATTTCAAATCTCCTTTTAAACTGTTTTATTAGATTTTTCTGTTTTCGATTTCGGTTAATCGCTGCCGGGCGACTTTCGCCCACCGATTCTCCGGGAAAAGTTCTATGACCCGATTGTAATTCTCAACAGCCGAGTCTGTCTGGTTTAATTCTCGGTACAGACGGTCGGCCTGATAAACGAGGAAAAAGGCTGTCTTGTCCACCTGTTTCCGAACTTCTTCGAGGGGATCGGGGATACTTGCAAGCTGGGCCTGTAGCTCATTGAGCCGGCTTTGTCTTCGCTCCTGATCGAGCACTTCCTGTATCAAACTAAGGGCCGCATCGGTTCTTGCTTGAAGCTGCTTAATCTGTGTTTCGAGCAAGGCAATCTTCCTATGCTCCATCGTTGGTTCTGTGGTTCTAAACATCATAGACAAAATGCTTAGAGCGAGCATAATCACAGCGGCTGAAGCAAGGGGAGCAACCATCATTATCATATTTTTGCGCCCAGCCCGGCGACGAATAGCGGAAACATTCACCTCAACGGGAGCAATCCGGCCTGCCGCCTTGTCAGCTTGCTGGAGCAAATTTTTTATTTTGTCTTCTGTCATAATTTATAACTCAATTAATTCCGCCAGGTCCTCTCTGAGACGTTTTCTTGCCCGACTTAATCTAACATTCAGTGTGTTTTTGGATATGCCGAGGATTCGGCTGATTTCATCAGTGCCAATCTCCTGTATATATCTCAGTACGACAGGCTCTCGGTATCTGGGCGGCAGAGCTGCTACAGCACGACGAACATGCTTGAATTCATCCGTGTCCATATATTTTTCTTCACAGGCTGATGAGAGCGAGACCTTATAGATCTCCTGCGAGAATCGTCGCAACCGAAGCCATCGCTTATACCGATTGGTGCGGCATTTATTTATTGTTATGGTAAAGAGCCAGCTTTTAAGGCTGCATTCACAACGAAATTTTTTCAGGCCGACAAATGCAGCAAGGAAAATATCCTGCGTAACGTCCTCGATATCGCTGGGCCAACCGAGCAGCCGATTAGCTAATACCGCGACATCGGCCGAGTACTGCTTGACAATTCTCTCGAAAGCAGTTTCATCGCCCCGGCGGAACTGTTCGACCAGTAGTTCATCATCAATTTTCTCGGCCATGGCTACAATATTAGACTTACAGCACGACGAAAACTTACAAAAAATTGAGGAAAATTGAAAAAAAGAAGAAAAGCCCCCGGGACAGACCCGAAGGCTATATGGTTTTATCGAGGCGGATTGTGCAGGCTCAGACCGAAGGCATCTTCGGCGGCTTCTTTGAGAACCTCCGAGACTGTGGGGTGCGGGAAGCTTATTTCGGTAATCTTTTCCGTGCTGCCAATGAGTGCCCTGGCTGCACATATCAACTCAGTGACGATTGAGCCGACCATTGCAACGCCGATAATTTTATCGGTAGAATTGTCTCTGACGACCCTAATTTCACCGATGGTTTCGTTGTGAGCGTTGCTTCGACCGTTGGCCTTGAAGAACGACCTTCCAACGGAAATATCAAGCCCTTCAGCGGCACAGGCATCCTCGGTCTTTCCAACGGATGCTATCTCCGGGAATGTATAAACAGCCCGCGGTATGAGTGAATAGTCGGTGATTTCTTCATTGCCGCCGGTTGCATTTACAGCAGCGACCTCTGCTTCAGCAAAGGCCCCATGTGCCAGATAGGTCGTACCAACAGCGTCACCAAGAGCATACACGCCAGGAGCGTTCGTTTCTAATTTCTTGTTAACCGCAATCACCGAGCCATCCATCTGCAGGTTCAGCGCTTCTACGGTTTCTTTATCGACAAACGCACGCCGGCCTATCGAAATAAGCACTTTCTCCGCATCAATTGTCTGACCATCTTCAAGAACGACTTTCGCAGGACTGCCGGTCTTATCGACTGAGGTGACTGTTTTATTCGTTAACGAAGTTATACCAAGCTTTTTAAATTCTCTTTCAATCAGTCGCCCAACCCACTGGTCCTCCATAGGGATCAATCGCGAGAGTGCTTCGATGATTGTCACCTTGGTTCCCATTGTTGCATAAACACAAGCCATCTCGCAGCCGATGACTCCTCCACCTACTATTACCATTGATTGAGGTATTTGCTGCAGCTCAAGGGCTTCTTTGCTGCTGATAACAGTCTGCCCGTCAAATAGAATTCTGGGAATCTCAATGGGATGCGAACCCGTCGCCAGAATTATTTTACCGGCTTCAATCTCGGTAGATCCGGCATCGGATTCGACTTTGATTCGGCCCGGCGCTGTGACAACAGCCCGGCCGGGGACAATCTTGACTTTATGGCTACCGATCAATCCTGTTACGCCTTTACGAAAGGCGTTTACAATAGCATCTTTTCTGGCCTGAATCTTCGTCCAGTTCGGAGACGGTGCCTCGACGTCAATACCCATTAAGTGAGCGTTTTTGAACATAAGCAGCGTATGGGCCGAAGCCAGCAGTGTCTTGGAAGGAATACATCCACAGTTCAGGCAGGTTCCTCCAACAAAGCCCTTCTCAACAACTGCCGTCGAAGCACCCTTTTGTGAACATCTAATCGCAGCGGCGTAACCACCCGGGCCGCTGCCGATAACAACAACATCATAACTTTCTGTCATTATTATAACTCCTTGCTATGTAATGATAGGTTTTGCGGATTATACAGGATTTTTATGCCTGGTGGAAGGGATTCTTTTCGGGATTGTACCAGTCGAAAAGCCGGTCATGCAATTGATTTCGAACTTTTTTCAGGCTGGGATCGTCAATACGGTTGACGAATTCGCCCGGGTCCGTTTCGTGGTCGTACAACTCATGAGTCGAGCCGTGATTGTAGATATATTTGTAACGCCGAGTGCGAATCATGTACTCGCATATTTTTGACCTCAGGTTGTACTCGCTGAACGCTGCTGATGGCCCTTCGGCATCCGGATCACGCAACACTCCGGCAAAGCTTTCTGCATCCATTCGCTCAGGAGCACCGGGAATATCGAGCAGCGTTGTCTTTCGAGGAGCTTCAAGTCCTGCCAGTTCGTTCAGCGTCGGATACAGGCCTATGTACTCAGTCAGTGCAGCAGTCAACTTGTTTTGAAGCAGATGTTTCGGGTAGCTGACAATCAGCGGCACTTGCACTGACGGTTCGAACAGGCAGAACTTCTGAAAGAGTCCGTGGTCGCCGTCCATTTCACCATGATCGGATGTATAGACAACAATTGTGCTGTCCAGCAGGTTTTCCTGTTCGAGCGTTTTGTAGACATGCCCGACACACGTATCGACAAACGCAAGATTGCCTAAATAACCCGCCCTGTGGGCCTTCTGTCGTTTCTCACCCAACGATGCCATATTCTTAATCCGCCTCTGGATATGCTGCGGATATCTTGAGATTTCGCCTGTCTTTGGAAGCATCATTTTATCGACGGGGTATTTTTCCGCCCACTGCCTCGGCGGATAGAATGGCGAGTGCGGCTTCATAAAACTGGTCACCAGAAAAAACGGCTGCTTGCGGTATCTGGTTATGAACTTCGCCGCCTCCCGTGCCAGGAACATATCGAGATGGTCCTCAGGTTCAAGTGCCGAAGCCATATTATCGAAGTTCCACTTCTCGACGTTACCCACCCATGGACTTCCCTTTGGCCACAATCCGTCAATGTCGGGCAGGCCGGCGCCGCCGTCATCGACCGTCTTGAAAAAGTGCGGCCCCAGCGGATGATTGGCTATCTCATTGGCGTAATGCTGCACTTTCGGCCCCAGATACATCAGCCAGTCATTGATAGACATGTAGTACTCGAAGCCGTGGTTGTGAGCATCGACAAAGTGCATCTTGCCAATCAGGCCGGTCAGATAGCCGTTTTCGGCGAAATGATTAGCTATCGTGCGATAGCGCCAATCAAGACGGTCTCTGTTCGTAATAGCGCCAGTGCTGTGAGCGTAAAGTCCGGTCAGCAACGCCATCCGCGAAGCAACGCACACAGGATAAGGGCAATAAGCATTTGTGAAACGCACGCCGCGGGAAGCAATCAAGTCGATATTGGGCGTAGGGACTAAATCCCTGCCGGCACAACTCATTAAGTCGGCCCGGTGCTGGTCGGTCATAATCACAAGAACATTAGGTTTGCTGGAATCCGATCCCTGCCGGGGCGTCACAGGTGAGCTTGAAGCTCCAGCAATCCTATGGTTTAGCAGCACCGAAGCTGCGCCAATTCCAGCCGTTTGTAAAAACTGCCTTCTCTTTATATCGTAACTTTCAGACATGTAAAAACTTCCACTCTAAGATTATCTTCGTGGGCGGCGTTTCCATTCGTTCGCTCTTGCCGGATCGTAATCCGGATTAGGCGTTGGCATTTTTGCGCCGACCGACTGGCGCCACTTTGCCAGCTTCCGCTGCAAATCAGCGGCTTTGGCCGGCATGGTTTTGGCAAGGTTATTTTTCTCACCGATGTCACTCTTTAGATTATAAAGCTCCAACTGCCCATCATCGAAGAACTCGATCAATTTATAATCACCCTGGCGTATAGCTCCGGCAGGCCTCGAATGATGATAATGGGGGTAATGCCAGTAAATCGCATCTCGTTTTAATGTGCCGGTCTGAGTGAGCAACGGCAGGATATTTTCACCATCGAGGGCCTGGTTCGAATCGCACCTTGTACCAAGTATCTTAAGGAAAGTCGGGTAGAAATCGACGCTGGTGACCGGCTCGCTGCACGTAGCTCCGGCTTTAACAACGCCCGGCCAGCGAATAATCAACGGCACACGAATCCCGCCTTCATATAAAGTACCCTTTTCATCACGAAGCGGTGCATTGGTTGAAACAATTTGCCTTTTGCCGGTGTAGCCGCCATAGGCCCGGCGCAACCCACCATTGTCCGAGAAGAAGATTACAATTGTACGCTCGGCAAGATTCTGTTCATCGAGTGTCTTAAGAATCCGGCCGATATTTGTGTCTAAGTGTTCAACCATTGCCGCATAGGTAGGATTATTTACTCCGGTAGCCGGCTTCGGCTTGTTCTTGTATTTTTCAACGAGTTGCTCGGGCGCCTCCAGCTTGATATGAACGGAGTGATGTGACAAGTACAGAAAGAACGGCTCCTGCTTTTTCTCTTCTATGAATTTTATGGCCTGATCGGTGAAGCCGGACACCTGCTTGTCGTTCCGGTTTTTAACGCCCAGCACGACTTCGTCGAAACCCTGTTTGTCAGGACCAAAGTCTTTGCCACCAAGATGCCACTTGCCGATATAACAGGTGGAATAGCCCTGTTCCTTAAATACTTCTCCGACTGTGACGGACTCAAGAGGCAGTTGCAGCCGGTTTTCTGGAACAACGAGCTTCTCATAAGGCCGCCAGTGTCCTGGGATAAAATCTGTGATACCCACACGGGCAGGATACTGCCCTGCCATAATGCTGGCTCGCGTGGGCGAACAAACCGGGCAGGCCGCGTAAGCATCAGTAAACTTCATCCCCCGGCTTGCCAGCCGATCGATATTCGGCGTCTCGTGGAATTTGCTGCCGTAACACGCAACATCCGGCCAGCCCATGTCGTCGATTAAAATGAAAACGATATTAGGCTTTTTTTGCAGCTTAGCTGCAGGGCTTGCCGTGCAGCTCTGTACAGCCAGAGCAGCAGCTCCCAATCCTATCGCTTTTAAGAAACCACGCCGGTTCATAAAATTCTCCTTCATAAAATCTTTCACTGAAGCAAAACATCGCCCCGTTACCTCTTAGGATCCAGAAGCTGAAATTCCCAGATAGTCGGCCCTTCGGTCGCATCGAGGATATTCAAACGTACCTGTTTGGCCTTTACAGGCTCAAAATCTTCAACGTAGTTTTGACCGATTTTCGTGCCGTCAATGATTGTCCTCCATTGCCCGTTGTTTATGTATTGCAATTCGAACTGTTGCACACGATCATAAGCTTCGCTAATCTTTACTCGGTTGAAGGTAGTCGCTTTTCCCAGGTCCACTTCCAGCCAGGCCTGATGCGTGCCTGAATCCGTAGCCCAGCGTGTAGCCTCATCGTCATCAACTGCCATGGCCGGGCCGTAATGAGGATTTTTTTGAAACACATTTGACGCCCGGGTTTTCTTCTCGAATGCAAGAGACGCCGACGGTAAACTCACAGGAGCAATCTCCCCGGCCGGACCGTCCAGCTCGAGTTTTATAATCGTGTCAAGCTCCTGCTGATAAGCTTTTGGAACGGAAATCTCAATAGACTCTCCCGTCTGCTTGACGGTTGCCGTACCGCCGGTTAGAACGGTGCTTTTGATGATTTTCTTTGATATCGGAGGCAGTAACAGTTTTTCGCCGGGCTGGTTCAGAACATGAACATAAATTGTATTGTCTTTGTGCGTGCTGGCACCCCAGGGGCCGGGTTTGAACGGCCCGCCCCGTGTGGCATAAATTGACTCGCCGTACTTACCCAGCCAATTTCCCATTTCGCGCAACCTCTCAACCTGCCTTGGTTCGATTCTGCCGTCCGGCATAGGGCCGACATTGAACAGCAGATTGCCGTCTCCGCCAACGACGCGGACGAGCGTATCGATGCACTGCTTTAGAGACTTCATCTGGTCGTTGGGCTTCCATGCCCATTGCCGGCAGATTGTCATACAGGTCTCCCACGGGCGATCATTCTGAAATTTTCCTATTCTCTGCTCGGGTGTATCATGGTCGGCGGCTAAACCGGCACGATTATTGATGATAACATGAGGCTGCAAATTCCGAATCATCTTGAAAAGGTTCTCCGAGTCCCAATCTTTTGCCGAGCCGCCGAGACCATCGAACCAGATGATATTTATTTTGCCGTAATTGGAGCAAATCTCACGTAGCTGACCGTGCAAAAACTCGATGTAACGAGCGTGATTTTCATTGCGATAGTCAGGATGATACCAATCGACTGGTGAGTAATAGTAGCCGAGTTTTAATCCGGCTTTGTGGCAGGCATCGGCCAATTCTTCAACCACGTCGCGTTTGAACGGCGAGTTGCTTATCTTGTAATCGGTCAGCTTGCTGTCGAACATGGAAAAGCCATCATGGTGCTTACTGGTAAAGACAAGATATTTCATGCCGGTGTCTTTGGCCATTTGTACCCATTGCTCGGCATCAAACTTCACGGGATTGAACTGCTTATAGAGATTGTCGTAAACCTCCACTTGAATAGAGCCGGTGCTTTTGTCCTTTCTTCCTCGTCGCTCGCCACCGCGAGACCAGCCGATTTCCGTACCCTTTAAGCTGACCGGCCCCCAGTGGATGAACAAGCCAAATTTCATGTCGCGCCATTTCTGTATATCCTGCTCATTGGCGTTAAGATAATCCGTAACACCTGTTCTTCTACCAGCATTAATCTTACTTACTAAACAGACTGCAAGGAAGCATATTACCAAAGGCATAATGATAATGATTGGGAACTTGTTTCTTCTGCTTATCAACATGTTCTTACCCTTTCTGTTTATACCGGACACTTAGCATAAAGCAATACTATAGCAAAAGGGAGATGAAAGTGAAACTTGTGGTTCATTTTTTTCTCATGGGACGAAAATGGTTGCGATGTAGCTATTTCACAATAGCAGAATGAGCGGCGTCGAACATCCTTACGCCACCGGTGTCCAACCGGAGTATCAATCCCCTTTCGGGATCGATGCCGACGCAGTGCCCGGTGAATTTAGAGCCGTCGAAGATAAGCGACACCCTGTGGCCCAGATGAATGCTTAATTCACGCCACCGGTCGATTACTTTTTCGCTGTTGTTTGCAGCCACTTCGAGCCAGAGGTCTAATGAACTGAGCAGCCTCTTTGCAAGTACGACGCGATCCGAAACCGAATGACTTTCCGCATCGATACTCGTTGCAATCTGTTGTAATTCACCCGCAAAAGATTCTTTAGACTGGTGACAGTTGATGCCGATGCCAACAATGTATATTTTCGATTTCCGATTTTCGATTTCCGATTGTGAAATCGGCAATTGGCAATCGTCAATCAACATTGATTTCGATTCGAGTAGGATGCCGGCAACTTTTTTACCGTTCATCATTATGTCGTTAGGCCACTTGATTTTTGCCTGACTCCTGCCCGGCTTGCCTATGGCTTCGGCAACAGCCACGGCAAATGTTAGAGAAAGCAGTTCGGCATTAAGTTTGTTTTCGACCAGAACAATTGAGCAAAGAATACTGTCCGCCCTGCCGCTCAGCCATTTATTTGACGCCCTGCCTCTGCCGGCGGTTTGCTCTTCGGCGAAAACAACAAGACCATCATTCTGCTTATTTCTCGCATACTCGGCGGCAACGTCGTTAGTGCTCGAAGTGCTGTTATAGACGAGGATTTTCGTACCGATACGTCTGGTCTTTAAACCTTCCTTGATTTTGTCAGGATCCAATAGGTCGGTTCTTGGATGTGCCATCGGTTATCTGTCGAGTCCAATGTCAACGGCTTTTGCCGAATGTGTTATCGCACCTACAGCGATTCTGTCAACGCCGCACTGCGCGATGGCCGAGACGTTGCTTAACGTAATATTACCCGAAGCTTCGAGCAGCGGTTTTTTGTTTTTGCCGCACATCTCGTCCCGCATCTCGACGGCGTGTTTTAGCTGCCACTGCCCCATATTGTCGAGCAGAACAATATCGATACCCGGTATCTCCAGGACATAGTTTAGCTGGTGATCAACGTGGTCAACTTCCACGGCAACGAATTTCACGCCTTTGACCTTCCTGGCATCAGAAACTATTTCTCGCAGTTTCTGCTGGAAGTGCGGGCCTAACTCCGCCAGATGATTATCTTTAATCAGAATGCCGTCATACAAGCCAAGCCTGTGATTGTACCCGCCGCCGCAGCGGACAGCATACTTTTCGAGCAGTCGCCAGCCCGGCATCGTTTTGCGGGTGTCGTAAATCCGCGCTTTCGTGCCCTGAATCGCCCTTACATATTTCATTGTTGTTGTAGAAATACCGCTAAGCCGCTGGAGAAAATTCAGCATAACCCGCTCGGCGCTTAGCATTGAGCGCAAAGGGCCTTCGATTGTACCGAGTTTATTTCCGACATGGGCGGATTCACCATCGTTAATGCGTATAGTTAACTCGAGTCTTTCGTCATAGCATTTGAGAATCTCTCTGGCAAGATCCATGCCACAGACGACGATTTCTTCACGCGATATAATTGTCGCCTTCGCTGTTGTATCGTCCTTGAATAGAATCTCGCTTGTCTTATCACCTTGTCCGAGGTCCTCTCCAATTGCCATTTGGATAAGAGGCCGCACCTTTGCCAGATTAAGTTTCTTCATCGTTTTATTCTTCCTTTACTTCGAACCTCCAGACGAAGGAGACTTCTTTTTATATCTTTTTATCTTTTTCGTTGCTAAGAATTCACTTTTCTTCTTTTTCGAGTTCACCAGAACCAACTCCGGCAGCTCTTTCAATTCCCTCAGTTGGTCACGTAACACAGCCGCCCTTTCAAAATCCAGGCTCTGTGCCGCCTCGAGCATTTCCTTTTCAATCTGAGAAGCCAATTCGACTTTCTCGTACTCCGAATCTCCGAAACGAACCGCCTGCCGGGCGGTCTGCCTTGCCTTGATCTGATCCGTCAGGCTCCGGCGAATCTCTTTTCTTATCGTCTCGGGCGTTATATTATGCTCTTTATTATATTCCAACTGAATTCTACGCCGTCTATTCGTTTCGTCAATAGCTTTCTGCATCGAGGGCGTAACCTTATCGGCGTACAGAAAAACAGTTGCATTGACATTTCGTGCTGTTCTGCCGATGGTTTGTATCAGCGAAGTCTGGCTTCTCAGGAATCCTTCCTTGTCCGCATCGAGGATAGCGACGGCCGAAACTTCCGGCAAATCCAAGCCTTCCCGCAGCAGATTTACTCCCACCAGCACGTCAAAATTGCCGTGCCGCAGGTCCCGGAGTATCTCAATTCTTTCGAGCGTATCGATTTCGCTGTGCAGATAACGGCATTTGAAGCCTTTCTTAGTAATGAAGCTCGACAAGTCTTCGGCCATCCTTTTCGTCAGGGTCGTAACAAGAATTCGCTCTTTGCTCGCTACACGTTTCTCAATCTCACCGAGCAGGTGCTGGATTTGATCTCTTGCGGGATATACGAATATCTCCGGATCCAGAAGCCCGGTCGGCCGGATGATTTGCTCGACAACCTCATGATTGCACAGTTCCATTTCGAACGGAGCCGGCGTTGCAGAGACAAAAATAACCTTTGACCAGCTTTCCTGAAATTCCTCGAAACGCAGCGGCCTGTTATCCAGCGCGCTGGGCAATCTGAAGCCGTGCTCTATCAAAGTCTCTTTTCTGTGCCTGTCGCCGGCCCACATTGCCCGCACCTGTGGAATCGTAGCGTGAGATTCGTCGATGAACAGCAGGAAATCCTCCGGGAAGTAGTCGATCAGCGTATAGGGTCTCGCCCCGGGCTGCAGGCCAGCCAGGTGCCTGGCGTAATTTTCTATGCCGCTGCAATAGCCGATTTCCTGCATCATTTCGAGGTCGTACATAGTCCGGGCCTGCAGCCGCTGGGCCTCCAGCAGCTTGCCCTCGCCCCGGAGTTTTGCCAACTGCTCTTGAAGCTCGGTTCGTATGCTCTCAATAGCGGACTCGATTCTCTCGCCCGGCATAACATAATGCTGGGCCGGATAAATAAATACTTGGTCTTCTACGGCAAGAATTTCCGTCGATACCGGATTTATATAACTTATGTTCTCTATCTCATCGCCGAAGAACTCAATGCGGACAGCGAATGATTCGTAAGAAGGATGCAGCTCGACCACGTCGCCGCGGACCCTGAACGTTCCTCTCTGAAAGTCGATGTCGTTTCTGCTGTACTGGATGTCCGCCAAACGACCGAGCAGATCGTTCCTGTCGCAGCGGTCGCCCTTTCGAATCGCCACGACGCTGGCTTTGTAATCCTCGGGCGAACCGAGCCCGAAAATGCAGGAGACCGAAGCAATAATAATACAATCATCCCTCGTCGAAAGACTGGTGGTCGTAGAAAGGCGAAGCCGGTCGAGGTCGCTGTTCTTCGAGGCATCTTTTTCGATATAGATATCCCGCTGGGGAATATATGCCTCGGGCTGGTAATAGTCGTAATAGCTGACAAAATACTCGACGGCATTTTCCGGGAAAAGCTCCTTGAATTCTTCGTAAAGCTGGGCGGCCAACGTCTTATTATGCGAGACGACAAGGGCCGGCAGATTATGCTGAGCGATGACATTTGCCATTGTAAAAGTCTTGCCGGAACCGGTAACGCCCATCAGAGTCTGGAAATTCCTGCCGGCGTGTAGTCCTTCCACGAGCCTCTCAATGGCCTGCGGCTGGTCGCCTGCAGGTTTATACTCGTTGTTGATTTTAAATATTCCCATATCAACTTGTTATTATAAGCGGGGGCCAAGCAGTTTACACTTGAAATCTGGTTATTAACCAAAATGGAATGCTGATAAAAAGCCTCAAAACACTGTTATCTATCTAACCGGATCCGGGTAAACAACAGCAGCCAAGAGTGCTCTTCCGTATTTCTGCCAGAGAGCAATCGAATTGAGTTCTGAGTCGGCCTGTAGCATTTCAAATGTTATTATCGGGATGCCCAATGTTACCCCTGCGTATGAGCCGAGTGAGCCTGGTCTGGCGCCCAGCTTTTTAACCGGAAGGGCGCAATATTGTCCCATGTGCCTAGCCAGCATTTGCGCTGGGCCGTCATAATCGATGCAGTTCAGCGGCTGATGGATACTGACAATCCGGTCCGGCTTGTACGCCTGGATAAGCTGCTTGATTATAACGGCCTCCGGTTCGGAAAGCGGGAGCAGGCCGGTCTGCTTTGTGTTAATCCGATTCGCCGCTTCGAAATTGCGGTTGAGATCCACACCTTTGGCGTTATAACGACTGCCGTTTACCATGCCGTCAGGATTAGCCACAGCCATAAGCACGACCTTACGCCCATTCAGTATCGCCGGATTTTCTCGCAGATACCAGGATAGGCGGCGAACAAGCGGTGTTCCGGCCGCTTCGTTACCATGGATTGTCGATATTATAAACGTTACATCCGAGCCAGTGCCAAGTTCGAGACACATTATCGGTCGTCGCTGAACCGATGTGCCGACAATATGGTATCGCGACGGAATCACACTCGTCGGCAGCTCACGAACTACTTCAGGATACCTTACAGGCTCGACGCAGCCAGCAAAAGCAAGAACGCCAAATAATATACAAAGTGCCGAAAATTTGCTCCATCTCTTATACATCTCAAACACCTTTTATTTATTCTTCTTAATCATAGAATAAGAATTCTGCCCCATTATAAACACTTGCCGCTGTGATTAAAGATAAAAATCAATTCTCTGTTTTTTACCGCCCTATCGTTTGTGCGATAAAAAGGTTGAGGAAAACCACTCGCTCTGTTAGACTATCTCTTCTGTTTATGGATTCCTGCTTACGCGGTAATAGCAGAAAATTGAATACAGATATGAGGTAAAACATGAACGTACTTTTAACCGGTAGCGGCGGACGCGAGCATGCAATCGCCTGGAAACTGGCCCAATCGAAAAATTTATCCAAACTTTATACAGCACCGGGCAATCCCGGCACGGCACAATGCGGGCAGAATATTCCAATCGGATCCGACGATACAGACAAGCTTCTGGAATTCGCAAGGCAAAACAAAGTGGAACTTGCAGTGGTCGGCCCGGAAGATCCCCTTGCAGCAGGCATAGTCGATAAGTTCGAATCTGCCGGTATTAAAGCGTTCGGCCCGAGCGGCAAGGCCGCCCAGCTCGAAGCGGACAAAGCATTCGCCAAGCAGCTTATGCGCTCCAGCAGCGTTTCCACCGCAGAGAGCAGGACTTTCGACAGATTCGAAGACGCCAAAGCATATATTGCAAGTAGGGACGAGCCGGTTGTAGTCAAAGCCGCAGGCCTCGCGAAGGGCAAAGGCGTTTATGTATGCGACGACCCTTCTGACGGAATCCTGGCAGCGGAAAAAGTCATGTGCGACAGAATATTCGGCCCGGCGGGCGACAGAATCATTGTCGAAGACAAGCTGCTCGGCGAAGAAGCATCAATCCTGGCATTCGTGGATGGGCGAAATATTTACCTGATGGAATCATCCCAGGACCACAAGCCCATCGGCAACGGCGATACCGGCCCCAACACCGGGGGAATGGGCGCTTACAGCCCGGCGCCGGTCGTAACCGATGATTTGATGGATCAGATCACGCGGGAAATTCTTGTGCCGACCGTTGACGGCATGAATCGCAGTGGAGCACCGTATAAGGGCGTGCTATATGCAGGGCTGATGATTACCGCCGGCGGGCCCAGAGTGCTGGAATTCAATGTCCGCTTCGGTGATCCCGAAACCCAGCCTATTCTTATGAGGCTCAAAAGTGATTTGCTGGAAGTATTATTGGCCGTCTGCGACGGCACGCTGGATCAGATAAAGCTCGAATGGGATCCCCGTCCGGCGGTTTGTGTTGTCATGGCTTCCGGAGGTTATCCGGACGATTATCAAAAGGGCAAAAAAATAACCGGCCTTGAAGAAGCAGGCAAACTTGAAGATGTGGTCGTATTTCACGCTGGTACCAAAGAACAAAACGGCCAAATCGTCACCAGCGGCGGCAGAGTGCTGGGTGTTACAGCACTGGGAAAGACGATTGCTGATGCAAAGGCCAAGGCATATCAAGCTGTAGATAAAATAAATTTCGACGGGGCATATTGCAGGCGAGATATTGCCGATAAAGCTATAAAAGCGAATTAATAGCTGATAAAAGATAAATTAATCATGGCCCGGCGTAAATCTCGAAAATTAACATTAAAAACAATCGGTCGCTGCATTGTCGTCGGCGTGGTATTGGCTCCTGTTGTGTGGCTTGTCTATATCGAGGCGGGCCGGACTCTCAGCTATATCGCCATACGGCAAATTGCAAAAACAACAAATACGGATATAACAACCGAATCGATTGTGTTCCAAACCAATGGGTCCGTCTTCATCGAAAAACTTGTCATTAATCCCAACAAAGGCAACGGCCACGATACGATACTTAAGGCCAAGAGAGTATATGCAAGAATTAATCCGGCCAGTCTTTTGTTGCTAAGGCCAAGATTAAAGGTCATGGATATCGATAATTTCGTTTTGGATGCCCAATACAATCTGGACACGGGCTTGTCGAATTTGTCCGGATTTACAATCACCCCCCCCAAAGGCCGCCTCGGAAGGATGCCTCGCATTAGCCTTAAGAACGGCACGCTCCAATACAGTAAGATTTCAAACGGACAATCAAAAATTGCTGTTTCAGTCCCCCTTGATGCCAGCTTTGACTTCGATGAAGCATCGAAAGAAGGTTATAAGTTTGAAATCACGACCGCCGCAACCTCATCCGGTTTCACATTAAATCGTCTACAGGGATTTTGGAAACCAGGTATCGTGAAGATTGCCGGCGGGATCTCTTCAGTGGAAGTCCCGGAACTTGAGATGGCCTGGTTCGTAGATGTACTGGCCGCTGAATTCAAATACGACCAAAACAACGATTTCGTATTTAATCTGAGCATGCCGGATTTGCAATCAAGACGCAGTGATGCGCTTGGCAGACTCGCTTCAGTAGGTCCGGCTTTTTTGGGTAAGACCGGTTTATTTAATGCTTTACAGGGGTTCCTCGACCGATACCAGCCTCAGGGATTGGTAGATATTAGACTTGAGGTATCGGGCAACATGGGGCAACTAAGCCAAAGTAAACTCACCGGGAATGTCCTGTGTAAGGACGTGGCCATCGAATACCATAAATTCCCGTATACGATTGAGCACCTAACCGGCCAGATAGATTTTACTAAAAACGATGTAAAACTGAACAATCTCAGCGGCAAGCATGGAGATACAAATTTCTTTTTTAACGGCTCGGCCAGCGACTTCGGGCCGGACAGAAAATACGATATCCTAATTACAAGTGACAGGATGCCTTTGGACAATGACTTGTACAAAGCTCTGAATACAAAACAGAAAAAATTCTGGACTGCCTTCTCCCCCATCGGACATGCAGGAGTTGATCTCCGGCTAAGCAGACAATCACAAACAGAAAAAGAGACAAAACTAACATTAGAATTGCTCGGCACCGAAGCTGTGTATCGACATTTTCCTTACCAATTAAAAAATCTTACCGGTAAACTTCTTTTTTATAGCAACAAAATATTCTTTTCGAATGTAATCTCACAGATAAATGAGCGTAAAATCGCCGTAAACGGCCTAATTGATACAAGTGACACCAACAGGCCGACAACATACGATTTCATGATCAACGTAAATAATGTTCCAATCGACACAAATCTCGAAGATGCATTAACGGAGAAGCAGAAGAATTTATACACACAACTTTGCCCCGCTGGCTTTGCCGACGGCTGGATTAAATTATCGACACAGGATTCCGGTCCGCCAAGTTTTACGGCCGACATGTCTTTTAAAAATGCTTCCTTGAAGGTAGACCAATTCCCGCTGCCAGTTTCTGACATAACAGCAAAGGCCATATTCACCACTAATTTGGTAATCATCAAAGAATTTTTCGGCAGGTACGGCAACGATTCGGTTTCCCTGTCCGGCCAGGTCCATCTGGACCAGGAATACCGGCAGTCTGAGTACCGGCTGGCGTTAAAGCTTAAAGAGACTCAGTTAAATGACGAACTGTTTAATCTGCTGCCTGAGAAGTTCAGAAAAATCATCTCGGAATTCAAACCGGCCGGAAGGGTTGATCTCACTGCCGACTTAAACAAAGACAGCATAACAGAGATTCCTGATTACAGCATCACTTTGAACTGTCTTGGTGACAGCATTACTGTCCCGAAGTTACCCTATGAATTAAAGGATATCGAAGGCGCTTTGGTAATAAACGACAATAGTATAAAACTCAGGGGCATTACTGCAATCGCTGACAGCAATTTCCCGACGGACTCTAACTCGCCGACAATCGAACTTAACGGAGAGATAATCTTAGCTGAAGATACTTACAGCAGCGCTATGCTTCAACTTTCGGCGAAAGACTTTACTTTCGACGACCAATTCCGCATGGCTTTGCCGGAACACGTTCAGCCCTTGTATAACAAGCTCTCGCCTGCCGGGCAATTCGATCTGGATTTCGACAAAATCCTCCTTTTTCGAAAAGATAACAGCGCAAAATCGATTGATTTCACCGGCACAGTCTATTTCGTAAACAGCAGTATTAACGTGTCCGGCACTAAAATAGAATTGAACGCACCTCTGGAAACAAAAGGCACATTCAAAACCGGCGAAGGATTTAGTAGCTGCCAAAACGAACTTAACGGCGGCACACTTAAAATTCTCGGCAAAACTATCACTAATCTTAAAGGCAATGTCTGTTACGATTTCGATACACGTTATTGGTCAACACAGGATTTCATCGCTGATTTCTACGGCGGCAAATTGAAAGGGAAATTCGAATTCAAACAGCCGGCCGGACAAGCTGAAGAGTACGTGCTCCAAACAGGTTTTGAAAACGTTGACTTAAAACAATTTCTCTCAGACACAGCATCAGGACAAGCTCCTGAAAAGGGCCATACGAGCGGCATAATGAACGGGTCCTTAAGTCTCAATGCTGGTCTCGGTGGCAATCCTTCACGCATCGGCACATGCAAACTTTCAATAAGCGATATGCAGGTCGGCAAACTTTCGCCCCTGGCCAAGATCCTGCAGGTACTCAAATTATCTCTGGAAGACTATGCTTTCGAGCAGATGTATGTAGATTCGTTCATAAGGCGAAACAACCTGTTCGTTCGTAAGCTCGACCTTTCCGGCCGGAGCATCGCTTTTCAAGGATCGGGAAGCATGGACCTGAAAAGCCGTAACGTCAACATGGCCCTTACTTCGCGCGGCAAGCGCCTTGCCACCGATGATCCATCGATCCTGGAGTCATTAACCGAAGGTCTAACCAGGGCCGTGGTCCGAATGGATGTCACTGGTGACTTATACGACCCGATGATAACGACCAAAACACTGCCGGTTATCGACCATACGCTCGAAATCTTCGGCACAAGACTGGAC
>Ga0209536_100006340_pt1 | contig 18130 bp, 22 predicted proteins | sample DeeMarSeWOR28_12_FD_187461 | JGI IMG/M metagenome (GOLD analysis project Ga0209536, IMG submission 187461) | Marine sediment microbial communities from White Oak River estuary, North Carolina - WOR-2-8_12 (SPAdes) (version 2) | ecosystem: Environmental > Aquatic > Marine > Intertidal zone >... | reverse complement strand
AAACTAAATATAGCATTCGACCTCGATGCAACTCTGGTTGATCTTGTCGCGCAGTTAAATAAATATCTCAAGAACGACGGATACAAAGTAAAAGAAGTCAACTCATACGATGTTACGAAAGCAGTAAGCCCCAAAATAACAAAAAAACAGCTGTGGATATATTTCGCACGCTGCTATGAAGAATATAAAAAAACACCGATACTTACAGGTGCATCCGAGTTAATAGGAATTCTGCATTCAAAAAGCCAGCAGCCCATATCAATCGTCACCAACCGTCCTATATGGTCAGCAACTGACACACACAAACTTGTGCACAGGTTTGTCAACGTCCCTTATACAATTACGTTTGCTGACGATAGGTTTGGAAAAATTGCCTACTTAAAAGACAAAAAATATTTTGTCGAAGACCGTCGTAAAACAGCCATCGAGCTTGCAGCTCACGGAAAAAAAATCTTCATGCTGAAATGGAGCTGGAACGAAATGCCGGAAAATAAAAATATTGTCAGAATTAACCAGATATCAGAACTAATTAGATTTGCGGATAAATTCGTAGAATGAAATTTAAAGTCTCAGAAATTATAGAATCACACGAAAAAAGAATACGTATAAAGCGCCTGCAAAATAAGATTACGGCTATTGACGGAAAAATAAAACTGTTCGAAAAGATTAAAAAGAAAAGCATGCATTCAGCCTATTTAAAGGCACAAAAAAAAACGCTTCTGGTTCTGCTTGCAAAAGAAAGGATGTTTGGAAAATGAAAATTGAATGGTGGAAAATAAAAACTAACAAACAATGCAAAGAAATAATCGGTGAAATTGTGTATGAACCATATACACCATCAAGAGTTGGAAAAATAATTGATGCTTACATGAAATAAATAGGTCTTGAAAAAATAGGACCTCTACAAGTTTATTCGGATGATATAGTACCATTCGTAAAGATAAGATGGCTAAAACAAACTAAAAGTTATCCCCACAAAGTTACAGAAGTTCAACTTCATCACCTGCAAAGTTTTGAAAGTCTTGTAGAAGATCATAAAAGAAAATACGAAAAACATAAAAAAACATTTGACCTTGCAAAAAAACTTATCTAAGGAAAAAACAATGTGTAACGAATTTCATCAAACAAAAATGGGACATACTTTTTTCGAAGGGACTATGTTAAGAATTGCAGACGCCCTTGAGAGTATATCACAAGTTCTTAGCGAAATTAACACTGAATTATCTAACACAAACAACTATCTTAATGAAATAGATAAAACAATTCATTCTAAATGTTCGTACCGATCTGGAGAAAGTATCTATTGATTCTTAAGTTCCCACAGCCGCCTTTCGGCCTCTTCTCTAGACCGGCGGACATTGACAAGCTGCTGACAGGCGCCGGCGTCATTATTTTCACACCTTTCAATCAATTCTCTTTCTTTGCGCTCCCAGTAAAACAGCCTGTCTTCAGCCCTTTGAATGCGATTATTCTTTTGAATTTCAATAATCTGTTGAGACAACCCTGCTATTTCAACTTTATAAACAGGCTTTAGTACAAAAATTTCTGTTACACCCCACGCGCTGGCACACAGCGCTATAAATGATATAATACCTATAATTATTTTTTTCATTTTATTTCGTCCAGTATGTAAAATTTGCTATTACACCGTTGTCCTTACTCCATACAAGGCTCTCTCCGCCAGGCACAGCATCGGTAAATAAATTTTCAAAATGCCATGCATCGATCGGGCTCAATGCCGTCAACTGCCTTATCAATACACCACCCTGCGTAATCGTAGGATGCATCTTGGTCTCCATTTTTTTATGCTTATGCCCGCAATGCCACTCACGAAATTTACTCACCTCGCCATTGCTGTCTCTTCCCCAAAGTTCCGGATATGCCTGGGCGAGCTCATTATTCCATGACGGGTATTTTCTTGATATGTCATGCGCCCATCCAACCAATAAGTTTCCCCAACGCCTTGCCTTTCTTTTGGATGGTCCAAGATCGACAGTAACATATTTGTCATCTTTAAAATGATGGTCAATAAGACACGCCAGCCACAAACTGGCATGTTCATCGTGGTTGCCTGGAATCCAAATTACTTCAACAGGTGCCAAAGATCTGCATGAATAAATACATTTAACCTGTGTTTCAATTGCAATCTTAATTGCTTTCGGCAATCGAGTGTCGTGATCCAAAATATTCCCGCCGCGAAATGTAGTCCCGGTATAATTTTCAAAATGCAGGTAATCCTGTCCAAGAATGTAATAAATTTTTTCAGGCTTAAATGGAGCCATCCACGATAAATTTTGATCGCACGCCTCAATATAATCATTGGCGCCAATTTTTAAGTCATAGTCTTTTTGCCCTGTCTCAGCCGCCCAGGCAAGTTTTGCTAAATGTGCATCAAGCAACGCCATCTCACCGGCAACTCCGGATTCTGTTTTAAATTTCGGTGCCCTGTTAAATTTAAATTTTGGAATTTCTTCGATAAGCATGCGCACTGCATCAATCACAGGTTTTTCAGGTCGTCGCTTCAAATGAACAACAATTTTAAACTGATAATTTGTCCTAGTCTCGACATGAGTACTGGTCTCAGTACCCTCAAGATTAAATTCAGAATCCTCAAATTTTTTACTGACGCCGACTTTCATGGTAACATCCCAAGAATTGTCATGCGTAATAATTCGATCAACCATCCATGTATCCATATCCACATTCTGCTCACGTAAAGCTTTGTCAATATCTTTGATGTGCCTGTTCGTTCTGAATTCCACTGTCCCATCTGTCTGACTAAAATCTTTCGTCACTCCAGGCTTATTCTTAGCCATCCTGCTCTGATCTTCCGGACTAATACCAATACGAGACTCATTGCTTCCAGCTACGTCCCAGACAAGCGACTTGCCGGCACCAGTAACAGCCATGATCTCTTCATTTGTAATTAACGGATTTTCTTCGATAAGTTTTTTAATATGTTCGGTCTTATTCATAAAGTTTTTCCCCGTTTAAATTAATGAAAAATAAAAATGGGGGTTATAATTCATAAAAAAAATTATAACCCCCATTTTTAACTTTTGCCGTTTCGATCGAGTTGAGCTTTAAGACAGGTACAAAAATGAGCAAAAGGATTCCATGTGCAGCGTATCGGATCACTCCGCGATTTTTCAAAAAACTTGCACCCCGTAAAGTCGTTGCCATCGCTTTTATCATCGTAAACTCCGCATAATGACATCGCCCCTCGCTTGCACCTGTTTTCATTAGCCATCCGGCATATGGTCGCTCCTCGATTCTAATGCATTCCTGGTTAAAGTTTTAGTGTCAATAAATTCAGCTTCTTCTGGTGTGTTCATTTCAATCTCCGAATTTATTTTTTTAAAATCAGATTCAGGTAAATCAGGCATTGTTGCCTTGGCAATCTTTTGAGAAACCCGAACTCTGAAAAGTTTTGATGGCACACTCTTGTAAGCACTGAGTGCATTATCCATCGCCACTGCCATTTCATCAATCGAAAATTCTCTCGATCTTTTAATTTCTATGTTTTTATAAACATCTTCCATACCCTGCCATTTAAGCCAGAATTTAATAATTTGTTTCTCGGCCTCCGTTTGATTTACGGATTTTGACATTAAGACAGAATTAAGTTGTGAAAACTCGTACCGAATGGCAAGACCGGATGCAACTTCATTATTTGATTTCCGCTGTCCATGAACGCCTGAAAGATGTGTAATTCTGTAAATTTCGTCAGCCTTGCGGTCAATCCAGTTTAAAATTGCCTGAATCGGTTCAAATATTTCAGTCGGCATCCAGTCGGGTTTGCCATGTTCACCATACTCAGGATTAAACTGCACAATCCCCTGCTGCCCAATAGGCACCTGCGCTTCATCGTTGTCTGTGTCAATTGCAGGAAGGTAATCCTCAGCATCCATAGGCTCACGAAGTATTGGAAATCCAGCGAATTTAATTGCCTCCTCACCGCATGAAAGATTCGTGGCAATTGAACGTACAATCTGGGCAACATCAACAAGGTCTGACTTTCCAATTTCAGGATGCTTTAACTTTTTTAAATTTATCATCCACACAAACGGAATCTCATTAAGTGCATTAACGCCGCTTTCAGTCATCTCAGCACGGCCTTTGACTATCTTCCATATTTCCCAATGATCCTTCCACCACGTTAAGTAACTTCCATCCGATTCAAGAAGTTTCAAATAAACGAGTTCGCGCCTGTGGGTATCTTTATTTTTTTCCCATTCCCAATCAAGGATATTCGGAAGTGAATAAAGAGCAATATATGGATAAACTTTATTTTGGATTTCATCTTTTAAATTCTCGGTCGAAACACTGGGTTTGTTTACAAGAACACCTATGGAACCATAAACGGAAGCAAGCTTTTGAGCCTCATCAATTAAAACATTGTAATCAGTACCAAAAAGATCAGCATCCTTTAAAAACATTTCCCACTGTTCATTATCCTCAAGTCCTGGAAGAGACCGCTTAACTTCTTTTTCATGCAAATAAAAATTATAAATATCGATTATCGAAGCACCAAAGTTAAACACATAACCATCTCTAAGACGGGATATCCAGTTATCCTGAGATTCCGCCGGCTGTTTTTTTAAGGCATGTTCAATTAAAGGCTGGCCACTTTCCCATATTAAATCATAAAGTTTCCAATCATTAATATATTCTTTGTAAATGTCATGCGTAGTTTCAAGGTCGAGTTTGCTTTTAATCTTTTTCATATTTACCTTCTTACATTTTCTGCAAAATTTGCCTTCTTCCTGATTACAGCGTTTCTTGATCTTTTGCCTTCAGCGATACACGCTCGGGTAACGGACTTGTAGCCCCGGCGCTTTCACCATCGCCTGAAAGACCCGGTTGTTCCTTTGGCTTTCATCCTGCGGGTTGCAGCCTGTATCCATCTTTTTCTTCCTGCCATCTCAATACCTCTTATTTCCAAAAACGTCGTTTCGGATTAATTTTATATTTCGGCCGTCCCACCCATCCTAAAAATTGACTCGTTGAATCAACAAGATCATCATACTTCCACAATGGAAAGCGTGCCATCTGCGTCTCATATTCAACAAGCCACTTGGATTTATCAGGAAGGTAAACTCTTCCAGCTTCAATCAGCGGGCTGACAGATGACATCCGCACCTGTTTATTTGCATCCGGCCTTGACTTTATAACCGGAATCTTCGTACTATGCATCAAGTCCTGAATAAGACTTTGGCCGGACGCCTTGTCTTCTATTATAACAGGAATCTGACCAATGTTAAACTTCATATACTTTTCCCACAAATCTACCGTAGTCTTTTTAAGTTTCGGATATTTCATTTGCTTATTAACGATATCAAGCAAATAAAATTTATTATCCTTGGAAATACCCCATACAGTCGCCGCAGACGGATCCGCAAGCTGAGACTCCTTAAACGCTGTATCCCAGCTAATAACAATTTTTTTGATATCAAATGGAAGTTTAAATGAGTCTCCATTTCCATCTGACTTTTCCGACGCCGACGCCATTCTTAAATATGATAACGCCGGCACAATTTTTGAATATTCGTAGTATTTAAACCAGTTAAGCTGAATCAACCCGCCTTCAGCAGGAAGCGGTCTCTGCTGATAAAGTGCATTCCACTCACGGGTACCGACAGTTTCTTTCGTCATCTTAAGTCTTTCAATCGGATAGTCGGTTGGCCAAAGCGCCTCACCAATATCGCGATTAAGCAAATCATCCGGATCATCACACACCGCAGGCATAACCAATGATTCCCAACCTTCATGAGACAGTTCCTCTGTGCAGTATCCGGTCAAATCATCGTAAGTCCAGCGTGTCTGAACAACAATAATGGCATTCTGAGGCTGCAACCGCGTATAGGCGACCGCCTTAAACCAATCAATTAAATCACGTTTTTTTATATCACTGTCGGCTTCCTTGCGGTCTTTAATTGGATCATCAATAATAAAAACATTTGCACCACGTCCAGTCGTGCCTGAATTAATACCAACGGCATAATACTCGCCGCCCTGTACGGTTCCTACCATATGCGCCGCTTTGGCGTCCATCGATATATCACATCCTTTAAAAATTTTACGGTAAGTTGGATCGATCATATGATTTTTAACTTTGCGCCCGATCGTTAACGCGAGGTCGCGGTTGTATGTAGCATAAATTATTTTGTGATCCGGATTTCTGCCGAGATACCACGGCACAAAGATTTCGGAAATCATGTGCGTCTTGCCGTGACGGGGCGGAATGTTTATAATGAGCCGTTTAACACTGCCATTCTCAATTTTCATTAAATATTTAGAAATCAACGCATGATGTTTTGCAAAGCGATAGTTTGGATTGGCAATGCCGACATAGGCGGGGAAATAAGAAAATGCAAGCTGACTGGTTGGAATGCTGTTTATAATTTTTGCCGCTTCTGCAGGCGGAATCTTTTCAAGTTGATCAGAAAGATTAGAAAAATCAGTCATCTGTCACTTCTTCTTCATTAGGCAGTGGCAATGCTTTCTTTTCTGGAGTAATATCAATAATATCGCTGGTATTAATTCCAAGAGAAGCCAATGCTTTCTGAACAGCTGCATCTTGGTCACGTTTGTCAAAAGTATCTCCGTCCCCGACAAGCAAGCGTTCGGGAGCATTGAGGCCGAGAATACGTATTTGCTTGTCAACAAGCTTGCCCCACTCTTCCATCCAGCGCGATCCCTGATGCGCCTTTTTAATACGGCTCAACCTGCCCATGCATTCCTGCTTGTTCTGTTCGATTTCGAATAAAATCCGATCGCGGTGCGCCATCCATGCTTCAGAATTCATCATTCTGAGATTGTCTGTAATAGTTTTGAGGTCTCTTGAAATTGTAGCCCTGTGGACACCAAGAGCATCTGCAAGAGTTTGATGATCGACGCCGGGATTGTCTCTAAGTAATCGGATTAATTCACGATGACGCTGCTCAACGGTAAGCTTTGTTGTTAGTCTGCTATTGGGTGGTTTATGTCTTCCCATAAAAATATCGCCGTTATATTGTTGTTTAGAAAATACTTAAAAAAATTTTTTCTTGACAAATCTTACTAACGGTGAGATTATTTGTCAATAAGAATTTAGTAAACGATTTCAAAGGTTTACATTCAAAATTAATAAAGAATTACTTAAATGTAATTTATCAATAATTACAACAGGTTAAAGAGGGAAACGCGGGACGAAAGGGTGATCCGGCAGTTGCCGCATTCTCACATTATTAATTCCAATTCCGGGTGATCCGGAAGGCAAAACTTCAGGTGATCTGAAGCAAGGAGGGTGATCCTCATGGAACTTTTGTTAGATGAAAACAACAATGTTGTTTTAAAAGACGGAATGCCGGTTTATAGATATAACGACGGCTCAGAACAGCCTTTCGATGCAAAGGCAACACTGGAATCATTAAATGGAAAAGTCAAGGATCTTGAGGAAAGAGAAAAAAGGCACGCTGAAAACAACGAAAAAATTTCTCAGGAACTTGGAAAGTATAAAGACATCGATCTTGAAGAAGTAAAAAAGAATGCTGAGATCATAAAGAAACTCGAGGACAAAGATCTTGTGGACGAAAAGGGCGTCGAAGCCCTCAAGAAAACAATGATTGCAAATTTCGAGGAAGAAAAAAAGGCTGACCAAAGAAAGAATAAAAAAGTACTCAAACAACTTGAGGAAGAAAACGGCAGCCTGCAAAAAATGATATTCAACATGGCAGTTATCAACAAGTTTTCAAACGATGACCATTTTTCAGGCAAAGAACCAAAAACATTCTATCCGCCTGAAGATGCTGCAAAAGTATTTGGTGACAACTTCAAGGTTGAAATAAAGAATGACAAAGTTAGAGTTCATGCTGTCGACAAAGAAGGTAACGTCGTCATGAGCAAGAAGAACCATGGTGAGATTGCCGATTTCCATGAAGCGATTGAGATATTGATCGATCAACATCCCAGACGCGACGACATTCTGCGTTCGGGTAAAAAAGGCGGTCCTGGTGCCACTGGCAACATTCAGATTGGCTCCAAAGAATTTAATAAACTATCATCACAGGATATGATCAAGGAAGGTCTAAGCAAGCGCAGGGCGACAATTTAAAGCACGCTCCAAGATTAAATCTCAGCCACACCTTGATCGTCCGAAAGAAGAGGTAACGATATATGGCGACACAGATTTTAGCCGAAGCTGCGCGTCTCATTAACGATGAGATCGTTGCAGGTGTGGCAAGAGATATTATAACCCTAAACCCTATTTTTTCGTTTATGCCGTTTACCGGCTACGACGGACAGGGAATCATCGTAGTCCGCGAGCTTGCGCTCGGAGGTGCTGACGTTGCAGATGTTGGAGACACAATCAACTCGACAATGAAAGCTGCTTCGACCTTTACGCGTGACACTTTCACGGCCACCAAGATCATCGGTGATGCCGAAATGGACGGCTTGGTTCAGGTACAGTCCATGGGCGCCGGCGTTGATCAGCTTGCGATCGAAATTTCGCAGAAAGCTAAAAAAGTCGGTCGTTTATTCCAGCAAGGCATGGCAACTGGCGACGGTTCAAGTCCGAATATGAACAGTCTGCACAGCCTGTGCTCAACGTCGCAATACACCACAGCAGCCACGACACAGACGCTGCAATTCGCACTGCTTGACGAGCTTCTGGATCTGGTAAAATCAAAAGACGGTCAGGTCGACTGGCTGATGATGCCTGCCAGAACGCTTCGGTCCTTAAAAGCGCTCTACAGAGGGCTTGGCGGAACCATGCCTTCAGACGTATTAAATATGCCTGACGGCACCACACGGGTTGTCTGGATGTATGAAGACATTCCGGTATTCAAAAATGAATACCTGTCGGTCGTCGAAACTGCGAATGGTGCTGCAATTACTGGCGGTGCTCTGGCATCCGTCTGGGCAGGTGTATGGGATGATGGGTCATCCAAGGTAGGTTTGGCTGGAATTCATCCGAGTGCTGCACCCGCTGGAATTGTTGTTGAACCTGTTGGGACTTCCGAGACTAAAGACGAAGTCATTTGGCGTGTGAAACAGTACGCCAACGTGGCGTTATTCAACCGTCTGGGTCTTGCAAGATTAACTTCAATCAGCAACTAAATTCTAACTTATGATGAAAATTAGGGGCAGATAATCGAGGAGCGTCGAAATTCGGCGCTCCTTTTTTATTAACCAATACAAACCGTTAAACAGAAAGACGGGGTAAAATTCATGGCATTAGTCAAAGTAAAACTTTTAAACACAATGGTAGTCCAACGTCCAGGGCATGTAATTAGGGCATTCGGCCACAGATTCGAGGTGCAGCCGGATGGCTCCGCAGTTGCAGAAGTTCATGAAGACTTTGTCGAAGGTGAAGTCGCTGCAGGAAGATACGAAGTTATTGAGGAACAATATTTCGATAAAGAAATACCGGATAAAATAATTGTAAAAAATTCGCAAAAAAAAGTTGAAAAGTATCCATTCAGCAATGAAATCGAAACTTATTTCGGATGCGGCAACATATCCAAATTTAAAAATAGAATATCAGGTTTAACCAAACAACAACTTCAAAGATTTTCAGACCAGAAACTTGGTATCAAGCTTCCGCAACAAATGAGTAAAACAAAAATGATTGCTGAAATTACCCAAACAACAAAAGTAAGAAATGGGCTTTTAACTGAAACTCCCAAACCAGATTCCAAATCGGATATGGAGGATAATTAATGCTGATATCAGTTGCCATGATGGTTAAGGATGAAGAAAAAAATTTAGAACGCTGCCTTAAAAGCGTTCTGAATTTATTTCCGCTTGGAATTGAAATAATCATACTTGACACGGGGTCATCTGATAAAACAGTTGAAATCGCTCAAAAATACACCAGGAATGTATACCATCAAAAATGGGTGGACAACTTTTCGCTTCATCGCAATAAATCATTTTCATATTGCAAAGGAAAATGGATCCTCCAGATCGACGCTGACGAAGAAATTATATTTCCGAATAAAGAAAACATAAAAAAACTTGGGATGTTCCTTGAAAAAATACCGAATGAAATAAATGCGATCGGCATGCCAATGAAAGACTGGCGTGAATCGATAAAAAGTTTTATCGCAGACCTCGATATCATTCGGATATTTAGAAACGGACATGTCAAATATAAAAGAAGGGTGCATAACGATCCTGTATTCAAGGGTGATGCTGCTTACTTCGGTGGATGCTTTCTAAAGCATTACGGGTATGATTTAAATTCAGAACAAAAAAAGAAAAAAGCAGAACGGACAATTACGCTATTAAAAAAGTCACTCGAGGAAGATCCTGAAGACTACGAATGCTACTTCTACCTGGCAAATGCATACGGAGCGTGGACAGACCAGACAGAAGAGGCTGTTAAATATGCGAAGATGTACATCGCCGCACGCGACAAAATAGATCCAAAAAATTTCAGGTCAAACATATACCATTATCTGGCAATGGTAAGTATTGGCCTCAAAAAATACAACGAAGCGCTCGGATGGGTATCCCAAGGCCTTGAGATAGACAGAGAAGATCTTGATTTAAACTACGATCTGATGCGAATCGGGCTGCGCACAAATAACGTGGCTTACGTTGGAACCGGCTCTGCAGGATTTATTAAAACGTACCGCAATTTTAAAAATTACCGTATGAGAAATCCGGGTAAATTTTTCTTTTTTTACAACGTATCCGCATTAGCCGAGGCAATGTTTCACCTGATACAGTCCCTCATGACAAATGCACTAATGGAATACAAGAATATCGAAGAAGTTTTAAATCAATGTCCGCAGAAATTGGCAAACGAAATAAAGCAAAGATTATCAAATACATTTAAAGAAGTCCAAAAAGAAACGCAGAAATATGATGACCGTAGAATCATTACGCCGGCAGAATTTAAATCCGTTGCTAACAATCGTAACCAGATGTTACAATAGGCCACTTGCCTTTAAACGCTGCCTGCGATCTATCGAACGACAGACATCTGAAAACTTTGAGCATGTTTTAATTATCGATGAAATTGGCCGTGGAATAAGATGGGCAAATAAACAGATTGCGGAAGTTGGAAGCGAAACAAGCGGTCATTATATTTACATACTGGATGATGATGATTTTTTATTGAACGAAAATTTTGTATCGGATTTTACATCCCTAATAAACAAAAAATTAATAACACCGCAGCTCGTGATAGTAAAAGGTTGGATCCTTGAAAAAGAAGTGCCGGTAAGATGGGAAAGGCCTCCCAAACGCGGTCAAATCGGAGCTCCAAATTTTATCGTGCGGCGGGATCTGTTCAAAAAATTTTCCAAGTATTGGGGAGTGAGCAGGGCAGGCGACTGGAATTTTATTAGAAATGTCATGAACGTCATACCTGTAGATGATTTTTTCTGGTGGGACAAATTTGTATTTTACGCGGATCCATCTGTCGGTAAAAGTGAAAAATTAAAAAATGAACTCAGAAACGAAATTGAAATGAAGCATTTAGAAAGACAAAAAAAATGAGTCGAGCATTCATAGTTCTGGGAATGCATAGAACTGCAACATCATTGATAGCAGGCGGTCTGCAGAAATCAGGCATATTCATGGGAAAAGACATACTTCGTGCAGACTCCGGAAACCGGCTTGGATATTATGAAGATACAGAATTCATAAATCTAAATAAGTATATTCTCGGAAAGTTAGGCGGCGACTGGTCTCATCCACCGTCAGAACAAAAAATATTAAAACTTGCAAAAGATAAAAATACGATAGGACATATTAGAAAACTCATTAATGAAAGAAATAAGGATCACAAATTATGGGGCTGGAAAGATCCAAGAACCGTTTTAACAATAAGGTTATACCTTCCATATCTTCCGGAACACTTCTTCTTCGTTTCATTCAGGGATCCGAAAGACATAGCCGGATCCCTATCAAGACGGGATAGCGGAAGCGTTGGAAAACAAAATTTAAAGCTTGCACATGAATATAACCGCCGGTTAATGAGTTTTTTAAATGATATAAACACAAAATGGCTCTAAAATTTGATGATTATATATTTTATCATATACCAAAAACTGGCGGAAATTACATAAGATTAGTACTCCAGCGAATAACTACCGACATTGAAGAAATCACACATCCTCACGCATCTCCATTAAAAGTCGGGAAAAAACGCCACGATCCAGAAAAATCATTCTGCGTAGTACGCCACCCATTGACGTGGTACGAAAGCTTTTTTCGCTACCGCATAAAGACAGGGTGGCGCCTCGGCCAAGGAACGCGCATCTACAATGATGGACCGCATCCCATAGATGCGCATTGCCACTCAGACACTTTCAGGGCATTTATATCAAAAATGCTGGTATACTATCCAAACGGATGGGTGACAAGCCTCTATCTAAGATTCATACCATTTTGCAAATACACCCTGAGACAGGAAAACTTAACTCCGGAATTAAAAGAATTGCTGACCATGTTTGGTTACAAAAAATTTCCGAAAGTAATAAATAAAAAGACAAACGTTACCCAGGGAAGCATAGAAACAAAACTTCCAAAAGATTTACGCAATAAAATATTAAAGGCCGAAAGTGAAATAATAAAATATCTTGGATACTAAAGCTGTATTTACAATAGTCAGAAATGAGAAGGTATTTTTACCAATATGGTTAAAATATTATTCAAAATATTTTAACAAAGAGGATATCTATATCCTGGACAACGACACCACTGACGGAAGCACAGACGGCCTTAACACTGTAAAAGTGTCAAGCGAAGTCTTCCTTAATTCCAGGTGGCTCCGGCGCCAAGTGACAAAAATGCAGCGAAAACTTCTAAAAAAATACGATATTGTTTTATTTGCAGAATGCGATGAAATAATCGTACCACTTAGAACCGGGCGATTCGAAGACCACCTTGTCGATGGAAAACCAGTCGTAAAATGCACCGGATTTGAAATAATTCACAGAATAAGAGAAGAGCCTGAAATAGACTGGTCAAAACCGCTCTTAGAACAACGAAAGTACGGCTCTTATTTTCCAAAGTTCAACAAGCCACTGCTTTCAAGGATACCACTGACGTGGTCAATGGGATTTCACTATCTAAGAAATTATGAAAACGACGAAAAAGTTGGAACGGATCCGATGTTAATGTTGGTTCACCTGCGCAGGATAGATTATAATACATGCAAAAAAAAATTCATGGAACGCATAAAATGGAGAACAATAAAGAGAATGGGGCACAGGCCGGCAAAGCAATGGCGCCCTGGAACTAACTTCGACCACTGGTTTACGGGAGATTCAACAACAAAAATACCTGGAAACATTAAGCATGTTATCTAAAGCGGTTTTTACAATAGTTAAAAACGAAAAAAATTACCTGCCGATATGGCTGAAACATTATTCAAAATATTTCAACCCACAGGACACCTACGTATTAGACCACAACACGGACGATGGAAGCACGGACAACATAAACTGCAATGTCATAAAACTCGACCACAGCCTGTCGTTTGATGTGGAATGGCTCTTGAAGCAGGTAATGTCGATGCAAGTCAAGCTCTTTAAAAAGTATGACATTGTTCTTTTTTCAGAATGCGACGAGCTGGTCGTCCCGACAAAGACCGGCAGGTTTGAAGACCACCTTAAAAAACAGGATGTCGTTAAATGCAAAGGGTTTGAAATAATTCACAGGGTAGAAAAAGAGCCGGCTCTGGACTGGTCGAAACCGCTGCTGCGCCAACGAAAATGGTGGGCACATTTAAGTCTAATAGACAAACCGCTACTGTCAAAAATACCGCTCAGATGGTCGGGCGGCTGTCACAACTGCAAGGAAACAAAAACAATCGATCCGGATCTTTTGCTAATTCATATACGCAGGATTGATTACGAAACATACAAGGAAAAACTCAGAAAATTTGTTGAATGGAAAACTCCGGGAGACGTTAATCCGGACAAGGAACGGCGAAGATTCATAAAAATGAGCCCGAGCGGTTTTGATCAGCAAAGATTTGATTCATGGTTTAAAGGAATCTATGGTAAACTTCAACCGATTCCAGAGGATATAAAAGATGTCATCTAAATATTCAGTAACGTCAAACACGGTAAAATTATTAAAACATCTCAATACGTTAAAAAATTTGCAGAACAACGTCATAATTCCGATCATGGTTCACATCATGCCGACTCACCGGTGCCAACTGAACTGTTCGCACTGCTGTTTTAAAAACAGGAAAAACCTCATCATGGACATGGACTTTGACATGCTGACAATGGGGCTGGATCAGTTTTACCTTCTCGGCACAAAATCGATCGAACTGACCGGCGGCGGGGAGCCTGTGCTGTATCCATACATATATGACTTTTTAAAATACGCTTTGGAAAAATTTAATGTCGGTGTCATATCAAACGGGCTTGCAATAAAACGCATAGAAAAATTTTTGCCGGATCTATCATGGCTGAGACTTTCATTAAATACCCTGGATTATGAGTTTAGCCTGGATCCTGTGATGAAAATAATTAAAAAAAGCAAAGTCCCTGTAAGCATGTGCTACATCTGGAACAAGCATTCCAACAAACATATAAAAGAAGTGGCAGACTTTGCAAAACGCCACAAATCAATTTGCCGCGTAGGCCCGGACTGCATACAACCAATCGATGGAATTAAAAAACAAATGGCGGAAATTAGTGCAACCATACAGGATTATGAATACCTGTTCCTGTCTGATTTTAACGTGACGCTTAACCGCAGAAACGAAAACTGCTATATCCACATGATAAAACCGGCGTTCTATACAGACGGTTACATATATCCGTGCCCGAGTGCCGAGCTTGCGGTGGAAAACAATAAACAAATCAACAAAGATTTCAGACTATGCCATGCCTTCGACATATATAATTTTTACACAAATAAAAAATTCAGGAAAAAGCTGGAGTATTCATGCAGTTACTGCAAATACTCAAAACAACAGGATATCTTGGAGGATCTACTGACGGAGACAAACTTCAATGAATTCGCTTAAAACAAACGAAGAATGGATTGAAAAAGCAGATTATAAAAAATACGTTGGACCTCAAAAAAGATACGATTATTTTGCAGGTTTAATTTTTAAATTGTTGTTTAATTGCGGGCTCAAGGCACATCATACATTACTTGATATTGGCGCCGGATCTCTCAGGACTGGTAAAATGTTCATTGTCTATTTGAATACTGGTAATTATCACGCAATAGAACCAAATGAAAAAATATTACAGGAAGGTATAAAATACGAACTCGGAAATGAAATAATACGACTCAAACAGCCGGAAATACAAACAATTGTAGATTTATCAATAGACAAAAAATTTAATTACATCTTAGCACATTCAATATTCACGCATACAGGAAGAGATTTATTGGAGTACTGGATAAAACGAATAAAAAATTTATTAATCAAAAACGGTACATGCATTTCAACATTTCATATAAACAAACACGGACCAAGAAAAAATGGATGGTTAAATACCGGTTGGTCATATCCTGAAACTGTTTTTTTCTATGAAGAAGATATTGAATGCCTATTAAAAAAATATAAATTATCCTACAAAATAAAAAATTGGGAGCATCCATCACAAACATGGATGGTAATAACACATGAAACTTTCTAATCTAAAATGGGACGACCGTTACGGATATGATTATTTCGAACGCGGCCCGCAAACATATTCAAGTCTTTACGAAAATTATCGATGGATGCCAGAACTTACAATTCCCATGGCATGTAAACTGAGTAAAATGTACCCAAACATGTCGATCCTTGACTTTGGGTGCGCAAAAGGATTTTTGGTGCATGCGCTAAATTTAGTTGGTGTCGAGGCTTACGGCTTCGATATCTCAAAATACGCAATAAAACATGCCCCCGAGGCAGCATCAAAATTCTTATACGGACCGGACACAGCTGACATGATGCCGGACATCGATATGATATTTGCCAAAGACGTCTTCGAACACATCGGCTATTTAAAAATATCCGAAATACTGAAAACTCTGGCCAAATTATGCACACATGCTTTGTTTATCGTGCCTTTCGGAAAAAACGGCCGTTACAGAATAAAGCAGTATAACATGGATCCAACTCATACTATTATAGAAAATGAGTCATGGTGGTCAAATCAGTTTACCAATGCCGGATTTAAAATAGCTGATTTCTCATATCACATTGAAGGGTTTAAGGATAACTGGAAAAACTATAAAAATGGAAATGGATTTTTCAGGTTATGGAAATTCAAATAATCGTCCCATGGGGAAAAGATAAAAATTTAGGACGCACGTATAACCGATTAATGAAAACAGTCGATGACTGGGTCTGCTTTTTAGACCACGACGTATTAATGCTGAATCCGAACTGGTACCACATGTGCAGGAGTGCCGTAAAAAAAGTAGGGCACAGGGCAGGGTGGATTACGGGCGTCACTAACGCCATTGCAAACCCGTATCAATTAAGAACCGGCGCACCAAAAGAACCCGACATCCTAAAGCACATGCATTTTGCGAAAAAACTGTACAACAAACACGGCGAAAAACTCGAACTTTTAAGCAATGATGTGTGCCCTCACCTTCTATCCGGATTAATGATCCTGACCCATAAGGGGGCCTGGGAGGCCACGGGGGGATTCATGGACGGATTTTTAGGAGTTGATAACGAATACCACAAACTGTTAATCAAAAACAACTATAAGGTGTATGTAATGCCGGGGCTCTATATGTATCATCTATACCACAATAAAAAATTGTGGAACAAATATTAAACAAAAATTCACAGTAAAAAAACGTGGCAACAGAATCACAATATGTAAGTGCCTACAGCAACAATACCCAATGGACCACGCAGTCAGGTTCAAGTCCATACCTGCATCAAGGCGACAGTAATTACGTAGAGTCAGCAGCCAAAAAAGACGAGACAGACAGGTACACCTTCCCCAGTTTTTCTTTAACAGGGAATTTGCAGTCGGTCACTCTTTACGTACGCTGCGTATCTGCATCCGGAAACGCAGTTCGTACGGAAGTGTGGGACGGTTCGTCTTACAGTGTCGCTGGAAATATAAATGTTGATTCAACTCTTGAAGAAAAAAGCATTGACATATCGTCTATTATAGACGATCTAACAAAACTTGACGCTGTCGGGCTTTTCTTTGAAAATGATAACAGTGAAAATTCCGTAACTCTATATCATGCACGTATAGAAGCTGTAGACGATGCTGCAGGGTCTTCAGAATCAGCGTCTGAGTCTCCGAGTCTAAGTCCATCAGCATCTCTGAGTCCGTCTGCATCAGAGTCTCCGAGCTTAAGCCCTTCGGCGTCATTGAGTCCATCGGCATCAGAATCTCCAAGTTTAAGCCCGTCGGCATCCCTGAGCCCGTCGGCATCTGAATCTCCAAGTCTAAGTCCGTCGGCATCACTAAGCCCATCAGCATCTTTGAGCCCATCGGCATCAGAATCTCCGAGCCTAAGCCCGTCTGCATCCTTAAGCCCGTCGACATCTGAATCTCCAAGTTTAAGCCCATCGGCGTCCTTGAGCCCATCGGCATCAGAATCCCCAAGTCTAAGCCCATCAGCGTCTCTGAGCCCATCGGCATCCTTGAGCCCATCGGCATCAGAATCTCCATCAGAATCTCCATCAGAAGCTGCAGTAATCTGGAAAGACGCAGATGATAAATGGACAGACGCAGACGATAAATGGTACCCAGAAGATGCATCAGAATCTCCAAGCTTAAGTCCATCGGCATCTTTGAGTCCGTCTGCATCAGAGTCTCCGAGTCTAAGCCCGTCGGCATCCTTGAGTCCGTCTGCATCAGAGTCTCCGAGTCTAAGCCCATCGGCGTCTCTGAGCCCGTCAGCATCTGAATCCCCAAGTCTAAGTCCATCGGCGTCTCTGAGCCCATCAGCATCGGAATCCCCAAGCCTAAGTCCATCGGCATCCTTGAGCCCGTCGGCATCCTTGAGCCCGTCGGCATCTGAGTCTCCAAGTTTAAGCCCGTCTGCATCCTTAAGTCCGTCGGCATCAGAATCCCCAAGTCTAAGTCCGTCAGCATCTTTGAGTCCGTCTGCATCAGAGTCTCCGAGTCTAAGCCCATCGGCGTCCCTGAGCCCGTCGGCATCAGAATCCCCAAGTCTAAGCCCATCG
>Ga0209536_100006339_pt1 | contig 18130 bp, 15 predicted proteins | sample DeeMarSeWOR28_12_FD_187461 | JGI IMG/M metagenome (GOLD analysis project Ga0209536, IMG submission 187461) | Marine sediment microbial communities from White Oak River estuary, North Carolina - WOR-2-8_12 (SPAdes) (version 2) | ecosystem: Environmental > Aquatic > Marine > Intertidal zone >... | reverse complement strand
CCCCCGCCAATAGCGGGACCAGACTGCGCCCCTGCATCGTCTCCGGGACCGCAGCTCCCGCCAAGTCGAGGAAGGTCTCGGCGAAGTCCAGGTTCTGCACCAGATGGCTGTCCTCGGAACCGGGCTCTATCGCCGCAGGCCAGCGCACTATCAGTGGCATCCTCAGGGATTCCTCATACATCCACCGCTTGTCGAACCAGCCGTGCTCGCCCAGGAAGAACCCCTGGTCCGACGCGTAGATCACCACCGTATTATCGGCTAAGCCGCTCTGATCCAAATAGTCCAACAGCCTGCCGAGATTGTCGTCCACCGAGGCGATGGCTCGGAGGTAGTCCTTCATATAGCGCTGGTACTTCCAGCGTGTCAGGTCGTCTCCCGTCAGCCCGGCACGGCGCAACGCATCGTTCTTCGGTCCGTAAACCGCGTCCCACGCGGCCAACTGCTCGGCAGTCATGCGATCACGCAGCCGCTGGGCCGCCTGCGTCCCCCAGTCTTCTTCCATCTCCGGGTCCGGCCAGACTTTGGAATCGTAAGCGAGGTGCTGGTGCACCGCTATCGTCATCTCCTGTTCCCGAGCGGCCGAAGTGCGCCCGATGTAATCGTCGAACAGCGTGGCGGGCTCGGGAATATCTACGTCGTCGTACAGGTTCAGGTGTTGCGGACCGGGCGACCATTCGCGATGCGGCGCTTTGTGCTGGTACATCACCATGAACGGAACGTCACCCCGCCGGCCGTGCTGCAGCCAATCGAGCACCTTGTCGGTGATGATATCGGTCACGTATCCCGTGTACTGCACCACGCCGCTCGAGGTCCGGAATTCCGGATTGTAGTAGTTGCCCTGTCCCGGCAGGACCTCCCAGTAATCGAAACCGACGGGATCACTCTTGAGATGCCACTTGCCCACGATCGCGGTCTCGTACCCAGCATCTCTGATAAGCTGAGGAAACGTCACTTGCGAAGAGTCGAACCGTTCCACGTTGGTCGGTACGGAATTGAGGTGGCTGTGCTTCCCGGTGAGAATCACTGCCCTACTGGGAGCGCAGATGGCGTTGGTCACGAACGCGTTGCGAAACAGCATTCCTTCCCGCGCCAGCCGGTCTATGTTGGGGGTCGGATCGATTTCCGACAATCTGCTACCGTACGCCCCGACAGCCTGAGCTGCGTGATCGTCGGCGAAGATGAAGATGATATTGGGGCGGTCGCGCTCCGCTGGCGCGCAGGCAATCACGGCCGATAACGTCGCAACCAGAATACCGAATGATATACGTGGCATGATCAGGGCTCCTGTTCGAAGGAGTTGCACACTTACCAAGATTGCGCTGCTAGATAGCCTCCAACACCTCCGCCCGCACCCAGCCCACCTTGCCGTCGGCCAGCAAGATCTCCAGCCACTCGTCGGTCCGCCGGTCAATGCGGACCTTGGTACCCTCGTGGATAGTGAACACCTGAAGCACCGGGTCGTCCGCCGGTGCGCTCTGGACCGACACCTCATCCGCGAGGATGACGGCTGCCTCTGCCGTGCCAAGTTCGAATCCCAGTGCCGCCAGGTTGACGCCGAACACTACCGCAACTGTCCCACCAACGAGTGCGATGCGGCGTCCCCATATACCCCAGACAGTGGTCCGGTTGAGAATCAGCATCACCAGCCCACCCATCGCCACGATGTAGCCAGCCCCGACCACGATCCAGAGCCAGGTCCGCGGTACGAGGTGGACCCACCAACTGACAACACGGAACAGCCAAAAGCCCGGCAACGGCGTTATCTCGTCCGTAGTCAACGATCGGGCAAGTGCGAGGTTGGCAGCTACATCTTTGCCGCGGGGATCCAACCGGTAGGCACGCTCGTAATTGAGAATCGCCCTGCCCAGATCGCCAAGTTTGAAATGCGTGTTCCCGATATTGTAGTAGAGGGCGCTGCTCTCGAAACCGGCATCCAACACTCGATCATAGCGATCGAGGGCCGCCTGATAGTCACCCTCCTGGTACAGGCGATTCCCCTCGGCGAAGAACTCCTGCTGCGCGCCAAGAGGGCCGGCTCCAATGATTCCCAGAGCGGTCGTCGCAAACAGGACGGTCCAATGGATCGCGTTCACCGCACCAGTCCCTGATCGAGGTCAGCCATAGAGAGTTCTGTCCGCTCCAACAGACTCTTCATGTCTCCCACCGATGTCTCCGTCGGTGCAAACCTCTGTCTGTCGCACTGGTCCAGGCACTCCAGATACTCGTCCACCGCGCCCGCCGGCACGCCACGCTCCAGCAGCCGAGCGCGAATATCCTCCTTGATGAGACCCGCCTCTGCAAAGTTGAGCTTATCCCCTAGAAAACCCTGCAAGGCCCGCGCGACTTCAGCGTAGAACTCCCGCCGCGTGTCGACCGACATCAGCGATCTGGCCTGCGACAAGCGCCGCCTCGCGACCCTGCCCGCACGTCGCCGTCTCGCATACGCCACGTCGCCTTCCAACCGATCCCTGTGCCTGCGGTAGCCCCAGGCCCCTCCCACTGCGATAAGCGGTACGACCAATACGCTCCAGAAGGTAGCGGTGAAGGGCGACCGGCCTCGTTCCTGGAACTTGGGAGCGGCGATCTCGATGAAGCGAATGTCCTCGCGCAACGGTTCGATACCGCTACGGATACGACCTCCAATCACGGGGCCGGCGGGCGCCTCACCGGTGATTGTGACATCGATCGGCTGCGTCGCGGCTACCCTGTACTCGCCGCGGTCCGCGTCGAGAAAACCGAGCGCCACCGAAGGGATGGTCGCCGTACCAGGGGCGCGCGGAATCAGAACGTATTCGAACGTCTTGCTGCCGACGACGGTGCCGCCGCGGCGCTCGACGCTCTGCGAGACTTCCGGTGGGTAGACCTCGACGTCCGGCGGAAACGCGATCTCCGGTTCTGGCACCATCCGGACGTTGCCCTCCCCCGCCACACGGATCGTGAGCGTCAACGCTTCATTGGTCGCCACCTGACTCTTGTCCACTGCAGCGTCGATGGAGAGATCACCCACCAATCCGCTGAATCCGGCCGGCTTTCCCTGCGGGAGTGGCACGACCTCGATTTCCACAGGCTCCGATGCCACGATGACGGGCACGTTGGTGCCAAGCAGGGACGTGCCACGAAAGAAATCCTCGAACGGATCGCGGGACCGACGTTGCACGCGCACCTGGGCCTCGATTGCCATCGGTTCGACGGTCTTGGTGCCCGGGCCCGTGGGGAACAATGCCACTCTGCGGATGACCGCCGTCGCATACTGCATTCCATTCCGTACCACTCGTTCCACTTGGGGCGATTGCTGGTCCGTGAACTCCTCCACCCAGAAGCCGGCTGTGCTCGGCAATCTCGTTATGCTGTAGGAACTCACGTCAACGCGAGTGTATATGCGGTACTGGACCATCACCGGTTCGTTTTCCCACACGCGCCGTTTGCTCACCTCTACCGTGACGAACAAGTCATCTGCGCCGATCTCGGGCTCATCGCCACGTTCCCCTCCGGCACTCGGTGGAGCGGCTGGAGGTGCCGTCGAGATGGTCAGCGTCAGGGGATCGGTGTGATAAATCTCCCCTGAGGCTCGAACCGTGATCGAGCCGATGTCGAATGTGCCTTCCTTCGTCGCCTGAAAGCGATACTGCAGCGTGACCGAGACCGTGGTGCGGTTGTTGACTATCTGCATCGAGGTGGAAGTGCTGTTGCCCAGGAAGATGGAGAACTCGCTCATGTCGGGGAGCACCGGATCAGATTCGATCTGCTGGGTACCCGCGATCTCCACGCTCAGCACGAATTGCTGGTTGACTCCCACCGTGCTACGGTCCAGGAAAGCTCGCACCGTGATATCTTGAGCCAACGCGGTGCTCACCGGCATGACCCCCGCCATGATCACAGTGTGAAGCGCTGTCCGCATCGTGCTGCTCACTACCAGTCCTTCTTTGGCTTTCTCCCGACCGCGGCGACTTTGTGTTGCCGGTCGATTCGGTCCGGATCTTCCTGAATTGCCTGAAGCAGGCGCTCCGCCTCCTCCCTACTCATCTCTCCGGGTTGGGGTTGCTGCTGCTGCTGCTGCTGCTGCTCCTCCTCCTCAGGCGCCTGCTGCCGTTGCTCCCCGCCCTGGTTCTCCTGCTGTTGCTGCTGCTCCTGCTGTTGCTCTTGCTGTTGTTGCTGCTGCTGATCCTCCTGTCCCTGCTGGCCCTCTTGCCCCGGCGGCTGCTGTTGTTGCTGTTGCTGCTGCATTTGTTGCAGCACCATCTCGAGGTTGTGTTTCGCATCCTCGTCGTTGGGATCGAGTCGCAGCGATTGCTTGTAGGCTTCCAGCGCTCCCTCTAATTGCTGCTGCCGGTAGAGCGCATTGCCGAGATTGTACCAGGCCTTGGAGACTAGCTCTTGATCGCCGCTCTCAATGGCGGCGCGATAAGCGTCCAAAGCGCGCTGGAACTCCTGGGTCTGATACAGAGCGTTGCCCTCATTGAACCGAATGACGGGCGAGTCAGGATTGTCGCGCAGCGCTTCGAGGTACTTCTCGTAGGCTTCGTCGAACCGGCCTTCCGCGTACAGCCGGTTACCCTCTCCCACCTCGGCCCGCCCCTTCTGCGCATACAACACCGGCGCAGTCATGGCCGCCACGCCGAACGCGACCACGATACAGGCCACGTGCGGCGCAGGACGCCTGGTCACTCGCTCGAGAGTCCGACAGAATCGACCCGGAAATGGTTGCATCGCCAGCATCACCGGAACCTACCTTTCCACACAGAGACCAAGCGTCTCCGCTCCGGCACCACCACTTCCACAAACAACAGGAATAGGGCGGCACCGAGAAAGATCTGATACTGCTCCTCGAACTGCGTCACCCGCTGTGCCTCGATCTCTCGCCCCGTCATGGATGTTATCTCATCAGCTAGCGCACGCAACTCACTGCCTCGCGCCGATGCTCTGTAGTATGCTCCGCCAGTCCGGTCAGCTATCCGTATCAGCGTGGCCTCGTCCAGGCTGGTCGTTATCACATTGCCGTCTGCGTCACGCTTGAATCCGCTGCGGCGTCCGCTATTATCGAATTCAGGAATCGGGACGCCTTCGGCAGACCCGAATCCCACCGTGAACGCTCTCACTCCTGACTCCACGGCCCAGTCTGTCGCATCGTCGATCTGGCCCTCGTGGTCTTCACCGTCGGTGATCACGACCAGCACTCGGTACTGGCTGGACTCCTGTCCAAAAGCGTCCAGTGCGACCGACAGCGCGGCACCCAGGTCCGTGCCCTGCACCGGGATCAGATCGGGCTCCATAGCATTCAAAAACAGCTTAGCTGCTGCATAGTCGACGGTGAGCGGGCACTGAACGAACGCCTCTCCCGCGAATGCAACGAGGCCAATCCTGTCTCCTTCCAGCCGGTCGATCAGCTGTGACACAGCCAGCTTCGCCCGTTCCAGCCGGTTGGGGGTGATGTCCTCGGCGAGCATCGAGTTCGAGAGATCCAGAGCAACCACTATGTCCATGCCTTCTCGCCGTACCGTCTCCACCCGCGTGCCGAACTGTGGTCTGGCAAGAGCAGTGATGAGCAAGATCACCGTGACCAACAGCAGGACCACTTTCGCTGCCTGCCCCCTGCGGCTCACGCCCTGTGCCAGCTGCTCCAGGAGCCTGGAATCACTGAAGCGCTCCATGGCTCTGCGCTTGGCACGGAGGGCAACCCACAGTGCCAACAGCAGCACTGGGACGAGCAGGTAGAGATAGAGCGCCGTATCGAGGCCGAAGCGGAACATCGTCTCAACCTCCCCGACCGGCGGTCACGGAATCTTCCTCAGCACGGTGTTCCCCAACGCCACCTCGAGCATCAAGACCACGAACCCGAAGGCCAACGGATATGGGAACAGCTCGCCGTAGCGAGTGAAATGCTCGATCTCGATCTCGGTCGTCTCCAACTGATCGATTTCCCGATAGATCTCCTCGAGGCTGGCACGGTCCGTGGCGCGGTAGTAGCGACCTCCCGTGAGCTCGGTCACCTCTCTCAAAGCATCCTCGTCGATGTCAACCCGCATCTGGGCGTACCTTCGGCCAAACATTGGATCGCTCACGGGGACCCGCGCCGTGCCGAGCGTGCCGGCACCAACGGCATACACCCGCACGCCGAGCGTCTGGGCTATCTGCGCCGCGGTGACGGGATCGATCTCCCCACGGTTGTTGCGGCCGTCGGTGAGCAGAACGATGACTTTCGACTCGGCATCGCTTTCCTGCAGGCGTTTAACTGCGGTGGCCAGCCCCATGCCGATGGCGGTTCCATCGGCGATCATTCCCACCTCCAACTCGCCAATTACGTTCGCGACCACTTCGTGGTCCAGTGTCAACGGTGCCTGAGTGAATGCCCCAGCCGCAAACGCCACCAGACCGATGCGGTCGTTCCGCCTGCCGCGCGCGAACGCCGCCGCCACCTGTTTTGCAGCCTCGATACGGTTCGGCTCCAGATCCTCGGCGAGCATCGAGCTCGAGATATCGAGTGCCAACACTATATCGATACCCTCGCTCGTCACGTTCTCGCTGGAAACACCGGACTGCGGCCTCGCGAGCGCCACGATCAGGGCTGCGAGTGCAATCACACGCAGGGTCAGCAGGGCGTATCGATAGCGGCCGGTTCTGCGCACATCAGAGCGTCTCAGAGGTCCTACGTCCGAGTACCGCAGGGCCCCGCTTCGCTCAGTCCGACGCGCGACGTACCAGTACGCCAACGCTGGCAGCAACAGCAGCAACAGCAAGAACTGGACGTCGGCGAATCGGTAGATCACGCAGTTCCCCCCTCATCGTCCGGCTGCGAAGTGACTGCAACGCCTGTCACTACGGCATCCGCCCCTTCCCCAACACCCTTTGTGATCGCGCTCCGCTCCCTGGTCTCATCCACCAGCTTCCTAGCACGAGGGATCATGTCCCGACAGTCGGCGAGGCCCGGCCGCCACTTGGCGAACTTCACCAGGTCACAGTCGCTCAGGAACCGCTCGATCCCGATCCTCGTTTCCAGGTCCACCGCGATCCGCTCGAGTCCTTCCATGACCTCGTAGGTCGCCATTTCCATAGCAGCAATCTGGAAGCGGGCCTCGAGGTAGGCGCGCACGATCTCCGAGACTGCGATGTAGTAGGGCTTGACCTCGCCTCGCTCCAGCATTCCGGAACCAGCTAGCCGGTCCAAGCGTTCGTATGCAGTCTCGTGGGGAGCTAGAGCCGGTTCTGCGAGAGCGACGCCATCCTGCCGGTCCCGTCTATCTGCATACCTCCGGTACAACCAAAACGCAAACACCGCGACTGTCACGACCACCACGATCCACGGCAACAGTAACAGCCAGTTCCGTGCTATGGCCAACGGCTCCTTGATATTGCGGATGTCGCCGCTATCGTCCTGACCGACGCTGACTACGGTGACATCCCAGGGGTCAGTCGACAGTGCAGCCACTGGTCCAACCATATCAGCCACCGTCACGTCAAAGCTCGGGATCTCCAATTCACCCAATTCGAAAGCTGCAAGAATGATACGGAGACCTGATCGCACTCTGCCGTCCTGAAAGACCGGATCCAGCTGGGTTGCATCCAGCAACTCGAAGGAACCGAAATCGATGGAGTCAGGCCACCGCACCTGCTGATCGGCTCCGTGCTCGACGGTCACCATCACACTGATCCGATCCCCTACGGTTACCCGTGACGTATCGACTACGGTCCTAATCGTGGGCGCAATCTGACGGCCGAAATCCACGCTCACAGCCGAGCTCACCAACGACAGTGCCGTTGCCAATACAACCACCGTGCCTCGAACAATCACCGGAACCTCCGCGAGCGCTCCCGGAAGAACCGGATCAACGGGTCCACGTACGGCTCGCCGGTCCGAATGTCGATCACATCCACCTTCGTCGTACGGAAGATCCCTTCCAACATCGCATCACTCTGCGTTCTGTAGTGCGTGAACGCCGTACGGAATGCGGTATCGGAGGTGTTGATCAACAGCTGCTCACCTGATTCCGCATCCTCGAACTCGACGTATCCGATAGGGGGCAGCTCCTTCTCACGCACGTCGCGCATTCGTACGGCGATCACATCGTGCCGCCGCCCCGTCACCGACAATGCCTTGCTGAATCCCGTTCCAATGAAATCGGACACGAGAAACACGACTGCACGTCTGCGTACAACCCTCGTCAAGTACTCGAGTGCACCTCCAATGTCGGTCTCTCGTCCCTCAGGCTCGAAGTAGAGCAGCTCGCGCAATACTCGCAGGACGTGTTGCCGGCCCTTCCTCGGTGGCACAAACTTCTCCACTCTGTCGCTGAAGATGATGAGTCCTACGCGGTCGTTGTTCTTGATGGCGCTGAACGCCAGCAGCGCACAAATCTCTACGGCGATCTCTCCCTTCATCCGCTCGCGGGTTCCGAACTCGCCGGACCCGCTGACGTCGACGAGCAGCATGACGGTGAGTTCGCGTTCCTCCTCGAACACTTTGACAAAGGGATGGCCGGTGCGCGCGGTAACATTCCAGTCGATGCTGCGTATGTCGTCGCCGTACTGGTATTCCCGTACTTCGGCAAAGTTCATCCCGCGCCCCTTGAACACGGAATGGTATTCGCCCGAGAAAACTTCGTTCACCAGACCCCGGGTCGTGATCTCGATACGGCGGACCTTCTTGAGGATCTCACGCGGAATCATGATGACGAATCAGGGAACCTCGACGCTGTTGAGAATCCGAGTGACCACGTCTTCAGAGACCACTTCTTCCGCCTCCGCCTCATACGTGAGCAAGACCCGATGACGCAGCACGTCCAGACCTACTGAGCGTACATCCTCGGGCGTCACGTAGCCTCTGCGGCGCAAGAAAGCATGAGCGCGGGCTGTCTTCGCTAGGTAGATCGAGGCACGCGGTGAGGCCCCGTAGGCAATCAAGTCGGTAAGGTCGGCCAAGCCGAAGTCGCCGGGAGCCCGCGTGGCAAACACCAAATCCACTATGTAGTGCTCGACCTGTGGATCCATGTATATGAGCTCAACGGCCTTCCTCGCTCGGACGATCTCTCGAGACTCAACGACGGGTTCGGCCCGAGGCTCAGGACCTGCAGCCATGCGTCGCATGATCTCGAGTTCCTCATCCTTGTTGGGATAGCCCACCGAGAGCTTGAGCATGAAACGGTCGACCTGTGCCTCGGGCAGCGGGTAGGTCCCTTCCTGCTCGATGGGATTCTGAGTCGCAAGCACCAGAAATGGCGTATCCAAGGAATACGTGGATTCACCGATGGTCACTGTGCGCTCCTGCATCGCCTCGAGCAGAGCTGACTGGACCTTGGCGGGCGAACGGTTGATCTCGTCCGCCAGGATGATGTTGGCGAAGATCGGTCCCTTCCTGGTCTTGAACCTGGATTCGCGGGGATCGTATACCAGCGTCCCGATCAAGTCGGCGGGTAGCAGGTCGGGTGTGAATTGGATGCGGCGGAACGAGGTCTGGATGGCCCGCGCCATTGTGCGGATCGTCATGGTCTTGGCGAGGCCAGGCACGCCTTCCATGAGGACATGGCCGTCAGCCAGCAGACCGATCAGCAGGCGCTCTACCATGTAGCGCTGTCCCACAATTACCCGTCCAACCTCGTCGGTCAGCCGGTTCACAAACCCGCTCTCCTGCTGGATCTTCTCTTGAATAGCCTCTATGTCGCGATTCATCGCAGTCATTTGCGCCTCGACCTCGGTATCCCTACCTGGTCATGAATCCCACAGCTAACGGCCCGTTAGCCCCGCTCCAGCAGGGGTCGGATCTCGCGGTGGTCGGATTCGAGTAGGGTGTAAGTACTGATCTGCGGTCCGCAATCCATTCCGCGGAGATCGATCCCTTGGTCCCGGGCCGGGTCCCCGGACTACCGTAGACGATCCGCTTCCGGCCTGTAATTCTAAAAGATGAACAAGCAATTGGAATGGTCGCAAAAGGTAGCCGCTCCGTCGGGGGCGGCGATACGGCAGAATCCACCGTCCGACCACCAGACCCAACGCAAACCGCAGGAACCGCTATGCCGAGATCGCTCGGTCCGGCAGTTGCGTCGGCACGTGGCAAGGCCGTATGATTGCTGCCAGCTACTGACCACACATCTACTGGAGGCATCATGTACATGCCACGCAATCTTCTCAGCGGCGCACTCGGCCTTGCGGTCTTCGTTGGTGCCGACCTGCATGCCCAATCAGCCGCCGACATCATCAACGGGATGGTCTCAGCATACGAGCAACAGACCCGGAATGTAGAGAACTACACGATCGTCCAGGAGACCATGGGTATCGAAACGGTCAGCTACTTCGAAAAGGAGATGGTTTCCGGCCACCCGGTGTTCCGCCTGCGTCACGTAAATGCCGGCGGGATGGCAGTCAGCGCAAACGAGGCCGAGCAGGAACGCTGGGATGCGTTCTATTCCATGGCTCCTGAGCTCATCGAAAGAGCCACCTATGAAGGTCGTGACGCCATCGGAGGGAATGCCGTTCACGTCATAACGGTAAGGGATCTCCAAGAGATCGGATTCACTCCGGGCGCCACCCGGGACGAACAGGATTTCGAGCCTACACGGGCCAAGCTGTTCATAGACGCGGGCGAATCGTTGATGCGACGAATGGTGTTCGAAGGCGTTATGACTGTTGACGGTGAGACTCACGATGTGACGAGCACAGTGGAATTCGAGGACTACCGCGAGGTCGAAGGTATGCTCCATCCCTTCCTGATGACGATGACGATGGAAGGGCTCGGCGAGGCAATGGACCCCGAGGCGCAGAAGCAGTACGAGGAGATGAAGAAGGAACTCGAGGCGATGCCCGAGGAGCAACGCAAAATGGTGGAGGGCATGATGAGGGGACAGTTGGCGCAGTTCGAGCAGATGATGAGCAGTGGCAGTATGGCAGTGGAGGTCCGGGTCAAGGAAGTCCGCGTGAACAGCGGACCACCGGGTGGTCGGTAGGCAGCCGCCCACCCGGCCGGCAAGATCGCCGGAGACCACCAAAACGGGCAGCCGCGAACAGCAGCTGACTCACTACACGGAATAACGTGTCGCACCCTGCGAACGATAGCGACACCGCTAGCCGATTGGCACGCGCTCTGGGGACTGCATACGAGGTACGTCGTCTCATAGGGCGCGGCGGCTTCGCCGAGGTCTACGAGGTCTGGGACCGCGAACTCGAGCGCCGACTTGCCATCAAGGTTCTCCGTCCCGACATCGCTTGGACTGCAGGCATGCTGCAGCGGTTCAAACAAGAGACGCGTACCGTCGCGAAGCTCCAGCATCCCAACATCCTGCCAATCCACTTCGTTGGCGAAGGTGAAGGCCTCGTCTACTACGCCATGCCTCATGTCGCGGGCGAGTCGCTCAGCAACCTGGTGCGTGGCGGCAGTCCATTGTCGCCGAGACGAGCGGTTGAGGTCGCCGTGCCCGTGCTGGCGGCGCTACAGTACGCGCACGAGCATGGTCTGATCCATCGCGATATCAAGCCGGATAACATCATGTTGCACGAACCGGACGGACGGCCCGTTCTCATGGATTTCGGTATAGCGAAGCGCTTGGACGCCGAGGGCGGACTCACCCAAACCGGCTTCGTCGTAGGCACGCCCTACTACATGAGTCCCGAGCAGGCTCTGGGACACGACGATCTCGACGCGCGCTCCGACGTCTACTCCTTCGGCGCGGTGCTGTTTCAACTGGTCACCGGCAGCCCCCCGTTCGACGGGGAGTCGTCACAAGAGATCGTCGGTAAACATCTGGCCCAGCTGCCTCCGGCACCCAGCGACCTCAACGAGCGTGTGCCCCGCTGGCTGTCGCAGGTGATCTGCCGCTGCCTGGCGAAGAAGCCCGACGACCGGTTTCAGTCTGCGACGGCTGTGGCTGAGGCGCTGAATGCCGGGCGCGACGTCGCCGCAGTCGGTTCCACGGGCGGTGCCGCATCGGCCAGGACCGTGGACACCGATGCCGTCACGGAGGTGGTCGAGAGCGGAGAGCGACGGAGTGTGGCCGGCTTCTCAACCGGATGGCGCCGGCTGGTCCTGGTCGCACTCCCGCTGCTTGCGCTCACGCTAATCGTTGGATGGCGGCTCACGCGGCCACGATTGCTGTTCGACAACGCTCTGTTCGCCCCGGTCACGCTGAGTCTCAACGGCCGGCAGCACCGGGTGGAACCGGGCGGGCGGATCAGAGTGCGGCTTCCGGCCGACGGACCCAGCGCAGCGTTATGGAACCTGGAGCGGCCACTCAATCCTGAAGGACGGCCACTCGGAGTCGAGCTTTTCGGCGCGATATCCATCACGGATCCGCGCGGCCGGATCCGCGGCCGCGCTCACGCTAGCCCCGACGACCGTGCGTTCTTCGCTCCACTCATCTCCAACGATACCGGCGAACCACTTAGGATCACTGTCAACGCGGGCACCCCCCACTCCCGGCCGTGTGACTGTACAGTCCCTCCGGGGGCAACTCGCACACTCATCGGTTATTACCCTCTGTTCAGTAATTCAACGGTGCGGGCCGACGATCCGCTGGGCCGCTCGGCAACATTCAGCGAACTCGGTCCAGAAGTAGACCGTCACACTGGCGTTGTGGGACTGAGATTCGAAGCGAAGGACTTCCGATAGGTCACGGGTTGGCGGGCGATTGAAGCCTGATTCCGGCGGCCGACCCGGCGTCGAGGAACATAGCATCCACCAGCGAGCGATCCACAGCGAGAAACGCTACCACCGCCCAATACTCATCGCCGGTGAGAGGGAGGCGCAGCCCTGGGCGGCTGCCGCACGTCTCCTGAACAGGAGCCAGTGATCAGCGCCGCACCGCCGGCGGTCGCGGACACTACAAACGCACGCCGCGACAATCGCCTCGAGCCCCTGGAATCGCCGCGATGATCGAACTCCCTGGACATGCCAACCTCTCTGTTAGATCCGTTGAAGGACCTGTTCGACAGATCCTACGGTGCAGCGTATCGGACCGGCCACCGCGGGCACCGAAGCCCTCCGAAGGGTTCCCTCCGCAGGCGAGGGAATTTACGTTGCGACGGCACCGATTGGTACATCGCACGACGGATCAGCGATATGCGGAACCGGTCGCTGATCGGATAACTGCGAGAATCAGATCAATATCCGAAGGTCGCGTGAGGACAAAGGACAAGAAGAAGGCCATACGCACCAAGCAGAGCATCAAGGAATACACCTATCTGGGCTGTCCCTTGACCCGCAACAGGTCCGCCTGGTGTTTTCGCATCTGTGTTCCCGACCAGGAGGGCCAGGGTCGTTGTGGCAGAGTGGCTCCTCATGGCTTGAAAGGCCGGACCCAGGTGGCCATCGAACTTCAGAATCGCAAGCAGCGCCGGACCCACCTCGAGAACTTGGAGCGGGTGTACCTCGCGGAGCCTTGCAACGAAGGGCTCGGGTCCGGTATCAACATCTCCGAGGGCGAAACGGACATCGTGCTGCCCATCAGGACAGAACTCCTGGATGCGGCGGGGCGCATCCAGGGCTCAATCGGTATCAAGGCAATGAACGACGCCGCCCTGTGCGCCGTGAGTTCACTGGTAACCGGCGAGGTAGCCCTCACGGTGAATTTCAGTGCCTCGCTGAGCGGCGCAGTACCATCCGGTGAACTGTTGGCACGAGGCCGCTTCGTGGGAATGTCGGGTTCGGACTACCTGGCCGAGTCGATCCTGGTCGATTCTGAAGGAATAGAGATCGGCCGCGGGGATGGCAGGTTCGTGCGGAGTGACATCCTGGAGGCCACCGACACGGAGGCACCCACCGGGTGAATCCAGTTAACCCCTGCAACCATACCGCGTGCACGCCAGTCTAACGGTCAGTAGGAAAAAGCCCCACTAGTACGCAGCTGAGACCCCCCTGCCGGTGCTGACTTAGCCATCTCAAGTAATTGTCATCACTACACTTGATTCGCACTTGAGCGGGCCTGGTGAGCATCCAACCCGGCGGTGCGGCGAATAGTCACGAGACGAGCCGCCCGTTTCAAATAGAGCCTAAAAGGAGGCACGACAATGAAACCGGACGTACCCAAGAATCGGACGCCGGTCGAGATATCAGGTCCTATCCGTGCAGAACGCGTTGGCGGCAACTGGTATGTGGTCGGGGGTGGAGTGTTGATACCGGTCAAGAACGAGCTGGAGGCGGAAGCTCTCGTGGCCAAACTCGGGGACCAGGGATTCAGTGAATGATCCGCGCCCGGCGGAGCAAGAGCCCGAGGCACCCCCGGGCTCTTGCCCGTACGTTCAGCTAGTCGACCCGCCCAGGCGTGGCAACGCAGTCACGCTCCCGACGCTCACCGGACCGTGAAGCGAACCGTGTCGGTCCGGGAGCCCGGGATGCGTGCGTGGAGGTAGTCCCCCAGAACCGCGATCACCAGGTACTCACCCGGTTCCAGCCCCGCTAGCAGGTGCTCGCTCTGAGCCAGCCCGAGGTGGATTATGCCCTCTCCGGCCGGGATCACCTCACCTTCCGGTGTGAGGTCATGGTTCACGAAGATGTGAAGGTGCCCCGTATTGGCGGAGTCCAATCCTGCCGGGGCCAAGGATATTCCTTGCACGGCAAGCCGCACCAGCACATCGGGACCGTCCACGGTCGCGTGTTCGGTCGGCTGAACGATGTGCGCCGTGGGTGGGACACTCTCTTCAGACTGAGGTTGCTCATCGGAATCCTCGCCACTGCACGCCAGGAACAATGCCGTGATCCCGGCTACGAAGGTCGTAGTAACACCGCCGAAAGGCTGCTTTGTAAATCGCATCGTATCCTCTTCTTCTCTGGTTTACCCCGTCAGCGTGCTCCGAACGTGGCACCTCGGCTCAAGTAGGTTCACCGGCCTCGTCGCCTGGCCTTCAAGAACGCGTCCAGGTTGCCTGGTCTGTCGTTCACGAAGTGTAGCCTTATTGCCCCGGCCTCGGTCTCGTCGACCACTGCCGGAATCGAGCTCTCGGTTAGGTACCACCCGGTGGGCAGGACGACGGTGTTCCGAGATCTGCCGAAGCTCCTGTCCCAGATGAGTTCGTCTCCCACCAAGAGGTAGCGACTGGCATCGGTGTACGTTTCCTCGATTCGCAATCTCACCGAATGCCCTGCAGGGACTGGCTCGAACCACACGACCACTACCTCCGCCTCATCGGTCACCGGCCTGCCGATCTCTAGGCCGCGTTCGGCGATCTCGGCCCCACGCAAGATCTCCACCTCCAGCCGTGCGCCGGTATCCAAGATCACCGCCGACGGGTCCGCTACCTCACTGCCGCTGCGCACCACGTTCAGGTAGCGGTCTACTCCTGGGCGTGTCTCGGTGTAGTCATGGTACAGACGAAACGAGTGCGTCTCCGGCTCGAGCAGAAAATAGACGATCTCTCGATCCTGAAACGCGCGCTCCGAGAATCGGTAGTCTACTCGTGCAGCCGTGGAACTCGAAATCGCAGTCGGCTGTGTTGACCGATCCGGATTGCCGATGTCGGTCTGCTCCTCGTTCCGTGCGGGCGTTACGAGCCTCTCCCGATAGGGCCGAGCTTTCACAGCGTACGGCACCGCCGCTGGTCCCGGGTTCATGAAGCTCAGCTTCGTGCGGCCGTCGGGCTCGGTAGTAACCTGCGACGGATAGTTCACGCCGATGACTTCATAGCCCGGTGGCAAGACAACCGCATTCCGCTTGATGCCAAGCGACCGTGAGAACACCACCGCCGCACCCTCGCCGTAGTAACTTGCCGTGTCCCGATAGGTCTTGTCGATCCGGATGCGCACCTCCCCGCCGGCCGGCACGACCCGCTCGAGCGAGACTTTGATGTACTGTCCCAGCTCCGAGGCATTCTCCATGCCGAGCATCCTGGCGTTCACACCATCCACTATCTCCCACGACAAGTGACGCCCAGTATGTAGATCATAGACGCCGTGCACCGTGGGCTCGCTCCCGCGTCGAATCGAGTTGAAGTATAGACCGACGCCTGGTGTAACGGCGGCGACATCGTAGAAGATGCGGAAGCTGCGACTGGCGGGATCGAGGAGCTCATAACGCGTGTAGTCGTCTGCCTGCTGCTGGCGCCACACCTGCTGCTGAGCCATCATCGGGGTGCCGACCAAGGTCAACAGTGCCACAGCCACGGATTCATACACTTTGGAGATTGCCATCACACGGATTCCTCCTGAGCTCCATAATCAGCCTCAGCTGCTAGAGGTGTTGCCGAAAGAACTCGGCGAGCGCGGGGTCTTCCCGCTTGATCTTGTTGATCAGTGCGTCCTGTTTCCTAATGCGCAGCACTGAGCGGTGCACCAAATACACTGCCAGGACGGTAAGGCCTGTACACAGGATCAGGAGTGGAACAAGCAGATGATATGTTTCCAGAAAATCGTAATAGCGTGAGGTTGCTATCAACACCGTGATGACCGACAACGGTAATGTGAAGACTCCGATCCCCGTGCGTAGGACCGCCAGCGACGTCCGTTTCTCCGCCAAGATCAGCTGAATGCGTGATATCTGCACCCCCTCGCCCGCGTCATGATTGGAACCGCCAAGGTAACCTTCTCGCACTTGAGACTCACGTGCTGCAGCCATGCTGTCCTCTTGGATTGTCTCTCATTTCAAACCGGCCGGCGGACGCCGCATACGGCGTGCTCAGATTCACCTGACCCGGCCCATTCGAGGTGGAACGACGGCAGCACAGCTCACGCGGGTCGACCTGATCAGCGTGATCGTGGCAGAACCTGGAAAGGCGGACACGACACGCAGGCGCCCGCCTCTCCACTCAATTTCCATTCCGGCCTGCGGAACAAGCGACGCTACCTCACACGATTGCCCGCTGCATCCAGTTGCACCGGATTCCCCAAACCAAGCTGTCTCAGTCGGGGAAGCTGAGTTCGGGCATCCCCGACTATGACGTACACCATTTGACCCGGTTGGATATAGCGTCGTGCGAGTTCGCGATGCTGATCGAGTGTCATCTCACGCGTGATGTTCTCTTCGTGTCGTACGTAGTCGAAGGGAAGTTCGTACGTGCCAATCTGATTGAGCATACCCTGCAAAGCAAACAGGGTCTCGAATTCGAGTGCATTCGACTGGATCAGCGCATTCTTGGTGAAGTTCAGATCCTCCTCCGATACACCCTCCCGATACCTCGCGATCTCGTCGCGGAAGATCTCTACAGATTCGAGCGTTGCATTAGACATTACGCTCGATGAGGCCAGGAATGGTCCTGGCAAGTGGCCACCACGGAAGCCCGAACGGGCTCCGTAGGTGTAGCCCTTTTCCTCGCGCAGGATCAGATTCAGCGCGCCATTGAAACTCCCACCCAACTTGTAGTTCATGACGGTCGCAGCATAGTAGTCTTCGTGTGTACGAGGCAAGCCAATGTGTCCGACATAAATTTGCGATTGTCGGGCGCCGGGCATATCGACGAAGTAGAGTCTCGGTCGATCCGCTACGGCCGGTTGCGGATACTCGGGGAATGTCACCTCCTTCGCTTGCCACGACTCTTCAAGCGGGCGGAACAAATCGACGGCATCCGTCTGTGAAATGTCGCCAGCGACCGCGATGAACGCGACCGAAGGTGAGTAATTGCGGTCATAGAAACTCCTGAGGTCGTCGATCGTAATCTCTCGTACGGACTCAGGGGTGCCCAGTGTGGAATGGCCGAGGATATGATCCTCACCGTATAGGAGCCTGCCAAAAACATTCGACGCCACTGCACCGGGGTTCGCGCTGCTGCGGTTGATGGTTTCGATCGTTTCGTCTTTGATGCGCGCGAATTCCTGCTCATCCCAACGCGGTTCGAGCAGGATCTCCGCGAACAAGTCGTAGACTTCCCCCACTTTGGAGCTGAGTCCGTTGGCCCGAATGACGATGGACTCGCTACCGGTGAACATCGATATGTTGGCGCCCAATCCTTCGATGGCCTCTTCCAACTCCAATGGAGTCTTGTTCCTCGTACCCTCCATCATAATGTCGGTCATCAGGTTGGCGACTCCGACCCTGTCTAGGTCATCCAGTAGATGACCGCCGCGCAAGGTCAGAGAGAATTGCACCAGTGGCAGCTCGTTGTGTTCGATCCCGTAGATCCTTAGGCCGTTGGCGTACGTATGCGACCACACGGCGGGCAGGGTCACCGCCGGCGGTGTGCCTTTGTCCGGCTCGACCGATCGATCGAAGCTGGATGCGATATC
>Ga0209536_100006338_pt1 | contig 18130 bp, 11 predicted proteins | sample DeeMarSeWOR28_12_FD_187461 | JGI IMG/M metagenome (GOLD analysis project Ga0209536, IMG submission 187461) | Marine sediment microbial communities from White Oak River estuary, North Carolina - WOR-2-8_12 (SPAdes) (version 2) | ecosystem: Environmental > Aquatic > Marine > Intertidal zone >... | reverse complement strand
ATTGACGGCATGATATGCCTGGAAATGGTCGGCTACGCCTGCCACCAGCCGGGCTGCCAGAATTACCCGTTTCCGCTGATGTTTATGGATTACCCCGAGACCGGCAATTTTATCGGTATCGTCAGCAATTTCAAAAGCCGCGGTTTTGCCAAAAACCTGGTTGCACAGTTTCAAAAAAATGAAGATCTTCCCGTGGTCAAATTAACGGTGCCCTTCAACGGTTGGATCATGCCGGCGGTCCGGCTCAGCGATCATGCTTCTTTCTGGGACAAGGGGTATAAGGCAGTGATGGTGACCGATTCGGCCTTTTTTCGAAATCCGTATTATCACACCGCAGCCGACACCATGGACAAACTGGATTTTGAATTTATGGCCAAAGTGGTGGAAAGCCTGGTCATTTTTTTCCTCTCCCATCACTGATGATAGATGATAATTTTACCGCCGGTTGGTCTTTTGCTCGTGTATTACTGATCCTGTTGCGAAGAAACACGATCGTTTGATTTATTAGCCACAGACGCACACAGACCCACACTAACCTTTTGGCCGGTCGACCCGCCGCCGCGCATGCTTCCGTCTTCGCTCTATCGAGTTTCGCCGGATAAAATGGCGCGGCAAGCTCTGACCGGCCAAAAATTGTCAATCGCTTTGCGATTATGTCCTTTTTGTCTGTTGTGCCTGTTTTATTTAGTCACTGTATCATCTCCAGTTGATATTGCCGGGTGAATTCATATTTTTGCCATTGCTTGAAGGCGATAGGGTATTTCACGTGCAGTTTTGTAGGAAGAAAATGTCTGTGTATGTCTGGTGTGCCAGGACGAAGCCTGGCTGATCTATCCGACTGCAAGGAGTCGGACCTGTTAATTGCTCGTTCAACATGTAGTTGCGGCCTCACGTGCAGGGTAACCGAACACGTGGAGCAGGCCGGTCTCTCGATTGTGACTCGAGAGGCGAAAGGAAGTGGTCCTTTCTGGACAACGAAGGCGCGAGCCCTAACGCGAGTGAACCCGATTCGGCCTCGTTACACTTATCCGGCGGCGGCCAACCTCCCAGATTGGGTGAAGCCTGCCATCGGCAGGGAAGCAACGAGCGCGAGCACCTGCCGAGCCGCCCGGGGTGATTGGGGAGAGCGCGTGCCGAAAGATCAGTCGAGGAACCTGGGAGGCCCGGCGCAGCGCCCATAAAGGGCAGCGACATCAGGGAATCCATAACCTGAGAGTCGTCTGCGGCCGGGAGTCGGAGCGGCCCATAGTAGCGAAGAAGCCCCGGAAACTGGGTGGAGCCAAGGGGCCGCACTTCAGTCACGTTTTTATCAAAGGAGGGATGTCCCGCTTGAGCAGCAAACGCTCCATTACGGATTATATGGCACAAGGGTTCCAGCCGGAGTCCGGGATGCCGGTCAAAGTCTCCCTTCTGCGATGGAAACTGGGCCTTAAGGCCAAGCGAGAGCCGTCGTTTCGGTTCTATACGCTTTATGACCGCATCTTTCGCCGGGATGTTTTGGAGACGGCCTGGAAGCGGGTGCGAGCCAACCAGGGAGCAGCCGGTGTTGACAGTGTGAGTATCAGCAGCATTGAAGCCCAGCCTGGGGGTGCAGCGGCGTTTATCGATGAGATCGAGCAAGCGTTGCGAACCCGTCAGTACCGTCCCCGAGCGGTACTGCGGGTATATATCCCCAAGGCCAATGGCCAAAAGCGTCCATTGGGCATTCCCTGTATCAGGGACCGTGTGGTTCAAATGGCAACACTTTTGGTGATTGAGCCGATTTTTGAAGCTGACTTTATGGACTGCTCGCACGGGTTCCGACCCGGTCGCAGAGCTCACGGAGCACTGAAGCAGGTTAGAGACAACCTGCATCAGGGTCGACGCCAGGTATATGATGCGGATCTTTCCAGTTATTTTGATAGCATTGATCACGATCAACTGCTGGAGAAGGTGCAGCGGCGAATATCGGATCGGTCGGTGCTCAAGCTGATGCGGATGTGGCTCAAAAGTCCGGTAGTGGAAGAGGGCAACAAAGGCGGTGGGAGGCCCAGCAAGAAGGGAACACCCCAAGGCGGGGTGATCTCGCCGCTGTTGGCCAACATCTACCTTCACGGATTTGATCGAGCTTTTTACCGGGATCCGCGGGGGCCGTACCAGGTGGCCAACGCCCGCCTGGTGCGTTATGCAGATGATCTGGTGATAGTGGCCAGATACATCGGGCCGCGGATTACAGACTGGGTCCGGGACACACTGGAAGGGCAGCTGGGTTTGGCGTTGAACCGGGACAAGACGCGCATCGTCAAGATGGGTAGTGTCGGAGAGTCCTTTGACTTTCTGGGATTTACGTTCCGATACGATCGGGATCTGAAGGGCCGCAATTGGCATTATTTGAATGTGGTGCCAAGCCACAATGGGCTCAAGAGGCTCAAAGACAAAATTCGAGCCAAAACTGGCAGTGGGTATAAGAAGCCACTGACGGAAGCGGTCCACGAGGTCAACGTGATCCTGCGCGGATGGTCGAACTACTTTAGCTTCGGTTATCCCCGCAAGAGCTTTCGGGATGTAAACCACTTTGTGCGATGTCGATTTGCGCGATTTTTGCGCAACCGGAGCCAACGGCGCAGCAAGCCATTGCGCAGCGGAGAATCGCTGTACGCAGGTCTGAAGCGTTACGGACTGTTGTATCTTTAGTGCTTGCATGCTGTCTACTCCTCGCGTATGCCTTTTGAGCAAGAGGCTGTCGGAGAGCCGTATACGGGAAATCCGTACGTGCGGTTCGACGAGGGGGTGCTGAACGCTGTCCGACCCGACATGGTCTGCGGTAGTCGCGTGCGACGAAACATTCGTAGTTTGGTGTCTGGCAACATCAGCACTCTACTCTACTGTGGGTCCGTGGTTAATTAATAGGCGTCCGGATCGACGTTTTCCATCAAATAGGCTTGATCCTCAGCGGAGCGGGCGAATACGCCCACATTGCCCAGGCGAACGTTCGTCAATCCCACCGCTTTGACCCGCTGATAGGCTTCCACCATTTGCGTCACATTTGGACTGGCAAAGTCTTTCATCTTGTATTCCGGGAAGAAGGCCAGAATGGTGAATGGGATCTTACGGTCAACCGCGTTCAAGACGCGCGCAATGTTTTCCAGATCAGCGGCCTCCACCAGACCGGGAATAAAAAGCGAGAGCACCTCCAGCACGAAACCGCGCTGCATCATTTCCTGGGGCAGTTTCAAGATGCGGTCATTATCGCAGCCGGTCAGCCATCGATGGTTTTCGGCATCAAAAGCCTTGATATCCAGCCAGAAAGCGTCCACCCCGCTATCCTTCAGATAGTCCAGGTTCTGCGATGTCAGTCCGTAGCCATTGGTTTCGATGAGCACCCACAGCCGGGTGCTGTCTTTGATCAAACGGGCGCATTCGCCGTAAAACTCGGGGCAGCAGGTGACATCACCACCCGTAAAGGCCGCAATATTGCGTGCCGGCCCGAATCCCTGGGGGCTTAACACAATCTGTTCGGGCTTTAAAACACCCGGGCAAAATGAAGACGGTTTTTGACGGGTGACACAGCTGCCGCAGCAGCGGCAGGCATCATGGGCATGCCAGGCGGTGACCCGGGAACGGGGCTCAAACTGGGTAACGGATTTTTCATAGGCCAGAGCGGCCTCCAGAATATCTCCGGGCGAATACCATTGACCGTCTTTTATCTTGCTGAAGGTCCAGGAGTGACACTTGCGGCAGGAAAAATTACACCCGGACTGGTAAATGGACAGATAGTTTTCCGGGCGCGAAAGATGAACCGAAGTGATCAGGCGGAAAATGTCGTCATTTTCATATTTTAACGTGGCCTGGCAGGCCAGCCGGCGCTGGCCGTCTGCCTCAACAGCACAGCTGCCGGCTGAAAATCCCTGCTCTTTTAATCGGCATTTGGCAGTTTCCATTTGGTGCAGGATATTACAAGACCCGAATAAAAAAGACAAACCTCAATTTCAAAGCATAGAGTGGCTATCGTAATTTATTAAATTCCTGATGTTGACAGTCTGATAGTGTATGATATAGACTTTGGTATAGCTCATTTTTTAATAATTAAATTAAACGTTTCGAATTTCAAAAGAAAAGGTGGGCGGATATAAATTAATAGGAGGCTAAAGATGAAAACAGCACGAATTTTCATAAACGGCAGAAGCCAGGCGGTGCGTCTGCCAAAAGAATTTAGGTTTTCTGGAAAAGACGTCTATATTAAAAAAATAGGCAATATGGTTGTCCTTTTGCCGAAAGATGATCCATGGGCTCCTTTGATCAATAGCCTGAATCAGTTTACAGATGACTTCATGCAAACCAGGGATCAACCAACTCAAGATACCAGAGAATCTTTATGATCAAATACATGCTCGATACGAACATATGTATTTACATAATCAAACAGAAACCCGAAAACGTCATAGAACGTTTCATGCAGAGCCAGGTTTCAGATATTGGGGTTTCTTCCATAACCCTGAGTGAACTTGAATACGGCGTTATGAAGAGTGCAAGACCGGAACAAAACAAACTCGCGTTAGCCCAGTTCATTGCGCCCATTGAAATTTCGGCCTACGATGATGTCGCAGCACAACATTACGGTAAAATTCGTGCCAACTTAGAAAGACAAGGAACACAGATTGGTTCTCTTGATATGCTTATCGCCGCACATGCTTTATCGATGGATTCTACGCTAATTACCAATAACGAATCGGAATTTAAAAGGGTATCTAATCTCAAAATTGAAAACTGGGCAAAATAAGAAATGATAATAATCGTAAATATGTTGCATATCTTATCACTATATTCAAACATGCTCGATTCTATTACTAGGGGTGTCAAATCTTGATTATTGATTATATATTGACATGCCCAACATACTATGCTAGGTATCTCCCATGACCCGCGCCTGGCGAATTGAATACGAAGGAGCCTTGTATCATGTCTTATCCAGGGGCAACGAAAAAAAACCGATCGTTTTTGATGATCGAGACCGCAAGATGTTTGTCGATTGCATCGGGCAGATGGCTGAACGATTTGAAATTGACGTTTTTGCCTATGTGTTGATGGACAACCACTATCATCTTTTGTTTCGAACCCCCCGGGCCAACCTATCCAAATGCATGCATTGGTTTGGTGTCACCTATACCAATCGATTTAATAGTCGCCATGATCGCAGCGGCCATCTTTTCCAGGGCCGATTTAAAAATATGGTTGTTGAAAATAATGCCTATCTGTTGCAGCTATCCTACTATATCCATCGAAACCCCTTAAGGGCCGGTTTGGTGAATCGACTGGCATCTTACAAATGGAGCAGTTATCGGGCCTATGCTTATGGCACGGCCATACCGCCATGGCTCAATACCGAATTGATCTTGTCGCAATTTATCAATGTGGTTGACAAGCACGGCGCCTATCGCAAGCATGCCCAAATATATTCCAAAGAAGAGCATCGGCTATGGGAAGATTTGCGGCATGGGATATTTTTAGGCACCCCATCTTTTACCGAAAAAATAAAAAAGCGACATCTTCCCGCTGTCCCCCATGCAGAGATCCCGGCCCAAAAAAAAATAAAGAAAAGTATCGATGCGGATGCCGTCATCATTAAAGCCGCTAAGATTTTAAACTGTGACCCCCGGCGCTATCGTAAAGCCATCAGAATTTCAGCCGCAGATAAAGTGGATCGGGATCTGCTGATTTATTTGTTGTGGCAGACCGGCCAGCTAACCAACCAGCAGATTGGTGAAAAATTCGAATTGAGCTATTCGGCTGTTAGCCGCAGGGTTCGAATTTTTAAAGGTTTGCTAAAAAATAACCGGGAGCTTGATAATCGGTTTAACCAAATTAAATCAATAATCAAGATTTGACACCTTGTTCATGTCCTGTCTTTATTGCAGGGTCCACTCATTACAATCTGTAAATATCTTTGTCGACCATTGTCAGTAGGATTTCAAAGACATTTTTGTAAATGCGGGGATTTAATTCCAGTATTTCGTTGAAATCATCGCTCGTTATTTTGATCATACGGCAATCCTCGACGCATCTTAAGGTGTATCTTCTGACCGATTTGCGGATGATAAAGCCAAATCCAATACCATACGGCGCTTCAAGCAGATCAACTCGTGTTTGATTTTCGTCCAGAATCTCCGCTTTACCCTCCAGTATTTTGTATAGTGCATTGGCGGGGTCTCCGATTTTAAACACATAGTCTGCCGCATTGAATTCTACGATCTCCATAAATTCGGCAAACATCATGAGCTCCATCATCGAGAGTCCCTTCAGCATCGGCGAATCTTTAACGAGATGAAACTTCTCAAGCAGGGGCATCATTGCTTCGACCTCCAACAAAAATTTCTCAAATCGTCCTTTTATATCCCGGGGCATCTCCCAGGCAGCAGACAGCTTCAGCCAATAATCCTGTCCTTGAAATATCCTTTGATAAACATCTTCGATATTATCCACAGAACCGCCGGGCATGACCGTTCCGTAAAATAGTCCATCATCAAATCGAATCGATTCGAGCAGCTTCAGCATACCGGAATTTTCTTTTTTAATGATGGCTTCAAGGTATTCTATCGATTTGGCTTTCGTGTGGCCCGCGTCTTTTAGGCCGGAATGCCACTTAATACGGAAAAAAGAGTCCATGACCTTTAATTCCGGATGCAAAAGATCCAGAATTTGAAAGATCATCCAGATTTGGGTTTCAACATTTCTGGCCAATTCCAACAGCAGCAGGCTACCGGGTTTCGTTGACGCAATGACCTCGTAGTCTGAGCAAAGATCGCGGCATTTGTCAATTTCTCCAGAAAGCCTTTCTATAAGTTCGTCAAAGTCAAGGGTTTCATCCGCTTTTCGTAGCCTGTTGATGCATAACAATGCTTCCCTTTTGACATGGGGATTGGGAAAGCGAAATAGAATGTCCACCAAAAAATCCACTGCATCTTGTGAGGGCAGAAACCGAAGGGTTCGGAGACATTTCTCCAGATCCATATAGGACTTTGAGCGCGTCATAAATATCAGCATATCAAATATGACATCAAACGCTCTGCCTCCGAATCGCGCCAGGTGTTTGTTAAAAGACCCATAGTTGCGAATTTTGTCAAATCCAACATCTTTGAGGTACGCTACAAAAAGATCAAGGTCGTCCATTTTGGCAAGCGCTTCAAGTATCGTGTCAAACGCCTGATCGCTGTGATTCCCAAAATGCAGTTGAACCTCGTCTTTAAACGATGACAGCTTCAATTCGCCGACCAGCCAGATGCCTGCCAAAACATTGCTGTCAGCCTCGGATTTCAAAAGCCATAGGATCTTGTTTTCGGCTTTTTCTTTCAGCTCATCGGAACCCCAGCGGTGCACAATTGTCAGGTCGTGTTTCAAAAGATCAAGTGAATCTGCTGCGTTTAAGTAGTGGTCAAAATATGGACTTTCTGCAGCAGGACCCCAGTCCGCAATGACCTGCAGACACGTCTCTTTAACGTGTGTGTCTCCTTCTTTCTGGCACATGTGCTCCAATTCACCGACCAGGTGAGTTGCCCCTACATGATGGATGACGGTAACGCTTTCAAATCTCACAAACTGATTTTCATGTGTGAGCAGGTCTGTCAGGACACCATCGAGCTCGGAAGTATAGCTGTTTCGAATCAAATTCAACAAATATAGAAAGTTGAACATGTCGTTGTGCTGGTCACGTGCCATTTTGTACTGCTCTAAAATTAAATTCGGCTGGTAGCTGATCAGAGATTCGCGTACACTTTCCAGCCGGCTTCGCCGCTGAACACCCTCTTTTAAAGACAATACGTATCTCTGTGGAATGCGCGCAATGATCGGAATCATCACTGCCAAAGATACGATGATCAAAAGCGTGTAAACGGGTATCGGGTTGCTGAGTTTGGGAATGACCAGAAAAATGGCACAGATACCGATAACGAACACCGGTTTGAAAAACAGCTTGGAATACATACGGATCGTGTTGCAAAGCTTTTCCGGTATCGAAAACATGAGCAACTGGTAGGACGACTCGAATATCACTCTTCTCAGCAAGTCATTGATGGCGCAGGCGCAAATCGTTCCCCAGAATATGAGCGTCGGGTATCCGGCCGGCCTGAAAAAGTATACACCGATGATCAACAGCAGGTTGGGGATCAACAACAGCGGATACGCGTAAAGAACTTTGCCGTTTAACCACAATCTGGCAAAAAAGTAGACAAACAAGAGCTGCAGAAGAACCTGGACAAGGCTGATGATCGCCTTGTAAGCACCGATAAATGAGGTTTTCGGGTCTGCCGCTGAGCGGCTTTTGCGCACCGGGCCCCCGGTAATGTCTTCAATCTCGCTGGATGCCACTTCCGTATAGGAAGGCTGCGACGCTAATCGTGCGTTGACCTGCACATCAAAAAGAACCTTGAACAATAGGTTAAAGATTCCGATCAAAATGACAATCTGGATAATGGATATAATGATTTTATATTTCTTCTGAGATGATAAAAGGGTTTTAAGGCTCTCCCGGGTGGCGGTGATACTGACGTTGATACGGTAACGGTAACTATGGAAAATATACCGGATAATACCGTAGCTGAAAGCTGCAAATGCGGCGGTCATCAAAAGAAAAATCAGCTGATTTTCGCTGGGTACGCGCCTGATAATGACATAGCCCGACATCAGTGCCCCCAGACTGCCGGCCAAAAGAAAAACGTACTGATAACGTTTCGATTCCCGGATATTGATGCAGTAGTTTATCAGCGACCAGGTTTGAACAATGATGAGTTCATCAAAAATATCGACCACAACGAAATAGCCCATTGCCGGCCCAAAATGCTGATGAAAGCCCGGCAATACCTGTGGTATACCGTAAAGGACAAGCGATACCGTCAGCATCGCCAGCATTTCACGCTTGATGCGATGCTCAAAGCTCACCTTGCTGCCGTAGACAAAGTAAATGCAGCTGTAGATCACAAAACTGATGCCGGTAAGACCGTAAAGCAGAAAGTATGGTTTCTGGTTGTAGATACTGCTGAAATGCGGTGAACTTGCGATGGCATTGAGAAAATTACTCTTGGTGAAGGAAGTAATGATGGTAAAACAGGCGATGTTTGAAAACGTTAGAAGGCACAGTAAAACGATTAATCGGTTTCGAGAACGGATTGAATCGCTTGAATCCAACGGTGTAAACATCTTCTAACGCTTTCGGTTTATTAAATTTATTGCATCATTGTCATCGCCGTCAGCAGCTATTGCGATAAGTTCCGCTGCACCTTACGGGGAATGGGTATCCGGCAGCCCCACAACGCGACCGTTGCCGCCTACCGGATAGTCCACCGCGCTGATGACACCGCCAAGACCCTGCCGAATGTAATTGCCCAGCGCATCCTGATAGGTGATGTTGAGGTTGCTGAAGGGTAAACCTTCAAACGGATATTGATCTCCACCCCGGGCCAGGTAATCGATGGTGGCAATCGCCAGGGTGTAAGACGGATCAACAACCAGACTTCCAGCGTCAATTAATTGGGTCCCATCATCGAGAATCACCCGGGTGACTCTCTCCCCGGAAGTGATGATGTTGCCGTCCTTGTCGATTTCGATGGCTTGCCTGGACGGATCGTATTCGAAGGAGAAACCAGCGACATGGGCAAAACGGCCGGTACCCGCACCGATGGTGTGCCCTTCACTGCCGATTCGCGAAACCGCGTTTTCCAGCAGATTTTTAAAAGTGGTGAGCGGCACATTCACGAATACCGACAAAAAGTCGGGAAACGATACGATGTCATAGATATCACGCACTGAAATTTTACCGGCCGGAATGATGGTGTTGTTGCGAATGCTGCCGCCGTTGGTCAGCGCAACAGCAGGTGCCTTAACACCGACGTGTCCCGATAGGCGCCGCGCTTCTGAAAGAAGCGCGTCGGCAACGAGGTTGCCTGCATTGGTTTCTTTCGAACGGACATGCATTCGGAGACCGTCGAGTGCGACCTCCGAGCGGGCAACGACGTTTGTTTCAAGTGCTGCAACAAAAGCCTGCACGGGTCCGGTCACCTGAGCCTGAACTTCCGGGTCGGGTACGACGGCATCCGGATGGGCACCGCCGGCTACACGAACCGGCCCGCTGGCCGGATCTATTCTAGTGATGTCGCCGCTGGTTTTGTCAAAGTCCACCGTCAGCCGACCGACGTATTTATATTCCCCACCGGTTGTCACGACCGAGACCGGCCTGCCGGATAAATCCTTCACGACCATGGGGTAGGGTCCCCGCGGGGTATCACCCGGTATAAGAAGATCTCCGGGATTGGCCAGCACATCGTTGCTGCCGCCGGTAACTGCAATGTCAACACCGCTCAGCCGGGCGATCAGGGCCGTATCCTCCGCAAGATCCTGCAGATGGCTGACGAAAATGATTTTGTTGACCCCGCCCTCAGTTAGGGCGTTGATCTCGTTTTGCACAACCGTTACCAAATCGGCGTCAACGACTGCGTTGGCCGGTCTGGAAATAAAGGGCAGATTTGGGGTCGTGGCGCCGATGATACCGAATGTATGACCGTTTTTTTCAACGATGATGCTTCTTGCAATCCGCCCGCGTTCTACAAGGGCTTGCAGAGCAGGCTCAGCGCTAAAATCGATATTGGCACTAAGATACCGGGGAAACGTGTTGCTGAAACCGGTTGAAATAAAATCCGCCAGCAAAGCGGGACCGAAGTCAAAGTCGTGATTTCCCAGCAGGATGGCGTCATATCCGATGGCATCCAGTGCTTTGGCGTCGTAGTAGGTGTTCACACCGTCGAGGGCCGGGTTGTAGGCTGCAAGGCTCGCCTTGAACTCGGGACCGGCCAGAAAATTGTCCCCTGAGGACAATGTTAAAACAACATCCGTTGCGGCCGCCGAACGCAAATTTTTAACAAGTGCAACGCTGCGGGCTGCGCCGCCGAAGTCTTCAATCCCTTTTCCGGCATACAAAAGCTGGGACTCACTGTCGTTAAGGTGAATAATGGTCAATGTGACCACCTGGCCGGAGCCGTCGAACATCAGCCAAGACACCCCAACAATCAGAATGATGGCACAGCAAATGAGAATTTTTTTGTTCATATTGAATTGGAAAGCTCGGAGATGTCGCAAACGGTAATCCAACCTTCCCGGAGGGGCTTGATGAAAAAGGCGGCGCATAAAATGAGCCAGACATCGGCAAACATCAGCAAGGCGCTGAAGCCTTCCCCGGCACGCCGATCCGTAAACAGGCGTAGAAATCTGTCCAGTTTAGATGGCTTCACAGGATACGGTCTTCTTTTACGGTTGCGATGCACCTTCTGGTTGTGAAAGATCAGCCGGCGACTTGCTGTCAATGGCCGCTTTAAGCTGCTCGAGTAATTGCGGAGAAACTTTGCCGTTGACGCTCAGCTGCTCTGTTTTTTGGAATGCCTTGATGGCCCCCCTGGTTTGGGGACCCAGTTTACCATCGACCTTGCCGACATCATACCCCAGCTCCAGCAGGGCCGCCTGTACGTGTGCAATTTGCAGGCGCTCTTCCTGCTCTGCGTTAAAACCGATCAGGTTACGCCCAAACGTCACCTCCGGAGGAAGTTCTCCGGGAGCCGCCGGCGCCGATGGATGGTTCGCTTCGATTAGGCGGTGGATATAGGTTGCCAGGGTCTGATGATCAACAGCCGAGTTTTTATAGAGCACATTTGAAATCAAGGTCGCCAAATAGTGCAATCGATTGACGCCGGCCGGGGTTTCTACAATGGCCACTGAATTCATGTAGTTTTTGACATTACCGTGATATTTTTTACATTTGAATCCCGGCTCTTTTTTGCAGCTGTAAAGCGATCCGGATTTAAAATAGATCGCAGAATCATACAAGGCGGGCGCTGAGGCATAGCGGATGCGGCGCTCGGTCATATAGAGCAAGCGCTTGATTTCCCGGCTTGAAAAAATGTCCACCAGTTTTCCCTGCTCCATCAGCAACATAAAACGCAGCAGTTCCCGTGCGGTAGCGTAACTGTTGTAGCCGGTAGGTACTTTTGTCTTGCCGTAACGGGTGAAGAAGCTCCCTTGGCGAAAATACTGCAAGTCCAAACCATTGCGTGTGAAAGATTCGAGGAATGTCTGTTCGTAAAGTTCACGCAGTTGCTGGCGTGAGGCTTTTTCAAAAAAGCGGTTGGCTTCGTCATCTGAGACCGGATAATCCTTTCGGAAATGTCTCAGCAGCATGGCATTTTTCATCACCATTGCGGCGGCGGCATTGGAGCTGATGGAAAGTGTCCAATCCAGATACTCCCAGAGGGACCCCTGATCCCCTTCTTTTAATGGGCGAAAACGCAGGGCGCCGGTATCGGGATTCCAGAGTCGAACCTCGTGGTGATCCCACTGGATGAATTTATCTGCAGTGATAATGGTTTTGCGCAGTATGTGCTTGCGGGCTTCGATGTCATCCGGATAAATGTCAGCCAGCGCTTGAAAGAGTGCCAGGGCAATTGCAATTTTCCCGACGCTGCCAACGTTTTGTTTGTAATCTGCCCGGTGTTCGGCATAGCGTGGATTGTCAATATCTGAAAGATCGAGAACAGCAACGCCATAGCGGTTCGCTCTATCCCCTAAGAGCTCCAGAACACGAGCGGTGAACTCCGGATCCGGTTCCGGGATGACCAAATCCGGGTGATCCAGCAGTCTTAGATCCACTAAATGGGACGGCAGCAGGGCACCCGGGGGCTGCTGGCGGCCGCGCATTTCACCGAAAACGGCCAAGCGGGCTGCTTCAACACGCCGAATCCCTGTATCGGGGTAGGCGTCCAGCGGATAGGTAAAACCAGTATCAGTGATGGAAAGTGCGGCTAAAACAAAAATTAATCTCAGATAATGTTTCATTTTGCTCCTTATCAGGCTTTTAGCGTTGGGCCGTGTGCGGCCGATTCATACGGCCGGTTTGGGGTCACGGCTGAACGGATATTTTACTGTTGCCCGGTTTATCCGGATCGGGGGTGTTCATCCAACTTCACCGTTTGATTGAGTTGGCGCATCATCTCCTTATCCAGGTCGTTTAGGTATTCGTTGCTGCGGGCCTGAATGCTTTCAAGAAAAGGTCGAATCTGAAAAAGCTGCAGTTTGCTGTCGATAAAACCGAACTCGATGTCGGCCGCAGCAGGATTTCCGTCGGCATCCAATATAGACGGGTATCGCTGCGGCAGGTCCTGCGCCAGATGGATGAGTTGTTCGATCTCGTCCGCTTTGAGCACTGTTTCAGCCCCCGCCACCAACTCCCTATCAACACCGCCTTTGGGGTTCAGCACCCGGCGCCAGGGGGCCGTGGCCTGGGCCAGCATGCGGACCTCGCCGGTCTTTACATTAATTCGCAACGACTCGGCGGCTTGCCCGTCAACGGCGCCGCCAACGCCTTCGTTCACCGCCACTGAAAGCCAGCCTTTTTCACCGGTATCAATGTCACGGGTCACCATCACACCTGATTTTTGTGACGGAACACTGCGCAAAATAAGCACAGAGGCATAGACGTGCTGCGGTAAATCCATATGTGATTGGCGCCAGGCAAAGGCGCGTTTGCTGAAAGGGGATGCCCATACCCTCGGGATGGCCGCCAGGACATTCTCAAATCCGACCACATTCGGGATGGTCTTATTTAGACCGGCGCCGGTGAATCCCGGCAGATCCTCGACATTGGTGTCACTGCGCACGAATACGCCATAGGTACCATCCGGGCCGAATACCGATTCCATCGCACTCGCCAGACGCCGACGAAAATCATCGTCGAACGCCACATTCAATAGGGTAGTTTCCAATTCTTTGCGCAGAGACTCCATTTTTTCATCCCGCTTGGCTGAGCCGGGCGGCATGGCCTGTATCTTTGGATATTCGGCTTCCATCCACTCGAAAATAGTTTGCTTGCCGTTTTTGAAAGGCCGGTCCAATACGCTTCGAAAAGCGCCAAAGGGAATCGCCAGACCGTTGGCAACCGCTTCGGGGTAATGGTGGTACAGCTCTCCCAGATTGGCCGCCTTGGGACCGACAGTACGCCCTGAATCTGTGGCCCGCAGCCGGCTTAAAGGAATGAATTGGCGGTTTTTAAGATCCAGTTTTTGCAAGTCAGGACGAATCAGACTTGCCGATTCTGTTTTTTGCTCAAAAATGTGATCGAGCTGTCCGTTATCCCGGATGAGCTGAACGGCTCCAGCCGGGCTGGCGGCCAGAATGATTTTTTGTCCCTCGTAGTCCTTTAACTCGGCGATTAAGTTTTCATCCACAGTCACATTCGGAATGCCCAGATTACGCGCGAGCAGCTGCACATGCGATAAGGGGTTTCCTTCGCCGGCCGTCAGGATACCGGCCACCGGCGGCAATTCTGCAATTGTTTCCGGCAACAAGTAGATACCCTGGGGATCAAAATCATCCTGATGATCCGCGGGTCTCAATCGGAGTTTCCCCCGTGCGAGACCGGGATTGAGGCTGCGCAGGCCGGCACCGACCTCTTGGCCGAAAAGTTCGTGGCGCAATCCCACCAGTTGATGGGCATCACGCAGCAGGCTGTCCAATACGTTGGAATAAAAGAAAAGAGGGCTTCCCCTGAGGACATCCTGGATGACACGGTCAGCCAGTGGTTCAATTTGAACCAGTTTTTGCTTACTTTCATGGAAATGGAAACGAAGCCATTGAGTACACCAGCCCGGCACCCGGGCCAGGTAATCGAGGGCATCCTTGTAGGCTTTAAGGGATACGGTCTTGCCGTCTAATTGGGCAAAAGTTGTCTGCATATCCTGCAATTGAACGGCCGATATGAGACCGGCACCATAGATGGCGAAACTGCTGCTTTTAAGCCACTGCAACCGTTGGCGACGGGAGGCGTCCTGCAATCGCGCGATCAGCTCTCTTCCCGCAGTGTAGTGTTCGATCTCCATCGCCAGCCCGGTATCCAATGCGGCCAGACGGTGTTCGCCGCCCCCAATATTTAATAGCTGCTCTCGAATTGTCGCCATAATCTTGCCCGTCACGGCAAACCGGACGACGGGATCAGCGGTTGTTTCCAGAGACTTGATGGCAGCCCCAATTTCGCGGGCAAGTACGGGGTTGCGGCTGACTATTTTTTTAAAATCCTTCAGGCGTTTGGATGCGGGTTCGGTGGCAAACACCCTGTCAATTTCGTCTGCCAAACGCGTGTATTGCGCAGCCAGTTCCGGATCTCGAACTCCGGCGGCATAGTCCCGCACGCGCGCGGCGTCTTCCCGGTCCGGTTGATTATGAATTTTGACACGCAGCGGCAAAAAGTTCTTATCTTTTTCAGAAAGGGCAAGCGACAGTTGCCGGACTTTTGCGACGCTCCTGGTTTCAATCCCATGCTCCAGAAAGCTGGCACCGATCCTCAGAGGCGCAATCCCGCGTGAACTCCAGACATCTTTTCCCGCAAGATCAATCAATAGTGCGCGGGCCTTCGCGATTTCATCTTCGGATTGAATCGCCCCACGATAATAGCGCGCCTTACGAAAAATCCAGCCGTTGTCGGCGGCAATTAAAAATTTTTCAATTAAAATCTGATTATAAAGATCGGAATAGCCCGGTGCGCTGGTGATTTGGTTCAGGTCAAGAGAGGCAAGCACATTGGCAATATAATACCCTTCGGCGCGCAACCGCATAACGCGACTGTTCCATTCGCCATGTTGCACACCGCCACCACGGTCTTTGCAGGCATAAGGTTTTGGGGGCAGAATACTGCCATCGTTGCAAAACCAGCGAATGCGTTTGAAAGGTCCCTTGGGAGACATTTTCATTTCTTCGATCCATTGGCGCAATGTTTCCCGGGGCGGCAAATCTGCGGCCTCTGGCAACGGACCTGTTATCACCAATAGAAGGATGACGATTGGAGCAATGCGGTTGGCTTTCATTCGTTCGAGTTTCGTTGAAGATTAATAAATTGGAGGAAATAAAATTTACAATTTTTAAGCTAAATCATTCGCTGGATCAAGTCAAGAATCGCAATTGGGTCCGGGACTCAATGGCTATGCCTGTAAGATCCCCCCAAAAAAAACTTATTGAAACCGGCAAAAGCGAAAAACGCCGGACCGGGGTCGGGAAAAAAGAAGATACCCTTATTCGCCGTATACGACTTCCACTTTCAGGGTAGGACCGGTGCCGGTCGCAGAGACTGGCCAGCACGCCGCCAGCTCGGCTTGGTTGTTTATCGGTGCAATGCATAGACGCCGCTAAGTGTAAATACAACAGCGGCGTCCGATCATCGTCTGTTATCAGATCAGTCCCTGATCCAGGGTGGCGTCGACCACCCGCACGAAGCCGGCGATGTTGGCGCCTGCCAGATAATTGCCGGGCATGTCGTAACGGGCGGCCACATCCAGACAGTTCTGGTGGATGTTTTTCATGATGGTCTTCAGGCGGCGATCGACCTCCTCGGCGGACCAGTTCAGCAGCATTCTGTTCTGGGCCATTTCCAGACCGGATACCGCCACTCCGCCGGCGTTGGCGGCTTTGCCCGGGGCGAAGAGAATTTGTTTGTCCATAAAGATTTTGAGCGCCTGCGGTGAGGACGGCATGTCGGCCCCCTCACAGACGAGTTTGATGCCATTGTTGATCAGGTTGTAAGCATCGTTTTCACCGATCTCGTTTTCCATAGCACACGGAAAGGCGCAATCGGCCTTCAGGTTCCAGAACGGATTGTGATCCAGGGATGTGTCGGTTTCGGTGTAAACCGATTCGGAATATTTATCGACGTATTCTTTGATGCGCCCGCGCTTGAGATTTTTCAGGCGTTTGACAAAATTCAGCTTTTTGAGGTCAATGCCCTCCGGATCGCAGATAAAACCGGATGAATCCGAAAGGGCGATGACTTTGCCGCCCAGCTCGATAATTTTTTCAGCTGTGTGCTGGGCCACGTTTCCGGATCCGGACACCAGGCAGGTTTTGCCGTCAAAGGTGTCATTGCGGGTGGCCAGCATCTCGGCTGCAAAATAGACCACCCCGTATCCGGTGGCCTGGGGCCGCATCTGGCTGCCGCCCCATTGCAGCCCTTTGCCGGTTAATACCCCGCTGAATTCATTGCGCTGTTTTTTATACATGCCGAACATATAGCCGATTTCTCGGGCCCCCACCCCCAGACCGCCGTCAGGGATATCGGTGTCCTGCCCGATGTGGTGCGACAGCTCGGCCATAAAACTCTGGCAAAACCGCATGACCTCGTCATCTGATTTTCCCTTGGGCTCAAAATCGGATCCGCCCTGAGCGCCACCCATCGGCAAGGTGGTCAGCGCGTTTTTAAGGGTTTGCTCGAAGGCCAAAAATTTAAGAATACCCAAGTTAACCGAGGGGTGAAATCGCAAGGCACCCTTGAAAGGACCCAGCGCACTGCTCATTTCGACCTGGTAGCCCCGGTTGACGCGCACGTTGCGCCCGTCATCCATCCAGGGCACCCGAAACAGGATCACGCGTTCGGGCTCGGTGATGCGTTCTAAAACACCCAGTTGGCGATATTCCGGGTGGCGGTCCAAAACCGGCTTGATGGTCTCAAAGACTTCCCGTACCGCCTGATGAAATTCTTTCTCAGCCGGATCTCTTGCCAAGATCTGTTTCAATTCGCTGTCTGACATCTTCAACCTCCTTCAATCTGGTCATAGCATTAACGACTAACCGTTTGAGGTTAAGCATCGATGATCTCCAACGCTTCATTCCGATAGGCATCCATCACATACTGGGTGCCGGTGATTTTGGCACATTCCTCTGTCAGCGAGAAGATGTCATCCCGGCTGATGTAGTTTACCTTCCAGTTGCGCGATCCGGCCATCAGTTGCTGCAGGCCGACTTTGATCTTATCGACTACATTAAAGAGCCCGATGGCGCCCAGGGGCAGATTTTCTATTTCCGAACCGTATTTGCCCTTGAGGACTTCATAATTCATAAAAATTTCGTCTTTAGTGTATCCGAATTTGGAGACGGTCGTGGGCAAACCACCATCCTCGTCGCGCAGCCAGCGCTCGGTGTTTTTGCCGACCATGCCCGGAATCATCAGGGCCCGGCCCATGCAGACCGCTTTGCAATAGGGTGCCCCCAGGGCCAGGGCTTTAAACACGTGGTCTTCGGATGAGAAACCGCCGGCAAAAGCCAGATCCGGAGCACGCTTGCCGTTTTTGACGAGCCGCTC
>Ga0209536_100006337_pt1 | contig 18132 bp, 14 predicted proteins | sample DeeMarSeWOR28_12_FD_187461 | JGI IMG/M metagenome (GOLD analysis project Ga0209536, IMG submission 187461) | Marine sediment microbial communities from White Oak River estuary, North Carolina - WOR-2-8_12 (SPAdes) (version 2) | ecosystem: Environmental > Aquatic > Marine > Intertidal zone >... | reverse complement strand
AAAATAGCGGCCTTCTGCATAGCCGGAATAGCTCAGTTGGTAGAGCAACGCATTCGTAATGCGTGGGTCGGAGGTTCGATTCCTCTTTCCGGCACCATCTCTTTCCTTGTTAAGATCCAGTAACGTCTCGCCTGAGAAAAGGTGGCTGCAGATTTGATTGCAAATTCTGATAAATTTCGGTTACCTTGGTAAATAGCCTTTTTTTGCAATATTTTTCCTGTGCCACTCTACCGTTCTGATGCTGGCGTTGAGCTCTGCGGCTATTTGCTTTGTTTGCAAACCTTGTCGAATGAGTGTGGCGATTTGTTTTTCCGTATTTGTCAGTTTCTGTAAAAAATTGAAGAACCGGGCGTCTGAACTGGATTGTTCAACCGCCTCTCGCACTGTATCGAGTAGTTGCTCATCACTGACAGGCTTGGTTAGAAAGTGGCATGCACCGGCACGCATGGCAGACACGGCTTGTTGCAGGCTCGCCTGACCTGTCAAGAATACGATTGGCGGTGTAAACTCACGTCTTGATAGTTGTTCCTGCATTTCCAGGCCCGACATACCATCCATTTTTACATCAAGCAAAATACAGGATGGTTCATATCGGGGTTTGAGTTGCAAGAAGCTCTCGGCACTTGGGCACTCTTTGACTGTAAACCCGGTATCGTCAAACAGTCCAGCAAGAGACTTTCTAAGTGAAGGGTCGTCATCAACTATATAGATTAGCCCCTTCAATGTTGTTTTTGCTCCAGGCCATTTAATGTCAATCGAAAGCACCAGTCTCCATCCTCTACGTAGATATAATCCAGCGCACCACCTCGTCGTAAAGCAATCGACTTGCTGACCCAAAGTCCAAGTCCTAGCCCGTCTATTGCGTGTGAATGTCCAAATTTAAACAAACTATTCAGGTTGGAAGCGTCCACGCCCTTCCCGGAATCGTTTACTTCAATGGCTAAAGATGAATCGTCCACCGACCTTACCAGGACATTAACTTCTTTGTTGGCTGTCCGTGAAGTACCTAGCAGGCTGTTCGATATCAGGTTCAATAAAATTTGGGTGAGCTCGCTTTGATCAATTTCTACATGACTATGTCTGGAGATGTCCTTGATATTAATCGTAGCGCCATATTTCCTTGCAGTTGATTCAGACAGCTTGCGTGACAGCTCCAGCGCGTCGCTAATCGGGCAACTGGGCGTATCTGGCGGGCGCTTTTGAACCAGGCTGCGAACAGATACGATCGTTTTGTTCGCCTGGTTAATGGCGTCTTTAACGTTGTTCAGCTCATTTATCTCAACCGACCAGTCTTCGTTGCGGTCCTCGAGGCGGCGACGAACGCGTTGCGAGGAACTCAAAGCGATTTGTAGTGGTGTACTGAGTTCATGTGCAATGTTGGAACCGAGCTCATTCAAGGTTAGTAATTTACTCGCCATACTGAGGGAGTGCTCGATATCAACCAGTTCCTGTGCCCTCAATTCAAAGGTCCTGACAAGATCGTAGAGATAGAGGGAAGAAACCGCCATGGCGAGTAGCGTAGCCTGGTAGTTGATTGCGTCACCCAACATGCCAATATACTTGACGGTAGTGATTATCAAAACTGACGACAAGACAGTGGCAGAAACAAGAACTCCCCAGGAATTCCTGGTGGATAGTACCGCGATTGGCAACAACGCTATTAAAAAGGCGAGGACTATGGGAATCCGGTTGTCAAATTCTACCCGGGCGATTGCAATCATCGATGGTAGCAACACGATCAGTGCCCAGGGAAGCCACATCGAGATCTCACTGGGAAAGAAACTGTTGGCTTTCGAGTGATGAAGCAAAAATGAGTCATCTGGCTCGATCAGGTGGCTGAAGTAACTGCAGCCAGTCAAAACAAATAGGGGGCCAAGGACGATGGCGCCAACATAATCCCCTAGCCACCAACCCAGCCATATGTTTTCTGCGATCGATAACGTCATATCGGCAAAGGTTATTTGTGACAGAATACCAAGCAACGCGGCTCCTAACGCGCCAGCCAACAAATAAATCGAAAATAGAATGGGTTTGAGTAAAGCGCTATCTGGTTTTTTCTTCAGCGTGGCCTGTGATCTATTGAATGCCTTTAAAGCAAGCCAATAAGGAACTGTATGTGTAAAAGCTGCCGATATGGAAACCAGAAAAACCCTTAGCAAACCTGGGCTATCAAAGTAGGTGTATTGGGTAATGATTGATACCGACCAAACGCAGAGCCAGACTTTTAAAAAACCATCGTTTTTCCAAAGCATTAAAATAGCTACCGACAACCCAGTCGGTGCATACCATAAGCTGGCAAAAGGCGCGTACTCGAAAACCGCGGCGACATACCAAAGTGCTATGTAGACAACTACGAGAGAAACCGTTGTGGCGGATTTTTGTAGTTTGGTGATGATAGTTCTCTTATATTTTCGTTAATTGATTCATCGGCTACGAAATCCGTTCCTGTTTACAGGGCCTTCTGGTCCGCAATTTTCTGGTCAGCATAACACTTTCATCCTCCTTCATGGGGAAGCCCCGTAGTTAATACGGGGGGCAGTTAAAGTAATTCAACCTACAGTTAAAACCAGTTGTTGCCGTAGCGGTCGAAGCCGCCGACATATAGAGCCAGGCAAGGTTTGATTAATGAGCAGGACGGCATATCAAAAACTGGCTTAAGACTTGGACGGGGAGACAAACTGCAAATGGAGTTATCGAGATGGAAACTGTAGAAAGGCAAGGCCTCCCAGAAGCTGGGCCCGGAATTAGGAAGCAGCCCAGAACAGTGAGCTCAGAGCCATGTTTTGGTCAAGTTGGTGAACGGCGTAAGCATGTATCTCGTGCCGGTCTGGATATTGCATTGATGTTCATGTTATCAACCGTAGCGGGTTGCGCCCATGTCCAAACCTCACCGACAAACTTGTCAGGTGACTGGACGTTACAACTCAATAGCGGGGAAGCAATCCCTGTCAGCATCAGACAGGTAGACCTGTCAAATATTTTCATCAATGCCGACCAGGTGCAGATTTCTGGCCGCTATAGCTTGATCGGTAACAACTTGACCCTGCTGAAAGCCAATCAACCGAGAATTTCCGGGGTTGAATTCATTGGCAAAGACGACGGTTCATGGGTGATGGTCGAAGCGCCATCAGCTGCAAGAATCGGTTATCAGCTGGGCGGCAGTTTCTTAACAAAAATAATTAACTAAATTTTCCTATGATCAAAACTACTCTTTGCGCCTGTTTATACCTGCTTTTTAGCTTCAATGCTGCGGCGATGGACGTTTACTACGGGGGTTTTTCCTATTTGGGTGAGAGTAGCCTCATCGAGAAAAATTTTCCTTATTCCCATAGCCTCAACAATGTGCAAAACGGCAGGTCGGACTTTGACAGAATCCTGGGCGACAGGGTTCGTTCGGCCAGGATAACAAATTTCGAATTAAAGCTGGATGATCTTGCTGATATTAGCGATGACGCAATGGCCATGACCCTGGCCCTGGAATCGGAAATTACATCGGTCGAAAAAATTGGCGACAGATACAAGCTATTGATTTTGGTGTCAGCACAAATTCTGTTATTTGATTACAAGAATATGCAGGTGGTGGCCACCTATCCAATCGATGTTCAGTTTAATGATTCTCTGGATCATGAACCTACTCGAAAGGATATTCTTCAGCGCTACGAGACTCTTTATTTTGGTGATTCCAAAGTCAATGTGTTGAGCATATTTATTGATCGTATCAAACAAATAGATCCGAAAAAGAAATACTCCAATCACATAAAAGTCGTCAATGTCGATATTGAAGATAAGTTGATGGCTGAGCTGGGTGAGGGGATTTCCAAAGCCCAGTTGGTACAACTCATGGGGCAAAACTTCACCCGCTTTTTATCGATTAACCAATCGGTGTCGGTACTGCCATTCACCAAAGGGCATGCAGTCGGTAGCAAGCTGGCTGGCAGATATGCCAATGGTGAAGCCTATATGATGGAAATTCCAGAGCCGGATTACGCCATTGATATTGTTCTTGTTGGCCTGAAGAAAAAAGAATTCAGCAAAAATTCCTCTGGCGCCTCGTATATCTATGCCACTCAGGCTGACTTCAAGTTTTATGAACCTCTAAGTGAAGAAATTTATTATCAGGGAAAGTTGTTTAACGCGGCCACGAAAAAAGTTCCAACCTCACAGTCCAACGTACTTGATTGGCCCAGTTATAGCGAAACCTTGATCGTTTTGTTTGATCAGCTAACCAAAACCGTGGGTAATCCAGATAAAAATTGGTTCAAAAAACACTCATCTAACGCGAAAAATTTTGAGCAATTTTACTCCATCAAGAAGGTTATAGAACAATGTCGTTCATAAGGTATTTAACATTACTGCTAGTACTGACTTATTCGGGATGGGCGCTTGCAGAAGTCCCGGTAAAAGGTATGGGTCAGATCAAATACAATGGCTGGAATTCACCCTCGACCGCAGAACAGGCGCAAGCCAGATCCAAGGCAAGAAAGGCCGCAATATCCACCTGGGCATCATCACAGGGTGGTAGCTTCTTAAAAAATTATGACATGGTAAGGAGTCAAGTCGAATCGAGTGTTGAGACCTATATTCTTTCTGAATCGATAATTCTTGAGAAACAAGATAAATCGTCAAAAACTTACAAGGTGGTGATAAAGGCGGTCATTGACGATGTCAGAATCAAAAATCTGGTGAGTGATTCATCCGCGACCAGCCAAACCTCCGAAGACGACAAATCGTATATGACCTTTGTGTTTGTGTCGCGCAGGCAGACTTCAGTACAGGCATACGACGAAAAAATCTATAAAAGAGCGGACACCAGCGCAGCTGAAGAGGGGCAGGAGCAAGAGCAAGCTGATGCCTCGGATATTGCTTATAGCTCGGAAACCAATAAGAGCTACTCGGTTACGACCGGTGGTAGCAAAACACTCAAGTCCGACAACATTACCTACGACGTAGCCTCTACTAACGAATTTAATACGGCCATGACCCAGGTTTTCTCGTCATCAGGTTTTGAAGTGGTGGATGCCGGAGACATTGAAGAAGAATCAGAAGGATTGGTTTCCATTGATGCATTTAAAGCTGATTTCAGAACGGGCGATGATATCAGCGCTGAAACACGCAGAAATGCCGCAAAGGGAGCCAAGAATCTTGATATTCCTTACCTGGCGGTAGGCACTCTTGATATTGGCGTGAAAGAAATCGATTCGGCAACAGGGAATGTGAGAGTCAATGTTACCGTAACCGGGAAAATGCTGTACGTGCAAAAACGTTTCCCCAAAACCGTCGCGTCAGTCGGTCCTGTTCTTGTGGCTGGCTTAGGTCCGAATCAAACCGTTGCTGAAAGTAATGCTTTAAAAAAGGCCGCCAATATTGCGGCGGCTGAGCTGGTTAACCAACTAAACTCAAAGGGAGTAATGTAACTATGATTAATACTATTGCAAAAACAACGTTCATTTCAGCTCTGTTGCTTCTGTCGACATCGGCTTTTTCTTTCGGATTATCAGATCTTACCGGAGGCGGAGAAGAGAATTCTTCATCAGTGGATAGCTACGCTGCGCAAGACGGTCTGGTAAAGCAATATAACAAGGCCGCCAAGAATGTTGCTGTTGCTCAGCAGATGTTCGCTAAAGCGCTAGGTTTGAAGAAAGTCGCGGCTGCTGCCGATGCAGAGGCTGAAGCAATTGAGGCCGGCGCTGTGGTCGATGAAGATTCGATGGAGCGTAATAAAGAGGTAACCGACGCATCTAATAAGGCAATACTAGCTAAACTTGAAAGCTCAGAAGAATTAAGTAAAGAGGCCAAAAAAGAATTTGCAGAAGCCTTTGTCCCCTATTTTGTTGGCCTCGTCGAAACTAGTAAAATCTCTGAGGCCGCGGCTGACTTTATTGCGGGGGCTACTAGTACAATTAATTCTGCTTCTTTAATGGATAAACTTAGCGTTACCAAGAAACTATCACCGGGTATGTATGTTGCCAAAGAAGTGCCCGGATTTGGCGTTAACCTGTATGACTCCTCTAAGACATTAGTGGCTTTTGCAAAGTCACAGGGTATCGAAGTACCCGATGATGTTCTCGACGAAGTAAGCTTTAACTAATCGTTGATTTATTTGTGGCGCTCATTAATGAGCGCCTTTTTTTTGGGGCTAATATGTCTAAATTTCGTTATCTGCTATGCATCATGCTTTTTCTCCCGCTGTTGGTTCACGGTGGCGTGGAAAGCGTTGAGGTTCATGTTCAGGGTGAGGGTAATAGCTATCAGCAAGCATTGAATAATGCGTTACTTGAAGCTGTTGGTCAGATACATGGAAAAAGCATTGATTCGCAGAAAATGACCCTGTCGATAGAGGCTTCGTCGTCTACTAACGAGTCGGAGGAATATTATTCTTCCGATGCGTATTTGAGCGTTGTTAAAGAAAAAACCAAAGGTGCGGTATCTTCTTACAAGGTTCTCGATGCTGATGATAGTTCCGGTAGATGGATCCTAGATGTGGTTGCTAAAGTGGCCAGTTTCAAGAAGTCAAAATCTGCGGACAGAAAGCGAATAGTTATTGCTCGAACCGGAGTTGGGCAAACAACGTTCCGAGTTCTGGGTCAAAATATCAGAGCGCGGAAAGTAGCAGAAATAATGGACCAGTCCATGTCTGATGGCCTGGTGCAGACTCGCAAATTCGCCATCCTCGATAGACAGAACAATGCTGCTGTGGATAGCGAATTGATATTAGCGGCATCGGACAGGGTTTCCACCGATGAGGCTGCGAGAATAGGTCAATCTCTAGTCTCGGATTTTGTGCTGGTGGGGTCTTTAGATAGAGTTCAATACTCAACTATCACCAAAAAAATGCTCACCTCGGATAGAACCTATATGACCGGTTCCGGAGATGCTGCATTTTCTTATTCATTTATTGAAGTAGCCACCTCTCAGGTTTTTTTCTCCGATACGGTGAAGGTGTCAATTAGCCATAATGAAATTCCCAAGGCCGATCGTAACAACACCGATGCAGTTAGCGAGGCGCTAATCGCAGCTTTGTCTAACAAACTGATTAAAGTTCTAGTTGATCAAATCTACCCTTTAGCCATTATCTCCAAGAGAAATAATGAGGTCATCTTGTCGGAAGGTGGTAAGCGACTTAGTGTCGGAGATAGCTACAAGGTCTATAAGCGAGGCGCCAAAATCTATGACCCCTATACCAGAGAGTTTTCGGGATTTGAGGAGTTCTATTGTTGTACGGTCCAGGTGAGTCGCGTAGGCCCCAAGCAGAGTTATGCCGCTATTACTGCTGGCGAAGAGGCTGTGCCTGATATTGTTCCGGCCCGAATATTTGTTCTCCGTGAAAAAATCACAAAGGCCAAACCGAAATTGGTCAAGTCTAAAATTCCACCCAAAGAAGATAACGATTGGTAAAGGCGAGGGTTATATTGTGAAAGTTAGATCAAAATTATTATTGGGCATTCTGGTGTCTCAGCTTGCATTCTCCGGCCAGGTTTTCTCCGCTTCTGACAAGGCGATTACCGATAAAGATGCTGCTGAAATCAATGAGCTTAGTGAACCGGAAATGAGTTCGTCGGAATTGGTAGATGAGGCAATAGATGCCTATTTTGATAAACGCTCAATATCAGAGGGTGAAATCGGTTCGGGAGGAAAGGTTTATTACCGCGCAGTCATGCGGGTATCGGCTAAACCTTCTAGCCCATCATGGGTAAAATCAAGACAGATTGCTTTCGAAAAGGCGTTGTTAAAAGCTCAGTCCGAATATGTGTTCAACAATTTTGCACGTAATACGGTAAAAACCGAGCAAACAATATCTGAGGATAACTCAGATAACGCTTATGAGTTTGATAATAAGAAGGTATCCAGGTCTCAAATTGGTGCTTTGTATGATAAAGCGATGGCACTTGGTCAGGCCAGGCTTAATGAGTTGTTGGATGATGCCGGAGTTGATCCCGCAGAATTTGAAGCGATACCTGAAGCTCAGCGAAAAAATATTTTCACAAATAGTTACCTGACAACATCGATTAAAAAGGCGATTGGCGAAAGCAGTGGACTTTTGCCGGTTAGAACATTTGAAGGTAAAGATGGTAACGGTAACCACTCTATTGGTGTGGTCATGATCCGATCAGACAAGTTGCAACAGTTGGCCAGCGATATGAGTAGCCAGCGCGAGCCATTTTTGACCGCTAGAAAGGGCAAACCGCTTTCTAGCTATATCGATTTCCCCGGAGAACAACTCGCTACCCAGTTTGGTGTTCGAGTTGTGTTTAACGAGCAGGGTAGGCCTCAGGTGCTGTCCTATGGTCAGTGGGGTTTTGGCTATAAGGGTAAAAATGAGGCGAGACTGGACCGGGAAAGAACACATTCTGCTGATAAAGCCGACGCTGTAGCCGTTGATGCCTTGACTATCTTTATGAACAGCCGTCTTGCATATGAAAATGAGTCAACCAGTGGCGAGATCATTGAAAACTTTATCGAGAAGCAAGGAGATGAAGTGACCGAAGAAGATGTCACTACGATTATTGACAAGATGAATCAGAAGATAAAACTAACTGCCTCTGCGAGACTTAGTGGCACAAGAATTGTTAAGCGCTGGAAGTATAAGCACCCTTATGGTCATGAGATTATAGGGCGGATCAGAATGTGGTCTATGGATGGAGTAGAGCAGTCAAAGACCATAACCTCCTTCAAGCCCAAGACCAAATCTAATACTGCCTCAACCGAATCTGGTAAGGTGGCTCAGTCCTCTACTGCAGGCATTCAGTCAGGGCTTAATTTCGATGAAGAGGAAGAGGCTTTTTAAGCCTGTTCCAATACATCAGTGGTTAATTTCAATGGTCTGTTTGTCGAAGTGGTCAACTATCCTCTCTGAGAGGGGCCCACAACGGCCTCAACATCAGCCGGCGCCTTGAGTGTCATTATTAACCTTTTAAAGAATGAAACCCCATTAGAGCAAGCGGCAATTTCAGCCCTTGAGCTAGTGGTAAGAGATGAAACTGATCCAAGTCTCCCGGCAAAACCAGTCAGGCCATTGAGCGCGCCCTGGCATTAGCGAAAAGTGGGGCCACCCCGACACCGGAAATCATCGAATCATTGGGGGCAGCCTGGATAGCTGAGGAAGCCCTGGCAATATCGATTTAATCGATGTACCGATCCACTACTATGCCGACGATACCTCTCGTTCTACCGATGATAAAGAGCGAGAATATTACGATGGAATATTCGCTCGTTACCCAGGAACTTAAAGAAGCCATCGCTCTGGGGTAGAAGTTGCCCAAAACACCAGTTCTGCAACGAAGTCTTGTAATATGACCCAAAAAATTACGCCAAATTTACGCCAATCGGAAATAAGTTATTGAAATATAACGAGGTTCGTCTCCTCTTTCCGGCACCAACTCAACCCGCATGGGGCCTCGCTTTATGGCCCTTTTGCATTTTCCGTTAGAGAGGCTTTGGACCCCGGAGAGAACTCTCACCGTAAATTTATCGCCGAAATTGTTTTCGCCCTGTTGAAGATTTATCAAAAGCTGAAATTAGGCTCAACGTTTTTCAACGGCGGACTCTTGTCCCAGCATCCATTCACTACTTCAGTGGAAGATCCATTCGATTGCATCATAGCCCGACCCTGGCGGCATATTCTGAAAATCGATCAAGCCCGTTTGAAGTCGGTAAGAGCTACGTGTTGTCATCGACGATGACGACGTTATCCGTGTAGTAGTTTCCGTTTGTCTCGCAGGTTCCGTTCATTCCAATGACTTGCCCATCTGCAAGGGTGCCGCCAGGTCTGATCACGGTCATCGAGTTTTCGATGGTTACGGTCAAGATATCTAATTCGGTAGCCAGGGTAACCACAAGGTCATTCGTGAGGTTTCCGCATACGCTATCAGCGTCGGGATCTAAATTCAGGGTGCTACCGTTAAACGAGATAATCTCACCAGTCACCTGTTCAGCGCCTGGTGCTATTTCATCAATTATGACCAGGGCGGCTTGAAGAACAGGGTCGTTACCTAGAGCCAATTGCAGTATTCCGTCCACCTGCACCGGGCGCGGTTCGATAACATCATCCACCGGGTTTAACAGTTCACCGGATTTGGATACGACGCGCGTCCCGTTGAAGTCGCTACCGGTGGAGTCGGTGCCGCCCGCCTGCAGCATCACCTTGAGTGGCTGGTCGAAAGTGATCGAACCGCCCGATGAAACGGCCATCTCGAATTCCGCTGCATTTGCGTCGACTGCAACCTCGCCCTCCAACTGCAGGAATTCCCCCAGCTCGGCGACGAGCGCATCCAGTTGCATCAGCGGATGATACTGTGATGTCGTGTCTTCATCCGTATGCAAATCCCAAAACTTCTGCCAGCCGACGACGGTAAGCGTCTTGCCCTGGTTATCATCGACCAGCAGTTTATCGATCGCGCGCGGCATACCACTGCAGTAAGCCGGCGCGCTGCCGCTGCAGTCTGGGGGTGAAGGCATATTTGAGTATCTATAATTATCAAAGAAGGCTGAGTCGTCGCCGAAATGAATCTTGACGCAGCCATGGTTGTTGGTGTTATTGCGCGGAATGGCGTCGCAAAGTAACAGCGCCTGTCCATCCCGATCAACTTCGGTTATTTCGCCGGTCAGTCGGACCAGCTTGCTATCGAAGGTCTGATCGACAACGTCAATAAAAATAACCGGGCGAAAATTGAATCCATTCCTGTTTTCGATTACGTGGATGGACTTGCCAGCATCCATATCGAGCTGCAGGGTCACCACCTCGTCGGCCAGCACATTAAAACAATCGCGGGTCACCAGGTCTAACTTGCCATTACCGGGTAACCTGGGATGGTAGGTTAAATCGTAACCGGAATTTTGAACTGCATCATCGGTCATCACCAACTCGAGATCACTCAAAGTCAGTCGAATCTTGCAATAGATACCGGCGGGAACATCATCCTTGAAAGTCAGCGGAATAGCTTCGTTCCTGAGCCGGAGCAGATCAAAAGTTTCACTGCCGCCCGAATACAGAACTACGCGACCGTTATCCTCGGAACCCATCAGCTCAACTTTTTCGATGGTTGCATTGATTGATGCAAACAACTCGGGATCGGCCGGCATATCGGTTAACAATACCCCGACGGTGCCTTTGCCCTGGATATTGTCTGAAGAATCTCCGCTTCCACTGCCACCGCCACATGAGGCTAATGCTGCGGCTAACCCGAGACAAGACAAAAGAAAGCCAAGGCGTCTAACGAACTGTGTCATGGTATATTTTTTTTTATCCTTTGATTATTTAGTGAGAATTGTACCGATTCCGATCAGAGCATTTTGTCAATTTTTTCACATATTGTTAGCCGGCAGCCTTGACGTGGCGCGGGATATTTGAATCCGTGAATACGCAATTTGAATATCAAAAATCATCTCGAAAATTTTCTGCCCGGGGGATTCGGATTTGCCGTTCAAGCAGATCTAATGTTTTGCTAGACAACGGTGTAAATATACTCGTTGGCCTCGACAAACAGTTTGAAGTTATCTAGAAATTTTGCTCGCCTTGAGTAACCCGGTGAGTTCCAGGTAGAAAACGTCAATTCCGGTGAGGGGACCCTGAGCGATACAAGCTGGCGGTGGTCCAGATTCGTGTTTTAACCGGGTCTCGACCCAGATATGAAGTAATCGATCAAGGAATTCCATTCGACCTCCGGCTCCAATGAGAACGAGGAACTTATCCTCGCCCGCAGTCAATTTCTGAGTGCCGTTATGCGCCATCGACTTCTTTGAGGATGGAACCTTCCCCCATTTTTCATAAAACCAGATTGCCCGATCTGAATCTCCTGTCCCGGATGTGCTAGAGATGCCAGCCCCCGTCTTCCTGTAATTGTGAAGACTCAGGGTTGACATATATCAATATGTTAATTGCTCAGGTTTATAAGATGGATGCATAAAACGGCGTTAAAAAAGGGTGTCAACATGCCGTTCATTCTGGGGAAATATCTATGAGTGAATATATAAAAAGCTCCATTTCAAATGAGGCTCGGGCAAATAACACGGCCAGCGAAATGCTGACAAAGCCTCCGACTGGAGCTCAGCCCGAGCTGTCGCACGGGACCTGGATTCGAGAGGCCCGTAGAAAATTAAAGATGCGTCGCATTAGAACGCCGCTGTTTGCGCTGTTACTGGTATTTTTGGGTTTGTTTGTGGGTTCGGTATTCCTTTTCGAAAATATGGACGTGATTACGGGGTCGCTTTACGCCACTAAAATTGTAATTTCGTCATTATTCGCGGTAAGTCTTGGTTTTATCATGTCGGTGTGGTGGTCGAGCGCGGCGCGTTTCGATGAAAAAATCAAGGAGGCAGAGCGTATCGACCGAGAATACCGTGAGCTGCTATTGAGTTTTGCTGACAGTCTGTTTGATATCATCAATGCCCTGAACACCCTTGCCAAGAATCCACCAAAGCCGTTTGTTGTCGCCACCGAGTTCCTGTTAGGGGAATACATCCATATTCTACAAAGCCAGCTGCAACGGTATGGCGATTACGTTGCGGGTCTGGGTTTTGACGCAACGGATTTTCTTGACGAAAAAATCCGCATATTCGAGGGTATCAGGGAGCGTGCCAGCATATCGATCGAGGGGATGCCAACCGAGCTCGAATCTTTGTTTATCAACACACTGAAGTTGAATCCCGAAGGGTTGACTACCGAGACTGCGCTACATCAGAAGGAAATACGCAGCAAGTTAAAAAAACTGGGCGAATCCGGGGAGCAGGCTGAAACATTGACAAACAAGAGCGATACTCAAATAAATACTGAGAAGCAGACACCGGGGTAACCGAACACTGCTTTGAATACACTCCTTTACCTTAGTTCAAGTAGTTTTCTGCGTTCACGATCGTAAACCAATGGCGCCATAGCGATATGAAACAAATTCACAGCCTTGTGCTTCTCGTCTTGACCATAACGATGTTGGTATCCTGTGACGAATTTAACCAGGACGCATCGCAAAAGCCGCCCACGATAACCGCGCAGGGATTCAATATCGAAGAAACGCAACAAGCGTATGTTGGTGAAGCCGAGAGTATTCGGATACGAGTCGAGAGCGCCGCACGCATTAAAACATTTTTTATTAAAGAACGATCTTACGAGGTAGACCTCGCGACCACGCCTGATCGTGCGCATTTTGAATTATTTGGCATCGATAAAAAGGCAGTCCAGCGCGAGGACATTACAATCGATCTGAAAACGTATATAAACCAGAAACTGGAAACCGCTGGTGAGTATGAATTCTCTATCGAAGTCACCGACAACCAGCAGCAAAAGGCGAGGGTAAAAGTCCGGGTTCGTCTGCTGGAGCCCGAGGAAGTAGTATCGACCATTGAACAAACCACTACTTTCACCGCTCCGGTTTCTTTAAAAACAGCGCATTTCGAAATTCAACGCGTTGGGTCGAGTGAAATACAGGGAAGTGAAACATTTGGTTTGACCTGGAGAACCGTCGATGAAATCCTGGTTACTATTCGTATCAAGAAAAAAGAAGCCGGCGCTACAAAACTCGCAATGTTGAGCAAGAACGATTACGAGGAGGTCGCGACCGCAAGCGCTTTGCAGCAATTACTTAAGGCCGCTAAAGATCAGGACTATATTGATTTTGATACTGCGAATAACTCCGGCTCGGAGCAGGTTCTCGGTGTGGTCAATTACGGCAAGCCATACGTTATAAAATCCAGCCATACGATGAGCAATTTATCCTCTCTCGGAACTACGGTTAGGATCCGAGGGGAGTATAAATACTATTAACTAAAAAATTACTCGGCGTAATTAGATCGGTAATCTAGTTACTAAGGCCCCGTTGAATGATCGGTAGTTCTTTTGTTGGGAAGTTGATCATCTTTTAACGGGATCAAAAACACCTGGTTCACGCATTGGTAGCAACCATTGGAAGGCAGGTAAGCGAAAACCCGGGCAATTTAGGCGATAGACCGCGTTTAGCATGCCAGCAAGGTTGTACAACTTGTCGATGCGAGCGATGAAGTACGTTGTATTCCCGGCCACTCGACCACCCGAAGCGGTCATGCCTCCGGCACCGATCCACCCTGACGATCGGTCACCGCTCTCTACCGCATCAATTGCCTGCGTAATTTGCCTCCGGCTGGTGAGTTCACGGAATAATCTCTCCAATCGGCCGGTGGTCATGTCTACATTACCGCTCCAATAATGCCCATTAATATTGGAGTTATGGCGAGCTAAACCCGTTATGCAGTAGTTTTTCCAGCTATATATCAGCTGCCGCTAATTAATATACTATAAATACGAATAGCAATTTGATGAGGCAGTAATGATGTTAAATATTTGTTGTGTGATTGGTTATGGAAATACTTAGCAAGTTACAAAGTTTAATGGGCAAAAAATCGTCCAGGGATGACGATGCTCTAGCTGAAAAACTAGAGAACGCTAGAGCCACAAAGGAAAAATCGGGTTCTCGATTTTTTGCCTTGCAGGCCCTGGAAGTGCTAAAGAAATTGGAGCTTGATGGTGGCACGTTTATCTGCGCCAGCCCTGATTTCGAGTGTTATTTCAAAAAGAAATATATGCCTCTATTTGATGAAAAAAATGCGTATATCAAGGTAGCTTTTGATAAGGCGGATAATGTCACCCATGTTTGCGGACTATTACCCAGACTTCAACATGAGAAAGATCGTGGGAAAAGCGAAGATGAAAATCGAACGCTCTCAAAAATGCCTAACTGTTTGCTATCGCGTGCTATTGCAGAGCTATCTGTTGCGTCTAAAAACAATTTATCTAAAGCTGGACATGGTGTGTATGGTGGTCAAACAGCATCCACGCAGCAACAAAATTCTAATTTTGTGCTTGCTCCACATGTTTCGGTTCACTCGCTGAAAGGGGTCGAGCAAGAGTGGCTGGATTCAATGCATACCTCTCTTGTTGATAGTGAATATCAAATTTTATTGCACTTGCTTCAGCATTCGATAATAGCCCGTAATTTCAAGGAAACGATAGAGCATTTCTTAATGACTAGGAAAGAACTCGAGCCTGGTCGTTATAGTGTGGTTATTAACTCATTTAAATATCTTGCCAGAGAATTCCAGTTTAGCGAACAAACAATATCTGTTGCACAGATTGGCTCCAGTTTGGAGCAAATGTTTAATCTAAAACCAAGAGAAATATTTAGTGTTATTGTGGAACTCTTCTTTTGCCTGGGCTATGAAAAGGAGATAAAGGGCTACACTACCGGTTTTATCGAATCAATCTGAACGGATATTGTTATTACGCATCCATCTCCTATCAGGCAGAGGAAAAAGGGTACGCATTAGCCGTAACTGACTGGTCAATCACACCTCGCAAAGTCAATAAATCTCGCCAAACCGGCTTTGGTTTAAACAACCTGGAGCCAATAGTAATATCTCAAAACCAACGTATGGTTAGCCTGTAAATAATTTTTTATAACCGCTTTTTTCAGGCAATAGGATGTTTTTCTCGATAAGGATATGGACGGGGAAATTTATCGAATAGCTAAATCAATGTCACCAATTAGGTACTTTGTAGCGATTCTCAAAGACCTGGGCCAAGGTCTGCAGTGTGCCGGCAGCAAAAGCCAACAAGTGCGATCTGGGTGGCTGCTGTTGGCCGATTCGAGAAGCCGGGTTCGACATCCTCCAAGTTGCAAAAAAGGCGCTGAACTCTCGGCCGATACTGTTGAAGAAAGCAATAAATTTAGAAACCGGTTTTTCTAAAAATAAACACAAGAATGAGAATGTGCTGCAGCAGCTAGCATGAGATCTCTGCGTGAGTTCTGTCGAAAGAGATCATTAGCTCCGGCCACTTCATGTATAAAAGTTAGATGTCGACACTACACAAATAATTCTGTCAGCTGTGAACATTTGAGTTTTTCAACAATATCTGCCACTAGAAATACAAGTTGTAGTAAACCTCGGCATGCGATGCGTCTGCCGAACCGTTGGAGTCCTTTTCGTCGAATTCGATGGCGGTGTAACTTAGCCCCAATCCTGCCAGTTTGCCATTACCGGCATTCTCGACGTAAAGCAGCAGGCCGATCGCCGGATCGTAATCGGTCTTCTCATCGCCATCATCGACCTTTGCGCCGATGTGCCCGACGACGCCGATACCGTAAAGAATTGGCTCCTGTCGGTTCTGGTAGGCTGCCTGTAAGTAGGGGCTTTTTAGCGACGCGTCCTCGACCCAATGGTACTGATAACCGAGCGCAACACGATAGCCGTGGCCGTCATCGCGTAGCTGCTGGTAACCCAGGCGTAAATTGATTCCGGACCCACCTCTAATGTCGAAACCGTTATCGATACTTACCAGCTTGTCACCGCCGTAACCAAGCCCCAGGCTTGCCAGAAAACTGCTGTCGGTCTGGTGGGTTCTGGTTGGAGCCTCGGATTTGAGTATCGGTTCTTGTTTGGCGACTGCCACCGGTGCCACGGGTTCGACGACAGGTTCCGACTCTGGTTCGATCGCTACCGGCGTCGGCTGTTTGACGGTTTCAACCAGCTTTGGTTGCGTCGCCTCTGATTCGCCGAAGTCGGGTAGCTGCAAAATGGTGCCGACAGCCAGGTTGTTGGCGCCGTTAGCGAAGATTTGGGGATTCAGCTCAATGATATCCTGGCGCAACTGTTTTTGCTTGCCAGTATCCCCGGGGAAAATGGAACGACTGATCGCGTACAAGGTATCGCCGCGCTTGACAATCCATTGTCTCCCTTCGAACGCCGTTGGCTGGGATACCACCGAGACCGGCTTTGCAATCTCGATCTCTTGCACCGACCGTGGCTGTTTCCTGACCGGTTCGACTGCCTCTGGATCGACGACGTAGCGGGGCAGTTTGAGTACGATGCCCGCTTCCATGTTTACGTTCTTTTTGAAGACATCAGGATTTAAAATCATGATGTCCTGACGCAACTGCGATTGTTTGCTGGCATTGTCCGGATAAATCGTGCGCCCGATCTGGTACAAAGTATCGCCGCTCGTCACTTCCCACTCGGTACCGCGCTGTTCGCCCGCTTGCGCAAAGGGCAAATAGAACAGGCAACTCGATACGATGACCAGTTTGATAGCGGGTGCGTGGAGCATTCGAGCCGTTCTCATTTTGGTAGACCCCTCGCGCCTTATAGCTTTTATTTTTTTGATCGTGACTACAGTGTAGTAATAATAAACTGATGTCACCACCTTTTCTGATCGGTCGGGTCGTCGCGGATGGAGATAGGCCAACAGTCGCCTTGACCGGAGTTTTTTACGAGGCCACACGGTCCGCCACAGCCGCTCCTTGCGCGCTGGGCGGGGTATGGTTTATTGGTCGAGCACGTAGGTTCCGGGCGCGTCGCAAAGCACCGCGTAACCAGCCTTTGCATCGCCCAAACCGGGTGGCCGGATTTTTTTAGCGGAGTGACTCGCCAGCCAGTTTTGCCAGGTCGGCCACCAGGATCCGTCCTTGACCGGGGTGATATCGAACCATTCGTCGGCGCCGATGTAGGCCTCGCCCTCGCGCTTTGTTGCAACGCGATGACGGCGGCCAGGATGGCCGGGTTCGCTGATGATCCCGGCGTTGTGCCCACCGCTGGTCAGCAGGAAAGTGACCTCGGTATCGGTCAGCAGGTTGATCTTATAGACGGACTTCCACGGGGCGACATGGTCCGTTTCGGCGCCGACCGCGAATATCGGCACGCGGATATCTGTCAATGCGGCCGGCTTGTCATCGACATAGTAATGCCCCTCGGCGAGTTCGTTTTTCAGAAACAGCTTCCTCAGGTACTCGGAATGCATGCGATAAGGCATGCGGGTCGCGTCGGCGTTCCACGCCATCAGGTCGGTCATCGGCGCGCGCTCGCCCATCAGGTAATCATGCACGATGCGCGACCAGACCAGGTCATTGGAGCGCAACAGCTGGAATGCCCCGGCCATCTCGCTGGTATCGAGGTAGCCCTTGTCCCACATCAGGTCTTCGAGGTACGAGACCTGGCTCTGATCGATAAACAGCATTAGCTCTCCGGCCTCGGTGAAGTCCGTCTGTGCGGCAAACAGCGTCATCGATTCGAGCCAGTCCTTGCCGTCACGGCCGAGCGTCGCCGCCGCGATCGCGAGCAGCGTGCCGCCAATGCAATAACCGACCGAGTGGACGCGTTTGTCGCCGGCGATTGAGC